>Ga0208125_100391_pt1 | contig 27285 bp, 27 predicted proteins | sample LakWasM128_HOW14_2_FD_183938 | JGI IMG/M metagenome (GOLD analysis project Ga0208125, IMG submission 183938) | Freshwater sediment methanotrophic microbial communities from Lake Washington under simulated oxygen tension - Sediment Metagenome... | ecosystem: Environmental > Aquatic > Freshwater >...
TACTTGGCGGTTCAGGTTGCGGAAAGTCCACGCTATTGCGCATGATGGCAGGCTTTGAAACACCCACTAAAGGCAAGATATTTTTAGCGAATCAAGATATTACCAATCTGCCTCCGTTTCAACGCCCCATCAATATGATGTTTCAATCGTATGCACTTTTTCCTCACTTAAGCGTTTGGGAAAATGTGGCTTTTGGCTTAAAACGTGATGGTATGCCAAAAGATGAAATTGCCGATCGTGTTGAAAAAATGTTGAGTTTGGCGCAACTCAATAAATATGCAAAACGTAAACCGCATCAACTTTCGGGTGGTCAGCAACAGCGTGTAGCCTTGGTGCGTAGCTTGGCAAAACGTCCTCAATTATTGTTATTAGATGAGCCTCTTGGTGCCTTAGATAAAAAATTACGAGAAACCACGCAGCTAGAGCTGGTGAATATCATTGAAGAAGTCGGCGTAACCTGCGTACTTGTAACGCACGACCAAGAAGAAGCCATGACCATGGCATCACGCATTGCCGTGATGAGCGAAGGTTACTTCTTGCAAGTTGGTGCGCCTGATGCCGTGTATGAAATGCCAAATAGCCGCAAAGTGGCTGACTTCATTGGGAATGTGAATATATTCGAAGGCAAGATCGAAGAAGATGAACCTGACCATGTCACTGTGCGATGCTCGGAGTGCGTGCACTATGTAGGGCATGGCGTCAGCGGGCATTCAGGTATGGATGTAGGTGTGGCATTACGACCTGAAAAAATTATGTTGTCTAAAGATAAGCCGAATATTGACTATAACTGGTGTGTTGGAGAGGTTATCGAAATTGTTTACTTTGGCGCCCACACAACTTACCACCTTAAACTTGATAGCAGCAAAGTAATCAAGGCGCAAGAGCTTAACAATACGCGTGATTTGAGTTGCGGTTTAACTTGGGGTGATCGCGCTTACGCGAGCTGGAATGATTTAGCAATGGTTGTGTTAACTCAATAGAGTTGATTCAACGTACTTAACTCAATTAAGGAAAATTGCCGTGGCTAAAAAACAGAGTTTCTTCAGCGATCTTTCAGTAGGTCGCCAAGCCGTAATAGGCGTTCCATATTTTTGGTTTGTGTTATTAGCTGCAATTCCGTTGCTGATTGTGCTCAAAATTAGCCTTTCTGAAATGGAGGGCACGCAAGTTTCAAGTATGATTGATTGGAGTAACGGCTGGCCAAAGCTCACGCTTAACTTTTCAAGTTACCAGTTTATTGTTAGTGATTCGCTGTATATCAAAACGTATTTATCCTCAATTAAGTACGCAGTGATTACAACGCTATTATGTTTGGCTATTGGCTATCCGTTTGCATATTTCATGGCACGTTCACCCAAACATTTGCAGCCAACATTGCTGATGCTCATTATGTTGCCATTCTGGACTTCTTTTTTGTTACGCATTTATGCTTGGAAAACCCTGCTTGTAAATAATGGTGTCATTAATAACGTACTGATGAGTTTGCATATTATCAATACGCCAATCGAGATGATGAATAACTCATTTTCACTGTTGCTAGGAATGGTGTATTCATACTTGCCGTTTATGATTTTGCCTCTTTATGCCAATCTTTCTAAGATGGATTTGCGCTATCTAGAAGCTGCCGCAGACTTAGGTACTAGCCCATTTAAAGCGTTCTGGCTAATTACTGTACCGCTTTCAAAAGCAGGGATTATTGCAGGTTCCATGTTGGTGTTTATTCCTGCAGTGGGTGAGTACGTGATTCCTGAGCTGCTAGGCGGCTCAAGTACTCTGATGATTGGTCGCGTACTTTGGGATGAGTTTTTTAATAATCTAGATTGGCCGATGGCTTCAGCTGTCGCAGTAGTGATGATCTTAATTATTTTATTGCCTATGGCTATATACAATAAATCACAAGCTGATTTAGCGGAGGGTAAATAATGAGTCAAGCTAAAAACAATAAACTTTTTGCCAAAGGTTGGATGATTGCGGTCTACGTGTTTTTATACTTGCCAATTATCACACTGGTAGTTTTTTCCTTTAATGATTCAAAACTTGTGACGGTTTGGTCGCATGCCAGTATGCGTTGGTACGCAGCGTTAGTTGAAGACTCTGAATTAAAATCCGCAGTATTGTTGTCGCTTGAAATCGCAGGGTTATCTGCCTTAATGTCGGTGTTCTTTGGTACATTTACAGCGTTTGCATTAAATCGATATAAGCGCTTTCACGGCCGTACCTTGTTAAACTCTATGTCTAGTATGCCACTGGTGATGCCTGACGTAATTGTCGGTCTGTCACTATTGTTAATGATTGTTTCAGTGCAGCACTGGCTTGGGTTTCCACAAAAAGGCTTGTTTACCATTTTGCTAGGCCATGCATTATTAGGTACAGCTTATGCCGCGGTAGTCGTCACTTCACGCTTACGTGAAATGGACAGTAAATTAGATGAAGCCGCAATGGACTTGGGTTGTAAGCCTTTGCAGGTATTTACTTTAATTACTTTCCCATTGTTAGTGCCGGCGTTGGTTTCTGCATTTTTACTAACATTCACACTTTCGTTTGATGATGTTGTGTTATCTTCATTCTTGTCTGGCCCTGGCTATTCAACGATGCCTATGGTGATTTTCTCTCGCGCCAGATTAGGTTTAAATCCAACCATTAACGCCGTTGCGACTGTGACGATTGTCGTGGTGACTATTGCAGTAATCGCTTCTAGTTTTTACACCTCGCACCAAGAACGTAAACGTAAACGCGAAGAGGCACAGGCCTATAGCGACACTAATAAGTAGCATTTTCAAGTAGAGGCGACATCACGTCGCTTCTACACCAAACCAAATCAAGCAGAAAATCATGTCAATTCAATTAAAGCATCCCACCTTACTTAGAAATAACCTTACGTTGCTTGCTGGGCAATGGGTTAGCGCAGATTCAGGTGAAACAATAAGTGTCACTAATCCCGCCACAGGCTTGGAGGTGGCTAAAGTGCCGCTCATGGGTCGTGATGAGGCTGAACGAGCGATTATCGCTGCTGAGGCTGCCCAAAAGTCATGGAAAGCGCTTACAGCTGCCGCACGTGCTGCCATACTCAAGCGCTGGTTTGATTTGATTATTCTTCACAGAGAGGATTTGGCGCAATTACTAACCGCCGAGCAAGGTAAGCCGCTGGCCGAAGCGCGCGGTGAGGTGAACTATGGTGCAAGTTTTATTGAATGGTTTGCCGAAGAAGCTAAACGTGTCTACGGTGAAACCATTCCTGCACCTATGGGTGACCGTCGTTTATTAGTGTTAAAACAGCCTATAGGGGTCACCGCAGCCATTACGCCATGGAATTTTCCCATTGCGATGATTACCCGTAAAGCGGGGCCTGCGCTTGCTGCTGGTTGCAGTATGATTATTAAGCCAGCTGAACAAACCCCTTTATGCGCCATTGCTTTAGCTGTATTGGCTGAAGAGGCTGGCGTGCCAAGCGGCGTGTTGCAAGTGATTACCGGCGATGCACGCCAAATCGGCGCAGTTTTATGTGAAAGCCCCGTTGTCGCGAAACTTTCATTCACAGGTTCAACGGAAGTTGGACGCATCTTAATGCGCCAATGTGCTGATACGATTAAAAAACTATCTCTCGAATTAGGTGGCAATGCGCCATTTATCGTATTTAACGATGCGGATTTAGATGCGGCAGTTGAGGGTGCCATGATTAGCAAATATCGCAATGCTGGGCAAACGTGTGTCTGTTCAAATCGCTTGTTTGTGCAAGAGGGCGTTTACGATGAGTTCGCCAAAAAACTTGCAGTAAAAGTGGCTCAACTCAAAGTTGGTGTGGGTACTGAAGAGGGCGTAACACAAGGCCCATTGATTGATGATGCCGCAATCGAAAAAGTGGAATTTCATGTGGCGGATGCACTTGCTAAAGGCGCAACGCTTTTGCAAGGCGGCAAGCGCCATACATTAGGCGGTACATTCTTTGAGCCAACAGTCTTAGCCAATGTGAGTGATGATGCTTTGATTTTCAGTGAAGAGACTTTTGGCCCTGTGGCACCATTATTCCGCTTCAAAACAGATGAAGAAGTCATTTTACTGGCTAACCGTACAGAATTTGGCTTGGCCTCTTATTTCTATAGTCGAGATATAGGCCGAATCTGGCGCGTAGCAGAAGCGCTTGAATATGGCATGGTAGGCGTAAATACCGGCATGATTTCAAATGAAGTGGCGCCTTTCGGAGGCATTAAGCAATCAGGTCTAGGGCGCGAAGGTTCGCATCACGGCATTGATGAATATCTAGAACTGAAATATGTATGTATGGCGGGGCTATAACATGACAGAGATTAAAATTGATTGGCATGAAAGAGCGAAAGATTTAAGAATCGATGGACGAGCTTTCATTGATGGTGAACGTGTAGATGCAGTTGATGGCAGTACCTTTGAATGCTTTTCACCGATTGACGGTCGTAAATTAGCCGATGTTGCCAGCAGTAAGGCTGCCGATGTAGATCGTGCCGTTGTTGCGGCACGTGCCGCTTTTAAAGATAGACGTTGGGCTGGTTTGTCGCCTCGCGAGCGCAAACAGACGATGATACGTTTTGCTGATTTGGTGCTAGCGCACAAAGCTGAGTTGGCCTTATTAGAAACGCTGGACATGGGTAAGCCTATTTCTGCAAGCTTGAGTGTAGATGTTAATTCCGCTGCAAATAGTTTGCGCTGGTTTGGTGAGGCGATTGATAAGGTCTACGATGAAATTGCACCAACGGCAGATCACACGCTGGCCATGATTACGCGCGAGCCAATTGGCGTGGTTGGAGCAATTGTGCCATGGAACTACCCCATTCTAATGGCTTGCTGGAAGATTGCACCTGCCTTGGCTTCAGGCAATAGCATTGTGTTGAAACCTTCTGAAAAATCGCCACTTACGGCGCTAAGACTTGGTGATTTGGCAATAGAGGCAGGTATTCCAAAAGGCGTGTTGAATGTAATTCCTGGCTTTGGTCCAGACGCAGGTACGCCGCTTGCGATGCATATGGATGTGGATTGCATCGCCTTCACAGGTTCAACAGGCGTGGGTAAAAAAATCCAAATCATGGCAGGGCAAAGCAACCTCAAGCGTGCATGGTGCGAGCTAGGTGGTAAGTCGCCTAATATCGTTTTTGCGGATTGCAAAGATTTAGATAAAGCAGCAGCGGCTTCCATAGGCTCAATTTTTTACAATCAGGGTGAAAGTTGTAATGCGCCTTCGCGCTTACTGGTTGAGCGCTCAATCAAAGATGAGTTTGTTAAAAAACTTCTGACCCATTTGCCTGATTATCAGCCAGGTGACCCGTTAGATGCCAATACCAGTATGGGAGCAATTGTTGATTGCGGCCAGATGGAGAATGTACTGAAATACATAGAAAGTGGTAAAACTCAAGGTGCAAAACTTCGCGCTGGCGGTGAACGCGTATTAACAGAAACTGGCGGTTTTTACATTAGCCCAACCGTATTTGATGACGTGACTAATGATATGAAAATTGCCGCTGAAGAGATTTTTGGCCCAGTACTTTCTATCATTACTTTTGATACGGAAGAAGAGGCGATTGCTATTGCTAATGACACGGAATATGGTCTTGCCGCAGCTGTTTGGACGCAAGATCTGACGCGTGCGCACATGGTGTCACGCGCCTTGCGAGCTGGTACGGTGCATGTGAATAGTTATGATGAAGACGACATCACTGTGCCTTTTGGCGGCTATAAACAATCAGGTAACGGTCGCGATAAATCTTTACATGCTTTGGAAAAATATACTGAGCTTAAAACAACGTGGATACGATTAATTTAATACGATAAAACTATAGTTATAAAAACCAAGAGTTACAAAAAACTAGATGTAAGGACGAGAACATGAGCAACACAGCAATCACCAATCAAGATCTACACAACAGACGTTTAGCAGCCACGCCACGCGGCATAGGCGTGATGGCCAACTTCTTTATTGAGCGTGCGCTTAACTCTGAGGTATGGGATGTTGAAGGTAAGCGTTATATCGACTTTGCAGGTGGTATTGCGGTACTCAATACTGGGCACAGACACCCAAAGATAGTTGCTGCTATTGAGGCGCAATTGCAGCAGTTTACGCACACATGCTACCAAGTGCTGCCGTACGAAAGTTATGTCACCTTGGCTGAACGTATTAACGCGCTAACGCCAGGCAAACACGCTAAGAAAACCTGCTTTTTCTCAAGCGGTGCAGAAGCCCTAGAAAATGCTATTAAAATTGCACGTGCAAGTACTGGGCGCCCTGGTATTGTTGCCTTTGCTGGTGCATTTCATGGCCGTACAATTATGACCAGCGCGATGACAGGCAAGGTTTCACCTTATAAAATTGGCTTTGGGCCATTTCCCGCTGAGATATATCACATACCATTTCCAATTGATTTGCATGGCGTCAGTGTTGAAGATTCTATCAATGCTTTGCACTTGTTATTCAAGGCGGATATTGATCCTAAACGCGTTGCCGCAATTGTGATTGAACCCGTGCAAGGTGAGGGGGGCTTTTATGCCGCGCCACCAGCTTTAATGCAAGCGTTACGCAAAGAGTGCGATGAGCATGGCATTTTGCTGATTTATGATGAAGTGCAAACTGGTTTTGGTCGTACGGGTAAGCTATTTGCGGCAGAACATTATGACGTGATACCTGACATCATCACGATGGCAAAAAGCCTAGCCGGCGGTACTACGTTATCTGCGGTTTGCGGTAGAGCTGAAGTGATGGATGGCCCTGCACCGGGCGGCTTAGGTGGAACTTATGCAGGTAACCCATTAGCCATTGCAGCCTCTCACGCAGTACTGGATATTATTGAAGAAGAAAAGTTAGTTGAGCGTGCGAATGTGTTGGGCTCGAAACTCACTGCACGTCTTAAAGCCGCGCAAGCTAAAGTGCCTGCAATTAAAGATGTACGCGGCTTAGGCTCTATGATTGCAGCTGAGTTTTTTGACCCCGTCACCAATGAGCCGTCTATGGATGCAGTCAAACGTGTGCAACAAGCGGCTTTAGCTGAAGGCTTGATATTACTGACTTGCGGCGTTTATGGTAATGCCATTCGCTTTCTGTATCCATTGACAATTCAAGACGAAATATTTGATGAGGCGCTTGATATTATTGATAGAGCATTGGCTAAAGCTTAATTTCAGTAAGTTAATTCTGTGAATTAGTGAGTATGCTACTCCAAAGAAGCAACGTACTCGCTATAATGGAATTCAAATCAGCGTCAATTTTTACTGAGTTAATTTTTACCGTATTAACTTTTACTCAAAGTATTCTAGGCTTCTCATATGCAAATCCAAACCATTAAAACCACTGCTTTTAACGATCAAAAACCTGGAACTTCAGGTTTACGCAAGAAAGTAAAAGTCTTTCAGCAAACTGGTTATTTAGAGAATTTTGTACAAAGTATTTTTGATACGCTTGATGTGCCAAATAATGCCACATTGGCGCTCGGTGGTGATGGCCGTTATTTTAATCGCCAAGCAATTCAAATTATTATCCGCATGGCGGCAGTAAATGGCTTTGCGCGAGTGCTTGTTGGTCAGGCGGGCATTTTATCTACGCCTGCATGCTCACATATCATTCGTAAATACAAAACATTTGGTGGCATTGTGTTGTCAGCTAGCCATAATCAAGGCGGTATCAATGGTGACTTTGGCATTAAATACAACATCAGCAATGGCGGCCCTGCGCCTGAGAAAATCACTGACTCAATTTTTGATTTAAGTAAAAAAATCACAGAATATAAAATCGCCGATTTACCTGAAGTTGACGTCGATACATTAGGTCAATCAACATTCAACGATAGAAAGTTTTCTGTAGAAGTGATTGATGCGGTTCAAGACTATGCAGATCTAATGCAAGAGTTATTTGATTTCTCAGCCATCAAAAAGCTACTAGAAAGTGGCTTTAAAATGCAGTTTGACGCCATGCATGCCGTGACTGGTCCTTATGCGCAAGAGATATTTGTCAATCGATTAGGTGCGTCAGAATCTAGTTTAATGAATTGCATTCCTTCAGAAGATTTTGGTGGCGGTCACCCAGACCCCAATCTAACCTACGCTGAAGATTTAGTGAAAATCATGTTTGCAGGTGAAAGCTCACCAGACTTTGGTGCAGCCTCAGATGGTGATGGCGACCGCAATATGATTCTAGGTAAAAACTTTTTCGTTACGCCTTCTGATAGTCTCGCGGTTCTCGCCGCGAATGCAACCCTAGTGCCAGCTTATGCAAACGGTATTGCTGGCGTGGCGCGTTCAATGCCTACCAGTGGCGCTGTTGACCGCGTTGCTACTAAATTAAATATCCCCTGCTATGAAACTCCAACAGGATGGAAGTTCTTTGGCAATCTGATGGATGCCGGCAAAGTCACTTTGTGTGGTGAAGAAAGTTTTGGCACCAGCTCTAGCCACGTGCGAGAGAAAGATGGTTTATGGGCGGTATTGTTTTGGCTGAATGTTCTGGCGAAAAAAGGCACGTCAGTTGAGCAAATTCTGATGTCACACTGGGCTGAATTTGGCCGCAATGTATATTCACGTCATGACTACGAGGCCATTCCAACCGATGCTGCCAATAGTGTAATCGCACATATTAAATCACAATTTACTAGCTTGCCTGGCCAGTCATTTGGCGCATATAAAGTGAAAACCTGTGATGATTTTAGCTACCACGATTCAATCGATGGCTCTATCAGTAACAATCAAGGTATTCGTATTTTGTTTGAAGATGGCTCGCGTATCGTGTTCAGGCTCTCTGGCACTGGTACAGAAGGCGCGACGATTCGTATTTATTTAGAAGCTTTTGACCCTGATGTAAAAAATCATCATTTAGATGCACAAGTGGCACTGGCTGAAATGATACACATCGCTTTGAAAATTTCTGAATTGAAAGAACGAACTGGTAGAGATACGCCCACAGTGATTACCTGATTTTATTCTAGGAGCGGCGATGCGTCGCTCCTAAAAAGTTAATCTACCTGCTTAATCGTCATCTCGCCTTTATAAAGCCTAACATCCATGCGGTTTAGAAACGACATACCAAGTAGCACGTCGCCATCAAGTCCAGGTGCAATCATTGCCGATACATCCTTGGCATCCACACCGCCAAGCTTGACTGAATGTAAACGCACCATATAACCAACGCTATCGCCATTAGCGGTATTGGTGCGGATGGCGTCTATGCTGCTTAGTTTAAGTTTATCTGCAATATTCTGTGAAATTGCAACACCAGTGGCGCCAGTATCTACTAGCACATTGACTTTTTCACCGTTGATAAGCGCTTCCGCTCGATAATGACCATCTAAACCACGTTTTAATACGACCGTGCTATTCTCACCTAAGCGGTTAATTTTATTAGGGTTTTGAATGTTATCTGACAAGTAATAGATGGCGCTTGCTAGCGCTATCCAAATTGCTGCAATAAAAATAGTATTTTTAGACATGCTATTTCTATTGGGGCTAATTAAGTAGTTGCAATAGGCTTCAATGCAATCGCGACTAATGCAAAGTAAGTGAGATGGTGCAGAAGTTGATCGAAACCCAATAAAATCCAAAACCACTCGCTATTATCAGGCTTAAGGTCGTAGCGTTTACCCGCATTCATTTTTGCCCAATCAATATGGTAGTGAATTAAAGCATCGGCTAGTGCGTATACCCAAGCGCCTGCGCCTAACCAAAAAGCAAAGATAATGAATGCACCAACACCATGCAATGCAGCGTGTGCCAAGCCGCCAGTATGTCCATACGTGCCTTTATTGCGATACATCCATGGGTTGGCTTGCAATGGAAAGTCGCAAATAAAGTGTTTTACAAACAAAAATATTAAGGCTTCGAGCATATGAATTAAGCTGACAATTATTCAGCTTCATCAATCCAAGCCAGTTGTATGGCTTCTAGTATCTTTTCACCGCAATGCTCTGGTAAATCATTAAAACCATCAAGCGCCATTACCCATTCCATTAAATCGGTGAAACGAACCGTTTTTGGGTCGATATCAGGATGTGTATCGTAAAGTGACTCGGCGATTCTTAAGCTGTCAGTCCATTTCATGTGTGTAATTCCAATAGATGATTAAGTTAATTTATATTATAGCTTGCTACAAGTAAGCAACTAAATCTTTTGCCTTTAATCTTATTGCTTGAGCGTGTTAAAATGCGCAAACATTTTTTTCATTAAAATAATCTAGCATTTGGAAAACTAAAACCATGTCGCAAGCACCATTTAACTATACAAATACCCTAAACAAAGCTGACCCAGCCTTAGATGCCATGATTAATAGCGAAGTTGTTCGCCAACATGAGCATATCGAGTTGATTGCCTCTGAAAACTACACCAGTCCAGCAGTGATGCAGGCGCAAGGTTCTCAGTTAACTAACAAGTACGCAGAAGGCTACCCAGGTAAACGTTTTTATGGTGGTTGTGAATATGTAGACCAAGTTGAGCAGCTTGCTATTGACCGTTTGAAAGCTTTGTACGGTGCAGAATATGCTAACGTGCAACCGCATTCAGGCTCACAAGCTAACCAAGCGGTGTATTTCTCTATTCTAAAACCAGGTGATACCGTGATGGGTATGAATCTTGGCCATGGCGGTCACTTAACGCATGGTTCACCAGCTAACTTATCAGGCAAGCTATTTAACATCGTGCCTTATGGCTTAAATGATAAAGAAGAAATTGATTACGATGAGATGGAGCGCATTGCAATTGAATGCAAACCAAAACTGTTAATCGGTGGCGCATCTGCTTACGCGTTGCGTTTTGACTGGGCACGTATGGCGGAAATCGCTAAAAAAGTTGGCGCTTATTTCATGGTGGATATGGCGCATTATTCAGGTTTGATTGCTGCTGGCGTATATCCAAACCCAGTGCCGCATGCAGATTTTGTGACTTCAACAACACACAAAACTTTACGTGGCCCACGCGGCGGTATTATTTTGGCTAAAGCTGAATTTGAAAAATCATTGAATTCAAGCGTGTTCCCAGCTTTACAAGGTGGCCCATTAATGCACGTGATTGCGGCAAAGGCAACTGCATTCTTAGAAGCTTCTCAACCTGAATTCAAAACTTATCAAACGCAAGTAATTAAGAATGCACAAGCAATGACTGAAGCGTTAACTGCACGCGGTTTACGCATTATTTCAGGTCGCACAGAATCACATATGTTCTTGGTAGATTTGCGCACAAAAGGCTTAACAGGTAAAGCTGCAGATGCTGCACTTGGTCTAGCGCATATCACTGTAAACAAAAATGCAATTCCTAATGACCCGGAAAGCCCATTTGTGACTTCTGGTATTCGTATCGGCGCACCGGCAATTACTACACGTGGTTTTAAAGAAGATGAAGCGCGTCAAGTGGCGAACTTGATTGCGGATGTGTTGGATAACCCAACGGATGAAGCAGTGATTGCGGCAACTAAAGCTAAAGTTCATGCTTTAACTGCTCGTTTCCCTGTTTATCAAAACTAGGTAATAGTTAATCAATGAAATGTCCTTTTTGCGGTGATGCAGATACACAGGTAATCGATTCGCGCGTCAATGACGAGGGTGACTCTATACGCCGTCGCCGCAAATGTGGTGCTTGTGACAAGCGTTTTACTACTTATGAAACAGCAGAGTTGCACATGCCGCAAGTGGTAAAAACCAATGGTACGCGTGAGGAATTTAATCGCGAAAAATTGCGCTTATCCTTCACACGCGCATTGCACAAACGCCCAGTGCCTACGGAATACGTAGACCGCGCATTAGATAGAATCTCACAAAAATTACTAAGTTTAGGTGAACGTGAAATTCCAGCCAGAGATTTAGGTGAAAGCGTGATGCATGAGCTTAAGTTGATGGATAAAGTCGCCTATATTCGCTTTGCATCTGTGTATCGTAGCTTTTCTGATGTTGATGACTTTAACGATGCCATTCGCGATTTGTAAGCCATTTGATTTGCATAATGCTAATGATTAGGATGTAAAACATGAAATTTATTAACTGGGCTACCATTCTTTTTACCGCATTTACTGTGTTGTTAACGATTGTGTTTTTCGGTTGGTGGATGATGAAAGATAGTATCGTTTTTGGCGATGAAAAATTCGACCAAGTGAAATGGATGCAAAGCGCGGCTACAATAGAAACAGATTGTAAGCGCGGTGATATGGCTTATGACTTGCAGCAGCATGTGTTATCAAAAGGTACCAGTAAAGACGCTGTTGGCGTGTTGCTTGGTCGCCCAAGCTACGAAGACGGCAATGCGGTGGAGTATGATTTAGGCAAATGTATGCACGTTTATCATGGTTTGTTGCTTTTCTTTGATGAAAATAATCGTTTAATTAATAGCCGTATCTCATCACACTAAGTTAACTAAATCGCTATTTGGTTAATAAAATATCTTGTTCTCAATAGCCGATCACACTTATATGACACTTGCGCTGCGTCTAGCGGAGCAGGGCTTGTATACCACTCAACCCAATCCGCGTGTTGGCTGTGTCATTGTTAAAAACCATCAAATCATAGGCCAAGGTGCCCATCTTAAAGCAGGTGAGCCACATGCGGAGGTTTTTGCTCTGCGTGAAGCAGGCGCGAAGGCTAAAGGTGCTGACGCGTTCGTCACATTAGAACCATGTAATCATCATGGCCGCACACCGCCTTGTGTCGATGCCTTGATTAACGCTGGCGTGAAACGCGTGGTCGTTGCCATGCAAGACCCGAATCCACTAGTGGCGGGTAATGGTATAAAACGTCTCCAAGCGCATGGCATAGAGGTTGAAGTGGGTTTGATGGAAGCTGAATCTAAGTCATTAAACCTTGGTTTTATTTCCCGCATGACCACAGCTCTGCCTTATGTGCGTTGTAAGGTTGCAGCGAGTTTAGACGGTCGCACGGCGCTTAATAATGGTAAAAGTCTGTGGATTACTGGCGAGCCAGCAAGGCTGGATGTGCAGCATTGGCGTGCGCAATCATGTGCCATCGTGACTGGAATTGGTACGGTGCTTACTGACAATCCAACCATGAATGTGCGCTTGGAAAATACAAGTCGCCAGCCGTTACGAGTGATTGTGGATAGCAACCTGCAAACGCCTACAGATTGTAAAATGCTTAATTCCGAATTGCTTTCAATCAGCCATTTACTAATAGCTTATGCGCAAGATGCAAATGATAAAGCTGCGGCATTAACTGCAACTGGCGCGCAGTTATTACATTTACCTGATGGAAGCGGGCGTGTGGATTTGCAGGCTTTGCTTGCCAATATAGCTTCACGTGGCATCAATGAAGTGTTGCTAGAAGCGGGGCAGGGATTGAATGGTGCGTTTCTGCACGCTGGTTTGGTGGATGAGTTTATTTTTTACTATGCACCTAAACTGATGGGCGCTGATGCCAAGGGCATGTTTGCAATTCCAGAGCTAATCGAAATGCAGCAAGCAACTGACTTACAGATTTTTGATGTGCGTCAGATCGGCCAAGATATTCGTGTACGCGCAAAACCAGTCAAAAGCAAACTTTAGAGGCTTATTTCAATCAGCATGCTTATAGATACTCATTGTCATCTTGATGCAGCCGAATTTAATGCTGACCGAAACGATATTGCCATGCTTGCTTTGCAACAGGGCGTTTCAAACATCGTTATCCCCTCTGTGGCACGTGATAATTTTGATACTGTCATTCAGGTATGCCAAAAGCACAAACATTGTGTCTACGCGCTTGGTATTCATCCTATGTATGTGGATGGTGCTACTTTAGAAGACCTCGAAACGCTGAAGACTTACCTGGCAGAAAATAATCCAGTGGCGATAGGAGAAATTGGCCTCGATTACTTTGTGACTAACTATAAAAACAACCCAGATCACATTGAAAAGCAAATTCACTTTTTTACCGAACAACTTAAAATCGCCAAGCAGCACAATTTGCCTGTGATTTTGCATGTTAGAAATGCGATTGATGACATTTTAAAGTATTTACGCCGATACCAAATCAACGGTGGTATTGCGCATGCGTTTAATGGTAGCTTTCAACAAGCGGAACAATTTATAGCGCTTGGTTTTAAATTAGGCTTTGGCGGAGCGATGACTTATAGCCGCGCTTTAAAGATTCGAGAGCTTGCAAGCAAGTTGCCATTAGAGTCTATCGTTTTAGAAACGGACTCCCCAGATATCCCTCCTGCATGGGTAGGCGCGGAGGGGAGAAATACCCCGCTAGAACTCAGTAAAATCGCACAGGTTTTAGCTGATTTAAGGCAGGTAAATATGGTGCAAGTGCTTGATATAACTAGCGCCAACGCCCTAAAAGTTTTGCCAAAACTAGCTGACTTATACACACCACCTAATGTGCTACTTTAAGTATTTGTAAAAACCCTTATAAAACAATGTGATTAATTTAAGTCTTTGATTTTTATGAGTTTAATAATAGGTTAAAATTTAAGCGATTTGAAAAAAGCCTTATAAATTGGTATGTTACATTTTCAAGTCACAGTTATTCACAAAGTTATCCACAGATAATGTGGAGAGTATTTTTTCTTTCAGGGAACTTTTTAAAAGTCAACTTTTGAATTCATAATTTATGATAATAAATAATCAAAAATTTCGCACAATTTGGCCTAATGATGGTATGGCTGCTGGTAGCCGATCTGTATCAATTATTGACCAAACAAAACTACCTCATGCGTTTAAGATTGTTGAAATTATCAACTTGCCGCAAATGATTGTTGCGATTAAAACTATGCAGGTTCGCGGTGCGCCGTTAATCGGTGCGGCTGCCGCTTATGGTATGGCGTTAGCGATGCAGAGTGATTACAGTGACGAGTATTTACAGCTTTCCGCCAAGCAGCTAATCCAAAGCCGTCCGACAGCAGTGAATTTGCGCTGGGCAGTAGAGCGTATGACGCAATTACTATTACCAATAGCTGCAGAGCTGCGTTTGGATGCCGCTTGGTCAGAGGCTGCAAAAATTTGCGATGAGGACGTTTTACTCAATCAGGCTATTGGTATGCACGGCTTGAAATTAATCCAGAACCTGCATAGCCATAACTTAAATAAACAGCATAGCCGCCAATTAAATATCCTTACGCATTGCAACGCTGGTTGGCTAGCCACTGTCGATTTCGGCACTGCACTTGCGCCTATCTACGCGGCTCACGATGCGGGGATTAATGTGCATGTGTGGGTTGATGAAACACGTCCACGCAATCAAGGCGCTAGCTTGACAGCTTGGGAGTTAGCGCAGCATGGTGTGCCGCACACGGTGATTAGCGATAACGCTGGTGGCCATTTAATGCAACATGGTCAAGTCGACATGGTCATCGTTGGTGCTGATCGAGTGACGAGTGCGGGTGATGTCTGTAATAAAATAGGGACTTATCTAAAAGCGCTTGCGGCATTTGATAATCATGTGCCATTTTATGCTGCAGTGCCATCGCCAACGATTGATTGGACTATGCTAAATGGCGTGCAAGAGATAGAAATAGAAGAACGCGATGGTCGTGAAGTGGCTTGGATGACGGGCATACTCGCCACTGGCGAAGTGACAGAGGTGAATATTTTACCAGCAAACACTCAGGTGGCTAATCCTGCGTTTGATGTTACGCCAGCGCGCTTGGTGACTGGTATTATTACTGAGCGCGGCGTATTTGCGCCTAGCCTGCTAAGAAACATTCTGAAATAAATAAACCATAATATACAAACTATGCAAAACAAACGTGAGCAGCTCTTACACATTAGCCAGCAGCTGGTAACCTTAGGTTTGAACCGCGGTACTGCTGGCAATGTCAGTGTGCGTGCAGATAACGCCGACGGACGAGCAGGTTTTTTGATCACGCCTTCAGGTTTGGCAGTCGATAAGATGTCGTCTTCAGATATGGTGTGGATGGATTTTTCAGGTAATGCGACTGGCGTTCATCCGCCATCAAGCGAGTGGCGATTTCATCGGGATATATTGCAGCAAAAACCGCAGGTGAATGCGGTGATTCATACACACAGTATCTATGCCAGTACATTCAGCACCTTTCGCAAAGATATGCCACCATTTCACTACATGATTGCGCTTGCTGGCGGCGATAGTATACGTTGTGCGCCTTATGCTTTGTTCGGCAGTCAGCAGCTTTCAGATAATGCAATCGAGGCACTAAAAGACCGCAAAGCTTGTTTGCTAGCGAATCATGGCATGATTGCAGTGGGCGAAACCTTAGAAAAGGCGCTCGATATTACTCAAGAAGTAGAAACTTTATGTGAGCAATATTTACTCGCCTTGCAAGTCGGTGAACCACACATTTTAAGTCGGCAAGAAATGTTGGATGTACTTGAGAAATTCAAGACTTATGGTGCTTGGTCTGATAATTCGGCTAAGGCTCCAAATGTGACTCGGTCTGGTGGAAAGTAGCTAAAAAATAAAATATATAAAATTACAAGTAAATTAATGCATTTTTATTTTTGATAACGTTTTGTGAGGCATCTGTTTTGCGGTAAAATCTTATCCCGTCTGAAACAAATAATAAGTGCCTTTCCATGACCAAATATGTATTCGTAACCGGCGGTGTAGTTTCTTCTCTTGGTAAAGGCATCGCTGCCGCTAGCCTTGGCGCTATCCTTGAATCGCGTGGCATTAAAGTGACCATGCTCAAACTTGATCCCTATATTAACGTTGACCCTGGCACTATGTCGCCATTTCAGCACGGTGAAGTGTTCGTCACTGACGATGGCGCTGAAACCGATCTGGACTTAGGCCATTACGAGCGTTTTATTTCACAACGCATGGCAAAACGTAACAGTTTTACTACTGGCCAAATCTACGAAACAGTCATTAAAAAAGAACGTAGGGGCGAATACCTCGGAAAAACCGTACAGGTGATTCCGCACATCACTGATGAGATTAAAAATCACATCAAACGCGGCGCAGAAGGTGCCGATGTTGCGATTATAGAAGTTGGCGGAACGGTGGGTGATATTGAATCATTGCCGTTCTTAGAAGCTATTCGTCAAATGGGTTTTGAAGAAGGTCGTAACAACGCATGTTACGTGCATTTGACTTTATTGCCGTGGATTCCAACCGCAGGTGAGCTTAAAACTAAGCCTACACAACACTCCGTAAAAGAATTGCGTCAAATCGGTATACAGCCAGATATTTTACTATGTCGTGCTGAGCGTGAAATTCCAGAAGATGAAAAACGCAAAATTGCCTTATTTACCAATGTGGCTTTTGAAGCGGTAATCAGCGCGATTGACTCAGATTCTATTTATAAAATCCCCGGGCTTTTGCATGAGCAAATGATGGATGAGATTGTTTGCCACAAGCTCAATATTTTGGCTAAAGCAGCCGATTTAACAGTCTGGAAAAATATTGTTACACGCATAGAAAATCCAAAAAATACGGTCAATATTGCCTTTGTGGGTAAATATGTCGATTTAACCGAGAGCTATAAATCGCTTACAGAAGCCTTGATTCATGCGGGTATTCATACGGAATCTAAAGTCAAAATTAATTATATTGACAGTGAAGAGATTGAGAAATCAGGCACGGATATATTAAACACAATGGATGCGATTTTAATTCCAGGTGGTTTTGGTGTGCGCGGTACAGAAGGTAAAATCGCTGCAATTCAATATGCTCGCGAAAATAAACTGCCATATCTTGGCATTTGTTTAGGTATGCAATTAGCTGTTATTGAATTTGCCCGTAACGTGGCTGGTTTAAAAGGTGCTAATAGCACTGAGTTTAATGCAGAAGCGCCATACAAGTTGATTGGCTTGATTGACGAGTGGAAAGATGCCAGCGGCAAAATTGAAAAGCGTGATGAAAATTCAGACCTTGGCGGTACTATGCGTTTAGGCGCACAAGCTTGCCCAATCGTACCAAACACCATGGCTGCAGGCATTTATGGTGCGCAAGTGAATGAGCGCCATCGCCATCGTTATGAAGTGAATAATAATTACGTAGAGCAATTAAAAGCAGCTGGTTTGGTGATTTCTGCCAGAACGCCGACTGAAGAATTGTGTGAGATGATAGAGCTACCAAAAGCTACGCACCCTTGGTTTGTGGCAGTGCAGTTTCACCCAGAATTTACTTCTAACCCACGGTCAGGTCATCCGCTATTTACCGCTTATGTGAATGCAGCATTAGCTCACAAAGGCGTTAAGTAAGTTTTATAAGTAACACAGTAAACAACACGTATAAATCATTACAGATTCTCTATTTAGAATCACTAAGTTAAAAACTAATTTGTATATTTAGGAGTAGTCATGAGCGCAATTGTAGATATTATCGCCCGCGAAATTTTAGATTCTCGTGGTAACCCAACTGTAGAGTGTGATGTATTGTTAGAAAGCGGTGTCATTGGCCGTGCTGCAGTGCCGTCAGGCGCTTCTACAGGCGCTAAAGAAGCGATGGAGTTACGTGATGGTGACAAAAGCCGCTATTTAGGTAAAGGCGTTCTTCAAGCAGTTGAGAACGTGAATACCGAAATCACAGAAGCTATCATTGGATTAGATGCTGAAGAGCAAAGCTTTATCGATAAAACGTTGATTGAGCTTGACGGCACTGAAAACAAAGACCGTTTAGGCGCTAACTCTATACTCGCGGTTTCTATGGCTTGTGCGCGTGCTGCGGCTGAAGAAAGCGGTTTGCCTTTGTATCGCTACTTAGGCGGTTCTGGTGCGATGCAATTGCCTACACCAATGATGAACATCATCAACGGTGGTGCGCATGCTGATAACAGCGTGGATATGCAAGAGTTTATGATAATTCCGGCTGGTTTGCCTTCATTCCGTGAGGCGATGCGCTGCGGTGCTGAAGTATTCCATCAATTGAAAAAAACGCTACATAAAAAAGGTTTAGCAACAACTGTCGGTGATGAAGGTGGTTTTGCACCAAATCTACCATCTAACGAAGCTGCTATCCAATTGATTCTAGAAGCGATTTCGGCTGCAGGTTACGAGCCAGGTAAAGATGTGTATTTAGGTCTAGATTGCGCAAGTACTGAGTTCTATAAAGATGGTAAGTATCATTTAGAGTCAGAAGGTTTATCTCTAAGTTCAGCACAATTTACTGATTACTTAGCGACATGGGTTGATAAATACCCAATCATCAGTATTGAAGATGGTATGGGTGAGTTTGACTGGGATGGTTGGAAACTACTGACAGACCGCCTAGGCAAAACAACGCAATTAGTGGGTGATGACTTGTTCGTGACTAACTCTAAAATCTTGCGTGAAGGCATACAACGCGGCGTTGCTAACTCAGTGTTGATTAAAGTAAACCAAATTGGTACTTTAACTGAGACTTTCCAAACCATCGAAATGGCTAAACGTGCTGGTTACACAGCAGTTGTGTCACATCGTTCAGGTGAAACAGAAGACACTACGATTGCGGATATTTCAGTGGCAACCAATGCGCTGCAAATTAAAACAGGTTCATTGTGTCGTTCTGAGCGCATTGCTAAGTACAACCAATTGTTGCGTATTGAAGAAGAGTTGGGCGATGCATCTAGCTATGCTGGTATCGGTGCGTTTTACCAATTATTCAAGTAATCTCAGCTTGAATGCAATTGTAATCTTAAAGTAATAAGTGAAAGCCTTAACGCTCATATTCGTAATCCTTATTGCCTTGCTGCAGTACCCGCTGTGGCTAGGTAAAGGGAGTTGGTTACGGGTATGGGATTTAAGTCGTCAGCTTGCTACACAGCAAGAAAAAAATAGCGCGTTAAAAGCGCGTAATGAAACATTAGATGCTGAAGTGCGAGATCTAAAAAGTGGTAGAGCAGCTATTGAAGAACGTGCTAGAAGCGAGCTAGGTATGATTAAGCAAGATGAGGTTTTTTATCAAGTGCTAGACAATTCAGCTCATACTCAATCAGTTCAACCGCCTAGTCAAGCATCCGACGCTGGTCAAGTTTCGAGTCAAACAGCTGCTCCAAGCCAACCGCCTAGCAAAGATACTGTAATGCAACGCACCACCAGTGCTAAAGCATTGCAGTAACTGTTTTTTGCGAATGTAGTTGTTGTAACTTGATCCACAACAGTCAAAAACTTATTCCTCTCATCATTCTGCATTAGTTTTCAGGTTCTTTTGCTGGCAGCTATCTAAATGAGCTGTATTGAACTCTCTAATCGCTAGCCTCTAACGAGTAGGGTAGTTGCTTAATACTCAAAGCAATGTTGTTCCAGTAAATATCAGTAAGCGCTAAACTTTCTAACCTACACTCAACCAAAACAACAAACCCTGCACCCATTGCTGGCGCACAGCGAACAATTTTACCAATGGCTTGTTGATTAGCATCTACAATATCATCACCTATGGCTGGGCAACTGTCACTCGCAATATGAGCTAGTTGAGTGCGACGTTTCACTTTACCCAAATAATGCGTGCGCGCTACAATTTCTTGCCCGGTGTAACAGCCTTTTTTGTAGTTAATTGCGTTTAGTGCATCTAAATTCAACATCTGCGGCACGAATTCTTCTTGGGTGCTCAGGTAAACATCTGGAATACCAGCCTGAATTTCTAGCCACTCCCAGCAAGCTTTGCCAACTGGCTTGCAGTCTTTCTTTAACGCTTGCCATATAGCTTTTGCTTGTTCGGTATTAGCAACAATTTGGTAGCGCGGCATACCTGCATTAGGCATACAAATGATGGTGCCATTTTCTGTACTCACGCTTTCATAGGCAAGCTTGGGAACAGTGGCAAAGAACGGGGCAAGTAACTCGGTGATGTTATTGCCACTCAAGCCGAATCTTACTGTACTGTCTGATACATCGTTGATAGTCACTTTTGAACGCATGACGTACATTTTTAGGCGCTTGGCGATGGGTTCGAGCAATTTTTGATTCAACTCTAAATGCAATTTTTGATTGTGCGAAAAAGCAAAAAATAGCGCCAGTAAACGTCCTTTAGGGCTGCAATAGCCAGTGTAATGGGCGTGGTTGTCACTAATTAACCTTACATCATTGGTGACTTGACCTTGCAAGAAAGTCACAGCATCTTCACCACTGATTTCTAACAAGCTTAAATGTGATAAATCACAAATAACATTTTGGCTCTGCGTACATTGCAGCTCGTTTTCTATATTACCGAATGAGGTAATTGTTTCGTTATTAAACACTGCGCCTTGAATGAATTGATATTCTTGCCAGTCGTTGTTTGCCATGTGGTACTCTTTTGTTTAATGAATTTTATAAATTGAACTAAGTATATTATATCTTGAAGCCTATTACCCTTATATTCAAGCCCTCAACAAAGTTAACAGCATTGCTCATAATAGCAGGGCTATTTTTTAGTTTTATGCTTTTATTGACACCAATTCCGTTTAGTTTAAGCGCATTTTTACTATTGCTTATAATGGTATCGACCAGTTATTTTGTCATGCTTGATGGGCTGTTAAGCCTGCCGAAGTCTTGGAAGTTGTTGCGGATAAATATGGCAGGCGAGTTTCATTTAACACAAAAGAATGACGAGAGTTTTGTGGTGCATATCATGCCAGATAGCTTTGTCAGTGCCTATTTAACTGTCTTACGTGTAGTTCCAGAAGAGTATAGATGGTTCAAAGTCTGGCAAAATCGCTATATTTTGCTGTTGCAAGATAATATCGATGCTGAGTCATTTCGTCAGCTAAGAGTGTATTTACTTTGGAATAAAAACTCTGTTAACCGTTATTCTAACTTACAGAATTAACAGAGGTTTTATTTACTAATTGATATGGTTATCGTGCGCGATCGCTAGTTCATTTTTAGTGTGTTGTCTTCTAATCGCATTTTTTCTATAAAGCCTAAGCACTTCGCCAATTTGCTTAATTGGGTGTTTGCTAAAGTACGCGGCCAATAGCAATAAGCCAGCTAAAGAAGCCATTACCCAGCTTAAATCAAATGGCGCAACATCACGCCTAGCGGGTTTTTGATTTTTCATGGCATCTAATATGGTGTGTACATTGTCACCATCTACATAAGTGGAGCCGATTTCTTTCGCGATGCTTTTCATATACTCTGAGTTCAGTTTTGAAATAAACCGATCTTGTTCACCACCCGCCACATTGTCATCTCTAACACCAAGATTTGATTCAGAGATTTGCGCAATACCTGGTTGCAGTGCAAAGCTTTCATTTGACCAATAACCAATCAATTGATTTTTTTCACTGAGTTTAGGAATTGATGCGCCTTTTTCAGAGCCTACACCAACTAACAACCAGCCGTCAGCACCTTGAAAGTTAGTAAGATCCTTAGTGTTGAATGCATGCAATTTAGGCGCTTCTTCGCCATCGGTAAAAAATACAACTTGGGCTGTTTCTGGAAAGCTACGAATGGCTCTAGTGATACTAAATAAGCTTTCACGAATGCGGCTGTTGCCTGACCAAGCAGTTCTCCAATCAAGATGGTCAATAGTATCTTGAATCGCCGCAAAGTTATCGCATACTTCAATTGGGTTGTATAGTGCAGCAACGCTCACCCCCGCAAATAATCCAACACTGACTTTTGTACCGCATGGCAGTGAAGAAACAACCTCATGCAACATTTTTTGTGTATGAGCCATACGTGAGGCGGGTTTACCATCTATAGTCGTGTCGATGGTATTCATGCTTTGTGTAATATCAGCAACTAATAAGTAAGTGTAAATATTATGTTTAACTGGCACGGTAATGTGAAACATTGCCAATACCAACATCAGCATGGCACCACTAAGAAGTGCAGAGTCGCGATGCGTTTTAAAATAAGCGATGAGCTTTTTCATACAATATACCTCTATGGAAGACCTACAGGAATATTGCCCATAATCAGACCAGGAGAGTCTGACTCACCAACGCCTGGAGTAGGGTTTTCTGGAAGCAATGTAATGACACGGTCTAAATTGCGGCGTGTACCCCAGTTGCTGTTATCTAGCTTGAGAGCCTGTTTGTATGAGCTATGAGCTTGCGTTAGCAGGTACTCAACTTCATCTCTCACTTTAGGGTCATTGCCACCGCTCACTTGCAAACTCTTTAAGAAAAACATGTTACCTATATTGTGATGTACTGCAGCACGCTGGGTTGGTGTACCTTTTTCTATGAGCTGAGAAAATAGTAGCGTAGCTTCCTTATGACGATCATTATTTGCAAGCCAATAAGCTGTAGCAAATTTAGCTTCATAGCTTAACCTGTCAGTCTGTGGGCTTTTCCCAGTGCTGACCGCATGATTAAAAGCATTAATCTGACGTATGCGATTAAGTTCGGCAACAATGCCTGCGGCTGAAGCAACGGCAATTAAAATGAGTGCAATGGTCAGTTGTTTGACAGTAATTGATTTTAAGCTAAGGCTCATATATTTACTTTCCATGTTCTAAATTCTAGGTATTTAACGCCAAGCAACAAGGCAATCATCAGTGCTGCAATGATGTAGCAGAGTTGAGTAAAATCGTGACCAGGAATTTTTTCCATATACTTAATTGGTTTTCTTTCTTTCTCATTAATATCTGCTATCGCATTAGCGAGTGATTTAGGGTCTTCAGCTTCATAAGCGCTAAATGGGCTACGCAATGTTTTAAAGTATTCATACAGTTCAATTTCTGAAGGCAAAGGACCTTCTTCTTTTTGTATATACTCATTAAAAATACTAATGCCACCAGGCTGTCTTAATACAATCCAATACAGCGTAATGTTGTATCGTTGTAACCATTCACGCAGTTTTTGTTGCGCATCGCCACCCATACGACCACCACCATCAGAGAGTAGAATGATGGCGCGTGAGCCTGAATCTGGCACATTTTCAAACAAACTGACTGCACTGGTCAGTCCACCACCAATATTCGTTTGGAACAGTGAGTTGCCAGCAGTGGCTTTAATGGCGGCTTGAATAGCTTCGCGACTTTCAGTGAGTGGCAGCACATACATTGCAGAGTTACTAAAGGTAATCACACCTATCATGTCGTTTTGGCGCGAGTTTACGAACTCGGTCATCAGTCTGGCAGCAGCTACAGATTTAGTCTCGCCAACACGACCTTCAGCCGTACCACCAGAAAACGGATCATCCATACTGGCACTTCTATCAATCACCATGCCAATTTGCGCACCAACACCTATACGCTCTACTTTTTGTTCTAAGCTATGAGGGCCAGCCAAGCCAATAATGATGCTAATTAAGCTGACGGTTGCTAGAATTTTAAGTAGTAAACCAATTAAATTAGAAAGTGGATCACTTGGCAGCATATCTACCCATGAGTAGGTACGGCTATTTGAACGCTCTAATAAAATTGGCAGAAGTGCAAGTGGCAGCAGCCATAACACTAAAGGATGCATAAACCCCATCATGCGCTCGCTTCTGGTCTCAGGCCACGTTCACAATCACGTAGGTGACGGCAGAATTTCATTAACCAAGCTTTTGAGTGTTCATTCAGGTTTTGTGCAGACTCTGGCTCAAAAAACACTTTCCGTGACAAGGCAAAAAACTTTTCAATATCTTGTTTCACTGGTGAAAAAGCTGGTTTGTCTTGAATAAAACTATCGATATTATTACCAAATAAACTGGTGCCAGCTGTTTTATTGAGCGATTCATGAATGCGCGCTGCCGCTTGCTGCAAGCCTGCAGCAGTTTCAGGCATTTTGCGAATATCGCGATACGCTTTTGCAAAAGGTGCGCCCATTCTCGGTAACCAAGCATGCATGCCGAATATATACAGTAGCCCTAGCAACGATAAAGCTAGTAAACCAACGAGCACTTTTAGCGTCAGTTTTTGCTTACTTGAGTCGATAAGGAAGGGCGGCGTAAATGGGCTTAGCTCTTCTTTTAGTTTCACAGAACCAAATACAGAAAGCGGCGAAACGCGGAAATTAAAAGAGGGCACACGGTATTGCAATGTTTCTTTTTTCTCGGTGTTCCTCATTTTAAGAATCTCAGCTCTTAGTGCGGCTGGTTTCGCTAACTTGCCAGTAGTAAATACTTGGTAAGTTAAATGTATGACGTGCGTTACGCTATCACTGTGTTTAATTTCTTCTGAACTGACTTTAGAAAGCTCAATGCCTGAAATCTGACCTTTCCAGCGATGCTCGTAGCCAACAATAGGAATCGATTCTTTGACCAGCTCATAAGGTTTTTTAACTGTGAGCGTGATGGTTCTTTCTAATATATCGCCGACAACATAGCCTGCATCTCGCGTAGGATTGTCTTGTTTAATCGTGACATATTTAGCATTAATATCTGGCAGCACAACATCAGCTAAAGCGGGCTGACTTATGAGTGATAAAAGAACGCTTGTCGCTAATAAAAATTTTGTTTGTATACTTGTTCGCATAAATGTACTCATAAATTAAGCTGCCACATATTGGTGGAAGTATTCGGACAACTGATCAGCATCAAAGCTGTTTTCTACAAAAAACGGCTGCATGTCGTAGCGTAAAAACAAGTTCTCAATGGCTGCTTTTCTATCTGTGAAGCTCTTTAAAATGCGATCACGATAGGATTTTCGTAAAAATAGTGTGCGTTTAGTACCTGTTTCAGGGTCAGTGACATTGGTAATACCAAACTCTGGCAAATCGCTATATTCAGAGGAGTCCCATAATACAATGGGTACAATATGGTGACGTTGCATAAGCACTAACGATTCTTCTAAATCGGCAATCGGCATGTGAAAATCTGACACCATAAAAATTAGCGAGCGCTCGCGTGGTAGTAATCTGACGATTTCCGTTACGCCACGACTGCCGACTTCTTCTGCTTCGTAGGTTCTTAAGTTCTCAGCCATTTCAACGGTGGTATGTGGTCTGGCAGAAAGCGTACATAACCAGTCTTCTCGCACCACATCATCAAAACCGATAAAACCGACTAGATCGCGATTACGTGTGGCAGACTGCGCCACGGATTGTGCAATATCTGCCGCAATCTCAATTTTTTTCTGTGTGCTGCCGTCTTGCTTAGTGCTGGCATACTGCATAGAGCCAGACATATCACATAATACAAATACGGGTGTAACGCTTTTTTGGTTAAAAATACGTACATGCACCTGCTCAAGCGGGTCGCGTATGGTTTGGCGTATGTCTATGCGGCGCGGGTCAGGGTAAGCGAGCAGCGTGGTATGTCCGCGAAATTCCATGCCCATACCGCGCTGGTTGCTTTTGTGTCTACCAGGTCTGCGCGAGTGAGAGCGCCATGCGATGTGGTAGCTGAATTCTTTTATATGCACTTGTGACATTTGAATTACACCTACTTAATTAGCCGTATATCGGGTTTTAACCTGACACGATGGACTTAAATCTAACCTATAAAAGCTATGAATTATTGCGATCATCAGCTAGCTATCATTCAATAATATTTAAGTTAAGGTGCAGCAATCGCGTGAATGATACCGCTCAACATATCACGAGCAATCTCAGTACGGCGCATTTCATACACAGGGCTGAATACCAAGCGGTGCGCAACAGTTGCGTGAAACACATCATGAATATCTTCAGGCAATACAGCGGTACGCTCATTCAACCAAGCATTTACACGCGCTGCGCGCAATACCATTGCCATACCGCGCGGACTTGCACCAGATAACACCAAACGGTTCATGTCTACACCTGAAACTTTGACGCCGAAATCCGTTGGCGTTTTAGTTGCACGCCACAAATTAAGCACATAGCTGCGTAGAGTAGGGCTTGCAGAGATACTGTTTTGTAAGATGCTAGCGAATTTATTTAGTTGGTCAAATTGCAAGATATTTTCAGGTACGTTTGAAACTAGCGCATCCGCATCGTGGAAGCGTGTATCGAATACGAGTGACTCCATAATGCTGTCGTCATTTGGCACAACGATAGGAATTTCCATCATAAAACGGTCACGTGCAGCAGATGGAATATCAAAGGTCTCTTCTTTTTCAACTTGGTTGCGGTCAGCAAATACCAACATGTGAGGGAAGTGGTGTTCTTTGTTAAACGCGGTCAATGTGCGTTCTGCCATTACGCGTAGTAATAAAGAGTGGACCTGTGGGCGCGCACGGTTAATCTCGTTAAAGAAGAATACCGATAGATTTTCACCAGACATCAAAATAGGGCCAGGGCTGACATGAGGCTTACCATCTTCACCAAGATAAGTGTGATACACCAAATCGTTAGGCATTAAGTCAATCGTACCTTCAATACGTTGATAACCACCACCGATACCACGTGTAAAAGCACGGAGCAACGTGGTTTTACCAACCCCTACGTCACCCTCTAGCAATACATGTCCACGTGCAAAAATTGAAGTAGTAATCAAACGAACAGGAATGTGCTGACCCACAATCACTTTGTTGACTTCAGACTCTAAGGTTAGTGCGTGATTGCGCCAATCGGCTAGTTGTATATCGCTCATTTAATGTGCCCTAAGTAAGTGATTAGTAGTAATTGATT
>Ga0208125_100397_pt1 | contig 26968 bp, 20 predicted proteins | sample LakWasM128_HOW14_2_FD_183938 | JGI IMG/M metagenome (GOLD analysis project Ga0208125, IMG submission 183938) | Freshwater sediment methanotrophic microbial communities from Lake Washington under simulated oxygen tension - Sediment Metagenome... | ecosystem: Environmental > Aquatic > Freshwater >...
TCAAGCAGCTCGGCTGAGAATTGCGGCTGCGCCGCCTTGTCCGCTGATGCGGTGGTCTTCGTCTTGCGTGGCATTCATGCTCCTTGTTGACATGCTATGCCTCACACACAAACTTTCTGACAGGCTCCAGACGCATGCCTATCGATCAACTCAAGATTGATCAGTCTTTCGTGCGAAACCTAGCGAGTGACCACAATGACGCGTCCATCGTTCGGACCATCATCTCCCTGGGCCAGAACCTGGGTGTGGAGGTGATTGCGGAAGGTGTAGAGGAGTGGTCGCAAAGAGCGCTATTGGAACAACTGGGATGCATCCACTACCAGGGATATCTGTATGGCAAACCAATGCCGCTGATCGAATTTGAGAATACGGTCTGAGCTGTACTGTTCGGTTGGCGGCCGACCGCGTGAGTTCGGCCAATGCGGCTGAAAGGCAGGCTATTAGCGCTCAGCCATGGTTTGCCGGCGCACTTCCGCAACAGGTCGCAGGGCGTCATCCAAACCCCAAGATCTGACCCAAAAAACGCGACCGGACGGGCAAGGCGCCCCCTGCCAGCACGGTCGCATTGCGTCACATCAAAACGCCACCTTCACCCCCACTGTCACATTCCGCCCCATCAACGGCGCGGCATTCTTGATGAACGAGGTGTGCGCATACGCCAGCCGGTCCGTCAGGTTGTTCGCCTTCAGATACACCTGCCACGGCGCGCCGCTGCTCAGCTGGCTGCTGTAGCTCACGCCCAGGTTCAGCATGCCGTAGCCGGGCGTGGCGGTTTCAAACTCGGCCACGCGGTTCTGGCGGGCCACCTGCAGCCATTCGACCTGGCCTTCCCATTGCTGCCAGTGGGCATCGAGCCGCACACCGGCGCGGGTGGCGGGGATGCGGGGCAGCAGGCTGCCGCCGTCGAGTTTTGCGCGCACGGTGTCGCCAAACAGGGTGATGCCCAGATGGCGGTTCAGGCGCTGGCGCACCTGGCCTTCGATGCCGGTGAAGGTGGCATCCTGCTGGCTGTATTGCAGCAGTTGCAGGCCATCTACCTCGTCGATTGTGCGGCCGTAGATGTAGTTGCTGATGCGGTTCCTGAAGATGCTGACGCCAAAGGTGGTGTTGCCGCTGGTCTTCTTCAGGCTGAGGTCGATGTTTTGCGAGATCTCGGACTTCAGATCGGCGTTGCCGCGCTCGTAGGTGCTGGTGGCCATGTGCAGGCCTTGGGCGTACAGCTCTTCGGCGGTGGGGGCGCGGTTGGCACGGGTGAACGAGGTGCCCACCTGGTAGCCGGGCGTGAACTTCCACACCGCACCCAGCGACGCCGACGTGCCGTTGTGGCTGCGCTCGATGCCACTGGTCTGGGCTTCGGCCGTCTGGCGGTCGTGGCGCAGGGCGGCTTCCAGGCGCCAGTCGCCCAGGCGGACTTCCTCCAGCGCGAAGAAGCCCAGCTTGCGGGTGATGGTGGGTTCGACATAGGCTTCTTCGCCGTCTGCGCTGAACTTGCGTTGCGAGGTCTGCAGGCCGACCACGCCCTTGAACCCGGCCACGGGTGCGTGCTGCAGCTCGATGCGGGTGTCATAGGCCTTGTTTTTGAAGGTGGTGCCGATGGCGCCGTCCTCGATCTCGTCGTGCTTGTAGTCGGTAACGCCCGCCCGCAGCCGCAGTGCCGAGAAGCCGGCGAACGGGTTGCGCAGCTCGCCCCGGATATCGAGGCGCTCGCTGCGCAGGTCGACCACGGGCACGGCGCCAGGCGCTTCGGCGCCATGGTCGTGGCCATCGTCCTCTTCGCCTGCGTGCGCGCCGCAGTGCAGGTGGTCGCCATCGGCATGGCAGCCGTCAAAGCTGTGCTTGTGGCCTGGCAGGCCGTATTTGGCCGTCTGGCGGGTGTAGGCGGCGCCCAGGTAGCCGCGCTCGCCTATCCACGACAGGCCCACGCTGCCGGTGTCGGTGCGGTTGAAGCTGCCTGGCACCTTGTTGCCACCCGCCCAGCCCTTGCCTGCGCGGTAGTCGCCCGCGTCGCGCGCCACGCCTTCGACGTGCACGGCCAGGTTGCCTGCGCCGCCGGTGAGCGAGAAGGCCCCTGCCCCCTCGCCCGCGCCGGTGTTGGCGCGTAGCTCGGCGCTGCCTTCCACGCCCTTTTGCGGGATGGCGGTGGGAACCTTGCCATCCAGCACATTGACCACACCGCCCACGGCGCCGTTGCCATGGACCAGGGCCGAGGGGCCGCGCAGCACTTCGATCTGCGTGGCCAGCAGGGGCTCGGACACCACGGCGTGGTCGGGGCTGATGGTGGAGGCGTCGTGCAGTTCGGCGCCGTCGCTCAGCAGCTTGACGCGCGGGCCGTCCATGCCGCGAATGATGGGGCGGCTGGCACCGGCGCCAAAGTGGCTGCTGGTGATGCCAGGCTCGCTGCTGAGCGTTTCGCCCAAGGTGGCCTCGCGGCGGCGCACGAGATCGTCGCCCTCCAGCACGGTGGCGGGCGTGGTCATGTCGCTGGCGCCCAGTTGCAGGCCGCTGGCAGAAACGGTGACGGGGGGCAGGCCGGGCGCTTCGGTGGGTGGCGCGGCCTGCGCATGGGCCAGGCTGGTGCCCGACAGCGTGAGGATGGCGGCCAGTGCAACGGGGTGCAGGACCGGATGGCTGCGGCTGCTGTGTGCGGGTGCAAGGATGTTCATGGTGTTTCTGAAAAAAGGGGCGCGCACCGGCGCAGCCAGGTCCTGGCGCAGGGGCACGGTTTCATGCGCTGTGGCATGAAAACGGAATAAAAAGCGGCTGTAGCGCTTGGTCATCAAGCGCTAGCAGCTATGAAATCAGGGGTCGGCAGCGCGTGCTGCGGCGCAGTGGCTGCGGGAGTCAGGCCACCGGGGGGCCGCGAGCCTGGAATGGCGTGAACCACCGCAGGAGGACGGGTTCGGGGTGGTAGGCCAGCCGCGCCTGCACGGGCACCACAGCTGGCAGCGCCATGGGGGCGCTGTGCAAGGCATCGCCCAGGGCCAACTGGTCGAGCAAAAGGCAGTCGGGCGCGGCATGGTCGCCCCAAAGTGCCTGCAGCAGGCCTGTGCCGGTGTCTGCCGCATGTGCTCTGGCCACGCCGCCATGGTGTGCCGCCGCCTGCGGGGCAGGCCCAGCGTGCACCGTGTTGCTGCGCCCGCCATGGGCCACCTCGTGCAGGCGGCCCACGGTGGGCGCAATGACCAATGCCAGCAACAGCCAAACCAGCGCAGCCCGGGCCGAGAGCTGCTGCAGCCAGCGCCCGCGCACACCCGCCCGGCGGGCCGTGGCCTGCAGGGCTGAAAGGGCTGGGGGGGCTGCTGGCAGACTCACTTTGGTATCACTTTTATAGCTGCTGGCGTATGCGGATCGAGTGCTAGCGCCCGATTTTATTCAGATCTTTGCCGCCGATTCAGTCGGGCTTCAGATACCGTGCAAACGTCTTGCGAAACTTCTCCACCTTCGGGCCCACCACGAAGGCGCAATAACCAGCGTTCGGATGGTTGGCAAAGTAGTCCTGGTGGTAGGCCTCGGCCGCGCTGTAGTTGGTCAGCGGTTGCACCTCGGTGGTGATGGGCGCGCCAAACAGCTTGTCTTGCGACATCTGGCGGATCATGTCGTTGGCCACCTCGCCGTGCTCGGGGTGGTCGTAATAGATGCCGCTGCGGTATTGCGTGCCCACATCGTTGCCCTGGCGGTTGAGGGTGGTGGGGTCGTGGGTGTGGAAGAAGATTTCCAGGATTTCCTGCAGGCTGATGGCGTCGGCATCAAACGTCAGGCGCACCACCTCGGCGTGGCCGGTGTCACCCTGGCAGATCTGCTCGTAGCTGGGGTGGTGGGTGTGGCCGTTGGTGTAGCCGCTTTCCACGTCGGTGATGCCGCGCACGCGGACAAAAACCGCTTCGGTGCACCAAAAACAACCGCCGCCTAAGACTATCGTTTGAGTTTTATCCATTTGAAATAATCCTTATAAATCAACAATCTTTTCTCTAGGCTGTTTCTGTTTTTGTGGTTAAAATCGTCAAAGCGTCCTAACTTTTTTAACCACTTTCATCCACCATGGTGACCACCAAACACCCCAAGCGCAAGCACCTGACGGTGATTGAAAAAGGCGGAAAAACCTATTTTAGGGTTCAGATCAACAAGTTGAAGCTGGGGCTGAAGGTCAACAAGACTTTCACCGACTACGGGCAAGCAGTGGAGTTCTTGGATGCGTGCGAGAACAAGCTGGCCACCAAGCATGTCAAAACCATGCTGGAGATTGAAGCCAAGGAAATGAAACTCATTTCTGATTACTTGCAACATCCCCCAATCTCCGAATACTTAAAGGAGTACATCCGGGTCCACATCACCCCGAAGTACGAGCACCTGGACCCTACCGTTGAAAAAGACATCTACAAGCTGCGTCAACGGGACGGGTTGGTCAGCACCTTGAATCGGATTCTGGCCACCGAAATCAACCACAAAGACCAGAACGACTGGGCGTTAAACGAGCTTGTCTTCACTGCCAGAACCCCCACCAAACTTGGCAACCTGAAACCCAAGGACATCACTGTAGACGACGTCCATCAGTTGATTCTGGCGCTGAAAAAGCAGGGGCTGAAGCCGATTTCTGTGAGCGACTACCTGAGCCGCATGTCTGTCTTCTGGAAAAAGCTAAAGAACTTTGACAAGAAGTTGGAAGGCATACCCAACCCATTCCTTATCTATGACAAAGACCTTGTCACACATGGTCAAAAGCGCTTCCAGAAGAAACCGTTCCGCTTCACCCCAGACAAACTCAGGACCGTTGCAACGGTTATCAAGAGGAATGGCAATCCAGAGTTCAAGGCGATCATCCACCTGATGTACAAGCTCGGCCTGCGCCGACAGGAAGCCATCTTGCTGGAGAAAAACCAGATTTCCGAGAAACCCACGCCCCAAATTTACATCCAGTCCAAAAATCATGAGCGCACGGTTTACCTGAACGACCGAGCGCTTCGGCTGATCAAGCCGTTCATCAAGCCCGATCAAGAGCGACTGTTCTCTTACAAGGTACTCGGATTTGATGGGTCTTTTGTCAAACCGTTCAAGCCACACGGCATAGACCAGCACTCCTTCCGCAAAGACTACATCTCACGGCTGATTGAACAGATCGGTCTGTCAAACAGCATCTTGGTAAGCCAGCTGCTGGGGCACAAAACACCCAGAGCCATTGAACGGCTTGAGGCAATCTACCCTGGTGCACCGGCACTGACACAGCAGCAGCTTCTCAAGCAGATTGGACACAGCAACTCACGGATCACAGCCGAGCACTACTTCTCGTTTAAGTGAGCCACAAACGGTACGTCCACAACAACAGTCACACACATACAGGCAGAAGATTGAATGAATGCAGTTGAGATAGAAGCAGCCGTATCGGACTTGGCCGTTGAGCCCTTCAATGCGGGAGAGTTTGCGTACGCCTTTTTGGCTGCGTTTGGGAACAAGGACACCACCCTGAAGAAGCTGCGCACTGGCAACAGCAATGCTTCGGACTTCCCCGGTGGCGTTCTCCAACGCAACAACATCCACATCGCTGTGTGCGATGAAGGCAATGTCAGTGAAACGCTCACAGCGTTACTGGCCAGTCCAGCCACCACCAAGGCAAAAGCCAAATTCGTCCTGGCCACCGATGGCAAAGACTTTGAAGCCAAGGACTTGGTGAGTGATGAGCTGGTGGCATGTGCCTACCAGGACTTCCCCAACCACTTCGGACTTTTCCTGCCACTGGCGGGCATCTCCACCGTTCGGGAAATCAAGGACAACCCGATTGATGTTCGGGCCACGGGGCGTCTCAACAAGCTGTATGTTGAACTGCTACGCGAAAACCCCGCATGGGCCAAGGAAGACCGCCGCAGCGACATGAACCACTTCATGGCGCGGCTGATTTTCTGCTTCTTCGCAGAAGACACGGGCATCTTCAACCGCTCAAGTGTATTCACCCAAACGGTGGAGCAAATGAGCGACCGTGATGGCTCCAACACCCATGAGGTGCTGGAGGTCATATTCCGTGCCATGAACATCAAGTTCAATGACAGAACCCATGCCCTGCCACGACTGCCCAACTGGGCCGCAGTCTTTCCCTATGTGAACGGTGGACTGTTCTCAGGTAGCACAGAGGTCCCACGCTTCACACGCATTGCCCGCACCTACCTCAACCATGCAGCAAACCTGAACTGGAAAGAAATCAACCCCGACATTTTTGGGAGCATGATTCAGGCCGTTGCAGACGACGAAGAACGAGGCGCACTGGGCATGCACTACACCAGCGTGCCCAACATCCTGAAGGTGTTGAATCCCCTGTTTCTGGATGAACTGCGCGCACAGCTTGAAGCCGCTGGGGACAACAAGGCCAAGCTTCTCAACCTGCGCAAGCGCATGGCCCGCATTCGTGTGTTTGACCCAGCTTGTGGCTCCGGAAATTTTCTGGTCATTGCCTACAAGCAGATGCGGGAAATTGAGGCTGAAATCAACCGCAGAAGAGGTGAAGAACATCTGCGCAGTGACATACCGCTGACCAACTTCAGAGGCATTGAACTACGCGACTTCCCAGCGGAAATTGCACGGTTGGCACTCATCATTGCCGAGTTCCAGTGTGATGTGCTTTACCGTGGACAGCAAGACGCAGTGGCCGAGTTCCTACCCTTGAACACCGAAAACTGGATTGTCAGTGGTAACGCATTGCGTCTGGACTGGTTAAACATTTGTCCGCCCACCGGAACGGGTGTGAAGGTGATCAGTGATGACCTGTTCAACACGCCGTTGGACCAGAGCGAAATTGACTTTGAAAACGAAGGCGGTGAAACCTACATTTGTGGCAACCCCCCATACCTTGGCAGCACATGGCAGTCAGAACAACAGAAGGATGACCTGCGGGCAATCTTTGCCCATCGCTGCAAGACTTGGAAGTCTCTGGATTATGTGGCCGGCTGGTTCATGAAGGCGGCGGATTATGGCACCCATACGCCTTCCACTACAGCTTTTGTGTCAACCAACTCTATCTGCCAAGGACAACAGGTCGCAATGTTGTGGCCGTTATTGTTTGCGGCTAAGGCCGAGATTTTTTTCGCTCACACGAGCTTCAAATGGGCCAACCTTGCTAGCCATAACGCAGGAGTGACCGTTGTTGTCGTTGGCATAACAAATCAGTCAAGAAGCAAGAAAAAACTGTTTTCCGTTGACCAAGAGCTAGAAACAAATGTGCGTGAAGTTTCCTATATCAACGCATATTTGATCGCAGGAGCAAACGTCATTGTCGAGCCTGCCTCCACACCAATAGATGATAGGGTTGGCTTTATTTCCGGCAACGTTCCTGACGATGATGGCGCGCTACTTGAGCGCACCAAAGAAGATTTTGGAAAGGTGCCTCATGAGCAGGCCCATCTAATTAAGCCTTTTATTGGATCGTTCGAATTGATAAATGGCGTTAGGCGATATTGCCTTTGGGTGGAAGATGCCGATTTGGCATTGGCAAAATCGAACCCAGAATTTTTGCGACGCTTCCAACAAGTACAAAAAAAGCGGAGTAGCCCCAAAGCAGGACCACGAGCCAAGAAGGCAGCCAATGTTCCTCATCAATTCGGTTTTATATCTAATCGCCAACTGCCATCGATCGTAATTCCGAGGGTTTCCTCAGAGAATCGGCCCTACCTACCCGTTGATTTGGCAGATAAAGATGTAATTTTGGGTGATCGAAACTTCGCCCTCTACGATGCCCCCCTGTGGAACATGGCCATCATCGCCTCACGCCTGCACTGGGTGTGGATTGGGACGGTGTGTGTGCGCATGCGAACCGACTTCTCATACTCCAACACCCTCGGTTGGAATACCTTTCCCATTCCGACACTAACTGAGCAAAACAAGGCAGACCTGACGGCTTGCGCAGAAGCCATTCTGCTGGCACGTGAAGCGCACTTCCCTGCCACGATTGCGGACCTCTACGACCCAGAGACAATGCCTGAAAATCTGCGCATGGCGCATGAACGCAACGATGAAGTGCTGGAACGCATCTACATCGGGCGCCGATTCAAGAACGACACCGAGCGCTTGGAAAAGCTGTTTGACATGTACACCAAGATGACTGCCACCACAGGCAGTGGCAAAAAAGGGAAGAAAAAATGAGCAAGCACACGGGCAACCCGACCAACACCTACACGGTGCCCTCGGTCTCCATCAAGACAGCACACACGGGGGCGTCCAACAAGGCCAACGAACTGGGCATGCGCACCATGCAGGAGCGTGCCTATGCGAAGCGTGGCGAGCAATACCTGTTGATTAAGTCCCCCCCAGCTTCAGGGAAGTCACGTGCGCTGATGTTCATTGCCTTGGACAAGCTGAACAACCAAGGGGTGAAGCAGGCCATCGTTGTGGTGCCAGAGCGCTCCATCGGCAGCAGCTTTGCCGATGAACCCTTGACCCAGTTTGGCTTTTACTGGGACTGGCAAGTCGCGCCACAGTGGAATTTGTGCAATGCGCCGGGTGTTGACGAGGCACGGGTGGCCAAGTCCAAGGTGGATGCCGTTCGCAAGTTCTTGGGTTCGGACGACAAGGTGCTGGTCTGCACCCATGCCACTTTCCGCTTTGCAGTGGATGAGCTTGGTATCCAGTCGTTTGACGACCGCCTGATTGCCATTGACGAGTTCCACCACGTCTCCAGCAATCCAGACAGCATATTGGGCAGTCAACTCACAGCCCTGATTGCCAGAGACAAGGCCCACGTGGTGGCCATGACGGGTTCATATTTCCGTGGCGACAGTGAAGCCGTTTTGTCGCCTGCTGACGAGTCCAAGTTTGAGACTGTCACCTACACCTACTACGAGCAACTGAACGGCTACACGTGGTTGAAGTCGTTGGACCTCGGCTACTTTTTCTACACGGGTCCTTATGTGGACGCCATTCACAAGGTCCTGGACCCTTCCCTCAAGACGATTGTTCACATCCCCAATGTGAACGCACGCGAGAGCCTGAAAGACAAGCAGCGTGAAGTTGAAGAAATCATGCACGGGCTTGGCGAGTGGAAAGGCGTTGACCCGACCACTGGCTTTCACCTGATTGAAACCCCCGAAGGCCGCACACTGAAGGTGGCAGACTTGGTTGACGACAGCGACGCTTCACAGCGAACCAAAGTCCTGTCCTCCCTCAAGGACCCTGCCCACAAGAACAACCGCAGCCACATTGACATCATTGTTGCACTGGGCATGGCCAAGGAAGGCTTTGACTGGATATGGTGTGAGCATGCTTTGACGGTGGGCTATCGGAGCAGTCTCACCGAAATCGTTCAAATCATCGGCAGAGCAACCAGAGATGCGCAGGGCAAGACCAGTGCACGGTTCACAAACCTGATCGCTGAACCTGCCGCAGACCAATCCCTTGTGACCGAAGCGGTGAACGACATGCTGAAGGCCATTTCAGCCAGTTTGCTGATGGAGCAAGTTCTTGCGCCCCGCTACGAGTTCACCCCCAAGGATGCAGGCCCCAAGGATGGTTTTGACTACGGGCCGGATGGCTACCTGACTGGACGCACCAATGTTGGCGTCAATGAAGCCACGGGGCAGTACCACGTGGAAATCAACGGATTGACCACACCCGAAAGCAAAGAAGCCACCCGTATCTGTAAGGAAGACCTGAACGAGGTGATCACGACCTTTTTGCAAGACAAAACAACGCTTGAGCAAGGTCTGTTTGACAAAGAAAACGTCCTGCCCCAAGAGTTGACGCAACTGCGCATGGGGAAGATCGTCCGTGAACGCTACCCTGACCTGAGCGATGAGGACCAAGAGGCGATCCGTCAGCACGCCATAGCAGCGATGAACGTGACACAGCAAGCCAAGCTGGAAATCTCCAAGGCCATGGCAAACGGCGATGATGAGCAACAAGGCTCTACAGCCCTGTTGGATGGCGTCCGAAAATTTGTCAACGTGCGCGACTTGGACATTGAGTTGGTGGACGCCATCAACCCGTTTGACGCCGCCTATGCGGTGCTGTCAAAGTCCATGGACGAGAAGCTGCTGCGCCAGGTTCAAGCTGCCATTGAATCCAAAAAGGCCAACATCACCGAAGATGAAGCCAGAGACTTGGCGAAACGTGCGCTGGAGTTCAAGAAGGAACGCGGCCGCTTGCCCGACCTTCAATCTGCCGATGCGTGGGAAAGACGCTTGGCCGAGGGCGTCGCCGCGCTGGCACGGTATGTAGCTCAAGCAAAAGCAGCAGAGGCAAAGAAAAACAATGGCTGAACTTAGTGATGACGAACTGTTGGATGCGCTGGGCATAGAAGTTGCCGCCATCCACACGGCCAGCAGGACTCCGTTTGAAGAACGCATCATTGCTGGCTTTGAGGACATCCAACGGTTTTTTGAAGAACACAAGCGCCTGCCTGTTAACGGTGAAGGGCGGGACATTTTTGAACGGCTTTACGCCGTGAGGCTGGACCAGTTGCGCAAGCTGGCCGAAGCGCGGGCGGTTCTGGCAGAGTTTGACACCCATGGTTTGTTGGGTGCCACTGCCACTGACAGCGCACAGGTTGATGAACTCAGCGAGGAAGCCTTGCTGGCAGAGCTTGGTGTTTCAACCGATGCACCACAAAACGCCGATGACATCAATGTGTTGCGTCATGTGCGGACCAGCACCGAAAGACGTGAAGCTGAAGAAATCGCGGACCGAACCCCATGCAAGGACTTCACGAAGTTCAAGCCCTTGTTTGAACAAGCCGAACGCGAACTGGGTTCCGAAGTGCGCAAGGCACTGCGCTTTGGCCGTGACGCCACCATTCAGGAACATGACTTCTTCATTCTGGAGGGGCAGTTTGCCTATGTGGCAGACATGGGCGAGACCATCAAGATGGCCAGTGGCCACAACGATGCCCGGCTGCGGGTGATTTACAGCAACGGCACTGAAAGCAACCTTCTGCTGCGATCCCTGCAAAAGGCACTTTGGAAGGATGACACTGGACGCCGTTTGACCAGCCCAAGCATGGGGCCGTTGTTTTCTGATGAGACAGAGCCAGAAGACATAGAAACGGGAACCATCTATGTGCTGCGCAGTTTGTCCACGCACCCGTATGTAGCCGAACACCGTGAGCTCATCCACAAAATCGGCGTCACTGGTGGAAAGGTGGAAACTCGCATATCTGGTGCGGACAAGGATGCGACCTACCTCTTGGCTGGCGTTGAAGTGGTGGCAACTTACAAGCTGCACAACATCAACCGGGTGCGCATGGAAAACCTGTTCCACAAGATTTTAAGTAGCGCCCAGATTGACATCAGCATTGACGACCGTTTTGGCAATCCCGTCAAACCACGGGAATGGTTTTTGGTGCCTCTTCAGGTCATCAACGAAGCTGTGGAGCGCATCCGTGATGGCTCTATCACCAGCTACATCTACGACCCTAGCAAGGCCAGTCTTATCAGCATCGGCTGACGAAAACCCACGGAGCATCGGCGGCTCTACTGGGTGTACGACACCATGGTTGCGAAGGAAGAAAACTCGGCCAATTCAAAAACGCTGAAAACTTGACTTCTTGCTTTTGTTGTTGTTAGTTGTTCTCAACTACACAACAGGAGCAAGATGAACCAGCAACTCACCACCTTTTACAACCACCTCAACGATTCCGTCATCACCACCAACGACTTCACAGAAGGAACCCATTTTCGCAAGCGTGAAAAAGTCAGCCAGTTCGCCTACTGCGGTCTCAATCCCATGTACCGCAAGTACCTCAGCTTTGATTTGGACTACGCCGGTGCAGGCCGAAAATTTGAAGAGCTGAACATACCCGCTCCATCGATCGTCACGACCAACAAGGCCAATGGTCACGCTCACTACCTCTATGAGCTCATTACCCCCGTGGCCTACCACCCCGCTGCACGACAAGAGCCACAAGATTACTTTGAGGCAGTTCAACTGGGTATGACCAGCCAGCTCAAGGCTGATCACGCATTCACCCACACCCTCACCAAAAACCCGTTACACGAACGCTGGATTGTTGAGACATTCCCTGCTAAATACCACCTCAGCGACTTCACCGAATACTTTGACTTGCCTTCTCGCAGCAGGTTGAAGCGTCCCCCTGACGGCTGTGTGATCCGAGGTCGCAATGACGAGCTGTTTCATACCTTGCGTTTGTGGGCATATTCCGCTGTCCACAGTCACTCCAGCGAAGAGGTCTGGTATTCATCCATACTCAAGCAGGCTGAAGAAATCAACACTTGCTTCGCAGACCCACTCGGTTACAGCGAAATCAAAGCCACATCAAAGACCGTGGCCAAATGGGTATGGAAGCACAGGCATGAACTCAACGGAAGAACCAAAGTGTTGAAGTTCACCAACGAGAGTGCAGCGGAACGCATGTCTGCGGGAGCCGCGTACACCAATGAAAAACGCAAGGAAACATCGCTTGCCATCGTGCGTGCTGCCTACCATGAACTTCTACCCATCTACGGGGAAAAACTGACGCCACGCATCTTGTCTGCTCACACAGGCCAGAACATCAAGACCATCCGAAAGTACCTCCCACTGATCTAAAAACGCGCACGGAGCACGCCTGCAAGGCCCTCCGTTTTCAGGTTCGAGACCACTACGGCGTACATCAGGTAATTAGGCCGACCTGTGGATCAGCCCCCCAGAGAGGAACCAGCAGATCAACAGCAAAACCGATGAGCAAAGAACCGCATTGCGGGGAAAACAGAAGGAAAAACCAAAAAATTGGCGGACCCGCTGATTTACGCAGAAATACCGCATAAGCGGCATATCAAAGTTCAGAGGCAGGGTGTGTCGGCGTCAAACAACCGACCATCCGCCAACTTTCGCAAGTACTGCCAGTGATGGTTTTCAATACACATGCAGTAGCCCACGAAGTCCAGCTCAAGGCCGTACGGTTTCATCAGTTCGGGGATTGCTTTCCTGAACAACCCTGTGACCAGGTAGTTGATGTACGGGAAACCTTCACGCCTGTACATGCTCAGCCGCCAGAGGCATATCAAGGCGGTCAGTAACTCCATGGAAAGTTCAAGCATCCCTTCACGGTAAGCGGCTTCGACCCAGTTGGGTTGATTTTTACCCAAAGCCTCCAGCACCACCGATTCGGGAAACCATTTGCCAGTCACGTGCTGGATAAAGGTATCCACAGAAGCACCGCTGGCTTGAAGGTGCCCTAGCTCTTTCGGCTGGTACCAAACCAGAACGCTTCTGACAGCCTCCTCCGTTCCGCCCAGTGCCAGCCAGATCGGCGCATTGCCACCATCAATCTTTGGCCCCACTTCGAAAACCGGCTTGGTCCACGGCAACAGGCTTTCGATCATTTCCAGTGTTTCCACACTGGGCATCACCTTGCCCTTGGCGTAAGGAAAAAAAGACTTGGCTTCAGCGTTGGACTGATCTGGCTGTGCAGCTCTGAGCTCGTCAACCAGATTGGTGACCTCGTAGGGAGTCTTTCCTCCCACTTCGTCAGCAACCGCGTGATACCAGGCGATGGTCCTGAGCCGATGAATGATTTCCACGCGCCTACTCCCTTTCCGTCTGCTTGTCAAGGAAGCTCATTATCGAACACGCTTGATGTCGAAAAAACGGCCAAAAAAATAAAGTCCTCCCAACGCCTCAGCACGGTGCTGAGACGTCAACAAGAAAGGGATTACCTATGAAAAACAACTTCCAGAAACACATCACTCAAAGCCGTTTTGAGATGACAGACCACCTTGACCAGTTCGACTTTGCCGATGACCTTGACGTGGGGGATGACGAACGAAACGAAGCTCTTGAGCAGAACAGTGACACAGGCGACATCTATCTGCCATTTCACGAGGCCACGTCTCTTTTCCCAGACATGACGCCAGAAGAATTTGCGGCTCTCAAGAGTGACATCGCTGCGCATGGTTTGCGTCAACCCATTTTGGTGTTCCGCAACCAGGTGATTGACGGTCGTCAGCGTCTGCGTGCGTGCAAAGAGCTGGGATTGGCCCCCCGTTACACGATGGTCAACGTGACCGAAAAAACTGTGACGGAATACATCGTCAGCATGAACTTGAAACGCCGCCATCTCAATGAAAGTCAGCGTGCCATGGTGGCCAGCCGCCTTGCGACATTGGGAAAGGGCAAAAAGCAAAATGCCGCACATGCGGTAACTCAGGCTCAGGCATCCATGATGCTCAACGTGTCCATCGACTCCATCCAGCGTGCTCGTTCAGTGGAGTCCAGTGGCATCCCTGAACTTGTCCAGGCAGTGCATGCCGGTGCATTGGACGTGACCAATGCCAGCACGATCGCAACCCTTGCTTCGCAAGAGCAAGAGGATGTGATGCAACTGGGCGACAAGGAAATTCTGGCCCGCGCCAAACAGATCCGCAAGCAAGCGATGCAGGAACGCCGCTCTGAGCGCATTGCATCTATTGAGAAAAAGCGTGCCAACAACCAGCCACTTGTTGCGGCCAACGATGGCTTCTACAACGTTGTGTATGCGGACCCTGCATGGAATTACATCGCAGAGGAGACATTGGGCTATCCAACGATGAGTCTGGAGGAAATCAAGGCGATGCCCGTGAACAAGATCACTGCGGAAGATGCCGTTTTGTTCATGTGGTGCTCAGCGTCTCTGATCGCTGATGCCTTGAAAGTCATCGAGGCCTGGGGATTCAATTACAAGACCCACGCGATCTGGAACAAGCAGCGCAATGGTCAGGGCGTGTACTTCCGCATTGAGCATGAACTTTTGATGGTTGCCACCCGTGGCGTGGTTCCTGAAGTTCCCTACCAGGCCCGCGAAAAATCCGTTTTCATTGATCCGGTCGGAGCACCCAGCGAGAAGCCAAAGCGCATCCGCGATGTGATTGACAACATGTACCCTGAGCTCAAGAAGATCGAACTTTTCTGTCGTGGTGAACCCGCCAACGGATGGGATGGCTGGGGCAATGAATGCATCACCCGCAACACCGACGCGATGCAAACCTTCCAGATTTCAACAGACATCTTTACACCAGATGCCCAGCCAGCGAACGATGAGCTTTTCGCTCCATCCATGGCACTCAACAAGGAGGCAGCATGAACAAGCAAAAAACAAAAAAGTTCATCAAGCAAGCAACTGCTAGTCTTGCCAAGGCTGGCTACACGAAGCCAGCAAAAACAAACCCCAAGTACCAAGCCCAGATTTTCCGTGCAGTCGAGAGTTTGGGTCAGCTTGAACTTCTAGCTGGGGCAGTCGATGACATGGATCGTCAGGCGGATGTTTATCACACCGCCACATTCTTTAATCGTGTTGCCGCGACTGTCTTCCAGTTCTTATTGGACAGCCTTGATTATGTTGTTGAGCGACATCGTGCATTTGTGGACAAGCACGAGATCCGGTTCAGGCAAGCAACGTGCCTCTCGGCTGAAGAGATGATTGGCCAGACAGCGCGCTTGTCTGACGTTGCTCACGATCTTGGTGGGCGTTATGACGGATGGGACGTCGATTTCTACAAAGACACTCGCAGCTTTGTTCCAGTGAGTGATCCTGCGAACAGGCCAGTCACTGGAATCAACTGGCATAGCTTCGAAAGAACATACGCGCCCTATCCCCAAAGCCTTTCCATTCTTTATGAGCCCCAAAAGGCATACCAGTATATGCAGGATGCGGGCAGCGACAGGTTTTTCAGCGTTCTCCACGCTGATGACGTTAGTCAACTGATGTCAAAGCTCCGCAAACAAGAAGGCTGCCTGGACGTTTTCAGGTTCCAGCATTTTGACGACAGGTACGTGACCGAACTGACGGAAATTTTGCAAAAAAATTACTACTCGACAGTGAAGTTTTGCGGTGACTTTACGGATCTTGCTTATGCAGCAGATCGGCTAGGCAACAGGCAGGTGGCAATAACGCTTGCATTTCATGCGATGTCAACCGGCGAAGACTTTGAAACGATGGCTGACCAGCTAGACGAGATGAACGAAACCGATCTGGGCGTGGCCTGCAAACGCAAAGCAGATTTCGATGCTTTGAACGAACAGGTGAAGCCAGTGCCAAATCGATGCGACGCCACCAAGCACAAGATCTAGTCCACCGTCATCGCTCGTCGTTGACATCTGAATTTTTCTTGCTTTACTGAAATATGGGTGAGGGTCAGGGAACACATTCGGATCACGTCTTCAGCATCCGATGCAACCATGAACAGCAGTTCCAAATTTTTCTGCTGTTCCTTTACTCGATCAGACCGGACTGAACCGGCTTTGATGAAAACAAGAACCATAAAAATGGAGGAAATATGAGCAAAATATACGTCGGGACTTACAGCAAATACAACAACGGTTCACTACACGGAGCCTGGCTGGACTTGGAAGATTTTTCTGGCAAAGAGGAATTTCTGCAAGCCTGCGAAGAACTTCACAGCGATGAAGATCAGCCTGAATTGATGTTTCAGGACTGGGAAGACATCCCTTCCAGCTTCATCACCGAGAGCTCCATTGACGAGCGCACATGGGATTGGCTCGACCTTGATGCTGATGCCCGCCAGGCGGTGGCCTCTTACCTTGAACAGGTAGACCATTGCAGTGACATTGCCGCAGCGCTTGAATGCCATGAGGGGGTGCATGAAAGCGAACAGGACTGGGCCAGGGATTTCTGGGACCAGACTGGCATGGCCAGTGAACTACCCGAATTTGCTCAGAACTACATTGACTACGAGCAATTCGCCAGAGATGCACGCCTTGGTGGAGATATGGTGTTTGTGAACGAAGGACGCAAGGTGCGTGCCTTCAGACGCTTCTGAGATTTTCATGCAGGGCCTCAATGGCCCTTGACTTCCGTTTTTTTTCTGCTTGACTGAACAGTAAGGGATAAGACCTTCAGCAAGGTGAACCCATCCAACGGCTGAACGCCATGGACGGTTACTTGATGGGGTTCCCCCATACCCCTTTAAAGCAGCGCGGCGCATTGCCACGCGCCACAGAACAAGAAGAAAAACGGAGGCGAGCTATGAAAGAACCCATCAAGAAAAAACGACCTGGCCAGTCTGGCAGCGCAGACAGCAGTGAGTTTGTGCGTCAGGACCGCATTGAGGTCCGCGTCAATCACAACGAAAAAAAGCGCATCACTCAACTCAGCATTGAGCGCGGCTTTGAGACCACAGCCCAGTATGTGCGCACCCAGGCAGTTAATCCCGGTGCAGAGAACCCCAGCGCACAGCGTCAGGCGCAATACGCCTGCATGCACCAGCTCAACCGCATGGGCAACAACATCAACCAGATTGCACGCCATCTCAACTCTGGAGGCCAACCCGATGGTGAAATTCTGTTGGTCTTGGTGAAGATTCTGGAGCAGGCGGAAATGCTCTACGAAAAGGCCAACGCACAGCCAGTAGGTGCGCCATGATCGTGCGCTTTTTCAACACTGGTCAGTCCCGTGGCGAGTCACCTGTCAACTACCTTTTCAGCGTGCGTGACCACGAGGGAAATTTGCGTGAGCATTTGCCTGAGCTGCTGGAAGGTTCACCCAGACTGACCATTGACCTCATCAACGGTATCAGCCGTCAGCACAAATACGCCAGCGGTTGTCTGGCCTTCCGCCGCAACGAGCAACCCACCAAAGCCGAACTGCTCAACATCATTGACCGTTTCAAAGCCGTGGTGGCACCCGGCTTGTCCAGTGACCAGTTCAACAGCTTGTTCGTGTTGCACCGTGAAGAAGCTGACACCCCAACGGGTCAGACAGGTTTCCATGTGCATTTCGTCTTTCCCATGACCTTGCTTTCTGGCAAAACCGTCACGGGCAAAGACTTGACCGGCAAACGATGGAACCCCCATCCGCCAGGTCAAAAAACGATTGAAACCATGGCCCTGTTCACCGACATCATCAACCATGAGCACGGCTGGGCCAGAGTGACCGAACACCCCTTCCGCGTAGGTATTAACGGCTACTGGCGCAAGGCCAGCCAGGTCAGTCACACCGTAAAAGCCGAGCTTTTGCGTAAGGACCTTGCACTGGCCATCAAAAAAGGCACCGTCAACAACCGTGACGAACTTTGCCAGTATCTGGACCAGACTTTGGGCATGACCATCACTCGTCAAACCGCCACATCCGTGTCGGTCAAGTTCCCAGGTGCTGCCAAGGCCATCAGGCTCAAGGGGCCGATGTTTGAAACCGCCACCGATTACACGACCCTGCGTGCCGCAGCGTCGCAAAGCCATGGGACCGAAAGGTTTTCCGTCCCGCAATACATGGACGCCACCGAGAGATTGAACGCTCTGCTTTTGGAGCGTGCTCACTACCTGTCAGGCCACAGCCCTGCCAGACAACCAACAACCATTACCAAGGAGAAGAAAAATGGAAGAAATGAAAAAGGACCTAATCCACTTGACCGCCGAGGTGCGCAACCTAGCGGCAGCCATGCAGTATCTGTCACAGCGCACGGCTTGGAGCGAAACTTGTTTCAAGCAGGTGCAGGACAGTGGCGTCATGCACATGGCGTCCATGACAAAGCAAATCATGTTAGACCACAAAAAGCTACAAACCCAGTTCAGCATGTTGAACATGCGAATTTCAGCACTCATCACCGAGGGCGACAGCGATTCCACGGGGGGGTCAACACCTCCCCCAGCGGGGACATCAATGAGAAAATTTGGGCGCTAGCCGTCCAGCTCAATGACTGTGAGGTGGGCTCACACGAGGCCGCCTCCATCATGGTCCAGCTCAACAAATTGCAGGGGGAACGTGAGCGTCAGTTCCGCGCTCCCAAGCCCAAGAGATAACCTGACTTTGCCTGTGGTGGCATCCGCAAGAAAGTGCCCTCTGCCCGGACTGCGGGACTGCCTATCAAGTTAAAGTACTTGCAGTCATTCAAAAATGAAAACATAGCAGGGTTATTCTGCCGGCACTTCTTCCGCCACGGTCGCCGTACCAGCAACCTGTTCGAGTTCCACGTATGCATCTCCCATCATCATCTTATAGTGGGATTCGTGCTCCGACAAATTGAAGATGAGGTGAAAGACCCTCAAATAACTCTGGACCGCGCCTTGGTCCATGCTGACGTAGATGTCATCTTGGACATAGTGAGAACCGTCGTTCACCCATGACAGAAGGCTGTTGCAGATCATTTGATCTTTGCCCGGTAGCCCTGCGCAGATGTCCCTCGGCTCAATCCCCCCGAAAAACTTGAAATAGTTTTCAAGGATTCTGCGCATGACGTTCTGAATGGTCAGCAACGATGGATTCGGATGCTTCACTTCAGACCAAAGCAGCTCATAGGATGTCTGGACTGGATTCCTCTCGTGCCTCTCGAATTTCGATAGCTTAGCCGGCTTGCGCACTACCCAAAACGTCTCGTCCTTAAGAGCCTTGTCTTTTCGCGAGTTGTTGAACGAGACCTCTTTGTGAAAATAGACGTTGTGCGTCAAAACGAAGACCTGCTTGATCAAGCTGGACCCGTCACGGACCTCATCGAACACCTTTTTTATGAGGCTACCGACTATGAACAAAATCTCGCTATCCAAGCTTGATACAGGGTCATCAAACACAACAACACGATCCGTTGTAACGCCACTTTCCGTGTCGCTACCTTTAAGTAGATGGTAGAAATACAGGAAAGTTACGAAGGTCTTCTCTCCTTCGCTCAGCGTCTCTTTGGCATCCGACTTGTCCTCTCGGACCAGCTTGTAAGAGGTACCGCTTTCGGTCATCGCTAACGAAAAGCCGTGAAACCCGAAAGAGGAAAGCAGGGAATTGATCGCGTCAATCGTCGGCTTTACGCTCGTGGTCTGCTTTTCCAGCTCACGAACGGCCGCTTCCCTCGTCCGAACCTCTTGGCTGAACGTCTCACTCTTCTCCCCAATCGTCTTGATGGCTCCTTCCAACTCTGCCTTTTTGGCCTTGTAGTGGGCATATTGCGCACTCAAATCCACATCTAGCAGGTGCTTCCAGACCTCAGAAATCAGCTTTGCCTTTTCCCTGCCGAAGTTCTTGACCAGGGAGTTGTGATCGGCAACCTTCGTGTTGGCATCAGCGATCAGTCCCTGGATCGAAGCGGCAATGTTCCCGACCGATTCAAGCTCAAAAATCTGACTGGGTTCTTTGCTCTTCTTGATCAACTGCTGCTCATTCAGGCGCAGCTTAGCTTCCAGCAAATCCCGTTCACCCCTAAGCTTTTCCACATCCAGAAACTTTGACGGAGCAGCCAAGATTTGCCCCAACTCCTGTAGGACGCGGGCCGCTTCGGTTTTGTAGTTATCAAGCAGCAATGCAATTGCCTTACTGTCCCGTTCGAACGACTCGTTGAAATATTCGCCTAGGCTCTTTTCAAACGCTTCATTCGTCTTCTGCTGGCAAAAAGGGCACACGCGGTCATTTACGTCATAAAAGCTTCTGCCCTCCCTCACCCAGTCACTATTGCCGAGCTTTTTGATCATCTCGGCTATATTCACGTCCTCCTTGCCGATCACTCTCGTCTTGATGATCGGATCGGTTTCGTAGCCCAGCAACAAAGCAAAACGGGCGTCGGGCACAACGCCCGTTTCGTTCAAGGTTTGGCCGAAAATCGTTTCTGCGCGCTTGTGCAACTCTTCCAAGGACACTATCAAGCTTGCATTGGCGTCGGCTTCGCGCAACACCTTAGCTTTGAAGTCTTTCTTGCTGTTTCTGAACCCTTCAAATGCAAGGGAAAGCCGCTCCTTGTGCTTGCCGTAAGCCGCCCAGCATTGCTCCTGAAACAAACCTTCCAGCGCCGCCAATTCGCCGCGTTTTCCTGATGTGCCGTCATCCCCATCAAGAACCTTTTTCAGATTGGCCACCTTGTCTTTGTAGCCGTCGGCTTCCTGCTTCTTCTCCTTGATCTCTTCCAGAGCCTTGACCTGTTTCTCTCCAAGGGTGAAGACCCCCTTAAGTTCAGAAGAGCGGCTGAAATTGCGCTCAACAAAATCTCGGTTGTAAACCAACGCCTGTAGTGGCCTGCCATCCTTCCAAGCAATCCCACACGGCGGGCAGCGTGTAACGTCAGCAATCACGCGGCTAATTGTCGTTTTGCCAGTGCCGTTGGTGCCAAAGATGAAATTTACGCGGCTAAGCGGCCCCAGAACCTCTGGTTGATCACCATAGGTTGCTATCCCCGATAAGGAAATGTTTTCGATCATTCCGCCCCCCTTTTGATCTTGCTTTTTTTGCATCGGAGGATGCCATGGGCGTAAAGCATAAACCAGCCTTCACCGGAACATTCTGGCCATGCGCCTCAAGGCCATCCCGTGCGTCAGTGGAGGCCACTCGGTAGCCTCCTTGCCAACATATGGGCAGACCATCAATGAACAGATAACGGAGCTTGGTATGCAGCTTTTGGAGTGTGAAGCTTGGTTCGCGCAGGCCGCGACCATCATGAGCAACATCAATGCGCTGGTTGGTCAACGTGAGCAGTTGCCCAAGGGCAGACCAAAGCTTAGGCACAGCTAAGCTGTGCAAGCCAGAATTTAACTACTTTTAACCACATCAAGAGTTGTTAAAAATAAAAATCAACATAAGTTATTGATTTTACTTACTTATTTTGAATTTACAAAAGACAAGTTGATTCGGTGCACCAAAAACAACCGCCGCCGAGCGTGATGGTTTGCTGTCTCATGGAAGTTTCCTTGCTCAGTGGATGTGCAGCGCCGCATTATGAATTGACGCCGCTGCGGGCGCTGGCTATATTACTAACCAGTCAGTCATTAACAGATGCAGTCCGAATCTTCCCCCCTTCCCGGCACGGTGGCCAAACGCGAACGGCGCAAGCAGGCGCGCCCCGGCGAACTCATCGAGGCCGCGCTGGATCTGTTTGTCGAAAAAGGCTTTGCAGCCACCCGGGTGGATGAGGTGGCGGCGCGTGCGGGGGTGTCCAAGGGCACGCTGTTTCTTTACTTTCCCAGCAAGGAAGAGCTGTTCAAGGCCGTGGTGCGCGAAAACATCGCGGGCCGTTTTGCCGAATGGACGCTGGAGCTCGACGCCTTCGAGGGCAGCACCGACGACCTGCTGCGCTACTGCTACCAGGTGTGGTGGGAGCGCATCGGCAGCACCAAGACCTCGGGCATCACCAAGCTCATGCTGAGCGAAGCCCACCATTTTCCTGAAATCACCCAGTTCTACCAGCGCGAGGTGATGGACCCGGGCCAGGCGCTGATCCGACGCATCCTGCAGCGGGGTGTGGACCGCAAAGAATTCCGGCCGCTCGACATGGACTACGCGGTGTACTTGGTGCTGGCCCCGATGATCTTTCTGATGCTGTGGAAGCACTCCATGGGCGCCTGCGTACCGGATGCCCAGGACCTGGACCCCGAAAAATACCTGGCCATGCAGGCCGACAACATCCTGCACGGCCTGTGCGCGGCTGCGCCCTCCTCCGGTCCTTCAACGACCCGATCGCCATGAAACGCTGGATTGTCTGGATGGCTGTTGCCACCATCGTTGTGCTGGTGGGCGGCGGCATCTGGCGCGCACTGGCCGCGCGGCAGGCGCAGCAAAAGGCCTTGGCCGAAGCCAGCGTGCAGGGCAAGGAAGCCATGCTGGACCTGGCGCCGGGCGAGCTGGTCACCGTGCAGCGCCAAAGCCTTGCCCTGGCGGTGCCGGTGTCGGGCGCGCTGCGCGCCGTGGAGTCTGCCATGGTCAGGGCCCGCGCGGCGGGCGAGCTGCAGGGCCTGACCCTGCGCGAGGGCGACAGCGTGCGCGCCGGGCAGGAAATCGCCCGCATCGACCCCACCGAGGCGCGGGCCCGTCTGCGCCAGGCCCAGCAGCAGGCCGATGCCGCCAAAGCGCAGGTGGATATCAGCCAGCGCCAGTTCACCAACAACCGCGCGCTGGTGGACCAGGGCTTCATTTCTGCCACGGCGCTGGTCACTTCGCAGGCCAGCCTGGAGGCCGCGCAATCGACCTACCAGGCGGCCCTGGCTGCTGCCGATGTAGCGCGCAAGGCGCTGGACGACACCGTGCTGCGCAGCCCTTTGACGGGCCAGGTGTCGCAGCGGCTGGCGCAGCCCGGCGAGCGCGTGGGGGTGGATGCCCGCATCGTCGAGGTGGTGGACCTGTCGCGGCTGGAACTCGAAGCCCTGCTGAGCCCGACCGACTCATGGGCCGTGCGCGTGGGACAAAAGGCCCGCCTGCGGATCGAGGGCGTGGCCAGCCCCATCGTGGCCTCTGTGGTCCGCATCAACCCCAGCGCCCAGGCCGGCAGCCGCACCGTGCCGGTGTACCTGGTCATCGAGCAGGGCGCGGCGATACCGGTGCTGCGCCAGGGGCTGTTTGTGCAGGGCGCGCTCGACACAGGGCATGCCGATGTGCTGGCACTGCCGCTGGACGCCGTGCGCACCGACAAACCGGCGCCCTACGTGCAGGCGGTGCAAAGCGGCCGTGTGGCGTATCTGCCGGTCAAGACCGGCCAGCGTGCCGTGGTGGGAGGCGAAACGCTGGTGGCGGTCGAGGGCGTGCCCGAGGGCACGGCGGTGGTGGCCGGGCGCATGGGCTCGCTGCGCGAGGGCACGCCTGTGCGCATCCACGACAACCGGTACAGCACGACCGCCACCCCGGCCGCAGCCTCTGCATCGCGCGCCGCACCGTAAGCAGCCATGTGGTTCACCCAGGTCAGCCTGAAAAACCCGGTGTTCGCCACCATGGTGATGCTCGCCATCGTGGTGCTGGGCCTGTTTTCCTACCAGCGCCTCAAGGTCGATCAGTTTCCCGACATCGACTTTCCGGTGGTGGTGGTCACGGTGGACTACCCCGGCGCTTCGCCAGAAATCGTCGAGAGCGAGGTCACCAAGAAGATCGAGGAAGGCGTCAACTCGATTGCCGGCATCAACGCCCTCACCTCGCGCAGCTACGAGGGCACGGCGGTCGTCATCATCGAGTTTCAGCTGCACATCGATGGCCGCAAGGCGGCCGAAGACGTGCGCGAGAAGGTGGCCATTGTCCGCCCCACCCTGCGCACCGAGGTGAAAGAGCCGTGCGTGCTGCGCTTTGACCCCGCCAGCCGTGCCGTGTGGTCGCTGGCCGTGCTGCCCGACGACCAGGCCGGGGGCACGGAGCGAAGCGCCGTGGAGCTGACCACCTGGGCCGAGCAGATCCTGAAGAAACGGCTGGAAAACGTGCGTGGCGTGGGCGCCGTGAACCTGGTGGGCGCGACCCGGCGCGAGATCAACATCTACCTGAACCCGCAGGCGCTCGAAGCCTTTGGCGTGACCCCCGACCAGGTGGTGGCTGCCGTGCGCAACGAGAACCAGGATTTGCCCGTGGGCGCCATCCGGTCCCTCGCCCAGGAGCGCGTGGTGCAGATCGACGCGCGCATGCAGCGCCCCGAAGACTTTGGCCGCATCATCGTGGCCCGTAAAAATGGTGCCCCCGTGCGGGTGGAGCAGGTGGCCCGCGTCAACGATGGCGCGCAGGAAGTTGAAAGCCTGGCGCTGTACAACGGCCAGCGCACACTGCTGCTGTCGGTGCAGAAATCACAGGGCGAAAACACCATCGAGGTGGTGGACGGCCTGAATGCCGCCGTGGCCGAACTCCAGCGCCAGCTGCCGCCTGGTGTGCGCCTGGCAACCATCGGCGACAGCGCCCGACCGATTCGCGTGGCCGTGAACAACGTGCGCCAGACGCTGATCGAGGGCGCCCTGCTCACGGTGCTGATCGTGTTTCTGTTTCTGAACTCATGGCGTTCCACTGTCATCACGGGCCTCACGCTGCCGATTGCGCTGATCGGCACATTTTTGTTCATGAACCTGTTCGGCTTCACCATCAACATGATCACGCTGATGGCGCTGTCGCTGTGCGTGGGCCTCTTGATCGACGATGCCATCGTGGTGCGCGAGAACATCGTGCGCCACGTGCAGATGGGCAAAAACGCCTACCAGGCGGCCATGGATGGAACGCAGGAAATTGGCCTGGCCGTGCTGGCCACCACGCTGTCCATCGTGGCCGTGTTCCTGCCCATCGGGTTCATGGGCGGCATCATCGGCAAGTTCTTCCATGAGTTCGGCATCACCATCGTGGCGGCGGTGCTGATCTCGATGTTTGTCAGCTTCACGCTCGACCCGATGCTGTCGAGCATCTGGCATGACCCCAGCATCCATGCGCATGGGCAGCGTACCGAGCCGGTCACGTTCTACGACAGGACCATCGGCCGCGTGACGGGCTGGTTCGACCGCGCCACCGATGCCCTGGCCGAAGCCTACCAGGGCATTCTGCGCTGGTCGCTGGTGCACAAGCTCGCCACCCTGGGCATCGCGCTGGCCATTTTTGTGCTGAGTGTCTTCATGGTGCCGTTGCTGGGCACCGAGTTTGTTCCCAAGGCCGATTTTTCGGAAACCACCGTCAATTTCTACACACCCGTGGGCTCGTCGCTCGAAGCCACCGAGGCCAAGGCGCGCCAGGTGGAGGGCATCCTGCGCGAGTTTCCCGAGGTGCGCTACACGCTGTCCACCCTCAACACCGGCACTGCGCAGGGCAAGATGTACGCCAGCATCTACGTGCGCCTGGTGGACCGCAAGGACCGCAGCCGGAGTGTGGACGCCATGTCGGGCGTGCTGCGCGAGCGCCTTCAGCAAGTGCCCGGCATCACCGTCACCCATGTGGGCCTGCTCGACCCGGTGGGTGGCCAAAAACAGGTGGAGTTTTCGCTGCAGGGGCCGGATCTGCAGGAACTGGAGCGCCTGACGAAAACGGTTTCCGACAAGATCCACGGCATTCCGGGCCTGGTGGACCTCGACACCAGCGCCAAGCCCGACAAACCCGTGATCGCGCTCGATCTGCAGCGCGATGCGGCGTCGGACCTGGGGGTGTCGGTGGCGCAGCTGGCCGCCTCGCTGCGCACGCTGGTGGCGGGTACCACGGTGGGCAACTGGCGCGCGCCCGACGACCAGACCTACGACGTGAATGTGCGCCTGGCCCCCGAGGCCCGCACCACGCCGCAGGACCTGGAACGCCTGCCCTTTGCGCTGGCAGCCGCCGACGGCGGCACGCGCATCGTGCGCCTGAACCAGGTGGCCCGCGTGACCGAATCCACCGGCGCCAACCAGATCAACCGGCGCGACCTCACGCGCGAGGTGGCCGTGACGGCCAACGTGGCCGACCGATCGGCGGGCGAGGTGTCGAATGACATCAAGAAAGCGCTCGACAGCGTGGCCTTCCCCCCCGGCTACCGCTACCAGTTTGGCGGCTCCACCAAGAACATGGCAGAGTCGTTCGGTTACGCCATCTCGGCGCTGGTGCTGGCCATCGTGTTCATCTACATGATCCTGGCCAGCCAGTTCAAGAGCTTCCTGCAGCCGCTGGCGCTGATGACCTCGCTGCCGCTCACGCTGATCGGCGTGGTGCTGGCGCTGCTGATGTTCCGCTCCACGCTGTCGATGTTCTCCATCATCGGGGTGGTGATGCTGATGGGCCTGGTCACCAAGAATGCCATCTTGCTGGTGGACTTTGCCATCCGTGCCCGCGCGGAACATATCGACGATGCCGGCCACACCGTGCCCGGCCTGCCGCGCGCCGAGGCCCTGCTGCTGGCCGCCCGCGTGCGGCTGCGCCCCATTTTGATGACCACGCTGGCCATGATTTTTGGCATGGTGCCGCTGGCGTTTGCGCTGTCCGAGGGCTCGGAGCAGCGCGCGCCCATGGGCCAGGCCGTGATTGGCGGCGTGATCACCTCCTCGCTGCTGACGCTGGTGGTGGTGCCGGTGGTGTACTGCTACATGGACGATCTGGCCCGCTGGGCACTTGCCCGCCTGGGCCGTGGCCAGCCTGCGCCCGTGGCCCCTAAAATCAAGGGTTTGTCCTGACCCGTCTTCCCCTGGAGAGATTCCATGAACATGCCTCTGAACACGTCTGCCAACATCAGCGATCCCGTTGAACAGGCCCGCTACAACATGATCGAGCAGCAGATCCGCCCCTGGAACGTGCTCGATGCCGACGTGCTGGAGCTGCTGTCGGTGGTACGCCGCGAAGACTTCGTGCCCCCGGCCTGCCGCAGCATGGCCTTCATGGACATCGAAATCCCCTTGCTGGGCAACGACGCCAAGG
>Ga0208125_100398_pt1 | contig 26955 bp, 22 predicted proteins | sample LakWasM128_HOW14_2_FD_183938 | JGI IMG/M metagenome (GOLD analysis project Ga0208125, IMG submission 183938) | Freshwater sediment methanotrophic microbial communities from Lake Washington under simulated oxygen tension - Sediment Metagenome... | ecosystem: Environmental > Aquatic > Freshwater >...
AAATTCTTAGGTCCCCATCGTCTAGAGGCCTAGGACACCTCCCTTTCACGGAGGCGACCGGGGTTCGAATCCCCGTGGGGACGCCAATACAACCTTAAATGGTTGATTCGCAAATAAATCACACGCAATAATAAGTTTCAAACTCAAGTGTTACACATTTCAGCTACACTCGAGGCATTACTTTGCCTATCCAAACGCACTTAATAAACCACCACGGTACACCTTATTTCCGCAGACGGCATCCCCTTAGAATACTCCAACAACACTACAATTATCCTAAACGCAAGATTTCTTTAGTCTAAAAAACAAAAGGAATCAAAATAACCGAACACGTATCCCGCCCATAAAACCTAAATATTTGCTATAAGCTCATTCATCGTTGCCTCGATATTATGACGAGAATATTCGTCTAGTGTCATATAGTTTGTTTGTAGTGAGGCTAGCTTACAAAAATCATGGGTGCCTTTGATAGCCTCATCCACCAACACATAAACCTCACGCGAAGTGTCATCTGGATTCACATTTCCTATTGGTGTGCCATTAATCTCATATTTTTTTACTTTGTGTGTTTTAGCTGGATATTGATTGTTTTGTTGTAGATTGGCTACTAACGTAAATGATAAGCAATATTAAGGAAAGAATATTTATTAAAACGCCTACTGCAAAATAGTATATTACATATACTGATCCGCTCCCTCTGGGCACATAAACGCTCTCTAATATTAAATAAGTAATGCTTATTACTGATGGGAAAAAGGACATTACAAGACTAGGAAATAATAAAATTTTTTTTGCTTTTTTCTTTTTGCTTACAAGGTAAACTAAGTATGCAAATAAAAAAATAGAAATAGGGTAGTAAGGAATAGCAAAAAAATTTAGGATGTTAGTTAACTCATCATAAATAAAATCTCTCATGACTTCACCGCTCCAACGGTTTCTATCTTAGCAATCAAACTGCTGTCATTATCTGGCGCTGGGGGTGTCACCTTCTCCTTCACACCCCAATCCAGCGGCATCTCTACAATAAAGCCTTTAATATTTGCCTTAAGTTCATTCATCGCTACCTCAAAATTATGACGAGGATATTCGCCTCGTGTCATATAGTTTGTTTGTAGTGAGGGTAGCTTACTAAAATCATGGGTGCCTTTGATAGCTTCATCCACCAACACATAACCCTCACGCAAAGTACCATCTGGGTTTACATTGCCTATTGGTGTGCCATTAATCTCATACTTTTTCACTTTTTGTGTTTGTGGAGGATATTGTTTACGTCCTTGTAATAGCGTAGTGAATTCATTACGTGGTGTATGCCTAAATACTAGGTTGTATACTTTGCGGTTATTCGCGGCTAAGGCTTGCAGGCCTTGAATGCTTGCTTTATCCAATGGGCGCTCCAAATGAATGCCTAATGGTGGGCTGCTTTCTTTTTGTACGCCTGTGGTGGCTTCATCTATTAACATGCCTAGATGTTTCTTCCAACGGCTGATACGTAGCTCACGCGCAAACTTGCGTGTCACACAACTAACACCCTGCCCCATCGCTGTCATTTTAGCGTCTTGTGTGTCCATAATCACTGCGGCTAGCTCTGTGTCACCATTACCTAATAAGCTACGGTCATTAATATTAGCACTGCCGATAACGGCTACAGCATCATCTACTATCATCAGCTTGCTATGGGTATATATCATTTCGGTGACAACTGCTTGGCCAGTGTTGCCGTAGTTACGCAAATTTAGTACGGTTAAATACTCGCGCCATTTGTCTTGCATGCCCCGTATTTTAAGCATGTCTTGAATATCTTGGTTAGCGTGTATGGGCTTATCTATGCCCCATTGCTTGCTGTATTTTTTAAGTATAGTTGCATTAATGCGGTTAATCAGACTGTTATTTCCATGTTTAATACCTTGCAGTGCCCACCAAGCTTGTGAGCTTGTACCCTCATCCTCAAGCATTCCTTCGGGGTGTTCTGGTAATACTATCCATACGTGAAATGCTGTTTCGTTATAGATAGCTTGCCCAATTGCATTAGCTAATTCTGCGATGATTTCATTCTTAGCGGGGCTGCTTGTGCCATGTATATCCTTACCGCAATTAGATATAAAAAACTGATTTTCTATATAAATGCAGCTTTGTGCGGCACGTATACAGGCAACCATCGCATCGTAAATACTGGTTTGATGATGGCTAGACCAAGCCTTGCGAGCGGCTAGCATAATATTGCGTCTTGCTGCATCGTTTTGCGCATGGTCATCATTAATTAAATTAGCTTGTTGAAACTTCCACACTTCAAGCTCATCTTTGAGTTGCGCGCTACTGGCAGAGCGGGCAATTTGCACAGTACACTTACCGTCACCCGCGAGTGGGTTAACCAGCACTGGTTTGAATACGGTACTCATCCAGTGTGGGTAAAGCGCATCATCAAACGAGTTTGTCCATTTAACTGCAAAGCTATTCCAGCGTAGTACAAAATTAACGTAAGCATCAAATGCGGCCGAGCCTTCAATCTTAACTGCGACATCATTCCAAGGTTGGCGTGGCTGGGTGCGCTCATCTAACACCACTTGATTAATCGCTGCTCTAAAACCCGGTTTGCCATTGCTATAGCCCGTAAGTGTTTTTTCTGCGGCTGTCATGCTGCGGGCTGGCGTAATTTGTGCGTTGTAAGCATCGTTTAATACATGCACTTTAGGGTCTATGACAACGGGGTGTGTTGTCGTATCCCAGCGACCGTAGGCCAAATCAATGCCTCCAAGGAAGGCGATTTTGCTATCAACTACTACAAATTTTTGATGATGAGAGAAGCGAATATTTGAATTTTTTTCAGTTGGCAAACTAGACTTGCCTGTATTAGGGTTCTGCAACATCACTTTTACAGTTCCTTTACCCTTGGGTAAGGCCTCAAGTATCTTTTGTGCTTGCTCTTCATGAGTATCTGGAGAACCGAGCGCTGATAAACTGTCTACGGAATCATAAAGCATTACCCGAACATGCACCCCTCGTTGCATCGCCGCTGCTAACAATTCAGACAATCGCCCAGGGTGACCTGCCACACCGCGCTGGTCTAGCTCTACATCATAATCAAGTTGCCAATCGGCGATTAAAATAAAATTAGTGGCATTGCGTATCGCATCAGCTACAGCTTTCATATAATCAACACCTGCCATATAAGGTATGCAGATATTGCCATATCTAGGTACGGCAAATGGCTCATTTAAATCAAAATAATTATTTGTAACGTGAGACCTAAGGTTAGGTGTTAGTTTAGCTGTGGATTGAGAGTTCGCCATGTGTGACCGCTTTTGGTTTTAGAAAAATCAGAGATATTAGAGATGCAATATAAAGAGGTATTGCAGCTAAAAATATTGCATAAAAAATTAATCCCCCCTACATCCTTAGCATTCATAATCAATATAGCATTTAGCAATGCAGTTATCAGTCCACTTGCTACTAAAACACTCCAAATAACCATTGAGAGCCCATAACTCCATGCTTTATTTCTGACTTTACGAATTAGCAAATAAGTAACCGCAATAAATAAGATAGGCCAAAAAATCAACCCCAACTCACTAATAATGTAAGCTATAAAAAATAACACTTGTTTAGCCAACTTGTTAATTTCATACCCTTCAAGCATCAATCTCATGTTTGCGTTGATTTACTGCACTAACCTTAGCATCTTTCTTAACAACCTCTTCTATAAAGCTTCTTTGCACAGCATCACCACTTTCGGTATCTGCAATAAAGTTTAAGGCATCCATAATTTGGTCTGGATTAGCTTGGCTTGCTGGATTCGACCATAACATAGGTTCTAGTGGCATGGCCGTTAAGCCGCTAACCACCCAGACTTGTCTCGGATGCTGGCTCGCTTTAGCAAATAAATCCTTTTGCTGCTGCACAGTAAGGGTTAGCTCGCCATTTGCGGGAATGTTTCCTTGGTACAAGGTTTCAACCCAATTCTCTTTATTAAACACCTCAGGACTGGTTGCGCCAGTTTCTGTGTACTGTGTAGCTGCCCTACTTAAAATTACAATACTCCAAGGCTGACCTGAAGGCGCTACGCCATATTTACCTGCAATATCTGCTAAGTTGAGCTTAAGTTTTAAATCATTTTTTATTTCACTTTGAGGAAAAACTGGTAACTTGTAACTCCCCCTAGTCGGCCCCGCAAACCCCTTATTCCCCGCATGCACTGTGAGTTTGCCTGGGCATTGCACGGTAATATTGCCACCTTGTATGCTAATACTTGCCCCACCTGCGGTTCTGAGGGTGATGTGTTTGGCAGCAGCTAAGTCTATATGGCTATGCGCGCTTTTAATGTCTAGTTGCTGTTGGGCTTTAATGTGTATTTGGTCATCGTGCGCTTGCAGGCTGGTGTCGCCTTGGGCTGCGATGAGTTGTAAACCTGTGCCAGCTTTAAGTCCGCCTGTGGTCAGGCCGATGGCTTGACCTGTGTGTAGGCGCAATTGCCCGCCTGTGGTGTGTTGGCTGTGGCCTGCGTTGATGAGGTTGATGGTTTCACTGCTGTTGAGTTGCAAGTTTTGTACTGCGGTATAACTGAGGTCGTCTTTGGCAATAGTGCTGATGATGGTGGCTGTGTGTTGTGGGAGTTTGTCTTGACCTGTTTGGGTGCTTTGTTGTGCGGCGTCTGCATATGCTGCGTCTAAACTCGTATGGGTGACCATACCTTTGGTAACGTTGATTAAGGATTTAATCGGAGCGGCTAGGCCACTGAGGTGGCTTTGGTGAGCTTTTCTGCTGCCTAGCTGAGCGGCTAGCGGTACGCTTAAATGACTGCTGGCGAGTTGGCTTAGGGTTTGGCTGAGGGTGTCTGCGCTTTTGAGTAGTCCGTAGCTGGCTGGGCTGTGGGCGGCTGAGGGGCGTTGTGCTGTGTTGTGGTTGATGCCATAGCTGGTGATATGCCAGCCTGCACCTGCGCGTATTGCGCCCCATGCGTCGGTGCGTAGTTCTATGCCTTGGCCTCTGTAGCTACCGCGGTAGTTGTCTGCGGTATGGATGAGGTGACCTAAGTTTAGCTGGCTTGCCGCTTGGGTGGTGTTCAGTTGGATGCGACCTTGTGCATCACTGTCGTCAAAAACGAGTTGGTTGTAGCCTGTGCCAGCAAACTCTTGACTGCGTATGCCCCATTGCGCGGCGGGGTTGTTGTGGCCTGTGACGTTTTGATTGGTTTGTGCGTATTGGCTGGGGTTACCTGTGCCATCCGGACTGGCACCATGCCACACGGGGGCGTGTCCGCTGGCGAGGTTGCCTTGGGCGCTAGGTGTGTGGTCGCTGGCGAGTGCAAAGCCGCTGCTTTTATCTGAGGTGTTACCGCTTGCCTCTTGGCTATCTGGAGTGGCTTTGATGCCTCCTTCTCCTTGCCCGTTGTATAGCGCACCTAAGATAATGGGACGGTCTATATCGCCTTCTATAAATTGTACTTGCACTTCTTGCCCAATGCGTGGGAGGAAGTGCATGCCCATGCCGCCGCCTGCACTGCGTTGGGCTACGCGTACCCAGCAACTGGCTTGGTCGCCTACATCGTCCATGACATCTTGCCATTGAAAGCGAATACGTATGCGGCCGAGTTTGTCGCAGCAGATTTCACCTGTGCCAGATTGTTCGGCTGCACTGCTCATACTGCCTGCGTCTGCATTATTGCCAAATCCAACCACTTGGGCGGTTTGACTGCCGTGCGCGGTGGGTTTGGCGTTGAGGTGTTGTATTGATCCGTACTGGCTTAGTTGCGGACGCCATACCTGGTTGGAGAGAATTGCGGTAAAGGCATTGGCGTAGCCGAGTTGCGCGGTAGTACTAAGCAGTTTCTCAGTACTTGTTGATATTACTGTCAGTGGGTCTGAGTTGTTTGTCTTACTTAGTTTTGCAATGTGTTGCTGTAACCATGTGTGAATGCTGCCTAGGGATTTTGCATTTTTGCCTTGGGTATAAGGGATGTTGTTAATGCCGGTTTGCGTAACTTGGCTGGTGATGAAGCTATTGAGACTTGTATCTAGTGTGCCTGCGTGTGTATTTGTAGCGTCTTGTGATACCGAGCCATTGCTGTTGATAGCGTCAGCATGAGTATAGCGTGGGTTGTCTGTTACGTTAAAGCGTTGCCCTGCCCTTAGGCTGCGTACGGTACTGTGGCCTTGCCAGTAGAGGTGACGCACTTCTATGGCTTGCATGCGTAGTGTGGCGTGGCGTTGTGCATCTGCGTTGTCAGTAAAGGCGTATTGACCTGGGGTATCGTATTGTTCAACAGGCGGCAGTTGGGCGTAGTAACGGCTACCTAGTGACATTTGACTTGGTAAGCTGGCACTGCTGTTAGCTTTGGCTTTGTAGTCGTAACTGGTGAGTGTCATGCGGTTGGGTGGTAGTGTGCTGATGGTGCTAAGTTGTAGCAGACTGTCGGTTTCATGTTGAGCGCCTGTGCCTGTGTAAGACAGGCTGCCGGTGCTAGCTTGGTCTGGGTTGATTTCACAGGCGGTGGTTTCACGACTGTCGGCGAAGATGACTAGGCTATGCCCATCTGTGGCATCAGGGTGATCATGTTCAACGCGCCAGCTAAGTCCATCTTCTGCAAGTAGGCGGCTGATAAAGGCAAAGGCAGTTTCGCGATATTGTATGCAGTAACTACGTACTGGTAGGGTTTTAAGTACGGTGTAAACGTCATCGCTCCATTGCCAGTGCGCATGGGGGCTGTAATCCGTAAATACGCTGTTGATGATGTGTTCTATGGTTTGCTCTTGCCATACTCGGCTTTGCGCGGTGTGGGTGAGTAGACTTAACCAACTGGAAAGACGCAGTTGATAGCGCACTAGGCCACCATCGCTGCCTAATGTATTTGCTTGGGTGATAATACCGTGGAGCTTGCTGCGTTGACCGTTGGCTAGGCTGATTTCAAATTGACCAATGCGGCCTACTAGTTTGGTGAGTGGTAAGTCTAATTGACGGGCTAATACCAGCACGTCAGTTTCGGCTATGCCGTGTAGTTGATCACGGCTAGCAAAGGCAGCAACGAGCAGTTCATCGCCTTCAAGCCATGCTGAAAGGTCTTCACTATCACGGACTTTAAAGGTGTATAGGCGGGATTGGCTGGTGTAGTTAGCGTGAAGTAAGTCTACAAGTTTTTGATTATGTACGGTTTCCATCACAGCCCTTTTTAGTGTCCGCTTATCACAGAAGTGCTGTCAGTATTGACTTCTGGCTTTTTAAATTCAAGCGTGCATTCGGGTACTGAGCCCACATGACCAAAACATGTTTTTACGCGACAGATAGGTGCTTCTATAAAGTTAAGCTCGCTACATTTAGCCAGTTCGTCTGCAATGGTTTCACCTGCATTGCCTAAGGTCATTGGCTGAGCTTGGTTAGCCTGTGCTGCATTGTTTTTAGCTGTATGTTTGCTGCTGGAAGTTAATTTTTTATCTGTGGGTTTGTTGGTATCAGTAGCCGCATTAGTTTGTGGGCTGTTGGCAGACACTAGTGCGGCAAGCACTTTAATATCGCGATCATGCGGGCCTTCTGATTTTTGTGCGACTAGTGCATCTATCACCTTAATGTCGGTATCTTGTTTAGTTGCTTTGGCAACTTTAATGGTGCCTTTCGTTTTAGGCGCTATTGCCTCTGGCTTACCTATTTCTTGTTTTTTATTACTAGGAGTTTTATTGTTAGGCTCCGCTTGTAGCTTAGCCAATGTTGAGGCTAACTTACGGCTTGCATCAGCCTCCTCTGCTGACTTAATACTGGTTGTTGACCTAATTGGTGCGTTGCCTCCCATTAGCGCTTTACTTAGTTGTTCATGTGGATTTTCAACAACAGGGGTCAATTCAATTGTTTTTGAATTAAGGCTTGCTTCCGGCTCAGTCACAATGGTCGCTGCGGGTGCTGATGCCACATCAGAAGGTGCAATGTCAGCATCGTTTAAGACAACGCTCTCATTTGCAGTAATCGTTTGCTTTGCGTCATTGGCAGCTTTATTTGCATCAACTGATGAGGTAGGTTCGCTGCTGTAAGTCACAATTGGTGAGTGCGACACCTCTTCTTGAGCGTTTTTTTGTAATGTGAAATACAAAATAATTGTAGCTAAAATAGCAGTGATTAGACCGATGAATATGTCTCTGGATGTTTTTGCAGAAGCTACACCAAGTAAGGCGTTTTGACCTTTTAATTTTTTTTGCCCAGCAGGACCTTCTAATCTAGAAAGCATGCCATATTTGGCTGAATCAGTATTAATATTCTTTGCAGAATGACCCATTAAACTGGGTGCAGATGTAGGTTGATTTGTACTTTTATTATTCATAGTCACTAACTTAATGCTGCGAAAAAATTGTTTTAGCCAAGTATAACGTGTCAAAAAATACGTTATTTTGTCTTTTTAACATATCTTAAAATGCATTATATACAAAAAATTTCAACTTAATTTAATCTGATGATATTTACTCTAAAATAAGTCGATATTAATCAAAAAAATTTACCGTTATGTGGACTCTTGCGGATATTCTGAAACACTTAAACCTAAAAGTTCTTCCACATGCGAGAGTGAGCCGTTGTCTTTAATGACAGTGCGCAACCATTCATGTAGAGGTAAACTGCCCCATTCTGCAGCTTTATCTGCTAAGTACGCGACTGGACTATGTGGTTCTGTTTCTCTAAAAAAGCGCGCCACTTGGCGTAGCTGATCTAACGCTTGCACGCGTGTAGCAATTTCATTTGACTGTAAACTCATCACCGTAATGGCCTTTTCTGGAGAGATTTGAGCTGGAGGTACATTTTCTGTCGCGACATTCTCGATGGACTGCACCCCCTTGTTATTGACAAATTGATTCAACATATGTGTAACATCTGTCAGGCTTTGTTTTAATCCCGCAAAACTCGGACCATCAAGACCTAGGCGTGCATCAATCTGCGCTTGCATTTCAGTTACAGACAATGAGCAGGCGTTAATCTGCGCTTGCAAGCCTTGGTAAAAGGCGAGACTACTTTTTTTTCTTGTACGTTCAATACGCTCTAACTCTTGAGCATTCTCTTTATTACCATCGTCTTTAGACGGCGCTTGCGCACGCTTGTGGGCATTGGTAATTTCAATGTAGGTGTAAGGTGTACTTTCAGTGACAGGAATATTCCGAACAAGTAACTCTGAGCGTGATACCAACCAACTTAAGTTGCCTGCGCGTAGCTCTTGGTCATCATCATCGGCTTCTGGATAGACATCTGCCCAGTATTTTTCGCAAAGCCCGGCTATTAATGTAAAACCTTCAGCCAAACCAAGAAAGCCGTGCTCGTATGCGCTTGCTTCTGTTAACCACATACCTAAACGCAGGTCTTTAGTTTTGGTTTCTAGCAGAAGCGTTGCAATTTGAATGACTTTTTTCCAGTCGGCTTCTTTAATGTCTGACTCCCATTCGCCTTGCGAAATTGATGGGTCATCAAAACGGCGAGCTTCTTTAATGGTGTCAAACTCATTTGAAAAGCCATAATCATCACCTGCAGGCTGTTCTGCTCGGATTGGGTTTAGTAAGCGACCTGCGTTCCACATATTTAACATCCTTAACTTTACATATTTAGAGATAGCTAGTTTTTTTGCACTACGCGAAACTCAATGCGACGGTTGCGTGAGCGACCTTCTGCTGTTGCATTGTTTGCAATAGGCCGGTCAGGCCCTACGCCATAGGTATTGCAGCGTTCAGGTTTAACGCCTTTACTGCCCAGATATTCTTTAACAGATTCAGCACGCGCTAAGCTGAGGTTAATATTGACTGACCTTAAGCCAGAGTTGTCGGTATAACCTGTAATATCAACATGTTTGTCTTCCAACTTAAGCATGGCTGCGGCAATACCATCTAAAATAGCCTTACCTGACGACGTTAGATTGGCCGAGCTTGATTCAAACTCTATATTTCGATTAGCTAGCGCGTCATCAATCACTGTTTGATCTTTAGTCGCGACATGCAAGCCATTGCGAATGGTGTAGGTTGGGTTTAGACGCGTTGACATGTCACTGACAATTTGCTGGCGCTGCGCTTCATTGGTCACTTCACCACGCACATTTACTTGAGTGCCCTCAACTCTTAATTCACCATGTGTAATTTGTTTGAGTTGCGCATCAATCAAGTGATCAAGGTGATTAGCCCAATTGGGTGGCATCATCACTTTGCCAATCACCATTTGGTCATTAATATTGTCGCCATATAGCTGACGTACTTTGGCAATCAGCTTTTGGTGTGTTGCCTCGTCTGGCACAGTGCCTGATATTACTATAGGAATTTGAGGTGTATTTGCTAAGTCTTGAGCCGCTGGAAGCTGATCAGCAAAAGCTGTTTCAACAAATAGTGATAATAAGAGTGTAATAAAATAGCGCATAGTGTTTGGTTAACCTAAAAATGTTTCTTTAAAATGAGCTAGCGCAGTGCTAAGTTGTAAATTAGGTTGGTTTAAATAGCTAGAAAGCTGCTGCAATCGGTAATCATTTTGAATGGCATCTTCAATCCATGTGGTATCAGCAAACAAAATTCTTGTTTCATTCTTCACCATCGGCGTAATCACCGAAAATAAAGTGCTGGTGGATGCGCCGTCAAAGCCAATGACCATCACCTGCGTTTGGTTAATTGTCGTCAATAAAACAGCCACTTCAAAATCCGATTTAAACAAAAATGGACTGATTATTTGCATCCACAGTGCGGCAACCATCAGGTAGTGCTGAGAGTCATCTGGTAGAGGTAGAATCAAATTTCGGTCTAATCGGCTGACACCGCTTGCCATGACTGGGTGTAACAATAAGCCGAGTGCTAGAATAATTTGACGTGCATTGTTGCCATAAGCGTTGCTCTCAAGCAAGTTGTTTAAGACTCCAACCGTTTGATTGTCGATAAAGTCATCGAATGAACCTCGACAACTTTCAGCCGTTAAATCAACAATCACATCATCTGCACAAAGCTGGCGTAATGCATCACTGCTGTCTTCAGACTCCATTGCCAGCTTTGTTTGACTGTCGAGTCGACTCCAAAAATTGGCTAACACAATAGGCAAGAATGGTAAAAAATCTTCTGGTTTTTGTACATCAAGCTCGCCAAAACTCACAAACGGAAACCGCCGTTCTACTTGATCGCGACTTGGCACTAAATAACCAGCCACCGCCTTATTCATTTTAGTTGCAGCCACTACAAAATAAATTGGTGGAATTTCGTCGTAAATTATCTTCCAACGCGGATCGACAGCAAGCTTCTCCATCGCGCTCGTCAGCCACTCGTCCATAATATTGATAAGTAGAGCATCATCAGCTGCTTTTACAAAATCGTCACGCGTAGATATTTTCCCGAAGTATCCAATGCTAATACGGTCGCCTTGCGAACTCACTTCTGCACTCCTTGCTCAACTTGTGACTCTATCGTTGCCTGTGTGTTAGCTGAGACTACACTTGCGTCGTCCATCACAATAATTTGTTTAGGTAAATCCATACCACGATAACCTTGGCTTGAGGTCGCTGCAGCACTTCCAGCACTTGAGTTGGTGACTTGCGGACTGCTAATTAACTTAAGATTGACTGGTATGCTAATACCGCTGTTGCTCCAAGATAGCTCAAAAATGCCATCTTCTTTACGTTTGCGCTGTGCAGAAGCCAACAGTTTCTCTAAACCATAACGCCCAGGCTCGTTGACGATTTCTACTGAGCGACCATCAAATGCTACCGCAGTAATTTTTGCGCCTGGTGTACCCTCAGGGTTTGGCCAGACGAAGTTAGTCCAAGCTGATTGTGCATTACGGTATCGCAATTGCTGCCCATCAATCTCAATGGTGTATTCCAACACGCCACCAGCTGGTAAAGGCTGCATTTGGAAGAGTGTCTGAGCGGCAGCCGTGCCGCCAGCCGATGCCACTGCGCCGCCTGAACTGACAGGCGCAATCCAGCTTGCGTAATTTGAAACAGCTTGAGGCGATAAATGCACTCCCATATCTGCCCAAGTGCGCGGCGAAATTGAGGTGCCACGTTGCACAGTTAACAATGCAATATCTACACTAAAAAACTTGGATATACTCCCATCAGGACCAAATAACTGGGCTATTTCTTGACTGCCAGCTTCAATTTTTGCGCTTGGTGAGAATGGATACTTACCTGCCAAATTGGTTTTAAATGGATCGTAAACTTTCGCAATCCAAGTTTTATTTAACTCATTTTCAGTTGGTTTGATAATTGCTGAGAATGCTTGCATGAGCGGCCTCACCAAAATTGGCCTGACCACATCTTTTTGTTGTTGACTCATCCCTTGCAACATTTGCTCATCTACATATTTCAATGCATCCGAAAGCTCAGAGCCGCTGCCATCTAGCGTTTGTTGCATAAGTTGTCGAGTACCAGGACCAATATCCCCTTGGTTGTGGATTTGGTTAAATCGCGTACGAACTTTTGAAAGTATCTCCAAATAGCCCTGCATAATGGAACGACCATCCCTGATTTGCACCAATTTAGCGACCCCAGAGAAGCGCTGCCCAACCGGCCCCATAGGAACCCTTTGATTCATACCGCGTACATTAACGTTCATGCTGACTTGGCTCGGCGCCTGCCCCATCACGCTAGATCTAAACCACTCAACCAAGCCATTTTGAGCTTTTTTGATGCCGGCATTCACAAGTGAAGGGTTATCCCATGAAGTTTGATCATAAACAGCTTCGACCAATTTCTTTATTTGCGATGATTTAGGGTCGCCCAATTGATTCATCTCAGAAACCGCTTGGTCAAAGCTTACTACATCAGTAATAGCAACGCCTTGTAAAAATTTTTGCCATGCATCTGCATACTCAAGTTTATATTCTTGCGTTAAAGATTTCATGATTTGCTCTGGACTGCCTTCGAGCGTTAAGTCGTCTGATGTTGCTGTTTTTAATACCCAGTCAGAACTTTGTAGTTGTTTATTCGCAGCATCTTTGAAAGCATCGCGAACATAACCCTCCCAAGCTTCACGTGTAAATGCACTTGGCACAACATAGCTACCTGCAACTATATTGTTATTCTGGTCACCAACTAGGCGCGCTACAGTTATAGAGGGATAGCGTGTCGATGCACGTGATTTAATATCCGCATAAATACGCTCGCGTGCAGGCATGCCGTGCACAACGTGACGCAGGCTATCGCGTGTTTGATCAACTAATGCCAACTTGCTTTCAATCGTAGGCCACGATGGATCGTTCATCTGCGCTAGATAAAACACTAAGACATTTTCTGCGCTACGAATCATTTTCTCGCGTGGCATTGATCCACGATTACTCTCTAGCCAGCTTCTCCAAAAACGTGTGATTTGATCATTCAAATGCCCTTCTTCTGCGTGTGAGCGGTCACTTAACATCAAGTATGTTTTTAGTGCTTTGTAGGCATCATCGACCTGTGCTGGTGAAGCCTCTTGGTACAGTTGATCTGCCGATGGCGCGGCGACAGACAAAGGTTTAAGCTCGGCAGCGCTGGCGGTAGGCGCTCTGCTTGTGACTAAGCGATTAGCGTTAGCATTGACATTGACCTCTGTTAAGAAAGACTCAAGATTGCCAGCAACAGGTTTGAGCATGATCTCATGCACGCCTGAAAAATATTCAAATCGTAGTTTTTGCTCTAGCAAGTCACCTTGATACAAACCTAAACCAAGGCTAATAGGATGGTCGTCGCGATACTGCTGCAACTGCTCTAAGCGTGTTTGTAATAATTCCAAGGCATCAAAGCGTGATTGTAAGTCGGCACTTTGCGCCTGCAAGCGTACGGCATGTTGCATATCCTCTTCAACATGGGCGATTAGTTGGCTATTCGCTTTGTATGACCACATCCAACCCGCTAAACAGAAGCCAAGCAACATGGTGCAGCCTAAAAATAGTGCTGCACGCATGCGCGTTTTTCCGCGGCTTACATACTGAGCAACCAATTCTTTATCGGCAAAAATAACCTTGCGGAACAGATCCAATAAAAAGAAACCATTTTGCGTTTGAAAAGAAGCTTCAGCTTCGTCTTTCAAGTTCAAATCAAAGGACTGTGCAACGCGTTCGCTTGAGTTACTCACGGCTACGCCGCCTTGCAATGCGCAGGTGAAATAAAAACCTCGAAAGACAGGCCTAAACTGGAATGGATTATCTTCGAACAAAGTCAGGATAAATGATCGTAAAGGCGTTTTGATGGCAGCAAACTCTATTGGAAAAGTCAGCAAACCTGTGGGCATGCGTTCGCCTTTATACATGGCCATATTAGCAAGGCTCATTTCTTTTAGGCCATTATACAACTCATCAAATCGCTGATCAAAGAAGGATAAAATGTCTTCGTTTTTAGCTTGTTGATTGTATTTTTGCGTTGCGCCCCAAGCACGTGCAGCTTCGTCAGCACCGATGTTTTGGAAAAATTCATTAAAACCTGAAACTAAATCGACTTTTGTAAATACGATATAGACAGGTGCAAACACCTCCAAACGCTCAGTTAGTTCTTGAACGCGTTGGCGTAGATTTTTGGCCAAGTTAATGGCAAACTCTGGTTTATTGCCAGTGAGTTCGGCAATGCTTACCGCAATAATAATGCCGTTGATGGGTGCATTTTTTCGATATTTTTTAAGCAGCCCTAAAAAGCCAAACCACTCTTCACGATCTTCTTCATGTATCGCATAGCGCCCAGCGGTATCAAGCAAAATGCCATCGGTGGTAAAAAACCAATCACAATTTCTAGTGCCACCAATGCCTTGCACGATTGCGCCATACTTGTCTGCAAAAGGAAATTGCAGACCGGAGTTAATAATGGCAGAGCTTTTACCAGCAGCGGGGTTGCCAATCACCATATACCAAGGCAGTTCGTACAACGCCGCAGAGCCTGAAGTAATGCCGAGTTTAGAGGTTTTAATGGCATCTACAGCTTCAAGCATTCGAGAGCGAATCACATTGATTTCTCCGAGTCGGCTCGATTTAACTTTATCGTCAGCTTTAGCTTGACTCTCTAACGCGTCACCAAGGTCATTCGCTGCTTTTTTTGCAAGCCATCTTTGATAAAGCTTGATAGTAAGCCAAATGATTAGAATCAATAGTAAGCCGACTAAAATCCACTTAACAGCCAACTCTATAAATTTAGCCCCCAACAGCAAAAAGGCGGCAAATGCAGCAAAACCCAAAACAGCCAATGTGCGTCGGTCAATCAGAAATTGTAGAATTCGGTTCATATCGTTATTTACATTTGAATTAAAACGTTAATTTTGGAATTAATTAACTTTGTTATCATGAAGATTCACCCTGTTCCAATTGGGTTTTTTTGGTAAATTAAGCACTAAAGCACATCGATCAAAACTATCTGTACTGCTCACCCACAACACAGGCGCTTCGTCGCTGGCTACTTTATCCATTGCATATATCAAGCTTGCGAGCCCCGCCGCGACACCTACCATGCCACAAACCTCTTGCAACTTGAGTACGTTTCTTTCAGCATCTATTTCTGGAAAAACCTCACTCACTGCTGAAAAAAACTCAGTAGCTCTACTCACTCTACTATCTGCATCACCAGCCACGGTATTGACATTTTCCGCCCCGACCTTAGCTACAGATAAAGCATCTTTCATTACATCAATCAAGATTGCAGGTGACACTTTTCCTGCAGCATCAGCAGACTTATCTCTCTGACGAGATGCAGCCCTATGCAACTGCACGATAGAGGATTCTTCGAACTGTGTGGCAAGTTGCTCATCTACAGCAACCACGCCTGCAGCCGCTTCACCATACACACTACCAGTTTTGTTTTGTGCCGTTAGCAGTTTGCCAGCGGCCTCATACTCAGAAAGAGTTCGCTCACCTAAGTAGGATTGCGCCGCAGTGACTAGATAAATGCCTAACTTGTTTGATTGATGAATCAATTCATTAATAGCATCAAGTGTTTGCCATGCGTTTAGCCCGTCATGTTGCAATGGACTATTCAACACTCTGTATTCAGGCCAGTTTTGACGCGTAATTTCGGACATAAACCAGTCATTGAGCAGCATTTTTTTAATAGGCAGCCAATGTTTTGGTACGCTGCTCACAAGATAGATGTTTGGTATGGGAAGCTTGCTATTAGCCAAATAATTGACCAATAACTCAGCAATATGGTCGTTTGATAAAACCTCACGCAGCAATTTTGTGAATACCACATACTGCAAATGCAAAGTTCGCTTATCTTCAGTCAGCCAGCTTACATCTTTAGCATCAGTCGGCTTATATTTTGTTGCCCACGCTTCAAAATCTTCAAAAGTTTTTTCGACATCTAAGTCAGCAATTCTTGCTGTCATTAGCGGGAAACCTTCCGCATCAACTAACTCTGTATCTAGTGCAAATTTAGTTGTTTTTTCGTCGATAGCTGACGCCAAGTCGCCTACAGACTCTCCATGCAAAGTGACTATTTGACCAAAAATCAAAGGCAAAAACCACTCTCTACCAGTTGTAATTGAGCTGTTAGAGAGTTGCGGCGAGGCACTCTCAGCAACACTTTCCGTAGCTTCATTTTGCACTTTTGGCTGTAAAATGTACTGACTGACTTTATTCACAACAATTACGAACAAAAACAAAACTGCAGGCGCAACAACTAAAAAAGAAAAAAGATCAGCATTGGATGGCGCGTAAATCGTCACCTGCCAATAAAATATCACCAGCGCCCAAACGGACAGCGTTATCAAGATTGCTAACAGTAGTATTTTGAAACTTTTTTTCAAGCCGTTACCTGTCTAAAATTGAATGCACACTCAAAGCTAACCTATGGATGTAAAAGCTTGAGATGCGATTAAAATCGCACCACAAGCTGTAGAGTCACCCTCGCGGGCGACTGGCTGACCATCAATAATCACAGTTGCGTCACCGGAAACAATCGGACAATTACCGTGCCCTTTACGCGGGCATGCTGTCATATCACCCACTCTTGCGACTTTAATATCACCCGTAAACGTAAAGCCTGATGCGCTTATTACGGTTCCTCCGTGAGAGGTTTTATCACCTAAAACAATCCATCTAGCCATTTATACAATCCCTTTCATACACAACTGATAAGCAAACGCGAGCTGCTTAACTTTAATTAGCGCTTTATGGTGTTAGCTTTACGTAACTCAACATGGCCTAAGTCCATCATTTTCCAATCACCACCCCAGTTAAGACCAACTGATTTTGCTACCTCGCCATACAACTGATAGCCGCGCATTGCCCATGGGTCTTTTTCAGTCACTACCAACTTACCATCGCGCTTAAATGCGCAATCAGCCGCTAATCCAAACTGATGGTAACTTTGATACGCTTTTGCATTAGTCACACTTGAACCAATTTTTGCCAAGTAGTCTTGGCGACTGGGGCTGCGATAACCTTCTAGCAGTGCCATTTCATAGCCGTGCTGCTCTTTCATTATTTTAAAAACAACCAACAAGCGTTGAGAAAAACCATCATCCAACAACACCCAGTCGCGGCTGGCATCTGCCAACGCAGGCCTGACTAATAAAACCTCTTGCGTCATAAACATCCCTGGTGGCAAGGCTGGCGGTGCAACCAATTTTTCACCATTCAAAAGCGCTAAGATTTGGTCATTCGACTCACGTGTTTGACTGTCATCAAAATCTTCTAAAATATTTTTTCCTGCAATCATCAAAACCAACAGTGGCGGCAAAATAACTAAACATGCCGCAATTGCAGCCAAGGTGATGTAATTGCTAGATGGCTTATGTGGCTGGTAGCTCAAGGTGGTCGCTATCGGTGTTTTTTTTGCTGTGCGTCCCACACTGGTTAATCGATACCACCGCAGATAAACGTCTCTCCGTAATTGATACCACAATAAAACAGCGCTATTGGATAAAGCATCTTTTAAAGCCGGAAAGAAAATAAACATTAACAACAAGCATACAAGCAGGTAAATAACGACTAAATATTTCATTGTTTTATTAGCTTGTATTCAGTTTAATGTGAAAATGTTGAGCATTATGCAGCATTTTCATGTATTTTTAATCAAAATTTATTAAAAATAATCAAAAATACTGATTAAATAAAATATCATTTTTTTTAAATACACCAAGATTACCAAAAGTGCAATATATTAATGTTAAAATAACTCAATACATTGATTTTAATTGGCTTTAATTAAATATTTATCAATTTTGGAATATTGTAAAAATCAGGTAGAATACACTTTCATTGTAGATATGATAGTAAATAATAGAGATAATTCATGTACTTATACAAATTATTAAAACAATACAAATTATTAAAACAATACAAAGCTGTTGCTGTTATTTGCAACCTATTTTTAGTCAGCGCTCTCGCAAGTTGCGCTGCAGCGGGTATTGTTTCTTCAGCAGTGCAAGTGGCTACAAGTATGGCTGGAATAAAAAAAGAAGCCGCCGACCCTAACGCCACAAAAGATGTTGTTCTTAAAATTCAAGCAAATAAACTACTCAATTCAGACGCGCAAAAACATTCATATGCGCTTGTGGTGAGGATTTATCACTTAAAACAGAGCGCGAGTTTTCAGCAAGCCTTTTATGGCATCTTTCTTGATACGGATAAAGAAAAAGAATCGTTTGGTATGGATGTCACCTCAAAAAAAGAAATCACGCTTATTCCTGGGCAAACTTATAACAACGTTGAAAAAGTCAACTTGTCAGCTGAGTCGATTGGTGTTGTTGCATTCTTCCAAAATCCTGCAGCTTCAAGATGGAAGTTAACATTTCCAGTCAAAAATATTGAAAAAGCAGGTCTGTCACTTAACCTAGATGGCTGTTCAATTGCGGTGTTGTCTGGAAACACATTAGAGTTTGGTGCCGCTCAACAAAATGCATTAAAAACACCAGCAAGCTGCGGCTAAAAAGCTCTGATAGCAAAAGATTAAGGTATATAGATAAACATGAGTGGATCATCAAAAGTTTTATGGGGCGAAGGCTTATTTTTAAGGCCACAGCACTTTCAGCAACAAGATATTTATCACGAAAAAAGGTTGAGCACAGCCATTGCTGCGGCGCACCCTTACACATGGGGCGTTTCTAGAGTATCTGTTGACCAAGATGCTCTTGCAAACAATTTGCTGCGACTGCAAGAGCTATCTGCCATATTCCCAGATGGAGAACAGCTCAGCGCACCGTCTATGGATAGCCTGCCTGAAGCCGTTCGCCTAGATGATGTACCCAACACTATACATACATTGACATACTACGCAGCAATCCCAATGTTGAAGGAGTTTGGTGGCAACTTTAACGCTGAAGACAAACATAACTCAATTCGATACGGTCAAGAAAACGTAGACACGCCAGATTTGTACACGCAAGGCGCACGCGCTGAATTAACCTTCTTAAAGAAATCTGTCTTTCTAGTTTCAGAACTTGAACCGCGTGACTCGCTCATCACTTTTCCATTACTACGAATACGACGTGCAAGCAGAGGCGGTTTTGAGCTAGATACAACATTTATACCGCCAAGTATTAGCATCCGAAGCTCGCCCATGCTCACGCAAATGCTACGAAGGCTGATGGACGCTTTGCAAGCTAAAGTCAACGCACTTTATGGGCACCATAGAGAGCCCAGTAAAAATGTGATTGAGTTTCGCTCAGGTGATATTGCTTCATTTTGGCTATTGCATACTGCCAGCGTGGGCTATGCCTCACTCACACATTACTTAAACAATCCACAGCTACCACCAGAGCGTTTATTTGAACAATTACTTAGCCTTGCTGGCGGTTTATTAACTTTTTCAAAAACTTACGCATTAAGTGATTTACCTAGTTATGACCACATGTACACTGGCGAGCGCTTTTTAAAGCTCGATATTATTTTACGAGATTTATTAAACACTGTTATTTCCACACGTTATTTTGCAATTGCACTCACAGAGGTGCGCCCATCGTACTTTCAAGGGCAGCTTGATTCTGGAAAAATTGACGATAAAACAGTCTTTTACATGGCGGTTTCGGCAACAATGTCTGGTATAGAGCTGGTAGAAGAAGTGCCAATTTTATTCAAAATAGGGGCGCCAGAAGATGTGGATAAACTAGTGCTATCTTCTATGCCTGGCGTTAAGGTTGCGCATGCACCACAAGTGCCAGCGGCCTTCCCTGTGCGCCCAGATACCTACTACTTTGCGTTAGATAACAAATCCCCCTTATACGAACGCATGCTGCAAGCGCAATCAATCTCAATTTACGTGCCTTTAGGCATGTCCGATTTACGCATTGAACTTTTGGCAGTAACTGCATAATGGCGAATACCCCCTCTTTACTTAACACTAATAAACCATCTCAAAATTTTGCATTTTCTAGTGCTTATCCATCAAATAACGGCGCAGAAAGAAATTTATTAGACTTAATGTACGATGGCTTCTATGCGCTATTTTTATTAAAAAATGGCAGTGCACCTAAAGACGAAACGGCTTTTCTTAAGAAGTTACAAGGCTTCTTAGGTAGTGTTGATAACAATGCAAAAAAACTAGGCATTAGCGCAGATGATGTATACGCCGCAAAATACGCCTATTGTGCCGCCGTAGATGAGATTGTATTACGCTCATCTTTCTCGATACGAGCTTCTTGGGAGCGCCACCCATTGCAATTAGTGCTCTTTGGCGACCAACTTGCTGGGGAAAACTTTTTTAAGAAATTAGAGGAGTTACGCCTTAAAGGCCCTGTTCATATACAGGCATTAGAAGTGTTTTACATGTGCCTACTGTTAGGCTTTCAAGGTCGTTATTTGCTTGAATCACCAGAAAAACTACCGTATTTAACCTCTCGATTAGGTGAAGAAATTGCCAATATTAAAGGCAGATCAGCTGGATTCTCTCCTTTTTGGGAAAGACCAGACCAAATTAGCCACCGACTACGCAATGAAATGCCGTTGTGGGTGATTGCATCAATATTGGCACTGGTTTCGCTACTCGCGTTTATCGGCATTAATAAAACACTCACCAAGCACACTACGGAAGTTATTTCTCAATATAACGACATTATACAAATGGCGCCACATCAAGCTTCATTCAATATGACGCTACCTTAAATATTAACTGCCAAATATTGATGCCTCAATCTAAAAGTGAATAAAAAATGACGCCTCCTTCATTCATGCCCCAACTCTCATCCTCTCTCACTGCATCAAGCTTGACCACCCTCACCCCAGACCTTGCAGCCCTCATCTCTCGCCTAGGCACAGGCATCTCTCAACACGCAAGACTACTCACGCTCACCCACACACATACCGAAACTCGCCCAGATAACTTTGTGGTAGAGCGCATGGTGTGTGTAGAAGCCGTGAATGACTTATTCCGTTTTGATGTTGAGGTGTTGAGTGTGAACACCATGCTTAATCTTGCGCCTTTGTTGGGTGAGCCGTTTACTTTACGGTTGTTATTAGCCGATGGCAGTTATCGGGCATGGCAAGGCTATTGTACAGAAGCGCGTTGGCAAGGCACTGATGGCGGTATAGCGAGTTACAAGTTACGTTTAGAGCCGTTTTTAGCTTTTTTACGACTACGTACCGATAGCTTTATCTTTCAGGGTAAAAACACGCAAGAGATTATTACTGAACTGATGGCAGATTACCCGCAAGCGCATTTTAGGTTTGAGGTGACACGTACACTGCCCGTGCGTGATATCTGTACGCAGTATCGAGAGTCTGACTTAGACTTTATCACCCGCATTTTAGCGCGTGATGGCTTGAGTTATCGTTTTGAGCATGACCAAACAGGGGCAGATGAGCTAGCTGACGACAGTGCAAGCTTGCAGGCGGCGCATACGATGGTGATCTTTGATCATTTAGCCACCATACCCGATTTACAATCATCCGACCTAAGCAATGGCCGAAGTGTGCGCTTTGCTGGAATGCGCGCGGCCGATAGCGAGGATGCGGTCGATGGGTTCACCAGCCGTCATCAAGTGGTCACTACGCGTGTGGCGACCAGTAGCTGGTTAGCTAGTCAAGTGGTTGCGCCTAGTAGTGAAGCCCAAAGTCCTATATTGAGCGATGGTTTGAATGACAGCACAGCCTTGCCTTCCGCCATCCCTACCTTACAAGCTTATGATGAAGCTGGGCATGGGCAATTTGCCACAGCCGCTGAGGCCGATGATTGGGCGCAGTTACAAAGTCTGGCTTATACCATGGAGAACGTCATGCTTGATGGTCAAGGTGCGGTGCGTGGCTTAAGTGCAGGATGTACCATAGACATGACTGGGCATGATACTTATGGTGTAGTGGCGAATCAGCCTAATGCGAGCAATGGGGTTGATGGCTTTAAAGTGCTGTCTGTTCACCATGAAGCAGTGAACAATTTAGGGGCAGGTTTGCCGCATCATCTTCAATTGGCTGAAGCTGAGGATGGTACTTACCGCAATCGCTTTACAGCGATTCCAGCAGGTGTTGCTGTATTACCGTCTCCACAAAGTCGCTTAACGCAAACCAATGGCGGTCATGCGCATGATAACCATGGTCATGCCTCTCCTCGTCAAGCCATCGCTTTAGGGGTACAAACGGCTTTAGTGGTGGGCTTGCCTGATGCAGTGACTACCAGTAGCCGTGATCATCAAGTGCGGATTCAATTCCATTGGCAACGCGGTGAGTCACCTAATGTGGGTGGTCTGACTGAAACAGGCAATGCAGTAGATACGATAGGCAATGCGCCCAATAATGAAACCTCAGGTACTTGGGTACGCGTGGCAGAGTCGATTGCTGGGCCTAATTATGGGAGTAGCTTTACCCCGCGTATTGGTAGTGAGGTGGTGGTTGATTTTATGCATGGTGATGTAGATCAGCCTATTATCGTGGCAGCGGTATATAACGGCGTGGATACGCCGCCCTTCTCTGCTGGTGTGGATGGTGGTTTAGACCATGGTGGTGTAGTGTCGGGTTGGCATACGCATAACTTTAGCCAAGCAGGTGATGATGATAAGCATGGCTATAACCAGTGGTTGGTAGATGATATGAGTAGTCAACTGCAAACACAGTTGCTGTCCAGTAGTGCCAATAGTGCTTTGAATTTGGGCTTTTTAAGTGCGCGTAGCCCTGCTTCTGCGGCACGTGGTAGACCTAGAGGTTTGGGCTTAGAGGCGAGAACCGATGCGTGGGGGCATGTGCGGGCGAATCAAGGGGTGTTGTTATCCACTACACGCCGTTCACAACTGGGGTCTAGTGTGCAGTCGTTTGTGTTAGATACTGCAGAGGCGACTGCGCAATTACATGCTGCAACAGAACTCAATCAAGCTTTGCGCAATAGTGCTGTTGCGCAAGGGGCGCAGGTGTCGGATATTGCATTGAAGACGCATCCTGACCATGCTAAGAAGATAAGCCCTGTGCAAGGCAGTGAGGCACAGCAAGCCTTGCGCTTTGAGAAACCGTTAATTGCGGTTGAGAGTGCGGCGACTCTGAATCAGTCCAGTGCAGGCAGTCAGCTATTATTTGCACAGCAACACTTAAGCTGGACAACACAAGGCGATAGTCATTGGGTGGCTAAGTATACAGCTTCGCTCAATAGTGGTGAGGCCAGTACGCTGTACACCCATGCAGGCGGCATGACGTTTACTGCGGCGCATGCGCCTGTGTCGTTGGCGGCACATACTAATGCTTTGGAGATGCTATCGAACCAAAGCACCACGGTGACCAGTTCTGATGCTGCGATACTGGTGGAGGCGCAGCAAAGCATTATCTTGCAAGCTGGGCAGTCTTCTATTGTGTTAGAGGGTGGCAATATCACGATTAAGTGTCCAGGGAACTTCTCGGTGAAGGGGGGAAGGCATGTGTTTATGGGGGGTGGGAGTGATGCGGCGGAATTTGGAAGACTGCCTGATACTAGAGATAAACTTTACGATGAGCAAGTGCGGGCTATCAATAAACTGACAGGCGAACCAATTTCATTTTTACCTTATAAAATTCAAACTGCTGAAGGAGAGGTTTTTTATGGTGAAACAGATGAAGAAGGAAAAACCATTCGTGTTGCAACCATGCAAGCGCAAAATATAAAAGTATTCTGGGGTGAGCTACCTCAATATTTAACTAAAGGTAGAGTTTAAAATGGCAAAAAAACTTTACACTTGCGAAGCTAAAACAAATGACATTAAAGGTTCGGTAGCAAACGATTTTCTTTTGCCTGCGGCTGAAATGCATATCTTGATTGGAGGGCCTTACACTACCATTAAAGGTGAGGTTCACAGATATGGACACACGGCATTACGAATAAGAACTCAAACAAGCGACTTTACTTACGATTTTGGACGTTATGGTGAAACTTCTGGCTTATTTAGCAAGGGTGGTGAAGGCATATTACGTGTTTGGAATGCCTTTAACCCTTACATTTCTGGAGAGATTGCGCTTAAGCGAAAAACCACCGGTTTTGTTTACTCTATTTTTGAGCATCAGGCAAAGGCCGCGAATGACTTTTATGGGGCACTAATGCAGTCAGCCCAGAAATTAGAAAAGAAAAGCACGTCCGTAAGAAAGGTATACAAGTTACTATCTGACTACCATGCGCTCGGTCCAAACTGCACAACATTAAGCATTGACGGTGCTAAGCAGGCAATTCCTAATATAGACTTAGGCTCAGATAAATTCATCAAACCTGATGCAGTATTAACTTCATCTGAGCAGTTTGCCGTTAGCGTTAAAGGCGGTGCTTCACGCATATTTTTACCAGCCAATCTTGAATCATTTTTGAATACAAAGACACCAAATAAACCCATTAGGGTTGAAACATACGGGAGCGTAGGATGATAAAAAACGTTATTACTTTTATCATGGGGATGATTTTTTGCCTTATAGTTTGTTCAATAATCTATTTTTACTGGAGTACACATAAAATGACTGACATCCACACACTTGAGCATCCATTGGTGCTAACTGGTGCAGAATCTTCGAACACATTCAACGTTCTTCCCAAAGGCACGACTCTGTATTACGACAAGTCTTTTGATGAAGGGTTTACGCGCTATAAAGTTTATATCAACATCGATCGCATGCCATTAAAGCTTGAAGCATTGCAAGATCCGACAACAATCATTCCGCTGGAGGCTCGCCAACCTGACGCGGAAGAACTAAAAAAAATGCTCGGTAAATATCCTCTCACAAAAAGCGACTTGCAGTCAGTTTTGAAGTCAGGGCAATTATCCAAAGAAGATGTAAAAGAAATTTTATCTGATTTCATTAATAGCAATTAGTCCAAAATTCACCGCGTTCTCCATTAACATTAAACAAGAAAGCATTAGTGGTCATGCTAATAGAACGCAGGGAGATGCTATGCCGAGCATATTAAAAATTCACAATAATGCGTATTGGCTAGCAGCATTTATATTTTTTAACACTCAATGTTTAGCTGACAATCAAAAGCTGTGTGACATTCAAAGAATTAAACACACAAATAAGAATATATCTGATGTGTTGTGCGACCAAGGTTTGGGTGCTTTCTTTCTCAAGCACGATGTAAAAAGGAGACTAATTTGGCTGGAAACAGCCGAATCAAAAAAAATCACAATACTTAAACTTAACGAAAATGCAGATCCAAGCTTGGTTGGAGAAGAGGAAAGTATTGCATTTGTTACTCCAAGTATAGTTAAAATTCAAAATAGGAAATTTATAGGATTAACTGTTGCTGAAAGAAGTATGCGTGGAAATAGCTCAGGACAGTGTGGAGCTGGCAGCGAAATTTATTTCGTTGCCTTAGAAGTATCAAAACTAAAAATAAAAGAAAAAAAACGATTCCCGATTCATAGCTGCATAAATAATATGTATCTTACCGATGATGGTAGCGGAATTAGCAAGCCTATTACTTTAAGCGATGATAATAAAATAATTTTCAATTGGTTAACTTACGATAACTATAAAAACTCGGTGACGGGAGTTTTTGATTTTCTAACAAGTGGACTAGTTCTAACTGAAGATAAAAAGTAATCAATGAGCAAACTTAAGGCATTCGAAGCACAACTATTTAAACAAGGCGTTTACGATGCAAGCCATTAAAACCGCAGTATTCCTTGTACTAAGTTTTGCCTCAGCATACACCTTTGCCCGCACAGATAAGGATTGTCTCAACCATTTAGGAGGCGCTTTTACAAATGTAGAATGCTTCAACGGACTATCTTTAGATTTAATTAAAGAAAATGAAGTCATATCAAATAAAGTCATCTCAACAATTCCTAAAAATAACAAAAATTATAATTTATTTCGACAATATATTCGCACTCAAAAAGACGCAAAGAAATATTGTGAGCTTAGTCGTGACGCGATGAATAGTTGGAGTGCAGAAAAAAGAACAACCGTAAACCCACGTTATTATGATTATGACGCTGCCTATTACCAGTGTGTTTATAACGCTTTATCTAATGAAAATCTCTATTTAAAAACACTTATGACAGATACATCTGGAGTTGAAAATTAGGTATAGCACCTTGAAAGAACTTAGATATTGTGGATTCTAGTGTGTTTAAGCGTTGTCCAACGCTTGTGCAACAAACTATGAGCATCAAATGAAACCGCTCCGGCTAGCCCTCGTCAAGCCATCGCTTTAGGGGTACAAACGGCTTTAGTGGTGGGCTTACCTGATGCAGTCACGACCAGTAGCCGTGACCATCAAGTACGCTGGCAACGCGGTGAGTCACCTAGTGCGGGTGGCCTGTCTGAAACAGGTAATGCAGTAGATACAATGCGCCCAATAATGAAACCTCAGGTACTTGAGTACGCGTGGCAGAGTCGATTACTGGGCCTAATTACACGTGGTTTGTAACTGTGATCTAGTTTGCAGTCGCTTGTGTTAGATAACTCTCTTTCAAGAGAGTCTTGGGATGCAACTTTATTAAATTAATTACTTTTTATGCGGTAACTGGAGGCTTGAAACCCTGTAAGGGCTTCATTTTATTGACTTTAGGGATATTTGGCGGAAGAGGTGAGATTCGAACTCACGGTGGGCTCGCACCCACGACAGTTTTCAAGACTGTAGCATTAAACCGCTCTGCCACTCTTCCTTCATTTCCGCATCAATTTCAGCGAAAGCAGGATTAT
>Ga0208125_100405_pt1 | contig 26536 bp, 22 predicted proteins | sample LakWasM128_HOW14_2_FD_183938 | JGI IMG/M metagenome (GOLD analysis project Ga0208125, IMG submission 183938) | Freshwater sediment methanotrophic microbial communities from Lake Washington under simulated oxygen tension - Sediment Metagenome... | ecosystem: Environmental > Aquatic > Freshwater >...
CGCGTTCTTCTCGGTCTCGCACCAGCCGGTGCGCATCTTCAGCGTCACCGGCACGCCATGCGGCTGGGCGGCACGCACCACCGCCTCGATGATTTCCAGCGCCAGCGGCTCGTTCTGCATCAGGGCCGAGCCGGCCCATTTGTTGCACACCTTCTTGGCCGGGCAGCCCATATTGATGTCGATGATCTGGGCGCCGCGGTCGATGTTGTAGGCCGCGGCCTCGGCCATCATGGCGGCGTCGGTACCGGCGATCTGCACCGCGATCGGCGCCGCCTCGCCCTCATGGTTGGCGCGGCGCGAGGTCTTCAGGCTGTTCCACAAGTCCTTGCGCGAGGTCACCATCTCGCTCACCGCGTAGCCCGCGCCCATGCGGCGGCACAGCTGGCGAAACGGCCGATCGGTCACACCCGCCATGGGGGCGACGAAGAGCCGGTTCGGCAACGCGTAGGGGCCGATGCGCAGGGGGGAGGACATGGGGGAGGGCCGGGCGTGGCAATCGATGCGATTGCTCAAAAATGAGGCAGGAGTATACCTTCCCCGCGGCCCCTCGCGGCCCGCTCGCCGCGCGCCCGCTGCGCGGCACTACGGCGCCTGGTTCTGCTTGCGCCAGAGCTGGATGCTCTTGTCGATCAGGCCGTTCATCAGCTTGGGATCGCGCGCGAGCTTGTAGAGCGCACGCGCCAGCCGGCCGCGCAGCTCGGGCGTGTTGCAGGCCGATCGGTGCGAGAGCGTCAGGTAGAGGTTCTCGTTCGCTACCGGGGGCGCGAGCTGCTTGATGTCGGCAATGCCCATCTTGGCCAGAAAGGCCTCGCCGGGGCTGTCCTCATAGACCAGGTAGTCGGCGCGGCCGCGCTGCAGGATCTGGATCGCCTGTTCCAGGCTGGCCACCTGGGTGATCTTGAGCGTCTCCTTGGCGTAGCGGTCGAACTCCTCGCCGAAGCTGTTGTTGATCACCGTCACGCCCTGCAGGCCGACCAGATCGCCCCAGCGGCGGTAATTGAACTTGGCGCCCTTGCGGGCCCAGATCACCGAGCGGGTCTCGCGGAAGGCCGGGTGGAAGTAGTCCATGTACTCGGTGCGCGGCTGGGTGAAGAAGGCCCCGGCGATCAGGTCCAGCTTGCCGGCGCGGGTCTCTTCCTGCACACGGCCCCAGGGGCCGACATAGCGCACCTCGATGGGGATGGCGATCTCCTTGGCCAGCCACTGCATCAGCTCGGTATTGGCGCCGATCAGGCGGCTCTCGTCTTCCGGGTCGCGCCACAGATAGGGCGGGTACTGCGGATTGCCCGAGGCCTGCAAGACCTTGCAGTTTTCGATGGCTTGCGCCGCCGCCGGTGCTTGCGCCAGCGCGGCAGCCGCGGCCAGGGCCAGCCTCGACAGCCAGCCTGCGCCCGACACTTTGGACCCCAACATACCCGACCTCACCGTCAACGTCGCTCTTGTGGTGCCGCCGCTTGCTGCGGCAGCCCTGGCGCACTGCTTTGACTCCCCTTGCCCCAGGCTCCCGACTCTGGCCGCCGCGCGGGCAGGGCACAAGTGCAAGGTCTTACAGGCATGGCATGGCTGCCACCCATAATCTTAGGGATGGAAGCGTGGTTGGAACAGCTGGTTTTCGCGATGTTGACAGCGCTGGCGCTGCCGCGCCTGGGGCTGGCGGCGATCTTCATCGTGTCCTTCATCTCCGCCACCCTGCTGCCGCTGGGCTCGGAGCCGGCGGTGTTCGGCCTGGTCAAGCTCAACCCCAGCCTGTTGTGGCCGGCCATCGCGGTGGCCACGCTGGGCAACACCCTGGGCGGCGCCGTCACCTGGGCGATGGGCTATGGCGCCGAGCGCGCCTACGAGCACCGCGCCCACCATGCGCCGCCGCATGCCCGCGCGCTGCGCTGGCTGGAGCGCTTCGGCCCCAAGGCCTGTCTGCTCAGCTGGCTGCCCCTGGTGGGCGACCCGCTGTGCGCGGTGGCGGGCTGGCTGCGCATGCCCTTCTGGCCCAGCCTGGCCTATATGGCGCTGGGCAAGTTGCTGCGCTATGTGGTGATGACGGTGGGCCTGCTGTGGTTTTTTCCCGGGCAAATTCACGCCTGAGAGCTCCCCCGCTTGGGTGGCGTTTGTCCGCCCCCGGCGCCAGGCGACACAATGCCGCCACCTTCAACGCCCTCAACATCATGAGCACGACCACCGCTTACGACGACCTCTGCCGCCGCCACGAGCGCCAGCACCGCCTCGCCCATCTGCAGTCCATCGCCTCCTGGGACCAGTCCGCCAACATGCCCGCCAAGGGCAACGAGGCACGCTCGCTGGCGCTGGCCGAGATGGGCGGCCTGCTGCACCAGCTGGCCACCGATGGCGCCCTCAAGGAGTTGCTGGCGCGCGCCGAGGGCGAGGCGCTGGACGAGGTGCAGCGCGCCAATCTGCGCGAGATGCAGCGCGCCTGGCGTGCCTCCAACGCGCTGCCGCAGGCCCTGGTGGAGGCCAAGTCGCTGGCCAACTCGCGCTGCGAGCATGCCTGGCGCAGCCAGCGCCCCGCCAACGACTGGGCCGGCTATGTGGAAAACCTGCGCGAGGTGGTGCGCCTGCACCGTGAGGAGGCCAAGTTCCTGGCCGACAGCAGCGGCCTGGGCCTGTACGACGCGCTGATGGACCAGTACGAGCCCGGCATGCGCGCCGCCGAGGTGGACCGCGTGTTCGGCGACCTGCGCAGCTGGCTGCCCGGCCTGATCAAGGACGTGCAGGCCAAGCAGGCCCGGGAAACCACGCTCCAGCCGGTGGGCCCCTTCTCCAAGGCGGCGCAGCGCGCGCTGGGCCATGACGCGATGCAGCTGATGGGCTTCGACTTCGAGGCCGGCCGCCTGGACGAGAGCGCCCATCCCTTCTGCGGCGGCGTGCCCGAGGATGTGCGCATGACCACGCGCTACCGTGAAGACAGCTTCATGCAGAGCCTGATGGGCACCATCCACGAGACCGGCCATGGCCGCTACGAGCAGAACCTGCGTCGCGACTGGCTGGGCCAGCCGATCGCCAACGCGCGCTCGATGGGCCTGCACGAGAGCCAGAGCCTGTCCTTCGAGATGCAGCTGGGCAGCCACCCGGCCTTTGCAAGCCTGCTGCGCCCCCTGCTGGTGAAGCATCTGGGCGACCAGCCGGCCTTCGAGGAGGGCAATCTGCACCGCCTGCTGACGCGCGTGCACCCCGGCTATATCCGCGTGGACGCCGACGAGGTGACCTACCCGGCGCATGTGATCCTGCGCTACGAGATCGAGCGCCCGCTCATCGAGGGCCAAATCGAGGTGGACGACATCCCGGCGCTGTGGGATGCCAAGATGATGGAGCTGCTGGGCCTGGACACGCGCGGCAACTACAAGGACGGCTGCATGCAGGACGTGCACTGGGGCGGCGGCCTGTTCGGCTACTTCCCCTGCTACACCCTTGGCGCCATGTATGCGGCGCAATGGTTCGCGGCGATGCGCCGCGAGATGCCGGACCTGGACGCGCGCATCGCGCGCGGCGAGCTGAGCGCCGTGTTCGACTGGCTGAACGCCAAGATCTGGAGCCAGGGCAGCCGCTACGAAACCCCCGAGCTGGTGCAGCGCGCCAGTGGCGAGACGCTCAACCCGGCACACTTCAAGGCCCATCTGCAGAGCCGCTATCTCTGAGGGGCTGAGTAAAAGCAAACAAGGCACCGAGGGCTCTCGCCCTGGTGCCTTGTGCAGCGCTCTTGGTCTCTACTCCTCGAGTGCCTTCTTCCTCAACGACGGCCTTGCTTGTTCGGCTGCCTTGGTTTGAATTCTGCTGTGCGGCGCCGTGCTCGGCAGCCCCTCATGTGCTGGGGCTTCGGAGGGCGTTCGTGATCTGCATCACGCTGGCTGAGGCAGGTAGCGCGCTTCCAGGCTGCTGAGGGCGCGGTCCAGCCGCACCAGCGCGCGCGCGGTGCGGCCGGCGCCGGGCAGTTCGGGTGGCAGCAGGCGGCGTTCGTTGTCCAGCAGCATGGCGGTGCGCAGGCGCAGGCCATGGCCGGCCAGGGTCTCGCCGAGCTCGGGCGCGCGTTCCAGCAGCTTGGCTCGCGTGGTCTGGTAGGCATGCTCGGCCAGATGGCGGCGCTGCGCATAGCTGAAGGTATTGGCCAGGAACAGCTCGGCGTCGCGGTGGTCGGGCTCGAACAGCAGGATGTCGGTCTCGGGGTGGCTGCGCGCATAGCCCTTCATGCCCAGCTCCAGGCGCGAGTGGATCAGCGAGCGCAGGGTCTGGCTCAGCACCACCGGCAGGCCGCCGTCCACCAGGCGCGGAATCCTGGCCCTCTTGGCAAAACCTGACCCCGCGGCCTGGGGGTTGGATTCGTAGGGCACGAGCGGATTCAGGCAGATCAGCAGATCCAGCCCCTCCTCCAGCAGCACCGAGGCGTGGATGGTCTTCTTCAGCGCGCCGTCCACGTAATGGCGGCCGCCAATCTCCACCGGCGGGAACAGCCCCGGCAGGGCGGCGCTGGCCTGCACCGCGCGCGAGATCGGCACATGGTCGAAACCCGGCATGCCGAACGGAATCGACTCGCCGCTGTCCAGATCGGTGGCCACCAGCACGAGGCGGTGCTTCAGGGCGCGGAAATCGTCGCTGCGGCCGGGCAGGCTGAACTGCTTGTGCAGTTGCGCGGCCAGCGCGTCGCCCGAGAGCAGGCCGGTGGGCAGGGCGCGCGCCAGGCGCTCGAAGGCGCCCAGCAGCGAGCGGCCCTGCACGGCGGTCTGCCAGATCGCGCCGCCCACCAGGCGCGGCAGCTTGCGCAGGCGCGCCAGGTATTCGTCCCAGGCCGGGTGCAGCAGCACCGTGGGGTCGAAGCTGTCGGGCGGCTCCAGGCTGTTCTCGATGAAGGCCGCGCAGAGCTGGTGCGGGGTCAGGCCATTGATCAGGCCGGCCGCGATGAAGCCGCCGGCGCTGACGCCGATGTAGCTGTCGCAGGCGGTGAAGTCCAGGCCTTCGACCGCCTCCTCGATGGCGCAGAGCGCGCCGATCTCGTAGATCGCCCCCAGCGGCCCGCCACCCGCCAATGCCAGACCGATGCGTGCCTTTGTTTCCTTCGTCTTGTCGTCAACGCGAGGCGGGCGGGCGGAGCGGCGGCTGGGCATGCGGTACTACGGGACTCGAGGGGCTGCTGCTTCAGGCTTGCGGGCTGGCGGCCTCGGCGGCGGGCGCGGTCTTCTTCGCGACGGCCTTCTTGGCGGCGGCCTTCACGACCGCTTTCGCCGGCGCCTTCACCGGAGCCTTCGTCGGCGTTTTAGCGGCGGCCTTCTTGGCAGGCGCCTTGGCGGCCACCTTCTTGGCGGCGGGCTTGGCAGCGGCCTTCTTCGGCGCGGCGGCCTTCTTGGCCGGTGCCACGCCGACCGCCACGCTGAGCGCGTCGATGCGGGCGATCAGCGAGTCGATGTCCTTGGCGCTGGGCACGCCCAGGCGGTTCAGCGCGCGAGCCACGCGCTCCTCGAAGATGGACTCCAGCTTGTCCCAGTGCTGGCCGGCCTTGGCGCCGACATCGCCGGCCATGCCGGTGACCTTGCTGGCCACGGCGCTGAGCTTGGTCTCAGCGGCGGATTGGGTTTTCTTCTGCAAGTTCAGGCCCTCCTTGACGAGCGCTTCGAACACCTTGCCGCCTTCACCCTGCGCCTTGGAGAACGCGCCCAGGCCGGCGGCCCAGATCTGTTGCGCCGAGTCCTTCACCGCCTGCGCGAGGTGGTTGTCCAGCAGGCCGGCGGGCAGGGCACCGCCCAAGGCATCGGCGAAGCCATTGCCGGCGGCAGGCTTCTTCTTGGCGGCGAGTTTTTGCAGCTTCTTGACCATGAGTGAGTCCTTTGATGGGGTGGCGCCACCGGGCGCTTGATGCGCGGTGTGCAGGCTTCACTATAGGGCCGGCGCTCGCGGATTGGGCGCGCAAAGCTAGTGCGTGGCCTCTATCCAGCGGCGGCTTGGGGAAAGCGCGCAGCAGGCGCGCCCGCGGAATCGACAAGAATCAGAGCGATCATCCAGGGTAAGACAGTCCAACAGATCAGGAGACAGCATGCAGTACTTCGTCACGGGTGCCACCGGCTTCATCGGCAAGCGTTTGGTCAAGAAATTGCTCACACGCCGCGGCAGCACGGTGTACTTCCTGCTGCGCCAGGAGAGCGCCGAGAAGCTGCCCGAACTGCTGGAGTACTGGGGCGTGGCCAAGACCCGCGCGATTCCGGTCTATGGCGATCTCACCGCCAAGAAGCTGGGCGTGAGCGCCGAGCAGATCAAGGCGCTGAAGGGCAGCATCGACCATGTCTACCACCTCGCCGCGGTCTACGACCTCAAGGCCGACGAGGAAAGCCAGATCCGGGCCAATATCGACGGCACCCGCAGCATGGTGGAGTTTGCCCAGGCCATCGATGCCGGCCATGTGCACCATGTGAGCTCGATCGCCGCCGCCGGCCTCTACGAGGGCGTGTTCCGCGAGGACATGTTCGACGAGGCCGAAAACCTCGATCACCCCTACTTCAGCACCAAGCACGAGAGCGAGAAGATCGTGCGCAAGGAGTGCAAGAAGCCCTGGACGGTGTACCGCCCGGCGATGGTGGTGGGCGACTCCACGACCGGCCAGATGGACAAGATCGACGGCCCCTATTACTTCTTCAAGCCGATCCAGCGCCTGCGCCAGATCCTGCCGCCCTGGATGCCCTCGATCGGCCTGGAGGGTGGGCGCGTCAACATCGTGCCGGTGGACTTCGTCGTGGATGCGCTGGACCACATCAGCCACCAGCAGAAGAAGAGCGGCGGCTGCTTCCACCTGGTGGACCCGGTGGGCTACCGCGTCGGCGATGTGCTGGACATCTTCTCCAAGGCCGCGCATGCGCCGAAGATGAATCTGTTCGTCAACGCCGCGCTGCTGGGCTTCATCCCCAAGAGCGTGAAGAAGGGGCTGATGGCGCTGGCGCCGGTGCGCCGCATCCGCAACGCGGTGATGAAGGACCTGGGCCTGCCCGAGGACATGCTCACCTTCATCAACTACCCGACCCGCTTCGACTGCCGCGAGACCGAGGCGGCCCTCAAGGGCTCCGGTGTGGCCTGCCCGAACCTGAAGGATTACGCCTGGCGCCTGTGGGACTACTGGGAGCGCCATCTCGACCCGGACGTGCTGATCGACCGCAGCCTCAAGGGCACGGTGGCCGGCAAGGTGGTGCTGGTGACGGGCGGCTCCTCGGGCATCGGCCTGGCCGCGGCGATCAAGTTTGCCGAGGCCGGCGCCATCACCCTGATCTGCGCGCGCGACGAGGTCAAGCTGGCCGAGGCGGTGAAGGAGATCAAGGCCGCCGCGGGCAAGGACGCCCAGGTGCACAGCTACTCCGCCGACATCGCCAACGAAGAAAGCTGCGCCGCCATGGTGGCCTGGATTGCCGAGAACTTCGGCGGCGTGGACTTCCTCATCAACAACGCCGGCCGCTCGATCCGCCGCGCCATCGAGAGCAGCTACGACCGCTTTCACGACTTCGAGCGCACCATGCAGCTGAACTATTTTGGCTGCCTGCGTGTCACCATGGGGCTCTTGCCCGGCATGGTGGCCAAGCGCAAGGGTCATGTGGTGAATATCTCCAGCATCGGCGTGCTGACCAACGCGCCGCGCTTCTCGGCCTATGTGGCCTCGAAGGCGGCGCTGGATGCCTGGACGCGCTGCGCCTCCAGCGAATATGCGGACCTCGGCATCACCTTCACCACCATCAACATGCCGCTGGTGCGCACGCCCATGATCGCGCCCACCAAGATCTACAACAACGTGCCGACGTTGGCGCCCGAGGAAGCGGCCGACATGATCGCCCAGGCCTGCATCAGCAAGCCGGTGCGCATCGCCACCCGGCTGGGCATCACCGGCGAGCTGATGCATGCGCTGGTACCGCGCGTGGCCCAGATCGTCATGAACACCAGCTTCCGCATGTTCCCCGACAGCGATGCCGCCAAGGGCGAGAAGGGCGGCAAGCCGCAGCTCTCGGCCGAGGCGATCGCGCTGCAGCAGATGATGCGCGGCATCCACTTCTAAGACCCCTAGAGTGCAGGGGCGCGGCACTGGTTGCTGCGCCGGCCCGGGCGTAGCATCGCCAGGCCCTGTCGCGGTCGCGGCGCGGCGTGCGAAGCAAGGCAATGTAAGGGGGTTTCCATGGGCTACCACCTCGAAGGGCGTTTGCTGGAGGTCTGCAACTGCAAGGTGCTGTGCCCTTGCTGGATCGGCGAAGACCCCGATTTCGGGACCTGCGACACCATCGTCGCCTGGCGTGTCGACAAGGGGCTCATCGAGGGCGTGGATGTCAGCGGCCTCACCATCGCCGCCGTGGCCCATGTGCCCGGCAACATCCTGCAGGGCAACTGGACGGCGGCCATCTTCGTCGACCAGAACGCCAGCAAGGCCCAGGAAGACGCCTTGCTAAAGGTCTACACCGGCCAGGCCGGCGGGCCGGTGGCCGATCTGGCCAAGCTGATCGGCAAGGTGGTGTCGGTGGAGCGCGCCGACATCAAGTTCACCGTGCAGGGCGGCAGCGGCAAGCTGGAGATCGGCAGCGACTACTACGCCGAGCTCGAGCCCTATGTGGGCGCCAGCGGCGCCAAGACGACACTGGCCGAGACGGTGTTTTCCACCGTGCCCGGTGCCCCGGTCTATGTGGGCAAGGCGCCCAGCTACCGCTCCAAGAACGCGGCCCTGGGCATAGACCTGAACCTGAAGAACCACAACGCCCTGCAGAGCACCTTCGTGTTCGATGCCTGACGACGTTCGGGCCGCGCGCCACCGGCGCGTCCTCGTGCCCCTGCTGCTGGCCCTGGCCGCGCTGGCCTGGGCGGCGCTGTGGGCCTGGGCGGCCAGCCCCTATGGCCGCTATCTCGAGCATGGCGAGTGGGGCGGCGAGGGGCCGCTGGCGCAACTGTGCCGCGCCGTGCCCGGCGCCACCTGGCTGCTGCATGGCCTGGCCTGGGCGCTGATGATCACGGCGATGATGCTGCCCACCACCTTGCCGCTGTTCAACGCCTTCGCGCGCGTCAGCGACGGGCGCGCCGACCGGCCGCGCCTGCTGGCGCTGCTGGGCCTGGGCTATCTGGCGGTCTGGGGCCTGTTCGGCCTCGCCGCCCATGGCCTGCAGGAGTTGCTGCTGGCCGGCGTGGACCGCCTGCCCTGGCTGGCCTGGAATGCCTGGGCCGTCGGCGCCTTGAGCTTTGCCCTGGCCGGCGCCTTCCAGTTCAGCGCGCTCAAGCACCGCTGCCTGGACAAATGCCGCACGCCGCTGAGTTTCGTGATCGAGCATTGGCGCGGCCGCCACCCGGCGCGCCAGGCCTTTGCGCTGGGCGCCCACCATGGCCTGTTCTGCGTCGGCTGCTGTTGGGCCCTGATGCTGCTGATGTTCGTGGTGGGCATGGGCAATCTGGGCTGGATGCTGCTGCTGGCCCTGCTGATGGCGATCGAGAAGAACCTGCCCTGGGGGCGCCGCATCAGCGCGCCGCTGGGCCTGGCCCTGCTGGGCGGGGCGCTGTGGATCTTGCTGGCGCATCTGTGATGCCCCCATGATCGCGCGCCGCACCCTGCTGCTCACCGCCCTGGCCATGCTGGCCTTTGCCGCCAATTCGCTGCTGTGCCGGGCCGCGCTGCAGCAGGCCAGCATCGACCCGGCCAGCTTTGCCAGCGTGCGCCTGGCCTCGGGCGCGGCCATGCTGGCGGTGCTGATGCGCTGGCGCGCCGCCGAGGCCGCGGCGCTGGCCACCGACTGGCTGGCGGTGCTGATGCTGTGGCTCTATGTGGCGGGCTTCTCCTTCGCCTACCTGACGCTCAGCGCCGGCACGGGCGCGCTGATTCTGTTCGGCGCGGTGCAGCTCACCATGTTCGGCGCCGGCCTGCGGGCCGGCGAGCGCTTCGCGCCGCAGGCCTGGATCGGCCTGGGCCTGGCCCTGGCGGGCCTGCTCTATCTGGTGGCGCCCGGGGTGGCCGCGCCGGCGCCGCTGGGGGCGCTGCTGATGGGGGTGGCCGGGGCGGCCTGGGGCGTCTATTCCTTGCGCGGCCGGCGTGCCAGCGGCAACCCGCTGGCCAGCACGGCGCGCAACTTTCTCTGCGCCACGCCGCTGGCGCTCCTGATGAACTTGCTGATGCAGGGCCAGCTGCAGCTGCAGACCCAGGGCCTGCTGCTGGGCATGGCCTCGGGGGCGCTCAGCTCGGGGCTGGGCTATGTGCTCTGGTACGCGGCCCTGCCAGGGCTGGGCGCGCTGCGCGCCGCCAGCGTGCAGCTGCTGGTGCCGCCGCTGGCGGCGCTGGGCGGCGCGCTGCTGCTGGCCGAGCTGCCCACGCTGCGCCTGACCCTGGCATCGCTGGCCATCCTGGGCGGCGTGGCCCTGGTGCTGCTGAGCCGCGCAAGAGGCCGCTAGAAGCCCTGCAGCACCAGCTTGCCGCGCGTGTGCTGGCCCTCCAGCAGCGCATGGGCGCGCTTCAGCGTCGCGGCATTGATGGGGCCCAGCACCTCGCTGAGGGTGCTGCGCAGCGCGCCGGCATCGGCCAGGCGCGCCACCTCGGCCAGCAGCTGGCCAACCTCGGCGAGGTCGTGCGTGGCATGCAGGGGGCGCACAAACATCATCTCCCAGTGCAGCGACAGGCTCTTGCCCTTCAGCGCCATCACGTTCAGCGCATCGGGCGCGAAGTCGTCGATCATGCCGATGCGGCCCTGCGGCTCCAGCGCGGCGACGATGTCGTTGAAATGCAGCGGCGTGTGCGTCAGGCTGGCGGCATAACGCAGTGGTGGCGCGCCCAGCGCTGCGATCTGCGGAGCGAGGGCCTGCGTGTGGTCGATCACATGATGGGCGCCCAGTTCACGCAGCCAGGCGGCCGATTCCGGACGCGAGGCCGTGGCGATCACGGTCAGCTGCGGCGCCAGCCGGCGTGCCAGCTGCACCAGGATGGAACCCACGCCACCGCCCGCACCCGTCACCAGCAGGCTCACCGGCCGCTCGGGCCTGGCTAGCACCTGCAGGCGCTCGAACAACAGCTCCCAGGCGGTGATGGCGGTGAGCGGCAGGGCGGCGGCCTCGGCATCGCTCAGGGTCTTGGGCGCGAGCGCGGCGATGCGGTGATCCACGCATTGCAGCTGGGCATAGCTGCCGGGGCGGTTGATCTCGCCGGCATACCAGACCCGGTCGCCCGGCGCAAAACCGCTCACCTCGGCGCCGATGGCGCGCACCACGCCCACCGCGTCCCAGCCCAGCAGCACCGGGCTGCCGGCGTCGGGGGCGGGGCGGCTCATGCGCACCTTCACGTCCACCGGGTTGACGGCGATGGCGCTCACCTCCACCAGCAGATCGCGCGGGCCGGGGGTGGGGGCGGGCAGTTCCAGGTCCAGCAGGGACTCGGCGGCCTGAAGCGGCAGGTTCTGGTAATAGCCAACGGCTTTCATGGATCAGCTCCTCAAGGAAAGAAAAACAGGTTGCGATGGCCGCTATCTTGGTGCTTCAATGCTTTCCGAAAAACAGGCTTGATCGACAATCAGTTTCAAATGAAAATTGAAAATACCGATGAGCTGAGGCTGCTCGTGGAATGCGCCCGCGGTGGCAGCCTGACGGCCGCCTCCCGGGTCATGCAGATCACGCCGGCGGCCGCCAGCGCCATGCTCAAGAAGCTGGAGGCGCGCCTGGGCGTGCGCCTGGTGGAGCGCAGCACGCGCGCGCTGCGCCTGAGCGCCGCGGGCGAGCAGCTGCGCGACTATGGCCAGCGCGCGCTGGAGCTGCTGGACGAGGGGGTGGCCCTGGTGAGCGAGGAGCAGCAAGGCGGCCGGGCCAAGGGCCGGGCCGCCGACGCGCGCCTGCGCGGCCGCATCCGCATGAGCGCCTCCAGCGACCTGACGCGCCGCCAGCTGCTGCCCCTGCTCGATGCCTTCATGCTGAGGCACCCCGGCGTGGAGCTGCACCTCAGCGTCGGCGATTCGCTGCTGGACATCTACAAGGACGAGGTCGACGTGGCGATCCGCTACGGCCTGCTGGCCGATTCCGGCCTGGTGGCGCGCAAGCTCACCGAGGTGAACCGGCTGGCCGTCGCCAGCCCGGCCTTTCTGCAGCGCCATGGCCGGCCGGCGCATCCGAGCGAGCTGAGCGCCTGCGAATGCCTGACCTTCAAGATCCGCAACCGCCATGAGCGCCAATGGCGCTTCCGCCAGAGCGACGAGGGGCCGGTGCTGGCGGTGCCGGTGCAGGGGCGGCGCAGCACCGACGATGGCGAGATCGCCCATGGCTGGGCGCTGGCGGGCCTGGGCGTGGTCTACAAGAGCGAGCTGGACGTGCGCGCCAGCCTCGCCCAGGGCCTGCTGGTGAACCTGTTCCCCGACTGGATCGGCGACCGCCTGCCCCTACACGCGGTGATGCCCAGCCAGCGCTTCATGCCGCAGCGCGTGCGGGCGCTGGTCGAGCACCTGGCCCAGGGCCTGCAGGCGCGGCCTTCCGATACAGTGGCCGCCAGCCGCCCGCATCGATAGCCTTTTTCCATTCATCCATGCACTTCATCCCTGCCGTTCAGCCCGACGAGCCCGCCAGCGCCCAGGCCTGGCATTTTGTATTTTTCGAGGGTCAGGTCTTGCTGCCGGCGGACCTGCCCCTGGAGGCCGGGCTGCGCATCGCGCCAGAGGAAGCTGCGGCGCAACGCCATTACCTGGGCCGGCTGGATGGGCTGGACTGCTGGACCCTGCGCTTGGAATCGCTGCCCGCAGACCGCCAGCCCATGCCGCTGCGCGCCGCCATGATGGCCCTGCCCGAGCCCCTGATGGCGGTGGCCGGCCGCGCCGCCCAGGTGCTGGAGTGGGACCGCGCGCACGCCTTCTGCGGCGTCTGCGGCACGCCCACCGAGCGGCTGGCGCATGAGCGCGCGCGCCGCTGCCCGGCCTGCGCGCAGGTGGCCTATCCGCGCCTCAGCCCCGCGATGATGGCGCTGCTGTGGCGGCGCCCGGCCGGGCGCGTGCCCGAGCTGCTGCTGGCGCGCGGCCCGCAGTTCAAACCCGGTTACTTCAGCGCGCTGGCCGGTTTCGTCGAGGCCGGCGAATCGCTGGAGCAATGCCTGCACCGCGAGGTGGCCGAGGAGGTGGGCGTGCAGGTGAAGAACCTGCGCTACTACGGCAGCCAGAGCTGGCCCTTCCCGCACAGCCTGATGGTGGCCTACACGGCCGAGTGGGCGGGTGGCGAGATCGTGCCGCAGCCGGGCGAGATCGAGGAGGCGGCCTGGTTCCCCATCGATGCCCTGCCCGGCGTGCCGCCGCGCTTCAGCATCTCGGGCCATCTGATCGAGGACACGGTGCGCTGGCTGAGCGGGCTCAGTCCAACGAAAAACCCAGCTCCCTGAGCATGGCCCTGGCGATGGCCTCGCGCTGCGGGGCCAGCGCGTCGCGGCGCATCTCGAGGTTGAGCGCGAAACTGCAGGCCGTGCCGTCCGCGCGCTCCAGCCAGCCCACATACCAGCCCACCGCCGGCTTCACGTCATTGGCCCAGCCGGTCTTGGCATAGAGCCGCCAGGCGCCATCCTTGGCCTGCTCGCGCAGCATCACGCGCTTGCCCAGCTCCAGCGTGCGCGCCGCAAGCGGCAGGCGGCCCTCATTGAGGCGGCGCAGGAACTCCACCTGTTCCACCGCCGAGATGCGCAGATCGCCGTCCAGCCAGAAGCTGTCGAGCCGGGGGCCGATGCGCGCATTGCCGTAGCGCATGGCCTGCAGATAGCGCTGCATGCGCGCCGCGCCCACATGGCGCGCGATGTCCTGGTAGACCCACACGGCCGAAACGCGGAAGGCGCTGGTGAGCGTCTGGTCGCGGTTCCAGTCGTCCAGCCAGCGGCGCTGGCCGTCCCAGGCATAGGGGTGGCGGTCGTCGATGGCCTCGCCGGTGTCCAAGGCAATCAGGGTGTTGGGGATCTTGAAGGTGGAGGCCGGGATGAAGCGCTCGTAGGCGCGCGCGGCGTTCACCACCTGCCAGCGGCGCGTGGCGGTGTCGAACACCACCAGCGTGCCCACGGTGTTGTGCTGGCCGAACAGCGCCTGCAGCTCGGGCCGCTCCTGCCAGGGCTCGGCGGGCTCCGGTGCGGTCTGGGCCCGGGCGGGCAGGGCGGTGGCCAGCAGGCTGGCGAGGGTGAGCAATTGGCGGCGCTGCATGGTGCATCGATTTTGCCTGCTGCCACCACCATGCGGCCACAATGCGCTTCTCAGCCACGCAGCGCCCTTGTCATCCATGCAAAACCAAGCTCAGCAGCCCGAACTTGAATACGTTGGCTTCTGGCTGCGGCTCTGGGCCTCGCTGATCGACACCGCCATCATCGCCGCCCTGATCTACCCGGCCCTGCAGCTCATCTATGGCAAGGCCTATTGGAGCGGCACCAGCCTGGTCCAGGGGCCGGCGGACTTCCTGCTCTCCTTCGTGCTGCCGGCGGTGGCGGTGATCCTGTTCTGGCTGGCGCGCCAGGCCACGCCCGGCAAGCTGGCGATCGGCGCGCGCATCGTTGATGCCCGCAGCGGCGGCAAGCCCAGCACCGGCCAGCTGCTGCTGCGCTACCTGGGCTATTACCTCGCCGCCATTCCGCTGTTCATGGGCCTGATCTGGGTCGGCCTGGACCCGCGCAAGCAGGGCTGGCACGACAAGCTGGCCGGCACGGTGGTGGTGCGCAACAAGCCCTCAGTGCGGTTCGAGCAGGCATGAGCCGCTACATCGCCCTGCTGCGCGGCATCAATGTCGGCCGCGCCAAGCGCATCGCCATGGCCGAGCTGCGCGCCCTGGCCGAGGGCCTGGGCCATGGCCGGGTGGCGACCCTGCTGAACAGTGGCAATCTGGTGTTTGAGTCGGCGCGCCGCGACGCACTGGCGCTGCGCCAAGAGCTGCAGCAGGCCATCGCCGCGCAGCTCGGCGTGGACTGCGCCGTGGTGGTGATCACCGCCGCGGAGCTGGATGCCGCCCTGGCCGGCAACCCCTGGCCCGATGCGGTGGACGAACCCTCGCGTTTCCTGATCGCTTTTGCCGAGCAGGCGCTCACACCGGCCTTGCCCCTGGCGCAGCAGGATTGGGGCGTGGATCGCCTGGCCGTGCAGGACAAGCGGGCCTATCTGTGCTGCGGCAGCGGCATCCTGGAAAGCCCCATGCTCAAGGCCTTCACGCGCGCGGCCGGCACGCTCAGCACCTCGCGCAACTGGGCCACCTTGCAAAAGCTGCAGAACCTTGTGCGAGCATAGGCGATGCATTACGACCTGATCGTCTTCGGTGCCAGCGGCTTCACCGGCCGGTTGGTGGCGGACTATCTGAACCGGCGCTACGGCGTCGGTGGCGAACTGAGCTGGGCGATGGCCGGGCGCAGCGCCGCCAAGCTGGCTGAGGTGCGCGCGCAGATCGGCGCGCCCGCCACCCTGCCGCTGCTGGTGGCCGACGCGACGGATCCGCAGGCCCTCAAGCAGCTGGTGGCGCGGGCCCGGGTCGTGATCACCACCGTGGGCCCCTACCAGCGCCATGGCGAGGCCCTGGTGCGCGCCTGCGCCGAGGTGGGCACCGACTATGTGGACCTGTGCGGCGAGCCCGGCTGGATGGCCACCATGATCCCGCAGCTGCAGGGGCCGGCCGAGCGCAGCGGCGCGCGCATCACCTTTTCCTGCGGCTTCGACTCCATCCCCTTCGATCTGGGCGTGCTGGTCCTGCAGGACGAGGCGCTGCGCCGCTACGGCGAGCCGCTCGCGCGCGTGGGCGGCCGCGTGCTGGTGCTGAAGGGCGGCGCCTCGGGCGGCACCATTGCCAGCGCCCTGGCCAGCTACGAGGCGATGGGGCGCGACCCCGAGCAGGCGCGCCTGATGGCCGATCCGTTTGCGCTCACCGCGGTGACGCCGGGCTTTCGCGGCCCGGCCCAGCCCGATGGCGAGCAAGCCGCGTTCGACGAGCAGGCCCAGGCCTGGTCGGGCCCCTTCGTGATGGCCGTCATCAACACCAAGAACGTGCACCGCACGAATGCCTTGCGCGGCCATCCCTGGGGGCGGGACTTCCGCTACGACGAGCGCCTGCTCACCGGCAAGGGCCGCCAGGGCGAGCGCCGCGCACGCCTGCTGGCGCGCTCGGCCTGGCTGCAGGAGCGGCTGCTGGGCTTTGCGCCCACGCGCGCCCTGCTGCGCCGCTTCGTGCTGCCCAAGCCGGGCGAGGGCCCCAGCCCCGAGCAGCAGCGCAAGGGCCGCTACGAGATCGTCTTCCATGGCGAGACGGCCGACGGCCGGCGCTTGGCCGCGCGCGTCAAGGGGCAGGGCGACCCGGGCTATGGATCGACCTGCAAGCTCATCAGCGAGGCGGCCCTGTGCCTGTTGCAGGACATCACGCGTGGCATGACACCCGGTGGCGTGTGGACGCCCGGCGCCGCCATGGGCATGGCCCTGGTGCGGCGCCTGCAGGAGCGCGCCGAGCTGAGCTTTGCTATCGAAGATTGAAATGAAGCCCCTCGCCCACGGAGTACCGTGGCCGGTCCCCCCAGGGGACGGCGATGCTTGCGGCATTGGGCCGCAAGCACATCGCCAGCGCGGGCCGGCTTGGGGGCGGCCCGGCGCTCGGCCCGCAAGTCTCGTGCGTCGCGGCTGCCGCGAATGCGGGATGGGACGCTGAGATGCGACAACTCCTGCTCACTATCGCGCTGCGCCTCTTGGCCTGCGCGGCCGTGATCTATCTGCAATGGCGCTGGCTGGGCGCCGTCGGCCTGGTGCTGGGCGCGCCGCTGCTGGGCGTGGCGCTGGCCAGGCCGATCCTGGATCTGCTGGGCATGGCGCGCCACAAGACCATCGAGGTGGTCTATCGCGATGTGAGCGGCCGCCATTTCGTGCACCGCGGCCAGATGCTGGACATTGCCGACGACGCGGCGCAGTTCCGCTGGCTGCGCATCAGCGATGTGCGCAAACTCATCCACGGCCTGCCCGCCGATCAGACGCTGCAACAGCTGCGCCCCGATGGGGTGCAGCTGGGCGAAATAAGGAAGGGCCAGCCCGCCCGCATCCAGGCCGAGGCCCTGCTGGAACTGCTGGCCAAGGCCCAGGACCCGGACACGCTGAAGTTCAAGCATTGGCTGGCGCAGGAGGTGGTGTTCCCGGCGGCGCGGCGGCGCGCGCGGGGCAGGGCAGGCGAGTAGCGGGCAGCCTGATCGGTGTTGGCGTTTCCGTTTGGCCGCATCGTTCAGGCGCTCTCGTAACGCCGACTCCGCCATCCGCCGGTCGCCTTGCCTCGCGGGGGCGATGTGGACCTACCCAGGCGGTGATACTTCCGTCCATCAGAGCGCCGCATCGAAGGTGAAGCAACCATGAGCGTTAACGAATCCGAGGCTCGTCTCGCAGAGCTTTCTCGGCGAACATTTCTGTCGATGTGGTCCTACCAGAACCCGTACTACGAGCAGGGCAAGGAGCTCTGCGACGTACTGGTCGTTTTCGGCAATGATGTACTCGTCATCTCCGACAAGGTCATCAAGTACGCAGAAGGGAAAACGCCGGTAACGGCCTGGCGCCGTTGGTACCGAAAGGCTGTAGAGGCAAGTGTTGATCAGTTGCAAGGAGCACTCAAGACAATAACGAGCAGGCCTGAAGCTATCTACTTGGACGCGAAGGTCTCATCGCCATTCCCTTTAACCTTTCCTGATCCAAGCCGGGCTCGGTATCACTTAATCGCCATCGCTCACGGTGCTGAGCAGGCGTGCGCTAGTCATCGTGGGATGCCCAGTCTTGCCGTGGATTCGGGTATACGCGGCGATGGCACCTTGTTGACTGTTGGCGTGCACTTCGACGAACTGTTTGTCCACGTGCTCAACCGGACAGCTTTGGATGCCCTGTTTGAAAGCTTCGACACGACCGCCGACCTTGTTAGGTACTTGTCTGAGAAGCGGGCCTTGTTCGCTCGCGATCGTGTTGCCATGGTAGGGGAAGAGCATCTCATTGCCGTGTATATGCGAGGGCGTCGCCCCGACGGCAGCTCAGCACTCAGCGCGCAAGTTGGCGACGCCAAAGAAGGCGTAAGGACGGTGGACCAAGGGGCTTGGGCCTCGCTCCAAGCCGACCAGTCTTTCATCCGCCGACAGGCGATGCTGGCCCCCTCCTTCATCGTCGACAACGTGATCGAGCAATTGGCGTCTGAGTATCGGCAGGGCCGAATCCAGGGGGAGCGAGCAGGTGAATTGGCCTACCACGCTGCGGCGTTTCAGGTCTTGGCAACTGAGTCGAGGATGGCGCGGATGCTGATGGCACAAGGCGTCGTTGATGTTCTCAATGAAGATCCTCGGACATTCTGGAGCGTGGTCATCGAGTCGGCAGACCAGCCCGAAGTCATCTTTGTCTGGCTGATCTATCCGGTAGTTGACAACGCCGTTTCCGATGATGAGCTTGAGGCTGTCGTAGGGCGAGAACTTATGGACTACGTCGTCGTTGCCATGAGTAAGTTTCCACATGCGCGCACGGTGTTCGGCATCTCGATGCCCAATGCGAAAGACACACGAACCTCACGGGTCTTCCGGATGCTCGCGCGGAACGTCTGGACTGAGAAGATGCAGCGCGAAGCTGAAGCCCTTGGGCGGACGAAAGGAATCCTCAGCCATATCGAGACGACAAGGTATGTAGCTGTCCGAGCCATTTGACTCATGGAGGCGATCTCGCCACGAAACATGAGCTCGCAGGTACCCCAGAGTCAATTCGTCGATCTGATCCGCAGCGCCAAATGCCTACCGCCTGCGTATCTGCGTATCGGAGAACAATAAACAAAGGTGGAATTCGGAAACTAGGTGGCGCTCATGTGTCGCCCTGCAGCGCAGGCTGTACCAGACGCGCTGCCCTCCGAATGAAGGAGGTTTGAAGGGAAGGATTGCTCTGCCGCGGCCTGAGGGCTGCGGTGGGGCTACTCCCTCCCGTCCCTGCTTCACTCAGAAGAACCCCAGCTTGTTCGGCGAATAGCTCACCAGCAGGTTCTTGGTCTGCTGGTAATGGTCCAGCATCATCTTGTGGGTCTCGCGGCCGATGCCGGATTCCTTGTAGCCGCCGAAGGTGGCATGGGCCGGGTAGGCGTGGTAGCAGTTGGTCCAGACGCGGCCGGCCTTGATGGCGCGGCCCATGCGGTAGGCGCGGCTGCCGTCGCGGCTCCACACGCCGGCGCCCAGGCCATAGGGCGTGTCGTTGGCGATCTGCAGTGCCTCGGCCTCGGTCTTGAAGGTCGTCACCGCCAGCACCGGGCCGAAGATTTCCTCGCGGAAGATGCGCATCTGGTTGTGGCCCTTGAACAGCGTGGGCTGGATGTAATAGCCGCCGGCCAGATCACCGCCGAGTTCGGCCCGGCCGCCGCCGATCAGGCACTCCGCACCCTCCTGCTTGCCGAGCTCGAGGTAGGACATGATCTTGTCCATCTGCATGGCCGAGGCCTGCGCGCCCATCATGGTGTCGGTGTCCAGCGGGCTGCCCTGCTTGATGGCCTTGATGCGCGCCAGCGCGCGCGCCATGAACTTGTCGTAGATCGATTCCTGGATCAGCGCGCGCGAGGGGCAGGTGCAGACCTCGCCCTGGTTGAAGGCAAACAGCACCAGGCCCTCGATGGCCTTGTCGAAGAAGGCGTCGTCGGCGTCGGCGATGTCCTCGAAGAAGATGTTGGGGCTCTTGCCGCCCAGCTCCAGCGTGGCCGGGATCAGGTTGCCGGCGGCCGCCTGGGCGATCACGCGGCCGGTGGCGGTGCTGCCGGTGAAGGCGATCTTGGCGATGCGCTTGCTCTCGGCCAGCGGCATGCCCGCCTCGCGGCCGAAGCCGTTGACGATGTTGAGCACGCCCGGCGGCAGCAGGTCGGCGATCAGCTCGGCCATCACCATGATGCTGATGGGCGTCGATTCCGCCGGCTTGAGCACCACGCAGTTGCCCGCGCCGATGGCCGGCGCGAGCTTCCAGGCCGCCATCAGGATGGGGAAGTTCCAGGGAATGATCTGGCCCACCACGCCCAGCGGCTCGTGGAAGTGATAGGCGATGGTGTGCTCGTCGATCTCGCTCAACGCGCCTTCCTGCGCGCGCAGGCAGCCGGCGAAGTAGCGGAAATGGTCGATCGTCAGCGGGATGTCGGCGTTCAGCGTCTCGCGCATCGGCTTGCCGTTGTCCACCGTCTCGGCATAGGCCAGCTTCTCGAGGTTGAGCTCCAGGCGGTCGGCGATCTTCAGCAGGATGTTGGCGCGCTCGCCGGCGGGCGTGCGGCCCCAGGCGTCGGCGGCGGCATGGGCGGCGTCCAGCGCCAGCTCGATGTCCTCGGCGCCCGAGCGTGCGGCCTGGGTGTAGGGCTTGCCGGTGATGGGGGTGATGACCTCGAAGTACTGGCCCTTCACCGGGGGCACGAACTTGCCGCCGATGAAGTTGTCGTAGCGGGGCTTGAACTCGACCTTGGCGCCGGCGGTGTTGGGGTTGGCGTACAGCATGGCTTGTCTCCTGCTTGATGATGATGGTGGGTGTGCGAGCCGTCTTCTTTGGGGGGCTCGGGGTTCTCATTGCACGCCGCGTGCCAGGCCGCGTTTGCGCCGCAACGGCCTTGTTTGGCGCAAGTCCGGGGTCAGTTGGGGCGCGCAGACTGTGTCGAATGCGCCGGCGGGACTGAACAACTGTCACGAAACGGAACAGCCGGCGGCGCGGATCTGCTGAAACGCTTGCCAGCGCGGCGCGTCCCGCTAGGCTCGCGGGCGAGGTCCGACACAGTGCCCCCAGACCTGCCGCGTTGCGTCAGGCCCCCCGAGGGGGTCAAGCAAGTTCGGGAACGGCCCTTCACTTGCTTGAGAGACCCGATGGAGACAATCGAGATGCAGGCATTACCCAACAAGCACCATGCGCCGGCGCGCTTGCGCCAGGCGCGGCGCACGCTGCTGGATGCCGGTAGCGTGGCCGAGGGGCTGATCGCCCCGGCGCTGCTGAACAGCTGGCAGCGCAGCCGCGCCTTCGGCCTCAGGCCCGAGGGCCGCATGCCGGGCGCGCCGCATGCGTCGGCGGCCCAGCTGACGCGGGCGCTGGAGCAGCAGCGCGAGCTGGTGGCGCATGCGCGGCCGGTGATGGAGTTCCTCGTCAAGCAGACGATGGACACCGACAGCATGGTGATACTGGCCGATGCCGAGGGCATGCTCTTGCAGGCCCTGGGCGACGCCACCTTCCTGGACCGCGCCCAGCGCGTGGCCCTGCGCCCCGGCGCCAGCTGGCATGAGCAATGGCGCGGCACGAATGCGATCGGCACGGCCCTGGCCGACGCCGCGCCGGTGGTGGTGCATGGCGCCGAGCATTACCTGGAGCGCAACGGCTTCCTCACCTGCACCGCCGCCCCCATCCTCGACCCTGCCGGCCGCGTGCTGGGTGCGCTGGACATCTCCGGCGAGCAGCGCAGCGTGCACCGCCATACCCTGGCGCTGGTGCGCACGGCGGCCGGCATGATCGAGCAGCGCCTGTTCGAGCATCGCCATGGCGCTGGCCTGCGCCTGCGCCTGCATGCCCAGCCCGAGGGCATAGGCTCCTGCGCCGAGGGCCTGCTGGCGCTCTCGGAAGACGGCTGGCTCTGCGGCGCCAATGCCGCGGGCCTGCAGATGCTGGGCCTGGACTGGACGGCGATCTCCGCCTGCCGCATCGAGCAGCTGCTGCAGCTGGACATCGCCACCCTGGCCGACTGGTGCCGCCGCCCCAGCGCCGCCGCGCGTCCGGTGCGCCGCCACGATGGCAGCCCCCTGTGGCTGCGCCTGGAGCCGGGGCGCAGCCTGGTGGCGGCCACGCGGATCTGCGCGCCACACGCGTCGTCACACGCGGCGCCGCAGGACGCGCTGGCCCGCCTGGACAGCGGCGACCCGGCCCTGCGCAGCGCGTTGGAGCGCGCGCGCCGCGTGATGGACAAGCCCATCGCCCTGCTGCTGCAGGGCGAGTCCGGCGTCGGCAAGGAGCTGTTCGTGCGCGCCCTGCATGCCAGCTCGGCGCGCGCCAAGCAGCCGCTGGTTGCGCTGAACTGCGCGGCCCTGCCCGAGGCGCTGATCGAGGCCGAGCTGTTCGGCTACCGGCCCGGTGCCTACACCGGCGCGGCGCGCGAGGGCGCACCCGGGCGCATCCGCGAGGCCGCCGGCGGCACCCTGTTCCTGGACGAGATCGGCGACATGCCGCTGGCCCTGCAGGGCCGGCTGCTGCGCGTGCTGCAGGAGCATGAGGTGCTGCCGCTGGGCGGCGGCGCGCCGGTGGCGGTGGACTTCCGCCTGGTCTGCGCCACCCACCGCGAGCTGGCCGAGGAGGTGGCGCAGGGCCGCTTCCGCGCCGACCTCTATTACCGCCTCAACGGCCTGGCCCTGCAGCTGCCGCCGCTGCGCGAGCGCCAGGACCTGCCGGCCCTGATCGCGGCCATGCTGGCCGAGCTGCAGCCCGGGCGCGCGCTGGCCGTGCAGCCCGAGCTGCTGGCGGCGCTGCGCGCCTACCGCTGGCCCGGCAATCTGCGCCAGCTGCACAACGCGCTGCGCACCGCCTGCGCGTTGCTGGACGAGCATGAGCAGCACATCGACTGGCCCCATCTGCCCGACGATCTGGCCCGCGCGCTGCGCCAGGCAAGCCCTGACCCCCGGGCGGGCGAGGCGCCCGGCGGGCTGCGCGAGCAGGCGCGCCTGAGCGTGCGGCAGACCGTGGAGGCCTGCGAGGGCAATCTGTCCGAGGCCGCGCGGCGCCTGGGCATCAGCCGCAACACCTTGTATCGCAAGCTCAGGGAGCAGCAGACGGGGAGTTAGTGCTAGGCTCGCGTCCGCCCGCTTCGGGGCGCACGAGGAGCCCGCATGTCCATCGTCAAGCGCGTCGCGCTGCTGCTCTTGCTGGCCCTGCTGCTGGGCCTGGCCTGGCTGGTCTGGCGCTTCCAGGCGCGCCCCAGCCTCGAACCCTATCTGCCGCTGGCAATGCCGGCGGCGGCTGCGCCCCAGCCCGCGGGCGAGCTTCGCGTCACCTTCCTGGGGGTGTCCAGCCTGCTGCTCAGCGATGGCGAGACGGCGCTGCTGACCGATGGCTTCTTCACCCGCCCGGCCGGCCGCGAGGTGCTGCTCGGCAAGATCGCGCCGGACCGCGCCCTGATCGCGCGCAGCCTGCAGCGCGCCGGCATCGCCAAGCTGGACGCGGTGATCGCGCTGCATTCGCATTACGACCATGCGATGGACTCGCCCGAGGTGGCGCAGCGCACCGGCGCGATGCTGCTGGGCTCGGCATCCACCGCCCAGATCGCACGCGGTTGGGGTCTGGCCCCCGAGCGCATGCAGCTGCTGCAGGATGGCCAGGTCTTGCGCTACGGCCGCTTCGAGATCACGGTGCTGCGCTCGCGCCATTTCCCGCACCCGCTGGCGATGGGCGAGATCACCGAGCCGCTGCGCCCGCCGGTGCGCGCCGATGCCTACCGCGAGGGCGGCAGCTACCAACTGCTGGTGAAGCATGAGGGGCGCAGCCTGCTGATCGCGGGCAGCGCCGGCTTCGTGCCCGAGCGCCTGCGCGGCCTGCAGGCCGAGGTGGTCTACCTGGGCATTGGCGGCCTGGGCGGCAAGGACGAGGCCTACCGCGCCGACTACTGGCGCGAGACCGTGCAGCTGACCCAGGCCAAGCGCGTCATCCCGATCCATTGGGACGACTTCACCCTGCCGCTGGACCAGCCGCTGCGGCCCGGCCGCCTGCTGTTCGACGACATGGAAGCCTCGATGGCCTTTCTGCAGCGCCGCGCCGCGGCCGAGGGGGTGGAGCTGCGGCTGGCGCTGCCCTGGCAGGCGGTGGATCCCTTCGCGGGCTTGCGCCGCTGAGTTGGCTGTGGCCGCTGCTGCAAAATGGCGGCACATGTCCGAAGCCAAGCCTCCCTCCAGCCGCGCCGAGCAGCGGCGCCTGCAAATGGCCGACATCGCCCGCCTGGCGGGGGTGTCGGTGTCCACCGTCTCGCGTGCGCTCAGCGGCAGCAGCCTGGTGAACGAGGAGACCCGCAAGCGCGTCAGCGAGCTGGCGCGCTCGCTCAACTACTCGATCAACCTCGGCGCGCAGAACCTGCGGCTGCAGAAGAACCGCACGGTGGCGGTGGTGGTGCCCTATGACGCGGGCTCGCGCCAGCACATCTCCGACCCCTTCTTCCTCTCCATCGTCGGCGCCATCGCCGACGCCCTGACCGACCAGGGCTGGGACATGCTGCTCTCGCGCGTCGACGCCGAGCGCCTCGACCTGGCCGCCCAGGCGGTGGACTCGGGCAAGGCGGTGGGCCTGCTCATCATCGGCCAGTGGCGCCACCACGACCAGCTCAACGAGCTGGCGGCGCGCAAGCTGCCGGTGGTGGTGTGGGGCGCCCAGCTGCCGCAGCAGCTCTACTGCAGCGTCGGCGGCGACAACGTGCTGGGCGGGCGCCTGGCCACCGAGCACCTGCTCGCCGCGGGCCGGCGCCGGCTGGCCTTTCTCGGCGATGCGGCCCTGCCCGAGGTGATGCACCGACGCGAGGGTTTCTGGGCGGCGCTGGCCCTGCGGGGGTTCAGACCTGACCCCGCGCTGGAGCTGGCCGTGCCCTTCGAGGTGGGCGCGGCGCGCGCCGCCATCGAGGCCTTCTTCGCCGCCCATCCCGAGGTGGACGGCGTGGTGGCCTGCAGCGATCTGCTGGCCCTGCAGTCCATCCAGGTGCTGCGCGCGCAGGGCCGGGCGGTGCCGCGCGAGGTCAGCGTGGTGGGCTATGACGACATGCCCCTGGCCGCCTTCTGCGACCCGCCGCTCACCAGCGTGCACCAGCCCGTGGCCGCCGCCGGCGTGCAGCTGGTGCACAAGCTGATGCAGATGCTGGAGGGGCAGGCGGTGCCGCCCAGCATGCTGCCGGTGCACCTGGTGGTGCGCGAGAGCGCGCCGGCCTGAATCCGGGAGCCATAGAGCGGCCTGCAATTGATTGCAAGCTGCTCGAGCGATATTCATCAAAAGTGAGACAGATGGCCGCATTAATCGGCGCGAATAAGCGTTTCTACTGAATTGCAATCGATTGCAAAGAAAACACAGGCGCCGCACAATGCGAGCAACGCAAGGTGCCGTCCGCGGCCCGGCGTCAGCCCAGCACGATAGCCAAGCCTTGCCGGACGCATCACGCCATGCAGCGTGTGCGCCGGTCCTGATTCGGAGACAAGCAAGATGCAACGACAAGCAGTACGCCCCACCGCCGCGGCCGCCCTGGCCCTGGCCCCCTTGACGCTGGCGATGGCCCTGGCCTTCGCGCCCCGGCCGGGCCAGGCCCAGGAGACCGCCGACGGCCTGCAGCTCGACCAGGTGGTGGTCACCGGCAGCTCCACCCGCTCCACCAAGATGAAGCAGAGCCTCTCGGTCAGCTCGATGGACGGCGAGCAGCTCAGCAAGAGCGGCGCCACCAGCGCGGCCGAGCTGCTGCGCGCGGTGCCGGGCGTGCGTTCGGAGTCCTCCGGCGGCGAGGGCAATGCCAACATCACGGTGCGCGGCGTGCCGCTCTCGGCCGGCGGTTCGCGCTATGTGCAGATCCAGGAAGACGGCCTGCCGCTGCTGCTGTTCGGTGACATCGCCTTCGGCACCGCCGACCAGTTCCTGCGCGCCGATGCCAATACCGAGCGCCTCGAAGTGCTGCGCGGCGGCTCGGCCTCCACCCTGGCCAGCAACTCGCCGGGCGGCCTCGTCAACTTCATCAGCAAGACCGGCGGCGAGCAGGGCGGCAGCCTGGGCCTGACGGCCGGGCTGGATCGGCGTCTCTGGCGCATCGATGCCGACTATGGTGCTTCGCTGGGCAAGGGCGGCAGCTTCCACCTGGGCGGCTTCCAGCGCATCGGCGAGGGCGGCCGGCCGACCGGCCAGAACCTCGAGAGCGGTGGCCAGCTCAAGGCCAACATCACGCAGAAATTCCAGGGCACCGATGTCTCTGGTTATGTGCGCCTGAGCCTCAAGGCCCTGGACGACAAGACCCCCTCGCTGATGCCCGTGCCGGTGACGGTCTCGAACGGCAAGATCAACACCATCGCCGGCATCGACCCGCGCAGCGCCTTCTTCATCACGCCCAGCCTGGCGCGCGATGTGAGCTTCAACAAGGATGGCGCCTATACCACCAGCAACACCCGCGACGGCCTGCGCGTGAAGAGCACGGCGATCGGCTTCGAGTCCGGCCTGGAGCTGGGCAACGGGCTGAGCCTGGAAGAGAAATTTCGCAAGAGCAGCAACTCGGGCCGCTTCATCGCGCTGTTCCCGGCCGACAACGCCAACAACGGCCGTGCCGCCTTCTTCACCGGCACGCTGTTCAACACCTCGCTGGACAATCTGGACAACGTCTTCAACGACCTGAAGCTCAGCAAGACCTTCGCCGCCGGCGATGGCGGCAAGGCCACCCTGGTGGGCGGCCTGTTCTATGGCCAGCAGAACGTGGCCCAGACCTGGTTCTGGAACCAGTACAACCTGACACTCAGCGGCAACAATGCCCAGGTGGTCGACGCCAGCGGCAAGCCCGCCAGCGCAGCGGTGGCGCAGGGCTGGAGCACCTGGGGCGGCTGCTGCACGCGCACTTGGGACGTGCAGTACACCCAGACCTCGCCCTATGCGGC
>Ga0208125_100407_pt1 | contig 26509 bp, 20 predicted proteins | sample LakWasM128_HOW14_2_FD_183938 | JGI IMG/M metagenome (GOLD analysis project Ga0208125, IMG submission 183938) | Freshwater sediment methanotrophic microbial communities from Lake Washington under simulated oxygen tension - Sediment Metagenome... | ecosystem: Environmental > Aquatic > Freshwater >...
GCTGCTTTAACGCTTGCATATTCCTCTGCAGATATTAAACCGTCACGGTTTGCATCAAGCGCATCAAATTGACCTGACAAAGATTTATCTTTAACAGCTTCTTTTAAAGATATTTTGCCGTCTTTATTCGCATCCAAACTTTTGAAGTTCTCATCTGCTGGCGCCTTTGTTCCTGTATCTATCGCGGTGCTATCGCTACTTTTAACTTCTGCAACTTTACCGTCAGTTTTAGCCGTAGTTGCGCTATCTGCTAATGCTACATTGCTAATGCCTGCCATAAGCAACAATGCAATAGCGGTTGTTGAAACTTTAAACATACTTGGGTTTGAATTTAATTTCATGGATATTGCTCCTAAAATAAAAAAGGGCTTGCTTAATTACATTAGCGAATACTGTGCCAACTTTTATTTTTCAATAAAATCAATAAGTTATGGATTTATTAAAATTTTATTCAATATTAATGTGTCGCCTAAGAGCGACATAAAAATATATTTATAGCTAACTTATTGAAATTAAAGGTTTTTTATTGTCGTACCTGAGCGACGATATAAATATTCATCTAAGACTCTTCTGATTCAGAATGTTCTGAAGCACATAACGTGAACAGAACTAATGTAGTTAGTCGTTGCAATCATGGCTGTTACTATGCGTAAAATCGTTTGCTAGTGGGCTAAATTGACATTTGTAATCTTTAGTCGGGCTATAGAAAGCTTTTAATGTTGAAATTACTATAAACAAATAAAAAGTCAAAAAAAAGGTTGCCCTAAAAATAGGGCAACCATAAAAACTTGTGACTCTAGGGGAGGGAGTCACAAGGGCTCAAACGTTTACTCAATACTGAAATTCTTTCTCAAGAATTAGAAGCTCACGACTTAATTCGTTGTCGGAGCTGGCGTTGCTTCAGAGCTTGGAACTGATAAAGCTACTTTGTAGCTTGCATATTCATCTGCTGAAACCATTCCATCATGATTTACATCGGCGGCATCAAACTGACCAGCCAACGCTTTATCTTTAACTGCTTCTTTTAAAGATACTTTTCCATCTTTATTTGCATCAAGTACTTTGAAGTGCTCATCTACTGCTATTTTCGCTCCTGAATCTGTTGCCTTAAGATCTGTACTTTTAGCCTCTGCAACTTTAACGTCAGTTTTGATTGCATCTTTTAAGGCAGCTGCATTATCTGCTAATGCCACATTGTTAATTCCTGCCATAAACAGCAATGCAATAGCGGTTGTTGAAACTTTCAAGATAACTGGATTTGAATTTAACTTCATTGATAATGCTCCTATTACTAAATAAAAAGGGCTTGCGCTATTACATTAGCGAATACCGTGCCAACTTTTATTGTTGAATAAAATCAATGGTTTGCAATATTTATGGAAATTTACCGGAAATTAATGTGTCGCCAATGGACGACACATAAGTGTGCTTTGGGCTAACTGTTTGAAATTAAAGTATTTTTTTTGTCGTATTTACACGACGGTTTGCCTAGTCGGATGACTCGTCTTCTTTGGAGGCTTTGAATGTGCTGGCTTGAATATGGTGACGTTCTAGTAATCTGTAAAACTCTGTGCGGTTGCGTTGCGCAAGTTTTGCCGCCTGAGTAACATTGCCTTGCGTTGTTTTAAGTATGTTAATCAAATAGTTGAACTCAAATTGTTGGCGAGCAACATCTAGAGGAATAACTGTATTTGCACCTTCTTGCAAAGCTTTTTGTACCAAATTTATGGGGATAACTTGTGTGGTTGCAAGCACTACAGTTTGTTCAACGATGTTTTGTAACTGTCGCACATTGCCTGGCCAAGGGGCTGTAATCAACATTTCTAAGGCATCTGGTGCAAAACTGTGTAATTTTTTCTTATATTTATCGCTAAAGACATGCAGAAAATGATTTGCAAGCAAGCTTACATCCTCACGACGATTAGCTAAAGATGGAATTTCTAAGCTGACGACATTGATGCGATAAAACAAATCTTCACGAAAACGACCTTCTTTCATCTCATTGACCAAGTTGCGGTGTGTGGCTGAAATTAAGCGTAAATCTATTTGTATGTTGGTCGTGCTACCTACAGGTCGTATCACGCGTTCTTGTAATGCGCGTAGCACTTTAACCTGCAGTGCTTGAGGCATATCACCAATCTCATCTAAAAACAGTGTGCCGCCTTCTGCACTTTGGAAAAGGCCAACATGGTTATTAATAGCACCAGTAAACGCACCTTTGTTGTGACCAAATAATTCTGATTCAAGTAGATTCTCAGGTATGGCGCCACAATTAATGGCCACAAAGGGTTTAGCGCTGCGTGCGCTGTAGCGATGAATTGCACGTGCCAGGAGTTCTTTGCCCGAGCCACTTTCACCTTGTATAAATACGCTAGCATCCGTATTAGCTACCAGCTTAGCTTGACCAAGCAAGCTTTCCATTACTGAGCTGCGAGTCAGGATGTTCGCACGCCAGCTATTATCTTCGCTTAAATCAGCTTGGGCTTGAGTACCATTCAAACGTAATGCAGACGCAACTTGTTGCAACAGTGCCTGGCTATCGAAGGGCTTGGTTAAAAAGCTAAATACGCCACGCTGGGTTGCATTAACAGCATCTGGTATAGAGCCATGCGCGGTTAACATGATAACGGGCAGGCTAGGGTGAGATTGTTGAATGGCATCTAATAAAGCCATGCCATCCATCGCGGGCATCCGTAAGTCGCTAATCACCAAGTCAGGACGCTGTAGCATGATGGCAGACATGGCTTCCGCGCCATTATTTGCGGTTGCAGTAGCGTAGCCAGCGGCGTTCAAACGCATGCTGATTAGCTTGAGTATGTCTTTATCATCGTCAACAACTAGAATATTTGGAGTTTGCATGGTCTTCTTGTAAGTTTAAGGTTTAGTCACTGGTTTACTGATTACCTTACTATCACGGTCACTAATGGTTTTTTCGATATTCTTTAAATCATTCAACTTTTTATCCAAAGCATCATATTTTTGCTGCAAAGCCTCTAACTTTTGCTGACTTAAGTCGAGCTTTTTCAAGTCATCTCTATTCTTTTGAGACTGCTTAATATCATCTAATACATACTCATAAAACAAACTCGTCAATGCCGATTCACTTGGGTTCAAAGTATTTTCCTGCAGTAAGTCTTGCAACAGGCTTTGAGCTTTTGCTGTGTCACGCAAGCGGCTACTAGGCAATGACAGCATGATCGCCAGTTTAATACGCTCTGTTAGATCAGTTTTATATTCTATGAGTGCACGGTTAGTTTCATTGAATGATTTTTTCTGTACATCAAAAGTATCGTTAGAGAAACGATCAATAAAAAGCAATAAATTATCTACGCGATCTAGTTTTGAGTCAGACATTTCTGTTTTTTTAATTTCTAAAGTTTTACTCATGCTAGATTCTTTATCTGCAGGTTTACTCGTCATACCCTTACTTGCGCACGCGCTTAGTGATAGTACTAAAATGCTTAAACTAATGATTACTTTGATACTCATTTAATCTCCAATTGAGGGATGCTAACAATAAAATGCGCACCTTGATTTGATTCGGCAAGTTTAATGATACCCTGATGCGCATTGACTAAATCTTTTGCGATGGTGAGCCCTAGACCACTGCTGCCAATCAAGCTTTTATGCAATGTGTTGCCCCGATAAAACGGATCAAATAGTTGGGTCTGATCAAGCTCTGCTAAGCCCGGGCCATTATCTTTAACATCAATCATCCAAGTCTCTTTTTCAAATCTTGTCTGCACTGAAATTGATCCTTGCTGCGGCGTGTACTTTACAGCGTTTGAAATAAGATTGTCCAAAATAATTGTCAACTTTTCCTCATCAGCAATAACTGTCTCAACGTTGTAGTTGGTTTCTATAGTCAACTCTTTATTTCTGATAGTGAGCGCATGTGCATGAATCACTTTATTAATAATTACAGACAAGTCTAATTTTTCCAATGTTAATTTGGCTTCAATAGATTCCATGCGCGTGTAATTGAGCAGATTTTCTATCATTTTCTGCAGACGGATACTATTTTCGCGCAAAATCAGGGTAATCTCGGATTGCTGCGCTGAAAGCTTTCCACCGATGCCATCGTATAAAAGTTCAGTTGCCTCCCTTATTGCTGTAAGGGGCGTTTTAAGCTCGTGCGATACGTGTCTTAAAAACTGCTGTTTTTGTTCGTCAACTTCTTTGAGTTCAGTTCGCAGCCAGTCTAAGCGCTGTCCTAGTATGCGCAGGTCACCTGGTCCATCAATTGCAATGGGTTGGTCATACTCACCTTTACCTAAATGCCTAATAGCTGCATCCATGCGTCTAATAGGTTTGGCGAGTAAGTAGGTAATGGCACCCGCAACTAATAAAGCTAACGGGATAAGCACTAAGCTTTGCATAAATAATTTTTTTTGAGTGTGTTGCACTGTGAGTGTCAGTTGACTAGATGCTGCATCTATTGCCAAGTTGTTTTCCTGCACAATGGTTTCTACTAATTGTGTGATTTGACTAAAATTATTTAAAAAATCTAAATCGACTCCATTGATTGATTTGCTACTTAGAATAGCTTCATGCAATTGAGAGGTTTTTGCGCTCAATAATTGCAGATTTTTATGCTGAGATGGGCTGTTAGCCAAAACCTCAAGTTGAGAAATAGCTTCTTTAAACTTAACGTGAGCTTGATTGTAGTTGTTGAATAGTACATTGTCTTGAAGCACAAAATACTGTTTACTACTGCGCTCCATCAGGCTTAGCTGTTCCTGCAATACACGTCCAGAACGCGTAGTGACAACAGCATTTGAAATGGTAATTTGACTTTGTTTTGCTAGGTGATCAAAAGCAATATTGGCATTCGCAAACACCCATAGCAAAGGCACAATTGCAAATGCAAAGCCTACTAATAGCAGCTTTAAAAAAGAGCTTGGGTATTGAAATCGCATGTTTCTAGTCTAAAAGGTTTCGTTTAAAACATCTAGTATAATAGAGGCATGACACAACTTTCTATTATCGTGGCTATCGCCAACAACCAAGTCATCGGTATCAATAACACCTTGCCATGGCATCTGCCAGAGGATTTAAAACGCTTTCGCGCCTTAACTACAGGCCATCATATCATTATGGGACGTAAGACTTACGAGTCCTTAGGGCGCTTATTACCAGGGCGTACTACGGTGATTGTGACGCGTAATAAAGATTACCAACTAGAAGGAGCGTTAATCGCTCACTCCTTAGAAGCTGCAGTGGCTTTATGCCAAAACGATGATGAGGTATTTCTGATTGGTGGTGCGGAGTTGTATCAGGACGGATTAGAACTTGCGGATAAACTCTATATTACCGAGGTGGATTTATCTGTTGATGGGGATGCATTTTTCCCCGAGTTTGATTTAAATTTATGGCTAGAAACCTCGCGTGAAACCCACACTTCAGCACAAGGTTTGCCGTTTAGTTATATTACTTATATACGAAAATAAATAAGGCACAGTATTAGTTTACTGTGCCTTATTTAACGCTACATTTATTGAGCTATATTTATTGCTCTACGCAATCTACAAAATAAGTCGCTTTACCATCTATCACTTCTTTAACTAAGCCATGATTGTCAGCTTCAAAGCCTGGGAATTTTTCATTGAATTCACGCGCGAATTTGAGATAATTCACAATTACTTTGTTAAAGCGCTCGCCTGGAATGAGTAGCGGAATGCCCGGCGGGTAGGGCGTTAACAATACGGCAGTAATGCGACCTTCCAAGTCATCAATCGGCACGCGATCCATTTTGCGGTGCGCCATTTTTGCAAATGCGTCGGTTGGCTTCATTGCGGGCACCATGTCAGACAAGTACATTTCGGTGGTTAAACGCGCAACATCGTTAGCTCTGTACACAGCATGAATTTGCTCGCACAAGTCACGTAGACCAATTTTTTCGTAGCGTGGCTGTTTTTGGATGAACTCAGGTAATACTTTCCATAGAGGTTGGTTTTTATCATAGTCATCTTTAAACTGTTGTAAAGCCGCTACCATCGTGTTCCAGCGACCTTTGGTAATGCCGATGGTAAACATGATGAAGAACGAATAGAGGCCAGTCTTTTCAACAATAACGCCATGTTCAGCCAAGTATTTGGTGACAATAGCAGCAGGAATACCAAATTTATCTGAGAAGTTGCCTTTAATATCCAAGCCCGGAGTAATGATAGTGGCTTTGATTGGATCAAGCATATTAAAGCCTGGCGCAAGATTACCAAAGTCATGCCATGCATCGTTAGCTTTAAGCATCCAAGCATCACGTTCTTCCAAGCCTTCTTCTGATAAGTCGTCAGGGCCCCAAACTTTAAACCACCAGTCAGTACCCCACTCTTCGTCGACCTTACGCATCGCGCGACGGAAATCAAGCGCTTCCATTAAGCTCTCTTCAACTAATGCTGTGCCGCCTGGCGCTTCCATCATGGCCGCTGCAACGTCAATACTCGCAACGATAGAGTATTGCGGACTAGTTGAGGTATGCATTAAATAAGCTTCATTAAAAATGTCGCGGTCTAGTTTATTGTTTTCGGCATCTTGCACCAAGATCTGACTCGCTTGGCTTAAGCCAGCGAGCAATTTATGCGTAGATTGTGTTGAAAACACCATGCTTTCTTTGCAACGTGGACGACCTTCGCCAATCGCGTGATAGTCGCCATAGAAGTCGTGAAAAGTCGCATGCGGTAGCCAAGCTTCATCAAAATGTAGCGTATCGATTTTGCCATCTAACATGTCTTTAATTTCTTCCACGTTATATAACACACCATCATAGGTAGATTGCGTAATGGTCAGCACGCGTGGCTTAGATTTTTTATCAACGATAAAGGGATTACGGTCGATTTTCTTTTGAATATTTTCCCACTCAAATTCACTTTTTGGAATTGGTCCGATAATACCGAAGTGGTTACGTGTTGGCATTAAAAATACTGGAATCGCGCCCGTCATAATAATGGCGTGCAAGATAGATTTGTGGCAATTTCTATCCACAACCACAACGTCACCTGGCGCCACTGTAGAGTTCCACACCATTTTGTTTGATGTTGAAGTGCCGTTAGTCACAAAGTACAGATGGTCACAGTTGTAAATACGCGCAGCATTGCGCTCAGAAGCTGCTACAGGTCCTGTGTGATCAAGCAATTGACCTAATTCATCCACTGCGTTACAAACGTCTGCACGTAGCATGTTTTCACCAAAGAATTGGTGAAACATTTGACCAACTGGAGACTTCAAAAAAGCTACGCCACCAGAGTGACCTGGGCAATGCCAAGAGTAAGAACCGTCAGCTGCATACTCAGTAAGTGCTTTAAAGAATGGCGGTGGTAAGCTGTCTAAGTAAGCTTTAGCCTCACGCAGAATATAGCGAGCAACGAATTCAGGTGTATCTTCATACATGTGAATGAAGCCATTTAGTTCACGCAAAATTTCGTTAGGAATGTGGCGTGAAGTGCGTGTTTCACCGTGCAAGAAAATAGGAATTTCTTCATTGCGGTAGCGAATTTCGTCTACGAATTTACGTAAGTTATCTAGCGCATCACGATTTCCTTCAATGAACTCATTATCATCAATCGATAAAATAAATGCTGACGCGCGACTTTGTTGTTGTACAAACGAGGTAAGGTCACCATAACTAGTGACACCTAACACTTCAAAGCCTTCAGTTTCAATGGCTTTGGCGAGCATACGTATGCCTAAGCCAGATGAGTTCTCTGAGCGAAAATCTTCGTCGATGATGACAACGGGAAAGCGAAATTTCATTAAATAGAAATCCTTAATTAATCTTACTAAATATTAAATCTTAGGTAAGGTCACGCCAACTTGACCTTGGTATTTGCCGCCACGATCTTTGTAGCTGGTTTCGCATACATCATCTTCATCGGCTTCGAAAAACAATACTTGCGCGCAGCCTTCGTTTGCGTAAATTTTAGCTGGTAATGGGGTGGTGTTGCTGAACTCTAGCGTGACATAACCTTCCCATTCTGGTTCGAATGGAGTTACGTTAACGATAATGCCACAACGTGCATAGGTTGATTTACCCAAACAAATCGTAAGCACGTTACGTGGAATGCGGAAGTACTCCACAGTACGCGCCAGCGCAAATGAGTTTGGCGGAATGATGCAGTAATCGGCATTCACTTCAACAAATGAATTTGGGTCAAAGTTTTTCGGATCAACAATGGTGCTGTTGATATTGGTGAACAGCTTAAACTCTTTGCTGCAGCGAATATCATAACCATAGCTTGATGTGCCATATGACACCATACGTTCACCATTGGCATTCTGTTTGACCTGATTTGGCTCGAACGGCTCTATCATGCCATGTTGCTCCGCCATGTGGCGTATCCATTTGTCTGATTTAATGCTCATAATGTTTGAATTGTTTTATGATTAATAAAAAGAACTGCATTATAAGGTGAATGTAGAAAATTTAGGGGTATTAATCTGAATTTTTAGGGAGTTTTTGATGCTAAAACTGGGGCCAATATTAAAGTTTTTAGGTTGTGATAATAATGAATGGCGACTAGGCGTACTTGCAGTAACTGCTGATGCCGATTCAGCGCCAGAATTGAGCATTGCAGGCAAGTTGTTAACCGTAAAATCGCAGCAATTATTACCGTACACTAAATCAAAATTATGGCTGTGGGAATGCAGTATTACGTTAGTGGCTAAAGCACAAAGTGTTGAATATAAACTCAATAATGTGACTTACTCAATCACGGTTCCAGCAAAGAATCAAAAGCCAGCTATAGCTTACGCTTCTTGTAATGGCTTTTCTGACCCCAAGTTGATGAAGAATGTTGCTGATCAGAATGCATTGTGGAAGCGCATGAAAGCACTGCATGATGGCGTAGATACCATACGCACAACGTGTTATGGGCCTTGGCACATTTTGCTGATGGGTGGCGACCAAGTATATTCAGATGCAATGTGGAATAAAAAATATTGCCGTAACCTCGCCGCTTGGGCTGAGTTGCCTTGGGATAAGCGAAAAGGACGTACTTTTACATTAGATATGCAAAAGGAAGTGGAGCGTTTTTTCGAAGAGTTGTACATCTCGCGTTGGGCTCAACCAGAAATAAGCCAAACGATGGCGAGTATTCCAAGCGTCATGATGTGGGATGATCATGATATTTTTGACGGTTGGGGTTCATATCCTTATGAGCAACATAATTGCGATGTGTATCAAGGTATTTTTAAAGTTGCAAAAGCCTATTTTAAACTGTTTCAATTGCAATCTATTGACGCGCTTCCCAGTGCAACTTTGCCAGACCAAGATGTATTCAATCAGTCTTATCGCATTGCTGATATAGGTTTAGTGGTGCTGGATATGCGTACAGAACGTATGCCACATAATCCTGAAGACGAGCATGGAAATACGCTGCCAGACCAAGTGATGAGCGAGAAAAGTTGGAATGCAGTATATAAGTGGCTAGATATGCAAAGTGATCTATCGCATTTGTTAGTCATGTCTAGTATTCCTGTTGTGCATCCTAGTATGGATTTGTTGGAAAGTATGTTGGGATTCATTCCAGGGCAGCAAGAGTTGGAAGATGACTTGCGCGACCATTGGCGATCTAAATCACATATGCAGGAACGCCTGAGGCTGATACAGCGTTTACTTAGATTGTCTGCCGAGAAAAAATGTCGAGTGACGATTTTGTCGGGAGATGTGCATGTGGCTGCTGTGGGTGTAATTGAGTCCGACCGTAACGATGTGCCACCGAATGCTTCTGTCATCAATCAACTTACATCTTCTGGCATTGTTCATCCGTCTCCACCAGCTGTCGTACGTTATTTTTTAGAGCAAGCTTGCAAGGTGGTCGAGACGGTCGACAGGGGGATTACCGCGAGGATGTTTGAATTTCCCGCGACGACTCGACGATTGATAGGTGCAAGAAATTTTTTAACTTTAGAACCAGATGCGCAAGATAGGTTATGGGCGAACTGGTGGGTGGAAGGTGAAGTGACGCCGACAACGAAGGTGATACATCCTGTGCAGCTTAAACAAAACGCGATTGAACCGCAGTCTAACCCTAAATAATACTGTGCTATATCTAGCTTCCAACAAAACGGCAGGATAAACCTGCCGTTTTGTTGGAAGCTTAATTGAAGTTAGTGCTTATCGCCACCTAATTCAATGCTGTAGCGCCAAAACTGATCTTTTGTTTCAAAAATCACGCTAGACTCTTCAGGGTCGCGGTTGCCGGCGGTGTATTGGTATAATGGTGTTTTGTCTGCAGCCCAAGCTTTAACGATTGGGTCAACTAAACGCCATTGCGCTTCTACTTCACTAATGTGTAGATATTGTGATGGGTCGCCTTCCATTAGATTCAGCATTAACGTTTCATAAGAGTCGATGGTTTCATCTTCTTTTTGGCGTTGAGGCGCATCGATGCTTAAAGTGCGTGTAGCAATATCTAAACCAGGAATTTTTGATTCGATTTCTAGTTTGATGCATTCACGTGGCTGAATATTGATGGTTAACCAGTTTTGATGTTGGCCATCCACTAATTGCATTGGTGATTTTTTGAAGCGGATAGAAATCGCTGTATTACCTTCATGCATGCGTTTAGCCGTGCGCACGTAGAACGGCACACCTTGCCAGCGTGGGTTATCAATAAACAGCTTCACCGCTGCATAGGTTTCAGTAATGCTTGAATCTACGCCATCACGTTTAAGTTCTTCTAAATAACCTTGCACGTTTTCACCGTGACCATCGGCTGCACATACGCGTCCAGCTTTATATTGTGCGCGGAACGCTTGTTTATTGATATTGCTGACATCAACTGGGCGAATTGATTGAAGCAACTTAACTTTTTCTGCACGAATACTTTCCGGTTTTAGATTGACTGGTTTTTCCATTGCTGTAAGCGCTAATGTTTGTAGCAGATGGCTTTGGAACATGTCACGTAGTGCGCCAGTGGCATCGTAGAATGTTGTGCGTTCGCCTACACCTAAAGTCTCGTTGTTGGTGATTTGTACGTGGTCAATGTGTTCTTTATTCCAGATTGGCTCAAATATAGCATTGGCAAAACGCGTGAGCATAATGCCTTGTACCGCAGACTTGCCTAAGTAATGGTCAATACGGTAGATCTGGCTTTCTTTTAGATGTTTTGTGAGTCTAGCTTGTAAATCTTGCGCACTTGGCAAGTTAGTGCCAAATGGTTTTTCAATCAACACGCGGCGCCAGTATTGGCTCTCATTCAATAAGCCAACTTCTGATAGTTGCTCAACAACTGGCGCAAAGTCAGTAGGGCGTACAGATAGGAAGTAAGCAAAGTTTTGAGGAAACGTTTTCGCATCACTTAACGTAGCACTCATTTTTTTGTAAGCATCAGGATCATCAGACGCATTAGCAAAGTAATGATTACGTGCGATAAAGCGATCAAACACTTTTTGATCGTAACCATTTTTAAATTTGGCATCTAGCATGCCCTTGATGTCCGCTAGCCAGTCGTCACGCGATACTTCACTGCGACCTACAGAAAGGATTGCCATGTGCTCAGGCAGGCGGCCAGCTGCATCTAAACGGAACAGGCCAGGCATTAATTTGACTCGGGATAGGTTGCCGCTAGCGCCAAACAATACCAGCGTACAAGGATCTATTTTTTTAACCATGATGTGAGAAAAACCTTAAATTGGATTTTAAAAAAGTGTGTAAATTTATTATGTGTATTAATTGAGTGTATTTAGTAACACTGACTATTTCTAATGGCGCGCTTCTGCTGAACTGTCTGATTCCATATCTAAATCACCCCAACCTAAGCGGCGATTGAACAGTTCTAGCAATAAGTCCCAGCTTAAACGTGATAGAGCAGGGTCGTAACGATGTCCTTCATCGCGCATAAAAGCATGTTGGCCATTAAACTCATGCCATGTGTAGTGTGTGCCAACTTCATCGAGGCGTGCTTTCACCATATTGCGGCCTTCTAGCGGTACATGCGGGTCTTGGCGTCCCCATATATGAAGTAACTCACCTTTAATTTCGCCGGCACGTTCTAATGAATTATCATTTTTACCTAAACCTAAAGATTTTTTGTGGATGTCTGTTGCGTAGAAACAGACTGCAGCTCGCACCTCTGGATTCATTGCAGCACGAAAGGCAAGATGCCCACCTATACAGATACCCATCACTCCTAAACGGCCTGTGCAGTCATTGCGTGATTTTAAGTAATCTAATACAGCTTTAGCGTCACTATCGTAAGCATCTACAGGTTTGGTAGTTTTAAGCTCATTGCCGCGAGTTGTGCCTGCTTCATCGTAAGCGAGTACGGTGCCTAGTGGTTCAAATTCATGATAGATTTCTGGGCAAGCAACAATAAAACCGTGACCTGCTAGCATTGCAGCGGTACGGCGAATAGGCGCAGTTACCTGAAAGATTTCAGAAAACATCAAAATTGCAGGGTATTTACCCGGTGCTGCAGGACGGAAAATATGCGCGCGCATCTCTCCAGTCGGTGTATTAAGGTCAACAACTTCACTGTCTTTAATTAACATTGTCGGTTCCGAATAGAAGCTATTTACAATAGCCATATATGATAAAGCAAGCAGGCAAATTCATACAGTGATTTGATAGAAAAAGTATAAAAAGCATGACAATTTTCTCGATTTCGTGTCCAATTCGGTCTGATTAATTTTTGATATTGAAATGAGCAATAATGCAGGAAAAAAATACCCACAGATGGAAATCCTTTGAAAGTTTAGAGTCACTAAGACAAGGTGTTTGTGACGCCATTGTGAAGAGTGCGAATGATGCCATTGCTAAACGCGGCAGATTTTCAATCATCTTGGCTGGTGGGAATACACCTAAAGCAATTTATAGCGTATTGCGTGACTTGCCTATGGATTGGTCAAAATGGCATATATACCATGGTGATGAACGTTGCTTGCCAATTGATCATGAAGATCGAAACAGTTTGATGGCAAATCAGGTTTGGCTTAATCACGTAAATATTCCTGCGCAACAAGTTCACGATATACCTGCGGAGTTGGGTCCTGTTGAAGGTGCAAAAGCCTATGCTGAAACTCTGGCTGGGGCGCCAACTTTCGATATGGTGTTATTAGGTTTGGGTGAGGATGGCCATACAGCTTCATTATTCCCAAACCGTGTAGTGGATAATAGTGCGGATGCAGTGCCAGTATTTAATTCGCCCAAACCTCCAGCCGAGCGCGTTACTGTCAGCCAAAATCGCTTAAATAATACCCATGAAGTGATATTCATGGTGACAGGCGCTGGTAAGCAAGAGGCTGTGGATAATTGGCGTAAAGGCGTCAAGATTCCTGCTGCTTTAATTGTACCAGCAAATGGTGTCGATGTTTATTGTTTTGAAGTGAAAGTGCAATAATATACAAATTATTTGTATAAATATGGGTAAATTGAGGTGGTTAAGTTATTTTAACGTAATATGGCTTAGAATAAGGGTTTATGTAACAATTTGTAACATGTTTTTTGTATTATTTTTAGGATTTTGTTAAAAATTTCTTGATAACCAGCATAAATTTATGGTACTTTTCGTGTTAATGGCATAAATGAATATAAAAAATTTGAATATATTTAATAAAAACAAGCCAACATCGTTTGTATCATTTAGTATCGGGTTTATTTTAGTTAAGCATTAACAAAAAATTACTTCGAATATCTAAAGATATAAACACATTAGGGGTTTTATCTTATATATTATGGAGTAACCCTATGCGAATTAAGTTTCTATCTATCTACTCGACCTTATTCGTGGCATTGAGCCTATCTGCAATTGCAGAAGCCCATCAAACTCAAGTTGTAAGTATTACCTCTGCCCCTAGTGATATTTTTTCTGGAGCAAATACTTTCATCTCTTTTGCAAATGACTATGCAAATACGAGACTGGCGGACAGTGGTTTAAACGTTAACAATGCCATCACTCTGCTTGAATATACAAAAAACTGGACACTAGATGCGGGATATTTTAGTGGCTTTCTGCAGAATGGTGATTCACAGGATGCAGACTCTTTACAGCTAGATTACGACCGCGGTCATGAAGCGTTTTTAAGTACCATTTCCAAAGCATCTTCATTCGGTAAAGATAACTTTGTTAATGATGCAGTATCGTCTGTTAATCGAAATATTGAAGTTGGGCCTGAACCAGAAACCTATAGCATGATGTTTGCTGGTCTTATATTGATGGCATTTGTTGCGCGTAGACGCACGAATTAACTTAAGTTGAATTGAAAGACTTTTAGCTAGGACGCTAGAAGTAGCCTTTAGCATAATTGTTAATAATTGCCAGCGGTTCGCGCAACGCGCCCTTAAATACCATGCCCCAGCTAATCCAACATTGAGTTGGTGCGGCAGCGTAATTCACATTGATTTCTCGACCTAAATGACCTGCTTCTACTAACTTTTTTACGCGCCACATATGGTAGGGTTCAGAGGTGATAATGATATTTTGGATGCCAGCGGCTTCTAAAATAGGTCGGGAAAATGTCAGATTTTCTAATGTTGAGCTAGAGCGCGATTCAAGCAATATTTTTCTTTGAAAACCTCTGCTTCTTGCGTGTGCTTCCATAGTCAATGCTTCTATTCGCTTATCCTCATAGTCTAAGCCACCAGACATTAATAATGTACTTACTAAGCCTTGCTGAGCTAATAGCAGTCCTTCATCTACGCGGCCTGTGAGGCATGGGTTAGGTTTGCCATGTAAATAAGCACGATTGCCTAGTACGAGAGCGGCATCAGCCTGCTGTTTGGGTGGATTGTTGATGAGTTGCTTGGCATAACTGCCAATGGTGATGAGAATACTTAAGTAAACTATAGTTCCAGCTAAGATGCTGACATATAGTAACCTGCGAAGCCAGCGTGGTAAAAAACTTAATCGTAGCAATAGACCCAAACTCATCAAAGTATTCCAAAGGAATTTGGATAGTTTGGCCATCACTACAAATTACTTATTTAATCTTAATCCACCTAGCAGTGCCGCAACAGGTGCTTTATTGCCAAGAATCGGTTTAGCAGCAATATTTGCATTTGATGGTGCAATTGAAGCTTCGTAAGGCTTATCGAACCACGGATCACTGCTTTTATTTTTAGGTGACATACGCTTAGTAGTGCTTGCGTCTTGTGCATTATTTGACTTGTAGCTTGACTCTTTACTACTCGTTGAACGTGCCTTGCTGCTTGGCTTTTCTAGCGCTACAGTTTCTTTTGGAATTTGGCGTTTAATCAGCTTTTCGATTTCAACGATGTATTTGTTTTCTTCTGGGCTAACAAAAGAAATCGCGATGCCTAAAGCACCAGCGCGACCGGTACGGCCGATACGGTGTACGTAATCTTCTGGCGCGCTTGGGATCTCATAGTTAATCACCATTGGTAATTCGCTAATGTCTAAGCCGCGAGCGGCAACGTCGGTTGCAACTAATGCAGTAATTGTGCCTGCTTTAAATGCATCCAATGCTTTAATACGTTCCTGTTGTGTTTTGTCGCCATGAATCGCATCAGCGGCAATGCCTTCACGCGCTAAGCTACGGCTTAGGCGGCTGGCGGTAATTTTGGTTTTGGTGAATATAATCACCTGACTTGCATTAGCGGCTTTTAATAGTTGTATTAACAGCGCTTCTTTATCACTTTGTGCGACTTCGTAGACTTTTTGTGTCACGTTGTCATTGGTCGCATTGCTGCGCGCAACTTCAATCAACTGAGGTTTAGTTAAAAACTCATCGGCTAATTTTTTAATATCGTTTGAAAATGTTGCAGAAAACATTAAATTTTGACGCTGCTTAGGTAGCAACGCCAAAATTCTTTTTAAATCAGGCATAAAGCCCATGTCTAACATTCTATCGGCTTCATCAAGTACTAATATTTGCACTTGATTCAGCTGTATAGTTTTTTGCTCAATATGATCCAACAAACGACCTGGCGTCGCGACTAAAACTTCTACACCCGTTTTAAGGTGTGGCGTTTGGGTTTTGATATCAACACCACCGTAAACAACAAGTGAGCGCAAAGACGTATGTTTTGCATACGCTTTTACACTTTCCTCTACCTGAATCGCCAGTTCACGCGTTGGCGTTAAAATCAACGCGCGGACTGGGTGTTTAGCAGGAGAAGCACTTGCGCTTGCCAGAGGCAGTAATTTTTGCAATACAGGCAGTGCAAAGGCGGCAGTTTTACCTGTACCAGTTTGCGCGCCTGCCATTAAGTCGCCCCCAGCCAATGCCACAGGGATTGCCTGTGCCTGAATTGGCGTAGGTTTGGTGTAACCAGACTCAGTTAGCGCTTTAAGTAATTCTGGCGCTAAACCTAAATCTGTAAAAGCGAGATTTTCTAAAATTACTGTTTCTGTCATTTGTTGGGTACTGTTCAATTAAAGTTTACGTCAAATAACTTAAGCGAAGCTACGCGGGCGACGTGGTGCACCGCTACCACCAGCATTTGCGTTGCCGAAGCTACGTGAATCGCTGTTTGGGCGTCCAGAAGGACGACTATCAGCACGGCTGTCACGTGAAGGAGCGCTAGAACGATCACCACGAGGTGCGTCATTGCGGCCTTCATAGCGAGCGCCTAGTACACGGTTATCGCCACGATTTGCATCTGGACGATTACCACGGCTGTCACGGTCACCACGGTTGCCTTCGCTACGTGGAGCGCTTGCGCCATCACGTGAGAAAGGTTTTTTACCGAAAGCTACGCTGTCGCCAAAGCTGCGGTTTGGTGCGCCTGCGTTTGCACGGTCACCAAAACTGCGGTCACCGCTTGGGCGTTCACTACGGCTACGATCGCCGCTTGAGCTGCGGTCACCAAAGCTACGTGGACGGTCGCCAGAAGGTCTTTCTGAGCGGCCAGCGTAACCTGCTGAATTGCCATTGGCTTCACGCGGTGCTGAATCACGGTTACCACGATTTTCATCACGGCCAGCAGTGTCACGGCTAAAGCTTGGACGGTCGCCACGAGGCTCGCTATTGCGGTTGTTAAAACCACCACGGTCATCACGTGGTTTAAAGCCACCACGACCACCTGGTTTATGTGCATCACGGCGAATATCGCCACGATCACCACGGCCATTACCTGGACCATCCATTTTCATTGCACGTTTTGGCTCAAAGCCTTCAATCACACCTGGTTCCATACGGTTACCAGTGAACTGTTCAATTTTACGTAAGATATGACGATCCATATTTGATGCGAAAGAAATCGCAATACCAGTTTTACCAGCACGGCCAGTACGACCAATACGGTGTACATAATCTTCAGCAAATTTTGGTAAGTCATAGTTAATCACGTGGCTGATACCATTGATATCGATACCGCGGGCAGCAACATCAGTCGCTACTAATACTTTTACATCGCCTTGACGCAATTTAGTCAATGTACGGTTACGCGCACCTTGAGTCATGTCACCATGTAAAGCAGCTGTTTTGTGACCTGCAGCGTATAAATCTTCAGCTAACACGTCGCAATGGCGTTTAGTGCTGGTGAAAATAATCACTTGGTTCACTTCAGGTGCAATCAACAAATGCTCAAGCAATTTGTTTTTATGTGTCATGTCGTCAACATAGTGCAAACGCTGCTCAATGTTGGCATGTTTTTCTTTTTGACCAGCCACTTGAATTGTTTTTGGATTTTTAAGAATTTGCTTAGCTACGCGTGCAATGTCGCCATCTAATGTAGCAGAGAACAATAGTGTTTGACGCTCAGCAGATAATTGCTCGCAGATACGCTCAACATCAGGCAAGAAGCCCATGTCTAACATGCGGTCAGCTTCATCTAAAACTAACATTTGCAAACGTGATAAATCGATACGACCACGTTCCATATGGTCAAGCAAACGACCAGGGGTTGCCACTAGAATATCTAATGGTTGTGAAAGTAACTTGTTTTGTAGTGGGTAAGGCATACCGCCTACGATACTTACAGTACGTGCGCGGATGAATTTACCGTATTTACGTGCAGCTTCGTTCACTTGTGTTGCAAGTTCACGTGTAGGTACAAGTACCAAAATGCGTGGACCGCGGCTTTTTAATTCGTGTGGAGTAGCTAATAAGTTTAGCGCTGGCAACATAAATGCTGCGGTTTTACCTGTACCAGTTTGGGCAGAAGCCATCAAATCGTGGCCTGCAGTCACAACAGGAATTGCTTGTGATTGAATAGCGGTTGGTGTGGTGTAGCCAGACTCTTCAATTGCACGAAGGATGGCGGTATCAAGATTTAGTGATTCAAAAGACAAAGTAGTCCCTTTCAAAAGCTGTTTCATAAAAACAATAAAAAGGGCGCTAAGTAAAAACGGGCATATCATTTGAACATACGCGATTAGTTGAGCATATGTTCAAGAGCAATATAAACGCAGAGAATATTTGGTTTAGTTAAATTAATCACTTAAAGCCGAGTGAACGACATTTCGTTTTAACTTAATATTAAACAAGCTAATATAATCTTTACCAGCGCACGGGCACAGCCGCTAACCAGTAAAAATTAAATTCAAACTTGCGAATTTAACCTTTTGAATAGTTGCTTCAATATTTCACGAGCAACAGAAGGGTCAGGGCAATGATTCAAGCATTACAAATTGCCGTAATGCGAATGAAGCGCGCAGTATAACCATTTAAAACAGAATGTCAAATAATAATTGCATTAGTAAAAGGAAATAGGCATTTATTGTGTTAAAATCGCCGCCTTTCAATAGAACTGGTAGCAATTCATGTCTCGTAATTTAAGAAATATCGCAATTATCGCCCACGTTGACCATGGTAAAACGACTATGGTTGATAAACTTTTACATCAAGCTGGCACATTTACAGGGCACCAAGTCGTGTCTGAACGTGTTATGGATAGTGGCGATATTGAAAAAGAACGCGGCATTACCATTTTGGCTAAAAATACTGCCTTGAACTATGAAGGTACACATATTAACGTAGTGGATACCCCAGGCCATGCTGACTTTGGTGGTGAGGTTGAGCGTGTATTAGGTATGGTGGATGGTGTTGTTCTATTAGTAGATGCTGTTGAAGGTCCAATGCCGCAAACACGTTTCGTTACGAAAAAAGCTTTAGCGCTTGGTTTAAAACCAATTGTGGTAATAAATAAAGTTGACCGTCCAGGTGCGCGTACTGATTGGGTTGTAAACCAAACGTTTGATTTGTTCGCTAACTTAGGCGCAACTGATGAGCAGTTGGATTTCCCAGTTGTTTACGCATCGGCAATCAATGGCTACGCGATGTTAGATATGAAAACACCAAGCGATAACATGCGTGCGCTTTTTGAAACGATTTTAAGCCACGTAGCGCCACCAGTAGGTGATAGCAGCGCGCCGCTTCAATTGCAAATTTCAGCACTAGATTACTCTACTTATACTGGCCGTTTAGGCGTTGGTCGTATCACTAACGGTAAAATCAAACCTGGTCAAGCTGTGACAGTGATGAATGAAGATAAACAAATCGCTGTAGGTAAAATCAATCAAGTACTTGGTTTCCGTGGTTTAGAGCGTGTTGCTGTTGAAGAAGCTGAAGCTGGCGATATTGTGATTATTTCTGGTTTAGATGATATTGGTATCGGCTTCACTGTTTGTGATCGCGAAAACCCAATTGGTTTGCCGCATTTAGGTGTTGATGAGCCAACTTTGACAATGGATTTTATGGTGAACACTTCACCATTAGCAGGTACAGAAGGTAAGTTCGTGACTTCACGCCAAATCCGTGACCGTTTAACTAAAGAGCTTTTAGTGAACGTTGCTTTACGTGTTGAAGATACTGAAGATGCAGACGTATTCCGTGTTTCAGGTCGTGGTGAGTTGCACTTGACGATTTTGTTGGAAAACATGCGTCGTGAAGGTTTCGAAATGGCTGTAGGCAAGCCAAAAGTGGTTTACCGTGAAATCAATGGCGAAAAATGTGAGCCGTACGAAATTCTGACGGTTGACGTTGAAGATGAGCATCAAGGTGCAGCGATGGAGGAGTTAGGTCGTCGTCGTGGTGAAATGCAAAATATGGAATCTGATGGTAATGGCCGTACGCGTTTGGAATACAGAATTCCAGCACGTGGTTTGATTGGCTTCCAAGGTGAGTTTTTAACGATGACACGCGGTACAGGTTTGATGGGCCATGTGTTTGATGACTACGCTCCAGTAAAAGCAGATATGCCAGGTCGTCGTAATGGTGTGTTGATTTCAGCTGAGCACGGTGAAGCAGTGGCTTACGCGCTTTGGAAGTTACAAGATCGCGGTAAAATGTTCACGGTTCCAGGTGATAAATTGTACGAAGGTATGATTATTGGTATCCACAGCCGTGATAACGATTTGATTGTTAACCCAATTAAAGGTAAGCAATTAACGAACATTCGTTCATCAGGTACTGATGAAGCAGTGCGCTTGATTACGCCAATCGCGTTGTCATTGGAATCTGCAGTTGAGTTTATTGATGATGATGAGTTAGTAGAAATCACACCAAAAACTATTCGTATCCGTAAACGTTACTTGTTAGAGCACGAACGTAAACGTTCAATTAAAGCCTAGTTTTACAGCTTAGCTTTAAAGAGAACCCAGCCTCGTGCTGGGTTTTTTATTGTCTTAACTTTGGCGGTTCAATAGCCCGCGATTATTAAACTATTGATTTACTTCGGTGATTTACTTTGCTTCTGGTAAAGATTCATGCATCACGTGTGAGTCGTGAAAGTCATGGCAAGACATACAGCTACTCGCAATACGTTTAGGTTTCGGGCTGTTACCAGAGTGGCAGCGTAAACAAGATTGGCGGTCGGGCATGGCGACATCTGCACTGGAGTCTGATTCTTCTACAGCATGGCAAGACTGACACTTTTGAGTTTGATGCGAAGCGTGATTAAAATGCGCTTTACTGAACCAATCTTGGTTGATATTTAAAGGTGCTACATGCCATGGCAAGCGATCATCAGTGTTGGTCTTAACCTTAGAGTCGATAGAGTCAGCTTTTGCTTCAGTCTTAGTTGCAGCCTTAGTTTCAGCTTTAAAATCATTGATTTCATGGCAATATGCGCAACCGTCAGTTTTTAATGATTCTGAGTAGTGCGCAACTTGTTTAGGCGCTTGCACCTTTAAGGTATTCATCACGTTTTGTTCTGAGCCATGTGGCACAGTGATGAGTGCATCTGGAGGGCCCATTGTTAGCTGGTTTGCATGACATGACACGCAATCGCGGTTATAAGAAACTGGTTTAAAACGCATTTCTTTGCCTTCTTGTTGATGGCAATTGGTGCAAGTCATTTCGCGAACATCCCAAACGCCATTTGGCCCTTGTACTTTACCAAAATGCTGCGAGTGCGGAAATTTTAGGCCTGAGTTCTCGACTAGCCGTGCTTTGTCAGTTTGTGGAATGCGCTCAATTTTCTTTTGTTTATCACCTGTTAAAAATGTGAGTTTAAAGACAGGGTGATCACGATCGAAATCATGTATGTTCGGTAGTTTGCTGTTGCTATCGACCGCCTTAATATTGCCGTGACATCTAACACAGGTACTATTATCTTGTCGTGCCAGTGGATATGGCGCTTTGTGTTCACGGTGACATTCAGCGCAGCGTATGCCATCCATGAACAGTTTGTTGTGATTAAATACTCGCTCTTGTAACTTTGGATTGGCAATATGTGGCGCAACGTTTTGATGACATTTTATGCAGGCTTTGTCTGTCACTTGCTGCGTTAATACTTCATGGCAATTAAAACATTGCGAACCAAAGTGCAGGTGTGAATTAGAAATATGTCCAGGACTCCATGCACGATCAAAGCCTAAAGGTAGCTTTGCCATAGTTGCATGGAGGCTGGGAATCAGATTTTGCGCTAATGGCAACGCAAGGAAAATAAGTGCTATAAATGCTACTAGCGATAGTGCTAATCTTTTTTTGAAGGCCGACGCGCCTCTCAGTGGCTCGTGCGTTCGTGATTTTAAGTCTTGAAAATCATCTGGCAAAAGATGTACTAAGGTTAAAGACACGGCAATATTCACATCAGGTGGAGCAGGCTCGACCTTTAACTGAAACGGCCCAATCATGACTTGCGTGCCATGTGTAAGTGTAATGTTTGGTAAAATTGCACCATCTACTTCAAGCTCACCATTGACTGCAACCAAATGAAGCTGCCCATCATCCAAGCGCTTGATAATAGCGTGGTGCATAGAAATACGCGGGTCGAGTAGGTGGATGTTACATTCTGCGCCACGTCCAATCGACAACTCTTCAGCGGTTAGCGTACGATAACTACGCACGGGCATGCCGCGCTTATTATGTGAGATTTTGATTAAAAGGCAGTTAATCATGACTTACCAGTAAAGAAATACAACGAGAATATGTGCGACCATGGCAGCTAATAAAGCAACTGCAAAAGGTGTATGGAAATAAAGCCAAAAGCCAAGTCTGGCTCTATACATTAAATCTTGTCTGGCGCGTTTCACTAAAGATTGTCGCCGCACCATGATGGAATATAGCTCGCGATATAACTTACGTTGCTCACCAGTTAAATGGTTACCAAGTATGGTCAGTTTTTCAACCGCAACAGCGGTTGGACAATCTGGTTGATAGCCTCTTAGTTGTTCGAGCAAGCCAGTGCCGATATAGGTTTCTCGACAGGCGCGATCTACAGTGAAGTTGATGTCGTCTGGCATGACTAAAGCAATCTGACGGGCTAGCTTGTCAGTTTCTGCAATACGCAGTAACAGGCCATCCAAGCTATCTTCCCCCATGTTTTCAGTCATTAGTCGCGGGTAAATCATATAAGCGTAATTGCCAAAGAAACCGCTAACAACAACAATCATCAATAAACCATAAGCGAGACTGTGAACATTGATACCAAAATGAAAGCCACTGTGGAGTGTGGCTGTAACTGTGAGTGCTGTACCTAAATAGATGTGGGCGGATAACCATCCTTGAGTTGAACCGCTGCTTCGATAACGGCGCTTGCGCACGCCATACCATGCCATCCAGAATACTAAAGCGGCAGAAACTGTGCCTAAACCATAACCCAACCAGCTCCCACCATAGTAACCAACGGCGGGTTCAAATAGCATATATGCAGTAAACGCAATAGCGATGACGATGATGGCTAACTTGAAGTAGCGATAGTTTTTATAGTCGAAAATATTGCCGCGCTGCATGGAGCTTCTCTAGTTTCCGTCAGATTCAGTTAAAAAGACTTCGTTTGTCACGCTGTCACTGTTAGAGCCGCCTGCATAGTTGAGCAACTCTTCTGGGTTCACACGCAACGCCGCACCTACTGGGCAAGCGCGAACACACACGGGACCTTCTTTAATGTCTTTGCACATATCACATTTAACCGCTACTTTAGAGCCGCCAACAATAGGTAATGCTTTTGGCTGAATGCCGAGTAAGATTTGCCAAATGCTACGTTCAGGCTGGTCTTGTATCACGGCCATTTGAATGACGTCATACGGACAATTTTGTTGGCAGTTGCCGCAGCCAATACAGCTATCATCAATGTAGACTTCGCCATGCGGTGCGCGGTGAATCGCGTCAGGCGGGCAGTCTTTCATACAGTGCGGATGTTCACAGTGGCGACATGAAGTCGGCACACGAATGTTAGCAAAGATTGGCCCAGCATCTCTATCCAGCCTAGTTGCACCGCCATGCGTATCGGCACAGGCATCTTCACAATAGTTGCAACGCACACAGAGTGACTCATCTATTAGCAGCACGTCAGTTGCTTCACCCACACCTTGTTGAATCAGGAACGAGATAAGGTTTGAGGGCGTTGATTGATTGCCTAAGGTGCCTGGATTGTCGGTAGTTTCAAGCTGTTGACGTTTTTCCTGATCTTGCAAGTGTTTAAGGTAGCGTGAATCTAGCTCGCTGCGAATTTCAGGGTTGCGCGCGATAATATCATTCATGCGCCCAGCGTCAATTAACACTGCTTCCGTCGCAACCGCCGCTCGCACTGTGGCGTAACGAGGTTCGCCTGAAACTAAAGACATTTCTCCAACATAATTACCAGCGGCTACATAGAAAAGCACAACCTCGCGACCACCTATCATGCGCGAAACAGTGACTGAACCGCTTTGAATCAAGTATAGTCCATCGGCTTGATCACCTTCATGGAATAACTCTTCACCTGCGGCATAGCTTTTGAGCGTTGCATGGCTAGCTAAATTATTAAGATCTTCTTCACTAAGTGTGAGGCCGATACACACGTGTACAACCCACTTAATCGCCACTTCATTGAGTACGCGACGCATTGATTGCACTGAATCAACCAGTTTTTGCATGACGCGTCTTGGTGTTTCAATCAGCACGCATTTAGTATGAGCGCGCACTGTACCAGCTCGACGGCGACCAGATACTAGCGCCATTTCACCAAAGAATTGACCCGTTGTAAGTTTGGCATCTGGAATATCATCTTCATCAATTAATACATCTAGCTCGCCTTCGATGATGAAGAAAAATGTTGTACTGTAATCGTTACGTTTGAAAATAATATCGCCAGGCTCGGGCTGTAAGATATTGCTTTGCAGCACTAACTCACGTAGCTGCAAGGTCGTTAACATTTTTAATAGAGGAACGCTTTTGCGTATTTTTTCCAGCACATCATCTACGCCACGGTCGTTGCAAAAACTTGCAAACTTATCACGTAGAAGGGCTGTATCAGCAGGTTCTACTGGGTTACCTAAGATATACTCAATGACTTCGTAGCCTTGATTAATCCCCTGCTTGATGAGCGGGTAGCCAGCAAGTGCGCCGATGATATAAAGTCCAGGCACGCTAGATTCATAATGTGATGATAATAACGGTAGCGCCGCAAGATCATCTGTGGGGAAGCCTACACCAAAGCCTTCAAGCAATGGCCGTGAGGGTAGGGCGCCGAGACGCGCAATAACGCGGTGACATGGGATGCGCTCAATGCCGTTTGGCGTATTAGCAACTACGGTGATAGGAAACTCACCTTTAGTATTGACTTCAATCGCTTGTGGTCTGGTTTCTAGCAACCAATCTAAAGCGCCTCTTTTGCGTGCTTCTGTCAGTTGACTTAGGTTACTTTCCTTACAATTACTAAAGTCGTCAGCACGGTTGAGAATAATAATCTGATTGCGCCCAGTCAGCGCTAGCGCATTTTCCACGCCACTATCACCACCACCAATAACTACGATGGTTTCATCCTGATAGGCTTGCGGATCATCTAGTTGATATTGCACTTGTGGCACATCGCCACCAGGAATTTCTAACTGACGTAAATTACCTTGAACGCCAATCGCCAGCACCACATGATCTGCGGTGATTTGGCTGCCATCAGCGAGCTCTACTTCCAACCATTTTTCACGACGGTGTATCCCTACCACTTTGGATCCGTAACGAATATTCAAGTTGTAATCAATTATCGTCTTTTCCCAAGTATCAAGCACACTTTCGCGTAAGGAGGCGGTAAAAGGCAGGGGGCTGCGAATAGGCAGGGCGCGCGGCTCAGACATGACGAGTTTGCCACGAAGATAACTGCGGATGGTACTGGCTGGCTCTTGCTCGGCTTCGAGCAGTAAGTAGGATAGTTTCTGCTCAGTAGCACGCACGGCCGCAGATAAACCGCTAGGACCAGAGCCGATAATAATGGTATTGAAATGTTCTAACATTGGGACTTGCTTGCTAATTACGTTTTTGGGCATTTTGCGGCGACCAAAATTAAAGTCTTAGAGTATGTCTGACTGATATACGCTATTGTACGGAAACTTAGCTTGATTATGACAAATCCATTCTGAAATTTTCACATGATTTATTTAAATCAACTACCGAACGATTAAGCAATTATCATCAAGCTAGAAGTAGGTAGTTGAATTAAGAACGGTAATATTCTATCGTTGGAATATTACGATTTAGTAAAATTTTTACTAAAAATTTATGCATAGATAGTGTCATATATGCCGCTATAAGTCAAAATCTCAAGACCGGTTTTAAGCCGTGTTAGCTGATGGTACTTAATAGTAGCTACACATCTTTTCTACTTCATTTTTTGACCCCATAATGACGGGAACTCTTTGATGAAGTGCGCTAGGTTTGATATTCACAATTCTCTGACGTCCGCTAGAAGACAGTCCGCCAGCCTGCTCAACAATAAAGCTCATTGGATTGGCTTCATACATTAAGCGTAATTTCCCGCCTTTATCTTTTAGCTTGCTATCTACTGGGTACATGAAAATACCGCCACGTATCAAAATGCGATGCACCTCCGCCACCATAGAGGCAACCCAACGCATATTGAATTGCTTGCCTCGTGGGCCATCCACCTCCTTTAAGCAGTCTTCAATATAATTTTTAACTGGCGCTTCCCATGATTTCTGGTTCGACATATTGATTGCAAATTCATGCGTATCTTCAGGAACACGCATATTGAGGTGTGTCAGATAAAACTCACCTACATCGTTATCTAGCGTAAAACCGTTCACGCCAAAGCCCGTAGTAATCTGGACTTCACCCGTTTCAATAGACATATCATAATGTCGAAATTGGAACGGAGAGTAAATAATGAAAGGCATCAGATATACAGCCGAATTTAAGGCTGAAGCTATCAAACAAATCACTGAACGTGGTC
>Ga0208125_100410_pt1 | contig 26404 bp, 16 predicted proteins | sample LakWasM128_HOW14_2_FD_183938 | JGI IMG/M metagenome (GOLD analysis project Ga0208125, IMG submission 183938) | Freshwater sediment methanotrophic microbial communities from Lake Washington under simulated oxygen tension - Sediment Metagenome... | ecosystem: Environmental > Aquatic > Freshwater >...
CCTGGTGGCATCCCACCAGGGCGGCTCCATCGTCATCGAGGTGCGCGACGATGGCCGCGGCCTGAACCGCGAGAAGCTGATCCGCAAGGCACGCGAGAAGGGCATCGATGCGCCCGACTCGATGACCGATGCCGAGGTCTGGGGCCTGATCTTCGCGCCCGGTTTCTCCACCGCCGACCAGGTCACCGACGTCTCCGGTCGTGGCGTGGGCATGGACGTGGTGAAGCGCAACATCACCTCGCTGGGCGGCACGGTCGAGATCGACTCGGCCGAAGGCTATGGCATGAAGGTCTCGGTGCGCCTGCCGCTCACCCTGGCCATCATGGACGGCATGAGCGTGGGCGTGGGCGAAGAGGTCTACATCCTGCCGCTGTCCTCGGTGGTCGAGTCCTTCCAGGTGCAGGCCGACACCATCAAGACGGTGGGCGGCTCGGGCCGCGTGGTCGAGGTGCGCGACGAATTCATGCCGGTGCTTGAGCTGGAGCAGATCTTCAACGTGCCGCGCTTCGACTTCGAGCATGTCAGCTCCATCATGGTGGTGGTGGAGGCCGAGGGTGGCCGCGTCGCCCTGATGGTGGACGAGTTGCTCGGCCAGCAGCAGGTGGTGGTGAAGAACCTGGAGGCCAACTACCGCAAGGTCACCGATGTCTCCGGCGCCACCATCATGGGCGACGGCCGCGTGGCCCTGATTCTGGATGTGGGCAGCCTGATCCGCCGTTCGCGGCACTGAGGCCGCGCCCTTCGTTTGTTAGAGGATTTGGAATGAACTTCAGCGCCTTGTTGCGCCACTTCAGCATCCGCGTTCGCATGATCGGTGCGATCGCGATGGTGCTGGCCCTGCTGACCCTGGTGGGCGGCGTTGGTCTGTACGGCATGGGCTCGCTGAAAAGCCAGACCAAGAACTTCGCCGACATGTCGGTCAACGAAGCCAACGCGCTGACGGCGCTGGTGCGCGGCATGGGCGACCTGCGCCGCTACGAGAAGGACATGCTGCTCAATTACGAGCAGGCCGAGGCCGTCAAGTCCTACCACCAGAAATGGGACGAGACCCGTGCCGGTGTGGACAAGGTCATCAAGGAGATGCTGGCGGGTGAAGAGGACGCCGACAACGTCGTGCTGCGCAAGCTCCAGCCCCTGCTGCAGGACTACGCCGACAAGGCGCAGCCGGTCGTCAAGCAGCTGGAAGCCGGCGGCTACGACAACGCCGCCGCCGCCAACAAGCTGATGGCGCAGGCCAAGGCCAGCGCCCATGCGGCCGAGCAGCTCATCGACGAGCTGCGCAAGGCACTCAGCAACGAGTCGCAGGCCGCCCTGCAGCATGCCGAGAGCACGCAGAGCCTGGTGCTCTCGGTCTTCATTGCCGTGCTGGCGGTGAGTGCCCTGATCGTCGTGCCCCTGACCCTGCTGAACATGCACAGCATCTGCAAGCCGCTGGCCGAGGCCGAGGCGCTGGCCGGTGCGATTGCCAAGGGCGACCTCACCACCGACGACATCAAGGTCGAAGGCAAGGACGAGGCCTCGCATCTGCTGGAGTCGCTGCTGCACATGCAGCAGGGCCTGCAGAGCCTGGTCGGGCAGCTGCGCACCTCGGCCGATTCGATCCGCACCGCCTCGGTGGAGATCGCATCGGGCAACCAGGACCTCTCCGGCCGCACCGAGCAGACCGCCAGCAATCTGCAGCAGGCCGCGTCCTCGATGGTGCAGCTGACCGGCACGGTCAAACAGACCGCCGACTCCGCGCGCACCGCCAACCAGCTGGCGACCTCGGCCTCCACGGCCGCGGCCAAGGGCGGCGAGGTGGTGGGCCATGTGGTCAGCACCATGGACGAGATCAACACCAGCTCCAAGCGCATCGGCGACATCATCGGCGTGATCGATGGCATCGCCTTCCAGACCAATATCCTGGCCCTGAATGCCGCGGTGGAAGCCGCGCGCGCGGGTGAACAGGGCCGCGGCTTCGCGGTGGTGGCCGGCGAGGTGCGCAGCCTGGCGCAACGCAGCGCCGAGGCGGCACGCGAGATCAAGAGCCTGATCAGCGCCAGCGTGGAGCGCGTCGAGACCGGCTCGCGCCTGGTGCAGGACGCCGGCAACTCGATGAACGAGATCGTCAGCAGCGTGCAGCGCGTCACCGACATCATCGGCGAGATCACCGCCGCCGCCAGCGAGCAGAGCGACGGCATCGGCCAGGTCAACCAGTCGGTGGTGCAGCTCGACCAGATGACGCAGCAGAACGCCGCCCTGGTGGAAGAGTCCGCCGCCGCGGCCGAGAGCCTGAAGGACCAGGCGGAGCGCCTGTCGATGGCGGTGGACCGCTTCCGCATCGATGCCAAGACGGCCCATGCCGCGGCAGCGCCGAGGCCCGCCCCGACCCCTGCGACGCTCAAGCCGAGCCCGGCGCCGCGCGCCATCGCGCCCGCCGCCGCCAAGCCCGCGACCAAGCCGGCCGCAGCCCTCAAGCCTCCCGTCAAGCCGGCAGCGCCCAAGCCCGTGGCGGCGGCCACGCATGACGACGGCAGCTGGGAAACCTTCTGAGCCCTCTTCTCCATCCACCATCCCGCACCACCAGAGGTCAAGCATGGAAATCGTCCAACAAGCATCCAATCAGGTCGTACCTCACGCCGCGGGCAGCACGGCCTTGAAGACCCAGGGGCCCGCCAGTGGCGAGTACCTGACCTTCCGCCTAGGCTCCGAGGAGTACGGCATCGACATCCTGAAGGTGCAGGAGATCCGTTCCTACGAGCCGCCCACGCGCATCGCCAACGCGCCCGAGTTCATCAAGGGTGTGGTGAACCTGCGCGGCGTGATCGTGCCCATCGTCGATCTGCGCCTCAAGCTGGGTTGCCCGAACGCCGAGTACAACAGCTTCACCGTGGTGATCGTGCTGAACGTGCGCAGCCGCGTGGTCGGCGCGGTGGTGGATTCGGTCTCCGACGTGCTGGAACTCAGCCGCGATTCGATCCGTCCCGCCCCCGAGCTGAATGCCAGCGCGGTGGACACCAGCTTCATCACCGGCATCGGCTCGGTGAACGACCGCATGCTGATCCTGATGGACATCGAGGGCCTGATGAGCAGCGCCGACATGGGCTTGATGGAAAGTCTCTGACCGGCGATCAGCCGAAAACCAAAGGCGTCAGCAACCTGACTGCACGCCAGATATCTCAAGTTGGGAGACTCGCATGAGCTCTGGAGTAACCTCGATCGCGCGCCGCGTATCGCTGGTTGGCGTGGTCACCCTGGCCCTGGTGCTGCTGGGCACCAGCGGCGTGTTGAGCGTGCTGCTCACCAGCGCGGCCAAAGACCGCGTCACCACCTGGGTAGGCGACAAGACCCAGTCCCTGGTCGACTCCATGCAGGCCATGGACGACGTGGCCAAGACCATGGTCAAGCAGAGCTTCGGCACCTTCCGGCAGGATTTCGGGCCCGTGTTCACGCTGGATGAGGCCAGCGGCGATCTGCGCGACTGGGGCCCCAAGCTCAACGGCAACACCACCCAGGTGGACAAGTTCGCCGGCACCACCGGCGGCGCCGCCGCCATCTTCATCCTCAAGGATGGCGCCTTCGTGCGCATCACCTCCTCCATCAAGCTGGCCAATGGCGAGCGCGACGCCGCGCCGCTGGGCAAGACCCATCCGGCCTTTGCCACGCTCTCGCAAGGCACGGCCTATGCCGCCCGCGAGGTCATGTACGGCAAGGTCTACATGGCCTATTACGAGCCGCTCAAGAGCGAGGCCGGCAAGGTGATCGGCCTGCTGGCGATCGCGCTGGACATGGAGGGCTTCCAGAAGGCCATGGACCAGATGGCCGCCGACGCCAAGTTCTTCGAGTCCGGCGGCACCTATGTGCTGGCGTCCAACGGCGACCCCAAGCAGGCACGCTTCGTCTCGCATCCCAGCGCCAAGGGCAAGCTGGTGAGCGAGCTGGTGCCCGATGTGGACAAATTCATCGCCGAACTGGAAGGCGCCAAGGACGGCTATGTCTCCGACGCCCCGAACGTGCTGGGCGGCAAGGCCAGCAGCTATTTCGCGGTGGGCAAGCGCAATGGCCAGGGCGGTTTCTGGGTGATTGCCCAGGTGGCCGGCAGCGAGGCCATGGCCTCGCACTGGGCCACCATGGTGCCGTTCTGGATCCTGCTGGGCGGCGCCACGCTGGCGCTGGGCTACGGCCTGTTCTGGATGATGCGCAACTGGGTGGCGGCGCCACTGGCCTCGCTGAGCCAGGCGGTGCAGGCGATCGCGCGCGGCGATCTCTCCCAGAGCGTCAGCAACGACCGCAACGACGAGATCGGCGCGCTGATACGCGAGACCGAGGCGATGCGGCAGCGCCTGGCCGACACCATCGGCACGGTGCGGCATTCGGTCGACTCGATCGGCACCGCCAGCACCGAGATCGCCACCGGCAACCAGGACCTGAGCCAGCGCACCGAGCAGACCGCCTCCAATCTGCAGATCGCGGCCTCCTCGATGGAAGAGCTCACCGGCACGGTGAAGCAGACCGCCGACTCGGCGCGCACCGCCAACCAGCTGGCCTCCTCGGCCTTCACCGCCGCGGCCAAGGGTGGCGAGGTGGTGAGCCAGGTGGTCGCCACCATGGAAGAGATCAACACCAGCTCCAAGAAGATCAACGACATCATCGGCGTGATCGACGGCATCGCCTTCCAGACCAATATCCTGGCGCTGAACGCCGCGGTGGAAGCCGCGCGTGCCGGTGAGCAGGGCCGCGGCTTCGCCGTGGTGGCCAGCGAGGTGCGCAGCCTGGCGCAGCGCAGCGCCGAGGCCGCCAAGGAGATCAAGACCCTGATCGGCGCCAGCGTCGACCGCGTGGAAGTGGGCTCGCGCCTGGTGGAAGCGGCCGGCCAGTCGATGACCGAGATCGTCGCCAGCGTGCAGCGCGTCTCCGACATCATCGGCGAGATCACCGCCGCCGCCAGTGAGCAGAGCGACGGCATCGGCCAGGTCAACCAGTCGGTGGTGCAGCTCGACCAGATGACGCAGCAGAACGCGGCCCTGGTGGAAGAGTCGGCCGCCGCGGCCGAAAGCCTCAAGGAGCAGGCGCAGCGACTGGTGGAGGCCGTCTCGGTCTTCAAGGTCTCCGCCAGCGAGCCCCATGCCAGTGCCAAGCCGGCCGCGCCGCGGCCCGGCCCGGCCAAGTCAGCGCCGCTCGGCGCCAGGCCCGCGCAGCAGCCCGCCAGGGCGCCGCAAGCCGCGCCGATCAAGGCCGCCCCGGCCAAGGCCGCGCCCGCAGCCGCAACCGTGGTGGCGGCCGCGCCGGCACGCGCCGAGGCCAAGGCAGTGACCGTGAACGAAGGTGAGTGGGAGAGTTTCTGAGAAGAGGCCGACAAGGCCCGAGCGCCACCAAGGAGCACGCATGTTTGAATCGATCAAGACCCGCCTGATTGCGCTGAGCATCGGCGTCGTGGTGCTGAGCTTGCTCGCCGCCACGGTGGCCAACTACGCCACCGTGCGCAGCCATACGCAACACCAGGTGCTTGCCTCCATGGACGAGTTGGCGGCCGCGCGCGGCGCCACCATCGCCCAATGGGTGCGCTCGCAAAAAGACATCATCGGCGCGCTCGCGCCGGCCGTGGCCGCCGCGGACCCGGTGCCGCTGCTGGTGCAGGCCGCCAAGTCGGGCCGGCTGGATGCGGCCTATATCGGTTTTGCCGACAAGAAGATCGTCTTCAACGCGCCGCAGAACCTGCCGCCCGACTACGACCCCACCAGCCGCCCCTGGTACACCCAGGCCGCCGGCGCCAGCGGCAGCATCATCACGCCGCCCTATGTGGACGCGGCCAAGAAGCTGCTGGTGGTGACCTTTGCCCAGGCCATCAAGGAAGGTGGCTCGACCAAGGCCGTGACCGCCTCGGACGTGTTCCTGGATGACGTGGTGGCCACCGTCAAGGCCATCAAGCCCACGCCCAACGGCTTTGCCTTCCTGACCATGTCGGACGGCCGCATCGTCGCCCACCCGGATGCCAATCTGGCGCTCAAGCCGTCCAGCGATCTCTCGGCCCAGCTCGATGCCAAGGCCCTGAAGGCCGCGCAGGAAGCCAAGGGCGAATGGATCGAGGCCAAGGTCGGCGATGCCAGTTATCTGGTGCGCGGCGTGGCCATCCCCGACACCGACTGGACGCTGTATGTGGCGGCCGACCGCAGCGAGGCCCTTGCCTCGCTGAGCTCGCTGCTGCGCGCCGCGGCCATCACCGCCCTGGTGATGATGGCGCTGGCCGGCCTGGTGGTGACCGGCAGCATCACCGGCCTGCTGCGCGGGCTGGACCGCGTGCGCAAGGCGCTGGACGAAATCAGCGCCGGCGGCGGCGACCTCACCCAACGCCTGCCCGCCGACAGCAAGGACGAGATCGGCCGCATTGCCAGCTCCTTCAACACCTTTGCCGAGAAGATCCAGCACATCCTGCTGGACGTGCGCGCCGCCAGCAGCTCCATCACCACCGCCTCCAGCGAGATCGCCACCGGCGCGCAGGACCTGTCGCAGCGCACCGAGCAGACCGCGTCCAACCTGCAGCAGGCGGCCTCCTCGATGGAGCAGCTCACCGGCACGGTGCGCCAGACCGCCGATGCCGCCCAGACCGCCAACCAGCTGGCCTCCTCGGCCTCCAGCGCCGCGGCCAAGGGCGGCGAGGTGGTGAGCCAGGTGGTCTCGACGATGGACGAGATCAACACCAGCTCCAAGAAGATCAACGACATCATCGGCGTGATCGACGGCATCGCCTTCCAGACCAATATCCTGGCGCTGAACGCCGCGGTGGAAGCCGCACGTGCCGGCGAGCAGGGCCGCGGCTTCGCCGTGGTGGCCAGCGAGGTGCGCAGCCTGGCGCAGCGCAGCGCCGAGGCCGCCAAGGAGATCAAGGCCCTGATCGGCGCCAGCGTCGATCGCGTGGAAGTGGGCTCGCGCCTGGTGGAAGCGGCCGGCCAGTCGATGACCGACATCGTGTCCAGCGTGCAGCGCGTGACCGACATCATCGGCGAGATCACCGCCGCCGCCAGCGAACAGAGCGATGGCATCGGCCAGGTGAATGGCGCGGTGGTGCAGCTGGACCAGATGACGCAGCAGAACGCGGCGCTGGTGGAAGAATCCGCCGCCGCGGCCGAAAGCCTGAAGGACCAGGCGCATCGGCTCACCGAGGTGGTGTCAGTGTTCCGCCTGGGCAACGACGACGCCAAGCATGGTGGCTACGCCATGGCCGCCAGCTCGCCCAAGCCGGCCCCGAAGGCCGCAGGGGCCAAGCCAGCGGCGTCCAAGCCCGCCAGCCCACACCCCGCCGCCAAACCTGCCACCTCCGCGGCCGCCAAACCTGCCACCACCGCAGCCGCCGATGGCTGGAGCGCCAAGCCCGCCAAGCCCGCAGCAGCACCGCCCGCCCCTGCCGCCGCCGCGCAGGACGACGCGCATGGTGACTGGCAATCCTTCTGAGGCCTGCCTCCGCCAGCAAAAAGGGCCGCAGATGCGGCCCTTTTTCATTCTCGCCGCTCAGCTCACTGCGTATCGGCCTGGCGCAGCGTCGTCACCACCGGCTGCAGCAGCACATTGCGCAGGCTCCACCAGCCGGCCAGCTGCGCCAGCAGCGCGCCGCAGACCATGCTGGCCAGCGGCACCCAGGGGCTGGCGCGCCAATCGAACTCGAACACATAACGCGCCAACAACTGACCCAACAGCAGCGCCACGGCGCCGGCCAGCAGGCCCGCCAACGCGCCCAGGCCCAGCAGCTCGGCGCGCTGCACCTGGCGCAGCAGGGCCGAACTCGCACCCAGCGCGCGCATCAACGCGAACTCGCGCGTGCGCAGCTCGCGCGTGCTGCTCACCGCCGCCAGCAGCACCACCAGGCCGGTGGCCAGCGTGAACATGAAGAGGAACTGCACCGCATTGATGACCTGGCCCAGCACCGCCTGCATCTGGTTCAGCTGGGCCGACACATCCACCGCGGTGATGTTGGGGAACTCGTGGCTGAGCCGTTTGTCCAGCGCCAGGCCGGCCGCCGCCGCGGGCGCGCGGTAGGCGGTGATGTAGCTACCGGGCAGCTCACCCATCTCCTTGCGCGGGAAGATCACGAAGAAGTTGGCCCGCATCGAGCTCCAGTCCACCTTGCGCAGGCTGGTGATGCGCGCCTCCACCTGGATGCCTGCGACGTCGAAGCGCAGCCTGTCGCCGAGCTTGAGCCCGAGCTGCTCGGCCAGGCCCTGCTCGACGCTGAGGCCATCGGCCTCGTCGTTCTGCCAGTGCCCGCCCACCACCTCGTTGTGCTGCGGCAGCTCGGCCGCGTGGCTCAGATTGAACTCGCGCTCGGCCAGGCGCTGGGCGCGCTCCTGGGCGAACTGCTCGGGCCGCACCGCCTGGCCGTTGATGCCCACCAGGCGGCCGCGGATCATCGGATACCAGTCGTAGCCACGCACGCCCGCGCCCTCGAGCGCCGCGCGCATCGCCTCGCCCTGCTCGGGCTGGATATTGATGATGAAGCGGTTCGGCGCGTTCGCCGGCGTGGCCTGACGCCAGCTGGCGATCAGGTCGGTGCGCAGCAGCACCAGCAGCGCCAGCGCCAGCAGGCCCACCGCCAGCGCCGCCACCTGCACCACCGCGAGCAGCGGGCGTGCCGCCAGCTGGCGCGTGGCCAGCAGCAACCAGCGCGGCGCCCCCGCTTGCGGCACCAGGCGCCGCAACAGCAGCACCGCGCCCCAGGCCAGCAGCGCAAACAGCGCCAGCGCGGCAGCAAAGCCTAGCGAGGCGATCAAGCCCAGCGTGGGATCGGCCGAGAGCGTCACCAGCATGGCGCCAAAGCCCAGCACGCCCGCACCCAGCACCGCCAGCGAGCCGAGCTTGGCGCTGCCCAGCTCGCGCCGTATCACGCGCAGCGGCGGCACCGCCGCCAGCTGCAGCACCGGCGGCAGGCCAAAGCCCAGCAGCAGGGTCATGCCCATGCCCAGGCCGAGCGCCACCGGCCAGCCGCTGGCGGCCGGCAGCTTCACCTCGATCAGCCCGGCCAGCAGGGCCACAAAGGCATAGTGCAGCGCAAAGCCAAGCAGCACGCCCGCCACGCTGGCCACCAGGCCTGCGCCACCGAACTCCAGGCCATAGGCCCAGGCCAGGCGGCGCTGCGGCTGGCCCAGCACGCGCAGCATGGCGCAATCGTCCAGGTGCCGGGCGGCAAAGTCACGCGCGCTCAAGACCACCGCCACCGCCGCCAGCAGGGCCGCCAGCATCGCCACCAGGTTGAGGAACTTGCCGGCGCGGTCCAGGGTCTGGCGCATCTCGGGCCGGCCGCTTTCCAGCGACTCCAGGCGCACGCCGCGCCAGCCCTCGCTGGCGATCAGCGCCGCGGCCTCGCGGGAATAGCGCTGCCAGTCCTGGCTGGCGCGGCCCGCGCCACCATCCGGCGCGATCACCGCATAGCGGTAGGTCACGCGGCTGGCGGGCTGTATCAGCGCGGTGGCCGCCAGATCGGCCTGGGCCAGCATCACGCGCGGCGCAAAGCTCATAAAGCCGGCGCCGCGGTCGGGCTCGTTGGCGATCACGCCGGCCACGCGCAGGCTGGCCTCGCCCAGCAGCAGGGTATCGCCCGGCCTCAGGCCCAGGGCATCGAGCACCTGGGCATCGACCCAGACCTCGCCCGCCGCCGGCGCACCGACGCGCCGCCCATCGCTCAGCTCGACGCGCCCGCGCAGCGGATAGCCCGCACCCACCGCCTTCACCGCCACCAGGCGGCTGGCGCCGCCCTGCGCATCGGTGGCGCGCGCCATGCTGGGAAAGGCGGTGCTGTCCACCGCCGTCAGGCCCTGCGCCTGCGCCAGCTCGCGCAGCTTGGGCGGCGTGGGCTGATCGCTCGCCACCACCACATCGCCGCCCAGCATCTGCGCCGCATCGCGCCGCAGGCCCTGGTCGAGCCGGTCGGCCAGAAAGCTCACCGCACAGACGGCGGCCACCGCCAGCGCCACCGCCAGCATCAGCAGGCGCAGTTCGCCGGCGCGCCAATCGCGCCAGAGCTGGCGCCAGGCCAGCATCAACACCGAGGGGCGCCTGGCGGCGGGGCGGGCCGGCGCGGCGGCCGGAGCGACGAGTGCGGGGCTGTCATCCATGGGGCGCACTGTACCCACAGGGGCGGCCCGGCGGGCAGTGTGGAATTGCATGCCATGCAAATGGCTTGAACCCTGCATGCAAGCCCGTGCTGCCCCGGTTGGCGCGCGCCCTGCTTCAATACAGCCATGAGCACCAGCACCTTCGCCCCCCTCTTCGTCTCGCACGGCTCGCCCATGACGGCCCTGCAGCCCGGCGCCGCTGGCGCCTTCTGGCGCCAGCTGGGTGCCGCCCTGCAGCGCCGCCGCCCGCGCGCCATCCTGGCGCTCTCGGCCCACACGCTGGCGCGCGAGCCCCTGCTGCTGGCCGGCGAGCGCCAGCATGCGGTCTACGATTTCGGCGGTTTCGACCCCGAGCTCTACACCTTGCGTTACGACGCACCCGGCGCACCCGGCCTGGCCGCCGAGTTGCTGCAGCGCCTGGGCAACGCGCGCGTGCGCGCCCTGCCCGAGGCCGGCCTGGACCACGGCATCTGGACGGTGCTGCGCTTCATGTTCCCCGACGCCGACGTGCCGGTGCTGCCGATGGCCTGGTCGCCGCGCGCCAGCCCGGCCGAGCTGTTCCAGCTCGGGCAAGACCTGGCCCCGCTGGCCGAGGACGGCGTGCTCATCATCGGCAGCGGCTCGATCACGCACAACCTGCGGCGCGTGTTCGCACAAGGCATGCCGCCGATCGACGCGCCCGAGATCCGTGAGTCGGCCGAGTTCCGCGCCTGGATGCTGGCGCGCAGCGCCGCGCGCGACTGGGACGCCCTTTTCGACTACCGCCAACAGGCGCCGCATGCGGTGGACATGCACCCGACCGACGAGCACCTGCTGCCCTGGTTCATCGCCGCCGGCGCGGGCGGCCGGCTAGACGCGCCGCAGCGCCTGCACGACAGCCTCACCTATGGCTGCCTGGGCATGGACGCCTACGCCTTCGGGCCGGAAGCAGCGGCACTGGCCGAGGAGCTGCCTATAATCGCTGCCAGCACGCGGGTGTAGTTCAATGGTAGAACGCTAGCTTCCCAAGCTCGATACGTGGGTTCGATTCCCATCACCCGCTCCACAAACGCGCAAGGCCATGTCCAGAGACATGGCCTTGCGCGTTTGCGGGGTGGGCGTTTGGGTTTGAGAACCCGTCGGTTCGCTCAAGCCATGCCAGTGGCATGGCTTGGACGGTGCGCAGCACCGGGCCGAGGCCTGGCGCCGAGGCCGAGCAAGCGGCCTGAGCCGGTTGCGAGCATTCCCATCTCACTTGCGACGTGCAGCTGCATGGGCCCCAGGCGGCGAAGGTTCGCGATGGCGGGCGAGCGGCGGTTGCGCAGCGGGTGCGGCCATTCGTCTCGGCCAACCGACTGACCGCTTCCAGCTAACCGCCAGTCGGTCGCCAGCATGCTGTCGACGAACCAGGCGATGCCTGGAACGATCTATCAACGTATGCTGAGAATCGCCTCTATCAGGCCAGCGGTACACACGGAATAATCGCGGCAAGAGCGGGTGGCATTTGCGCTGCGCGCACATTCTCAATCTCCGTTTGACCCAATGGCGATCCTTGTAACTCCACACCTGATCACGCTCACGCACGAAGCTGCGTTGAAGTCCTTCTGGCGCAAAGAGACGCTCCGAAAGTTCCTGCGCACTTGCCACGTCAGCGAGAGCCATCTTGCGACGTGGGCAGTGGAAGAGTCAAAGCGCGATTTTCTTGACCGCACATTCGCGTCGTTGCAACGCAGTGACAGGGGCAAGGCGGTGATTGGCGAAATGGCTCTGGCACTCGCTGAACAGATGACCTTCCCGGATCTTCGGAATTGGGAAGACTCCGAGATCAAGATCACCGCCGCGAAACTTGCGATCGCGGAACTAAAAGCGCTGGTCAAACAACAAGACGAGAAGATTCGTAGCGACCGGGAGATCGAAGCGACGAAACAGAAGGCACGTGCGGAGAAGGCCGCCATCCAACGCGAACGTATGGACCTGGGCAAGCTACAGCAGCGTATTGCGGACTTGCACCCGCAGATGGGTACGGCCCCGGGCGGCTATGCCTTTCAAGACTGGTTCTACGACGTTCTCGATTTCGCGGAGGTCGAGAACCGGCGGCCGTATGTCACCGCCGGTCGGCAAATTGACGGCTCCATCACACTGGACGGCACGACGTATCTCGTTGAGCTGAAGTTCACAAGCACTCAAGCAGGTGCGCCTGACATCGACATCTTCCGTAGCAAGATCGAGAGTAAGGCGGACAACACGATGGGCGTCTTCGTATCGATGGCGGGTTACTCATCCGTCGCGATTGACGGAGCTTCAGGTAAGAAGACGACGATGCTGCTGCTTGATGCTAGCCACATCTACATGGTTCTGACCGGCGGCATGAGCTTGTTGGAGCTTGTGCGGCGACTGCGTCGGCACGCATCTCAGACAGGTGAGTCTCACTTGCCAGTGGCATCGTTTGGCGGATAGCCAACACGCCGATGAAGAAGCCAGCGCCTGTATTCCCCGACGACCCAGGGTACAGCCTTTCACTACTAGCGCAACGGGCTGCGCGGCACGTGATCCAACTCTTTGACGTTCCAGTCGGCAAGCGCCCCTCGCTGTTTGGAAACGCGCTAATGGTTAGTCATCTGGGACGTGTCTTCCTCATCTCCGCTGGCCACGTCCTAAACACGCCCCCCCAAGCCGGACGCCGTCTTTACTATTTCGACAAGACTGGACGTGGACTCTCGAGATTCCGTACACGGGGCATTGCGTTCACTCAGGGTAACGCAGAGACAGCGGGCAAGGACGTACTCGATCTAGCGGTAGCGGAGCTACTCTCCGAACTCCCAAGTCCAGACCTAAAAGAACCACTTGATTCGTCACAGATCGGGCTACTCGGACCGCCCGTTCCAGATAACGTGTACATAGCGACAGGGTTCCCGTCTTCGCGAGCCAAGGCCGACCCGTCAAAGCAGCGCCTGACGACCATCCTTTCGGGATTCCGAACCACGTTGGCTTCAGCTACATCGAGCGCTGCCCTGCAGGCACACCCTCAACTGCAGATCGTCCTGTCACTGAACATTGAGCGGATGGACTTTCCAGACGGTAGCGTCGGGGCGATCGCAGACCCCGCCGGGATGAGCGGCTCGCCCATTTGGCTTTTGAAGGATGGCAAACTCAAGTGCGCAGGGATCCTTACTGAGCATCACCGCTCGAAAAAGCTACTCGTCGCCACTGACATTGCCGTGGGACTTCACCTTGTTGAGAATGCTGCGGCGCGCTTTCCAATGAAAGGTGCCGATGTTTTCGAACGTTAAGTGGTCTGCGACGGAGGGAATGTTGAGCGACCGCTTGATGTTGATGCTGTCGCGGAGAACGTTGACCGGTATTGACTGGATTCAGCCTCCACCCGCCACCTACCCCGTCTCCTGACCGCCCCCCTCACCTCCCATACAGCCCCTGCAGCCTCTCCACCACCCCGTCCCGCTGCAGCTTGCGCAGCGCCGCATTCCAGCGCTCAACCTCGCTCTCGGGCGTCTGCGCCGACAGGGCGATATAGCCCGGTGACTCCAACAGCATCACGGCCGTCTTGCGCACCGCCGTCGGTGCAATGGCCAGCAGCTGCAGGCGGCGCTCCATGCCGGCTTCGGCGGCAGCAAGGTAGCGCACGCGGCCGGCCATCAGCATGCGCAGGCATTGCTCAACGCTGCGCACGCGTGTGAGGTCGGTGAACTTCTTGTCGCTCAGCAACTGGTCGTGCACGTTCTGGTTGACCACGCAGATGCCGCCCTGTCTGGCGTCGTCCAGCTGTCGCAATTCAAGCGCGTCGTCGGCGCGTTGGTAGAGGTAATCCCGCTCATGCGAAATCGGGCCGACCCAGCGGAACAGCGCCTCGCGCGCCGGCGTGCGGCTGAGGTTGAACAGGGCCACATGCGCGTCCGCGGCCAGCCACTTCAAGCCGCGCGCCAGGGGCACGGTTTCGATCTGCGCCGCCAGCCCCAGCTCGGCGAGCAGGGCCCGCACCAGCTCCACGTAGAAGGCGCGCTTGCCACCATGCGCGCGGCCCACCAGTTGCCCGTCCACCTGCTGCACCGCATCGGCCGTGCTGTGCGTCAGCACGGTCCAGCCGGGCTCCGCCGCGCCGGCCGGCTGCAGGCAAAGCCAGCTCAGCATACCGGCGGCAAGCATGCGGACAGGCTTCATTGCGATCAGCCCAGCTGCCGCTCCAGCTGGTCCAGCACGCGATAGCAGTCCAGCACCTGCGCCACGCTGGCGTTGGGCTCGCGGCCCGCGCGGATGGCGGCGAAGAACTCGCGGTCCTGCAACTCGATGCCGTTCATCGACACGTCCACCTGCGAGACGTCGATCTTCTCGTCGCGGCCATTGAACAGGTCGTCGTAGCGGGCGATATAGGTGCCGCTGTCGCCGATGTAACGGAAGAAGGTTCCCAGCAGCCCATCATTGTTGAAGGACAGGCTCAGGGTGCAGATCGCGCCATGGGCCGCCTTGAGCTGGATCGACATGTCCATCGCGATGCCCAGGGTCGGGTGAATGGGGCCCTGGACGGCATTGGCCTTGACGATCGGGCTGCCGCACTGGTAGGCGAACAGGTCCACCGTGTGCGCGGCGTGGTGCCATAGCAGGTGGTCGGTCCAGCTGCGCGGCTGGCCCAGCGCGTTGATATTGCTGCGGCGGAAGAAATAGGTCTGCACATCCATCTGCTGGATGTTGAACCTGCCGGCTCGCACCTGCTGGTGAACCCATTGGTGGCTGGGGTTGAAGCGCCGCGTATGGCCGCACATCGCCACCAGGCCGCTGGCCTGGGCCTGACGCACCACCGCCTCGCCCTCGGCCAGCATGTCGCACAGCGGAATCTCCACCTGCACATGCTTGCCGGCCCGCAGGCAGGCCAGGGTCTGGCTGGCATGCAGCTGGGTGGGCGTGCACAGGATCACCGCGTCCACCGCGGGCATCGCCAGCACCTCGCCCAGCTCGGTGCCGGCATGGTCAATGCCGTAGCGGCGCGCCACCTCGCGGGTCTTGTCCAGCTCACGGCCGATCAGCGCGAGCACCTCGATGCCATCGATCTGCCGCAGCGCGTCCAGATGCTTGAGTCCGAAGGCGCCAGCGCCCGCCAGGGCGACCTTGATGGGCTTGGATTGGCCGCTATTCATGTGTTCTCCAGGATCAGATGGCCCACCGCCGTGTTGGACGCCGGCACGTGATAGAAGCGCTGGCGCAGGCGCGGCGGCGGGCCGCCGGCCACATCGGCCATGGCGCCGCGCGCGATCAGCCACATCACCAGCTCGATGCCCTCGGAGCCGGCCTCGCGCAGGTAGTCGATATGCGGCCGCTGCGCCAGCGCGGCCGGGTCGGCGATCAGCTGGTCCAGGAAGGCGTTGTCCCAGCCACGATTGATGAGGCCGGCGCGCGCGCCCTGCAACTGGTGGCTCATGCCGCCCGTGCCCCAGATCTGCACCGTTAGCGCCGCATCGAAGCTCTCGACCGCGCGCCGTATCGCCTGGCCCAGCTGGAAGCAGCGCCGGCCCGAGGGCGCCGGGTACTGCACCACGTTGACCGCGATCGGGATCACCCGGAATGGCCAAGCCTCGGGCTGGCCGCACATCAGCGAGAGCGGCACGGTGAGGCCATGGTCCACCTCCATGCGGTTGACGATGGTGAGGTCGAAGTCCTGCTGGATGAGCGACTGCGCGATATGCGCCGCCAGCTCCGGATGGCCCTGCACCACCGGCACCGGGCGCGCCCCCCAGCCCTCGTCGGCCGGCTTGAACTCGGGCGCGCAGCCGATCGCGAAGGTCGGGATCATGTCCAGGCTGAAGGCCGTGGCGTGGTCGTTGTAGACCAGCAGGATGACGTCGGGCCGGTTCTCGAGCATCCACTGCCGGCTCGCCGCGTAGCCAGCGAACAGCGGTTGCCAGTAGGGCTCCTCGGTCCTGCCCTGATCGATCGCCACGCCGATGGCGGGCACGTGCGAGGTGTAGACGCTGGCGCTGATGCGGGCCAGCCCGGGGCCCGGCCTGCACGGGCCTGGCGCGGGCGGCGTGCCGACCACGCCGGCGGGGCTGCGGCCGCCGCTGATCATCATGTCGCGGTAGGCCTGCTCGCTCATGCCGGTCATCGAACCGGCCATCTGCTGGAAGCTCAGGCCGTCGGTGGCGCCCAGCCGGGCCAGGAAATAGATGTTGCCGCCGGTGCGCATGCACCAGTTGAGATCGCGCGCAAGCACCGCCTGCTTCTGCTCCTCGCTCATCGGCCAGGCGTCCAGATAGGCGCGCTCGTCGGCCTTGAAGCGGGCGCGGTTCTCGGCCTGCATCAGCGAGCTGCAGAACTGGTTGAGCCAGTAACCGCGGCGCGCCTGCTCGGCGTCGAAGATGATGGTGCCGGGGATGTCCTGGTAGGGTTTGTGCAAGGGCATGTCAGCATTCCTCGGGCCAGTACAGCCGCATCGGGTTGTCGACCAGCAGGCGCTGCTGCAGCTCGGCGCTGGGCGCGATCTGCGGGATGAAGTCCACCAGCAGGCCGTCGTCGGGCATATGGCCTTTCAGATTGGGGTGCGGCCAGTCGGTGCCCCAGAGCACGCGCTCGGGGAATTCCTGCAGCACGCGGCGCGCGAAGGGCACCACGTCGCGGTAGGCACGTTGTTCGCCATGCAGCGCCGGCGGGCCGCTGAGCGAAAGCCGCTCGGGGCAGCTGAGCTTGCTCCAGACGTTCTCATGCTCGCGCATCAGCCGCAGGAACAGCGCGAACTCCGGGCCGTCCACGGGCTTGCCGACGTCGGGCCGGCCCATGTGGTCCACCACCACGGTGGTGGGCAGGGTGGTGAAGAAGTCCCACAGCTCGGGCAGGTCCGCCGCCTCGAAATAGACCACCACATGCCAGCCCAGGCCGGCGATGCGCGCGGCCATCTCCTGCAGCTCGTCCCTGGGCGTGAAGTCCACCAGGCGCTTGACGAAGTTGAAGCGCACGCCGCGCACGCCGGCCGCGTGCATGGCCTGCAGCTCGGCGTCGCTGACGCCACGCTTCAGCGTCACCACGCCGCGCGCCCTGCCCCGGGCGGCGCGCAGCGCGTCCAGTAGCGCCGCGTTGTCGGCGCCGTGGCAGGTGGCCTGCACGATCACATTGCGCGCGAAGCCGAGGTGATCGCGCAAGGCAAAGAGCTGCTGCTTGCCGGCGTCGCAGGGCGTGTACTTGCGCTCCGGCGCATAGGGGAATTCGGCGCCGGGGCCGAACACATGGCAATGCGCGTCCACCGCGCCGGGCGGTAGCCGGAAGCGGGGTTGGCTGGGCTTGGCGCACCAGTCCAGCCAACCCGGTGTCTTGGCAAAGGTGCTCATCTCAGTCGACGTAGCGCAGGCCGGCCTGGGCCAGTGGCTCGCGCATCTGGTACATGTCCAGGCCCAGCACACCGGAGGCCAGCCTGGCGCGCTTCTCGCCCTCGAAGCTCGCGCGCTTGAGGGCGGCCGCCAGGGTCGCCTCGGCGCGCGCGCCCGGCACGCACACCACGCCGTCGTCGTCGGCCACCATCACATCGCCCGGCGTCACCATCATGCCGGCGCAGACGATGGGGATGTTGACCGAGCCCAGCGTGGCCTTGATCGTGCCCTTGGCGCTGACGGCCTTGGCCCAGACCGGGAAGCCCATGGCCTGCAGCGTCTTCACGTCGCGCACGCCGGCATCGATGATGAGGGCGCGGGCGCCGCGGGCCTGGAAGCTGGTGGCCAGCAGGTCGCCGAAATAGCCGTCCGAGCAGGCGGACGTGACCGTCGCCACCACCACGTCGCCGGGCCGTATCTGCTCGGCCGCCACATGCATCATCCAGTTGTCGCCGGGCTGCAGCAGCACCGTCACCGCCGTGCCCGAGACCTGGGCACCGGCATAGATGGGGCGCAGATACGGCTGGAGCAGGCCCACCCGGCCCAGCGCCTCGTGCACCGTGGCCGAGCCGAGGGCGGCCAGGCCGTCGGCGGCGGCGCGCTCGGCGCGCTGGATGTTGCGATAGACAACGCCAAGCTCGTACATCTCACTTCCCCTTCTGCTTGAGTGCCGCATCCAGGCGCGGAAACACGCGGCGCGCATTGGCCTCGAACACCAGCTGGCGCTGTGCGTCGCTGAGGTTGGCGCTGGCCTCGACATAACGCCTGGTGTCATCGTAGTGATGGCCGGTCTCGGGGTCGATGCCGCGCACCGCGCCAATCATCTCGCTGGCAAACAGGATGTTGCGCACCGGGATCACCTTGGTCAGCAGGTCGATGCCGGGCTGGTGATAGACGCAGGTGTCGAAGAAGATGTTGTTCAGCAGATGCTCCTGCAGCAGCGGCTTCTTGAGCTCCTGCGCCAGGCCGCGGAAGCGCCCCCAGTGGTAGGGCACGGCGCCGCCGCCATGCGGGATCAGGAACTTCAGGCTCGGGAAGTCCTTGAACAGATCGCTGGTCAGGCATTGCATGAAGGCGGTGGTGTCGGCGTTCAGGTAATGCGCGCCGGTGGTGTGGAAGCAGGCGTTGCAGCTGGTCGAGACATGGATCATCGCGGGGATGTCGTACTCCACCATCTTCTCGTAGAGCGGGTACCAGTGGCGGTCCGACAGCGGCGGGCTGGTCCAGTGGCCGCCCGATGGGTCAGGGTTCAGGTTGATGCCGACATTGCCGTACTGCTCCACGCATTTCACCAGCTCGGGGATACAGCTGGCCGGGTCCACGCCGGGCGACTGCGGCAGCATCGCCGCGGGGATGAAGTGATCGGGGAAGAGCTGCGAGACGCGGTAGCAGAGCTCGTTGCAGATCGCGGCCCAGCTCGACGAGGTGTTGAAGTCGCCGATGTGGTGGGCCATGAAGCTGGCGCGCGGGCTGAAGATGGTGAGATCGCTGCCGCGCTGGCGCATCAGCCTGAGCTGGTTGCTCTCGATCGATTCGCGCAGTTCGTCGTCGCTGATGTTCAGCTCGGAGGCCTTGGGCGCCTGGGCGGGATGATGCAGCGCGGCGATCTGCCGCTCGCGCCAGGCCCCCAGGGCGGCGGGGGCGGTGGTGTAGTGGCCGTGGACGTCGATGATCATGGCGGGCCTTCCGGTTCGCGATCCGTTTTCAATCGCCGCGCCACAGCGTGGCGGGCACCATCACCTCGCCGCGCATCAGCAGGCGGGCGGTGCGCAGCAGGGCCGCCTGGGTGACCTTCTGGCCATCCTGCGGGTCGGTGGCCAGCGCCACGCTGAATTCGCCGCTGGGATGCTCCACCGCCACGGTGGGCCGGGCCGCATCGTCCAGCCGCGCCAGGCCCTCGCAGACCGAGCCCCTGAGCACGCAGGCCGTGCCGACGGTGACCGCGGCCAGCACGCCGATGGCATCGTGGCAGACATGCGGGATGAAGCTGCGCGTGCAGATCGAGCCGCCCGCGCGCGGCGGCGCGATCAGCGTCATCTTGGGGTAGTTCTTGGCGCTCACATCGCCCAGGCCCATGGCCAGTCCGGCCGCCAGGCGCAGCCGCTCGATGCGCGCCTTCAGCGCGCCGTCGGCATTCAGCTCGTCCACCGTCTCGTAGCCGCTGCGGCCCAGCGCCTCGGCGCGCAGGATCACCAGCGGCATGCCGTTGTCGATGCAGGTCACGGCAATGCCGTCGATCACATCGCGCACGCGGCCGGTGGGCAGCAGGCCCGCGCAGACCGAACCCGCGGTGTCCAGGAAATTGATGCTGATGGGCGCGGCCGTGCCCGGCACCCCGTCGATGCGGGCCTCGCCCTCGTACGCCACAAGGCCGTCGGGGGTTCGGACCGTGATGTCGCAGGCCATGTCGGTGTTCAGCGTCAGCACGCGGAAGGTGCTGACATCGCCCTGCGCCTTGACCATGCCGGTCTCGAGCGCGAAGGGCACGACGGCGGCCAGCATATTGCCGCAGTTGGGCGTGGTGTCCACCGTGGCCAGCTCCGGCTGCAGCTGGGCGAACAGGAATTCCAGATCCACCCCGGGGCGCTGGCTGGGTGAAACGATGCCGACCTTGCTGGTGAGCGGATGGGCGCCGCCCAGGCCGTCGATCTGGCGCTTGTCGGGCGAGCCCAGCGCGGCCAGCAACACGCGGTCGCGGGTGGCGGCATCGGCCGGCAGATCGGCCGCGCGAAAGAACGGCCCCTTGGAGGTGCCGCCTCGCATCAAGAGGCAGGGAATCGCGGTTTGTCGCACGGGGCGGTCTCCTGGCTGCCAGCCTGGGGGCGATTGTGGACAGGCCTTGCCATCATGCCAAGGCAGGAAATCGCCAACAGCCATCGCCTTGCGGCATGGGCCGCCCCGGCGCTAGGGGCGGCGGGTCGAAGCGCCGCCGCTCAGCACTCGCAGCACAGCGCGCACGCGCGGCCCGCCTGCTTGGCCGCATAGAGCTGCTGGTCGGCGCTGCTCAGCAGCAGGGCCGGCTCGCCGCCCGGCACCGGATGGCTGGCCGCACCGCCCACGCTGACGCTGACGATCTGGCCCAGCTCGGACTGCGCATGCGGCAGCGCCAGCGCGCTGACCCGGCTCACCAGGCTCTCGGCCACCGTGACGGCGCCGGCCAGGTCGGTGTCGGGCAGCAGGCAGACGAACTCCTCGCCACCATAGCGGCACATCAGGTCGCCGGGCCGGCGCAGGGTCTCGGCCAGGGTCTGGGCCACGCGGCGCAGGCAGTCGTCGCCGGCCAGATGGCCGTAGCAGTCGTTGTAGCGCTTGAAATGGTCCACATCGACCAGCAGCACCGCCAGGCTGCCGCCGCTGCGTATGCAGCGCTGGTACTCGATCGGCAGCTGGGTGTCGAAGTGGCGGCGGTTGTAGACCCCGGTGAGCCCGTCCAGGTAGGCGAGCTGGCGCAGCAGATCGCTCTGCGCCTTGAGGGTCAGATGGGTCTTGACGCGTGCACGCACTACCGCCGGGTTGAAGGGCTTGGAAATGAAGTCCACCGCGCCCAGCGCCAGGCCCTGGGTCTCGGCCTCGGCCTCGCTGTGGGCGGTGACGAAGATCACCGGGATGTCGCGCAGCGCCGGATCGGCCTGCATGCGCCGGCACACCTCATGGCCGTCCATGCCCGGCATCTGCACGTCCAGCAGCACCAGGTCGGGCTGCATCTCGGCGCAGACCTTGAGGGCCTGGGCACCCGAGGTGGCCATGAAGACCTGGTGGTCGGCCGCGAACAGCTGGTGCAGGGCCTGGATATTGATGGGCTGGTCGTCCACCAGCAGCAGGCGGCGCTTGGGCAAATTGGCCTGGCTCATTGGTGCACCCTTCGGCCTGCGGCCTGTCCCGCCAAGCGGGAGCGAGCTTGCTTGGGGCGGCCCTGCGCTGCGCTCATGCCTTGCCCTCCCCGGCCGCCGCGCGCCAGCCCTCGCACACCGCCAGCGCGGCGGCGAAGTCCAGGTTCGCCATCGCTTCATCGAGCTGATCGAGGGCCTCGCGCTGCGCCTGACGCCAGGCGGCCGGCAGTTCGGCGCGCCATTGGCTGCAGGCGTCCAGGGCCGCCAGGTCGGAGGCGCGCAACAGCCGGATCAGGCCATCGAGCCCGGCGCCGAGTTGACCAGTGTCGAGCGCGGCGGCGTCAGCCTCGGCCGCTACAACGATTTCGGCCGGCGCGGCCAGCGCCTGCAAGGCCTCGGCATGTGCCAGCAGGGCGCGCGCATCGGCATCGATGCGGGCCTGCAGCGCGTCCAGCCAGCCGGCATCCAGCGCCTGGCCCTGCAAGACCTGGCGCTCACCCTCGGCGCCCAGCGCGGCGAGCCGCTTCGCTCCCAGCGTGGCGGCCAGCCCCTTGAAGCTGTGCAGCGCCTGCGCCGCGGCGCCCAGATCCGCCTGGCCGCGCAGGCTGGCGGGCAGGGCCAGGGCCTGCGGCAGGAAGGATTTGCACATGCGCTGCAGCAGCTCGGTCTTGCCCATCAGCCGGCCCAGCGCATCGCGCAGGTCCAGGCCCTGGGCCTCGCCCTGCGCTTGCAGCGCGTCGTCGATCAGGGTGACGCCCCGGCCCGGCTCGGCGGCCCGCGGCGCGCCATCACCGGCGCCCGCATCGTGCCCTGTCAGCTTGCACAGCCAGTCCACCAGCTCCTGCAGATCGAAGGGCTTGCCCACATGGGCGTTCATGCCGGCGGCCAGGCAGGCCTCGCGGTCGGAGGCCATGGCGTTGGCCGTCATCGCCAGAATCGGCAGCTCGGTCAGGCCCAGCTGTTGACGTATCAGGCGAGTCGCGGTGTAGCCATCCATCACGGGCATTTGCACGTCCATCAGCACCGCATCATAGGCGCGAGGGCCGGCCTGCAGCAGGTCCACGGCGCGCTGCCCATGCTCGGCCAGCGTGACGCGGGCGCCCTCGTCTTCCAGCAGTTCGCGCGCCACCTGCTGGTTGTTGGCGTTGTCTTCCACCACCAAGAGGCGCAGCCCGCTCAGACGCGGGCCGGCTTGCGTGTGAGCGGCCGCCGCGGCGGCCGCGTCCAGTTGGCGGCCGCTCAATTCATCCACCAGCTGGTTCAGCATGTCGGCGCTGATGGGCTGACCATCGGCGCCGGCCGGGCGCTGCTGGCTGGCCTCGGCCAGCACCGGCAGCTTGAGGCTGAAATAGAAGCGGCTGCCCTGGCCGGGCGCGCTCTCGAGCTTGAGCTCGCCGCCCATCAGTTCCACCAGGCTGCGGCTGATCGCCAAGCCCAGCCCGGTGCCGCCGAAACGCCGCGTCGTGGAGGCCTCGGCCTGGGTAAAGCCGGTGAAGATGCGCGCCTGGTGCTCGGGCGCGATGCCGATGCCGCTGTCGCGCACCGCGAACTCCAGCTCCAGCTGATGGCCCTCGCGCCGCAGGCAGCGCACCGACACGCGCACCTCGCCGTGGGCGGTGAACTTGATGGCATTGCCGCCCAGGTTGTTGAGCACCTGCTGCAACCGCAGCGCGTCGCCCAGCACCAGCTCGGGCAGCTGCGGGTCCAGCTCGAACAGCAGCGCCACCGGCTTGTTGCCGATATTGGCCGCCAGGATCACCGCCAGGTCGCGCAGCAGGTGGTCGGGGCGGAAGGGGTGCGGGTCCAGCGTCATCTTGCCGGCCTCGGCCTTGGAGAAGTCCAGGATGTCGTTCAGCAGGTTCAGCAGCGAGCGCGCCGCCCCTTCGGTCTTGCCCGCATAGTCGCGCTGGCGCGCATCCAGCCCGGTCTTCTGCAAGAGCCTGAGCATGCCCAGGATGGCGTTCATGGGCGTGCGGATCTCGTGGCTCATATTGGCCAGGAACTGGCTCTTGGCCACGCTGGCCTGTTCGGCCGCGATGCGCGCCTCCTGCAGGCTGGCCTCGTACTCCTTCTGGCGCGTGATGTCGATGAAGACGCCCAGATAACCGTAGCGCGCGCCGTCACGGCCGCGCAGCTCGGTGACCACGCGCAAGACCTGGAACTGCTGCCCGTCCTTGCGCATAAAGCTGCTCTCCAGCTCGCGGTTGAGCTGGCTGGGGTGCACCAGGGCGGCAAAGCCGCTGAGCGGCTCACCGGTCTCGGCCGAGACCCGCTCGCCCAGCGCGAGCATGCTGCCCTCCGGCATGAAGGCCGCCGAGCTGAGCTTGCCCACCACCTCCTCGGCCTTGTAGCCCAGCATCTGCTCGGCGCCGCGGTTGAACACCGTGACCAGGCGATCCAGGCCGGTGGCCACGATGGCCACCTTGGTGGTGGAGTCCAGCACCGCGTTCAAGAGCGACACGGTGCGCGCCAGCTCCTGGGCGGCGCGGCGCTGTTCGGCCTCCAGTCGCTTGCGCTCGCTGATGTCCACATAGGTGGTGACGAAGCCGCCATCCGGCATCGGTGAGCCGCGCACTTCCAGCGTCACGCCATTGGGACGGGTACGCTCGAGCTGGTGCGGCTCTGGATGGTGCGCGCGCTCGACGATGGCGCTGATGGTGGGTTCCAGATCTTCATGCTCGCCATACTCGCCGCGCGCGGCGTTGAAGCGGATGATGTCCTCGAACCTGGTCGTCGCACCCTCGAAGAGTTGGTCGGGGAAGCCCAGCAGTTCGCGGAATTGCTGGTTGTGCGCCACCAGGATCAGCTCGGCATCGAACACGCTGAGGGCGCAAGGCAGGTTGTCCAGCACCGAGCGCAGCACCGAGTTGTTGCGCCGGGTGCGCGCCTCGAGCTCGCGACGCGCGGTGACGTCGGCAAAGGCGCCGACCAGGCGCACCGGCTTGCCCTCGGCATTGCGTCCCACCTCGCCGACGGCGCGCAGCCAGACAAAGCGCCCCAGCGCGGTGGTCAGGTCCAGCTCGATGTCCCAGCTCTGCCCCTCGTGGATGGCGAGGTACATCGCGTCCTTGAGCTGCTGGCGGTCGCGCTCGGAGAAATAGCTCAGCGACTGCTCCAGCGTGATGTTGCCGGGCTCGAGGTCGAACAAGCGCCAGCAGCCGTCCGACCAGCTGAGCTCGTGGTTGTCCAGGTCCAGTTCCCAGCCGCCCACGCCGGCCAGGCGCTCGGCGCGGCTGAGCAGCGACTTGCTCTTGCGCAGACTCTCCTCGGCCAGCTTGCGCGCGGTGACGTCCAGATGCGTGCCCGAAAACCACAGCGGCTTGCCATCGTCGGTGTAGGAGCTCAGCTTGCCGCGCGATAGCACCCAGATCCAGTGCCCGTCGCGGTGCTTGAGGCGCAACTCGGCCTCGTAGGCAGGCAACTCGCCGTCCACATGGCGTTTGGCAATCAGGCTCGATTCGCGCAGATCGCCCGGATGCACATGGCTGCGCCAGGTGGCCACGCTGAGCGGCTTCAGCTCTTCGAGGCGGTAGCCGATCATCTCGGCCCAGCGATCGTTCAGCACCACCTCGCCGGTCTGCAGATTCCACTCCCAGGTGGCCGCGTTGGTGCCCTCGATGATGTTGCTGAGGCGCTCGCGCTCGCGCTGCAGCTCGCGCGCGGCCATGCGGCTGGCGGTGATGTCGTGGCGGATCGAGACATAACGATCGATCTGGCCGTCCGCGCCGAGGATGGGCGCGATGATGCTGTCCACCCAGTAGAGCGAGCCATCCTTGGCGCGGTTGCAGATCTGCCCGCGCCATGAGTTGCCACGGCTGATGACGCCCCACACCGTCTCCCAGAAAACCGGCGGTTGCACATCCGATTTGACGATGCGGTGGTTCTGCCCCAGCAGCTCGGCCTCGCTGTACTGGCTGATGCGGCAGAAGGCCTCGTTGGCGCTGATGATGGTGCCGGCACGGTCGGTGATCGAGACGATGGCGTGCTTGCGTATGGTGTCCAGCAGCGACTCGTTCTCGCGCATGGCATTGGCCAGCAGCAGCTCATGCTGCTTGCGCTGGGTGATGTCCAGCGCGATCTCGATGAAGCCGGTCAGCTGGCCGTTGTCGTCGTGCACCGGCTGAATGTCGGTGTCGACCCAGTAGAGGCTGCCGTCCTTGCGCCGGTTGCAGACCTCCTGCCGGCAACCCAGGCCGGCCTGGCCGGCCTCGGCGAAGGCGCGCTGCACCGTCGGGTCGGAACCGGGATGGCCGAAGATGTCGTTGGGCATGCGGCCCAGCGCCTCCTCGGCGCCATAGCCGGTCATGCGCGTGAAACCCTCGTTGACCCAGGTGACGCGCAGCTGCGTGTCGGTGCAGATCACCGCGTTGGTGGTGCGTTCGGCCACCATGGCCAGACGCTGCAGGTCCTGCGTGAGTTGCCGCGCCAGCAGCTCGGCGCGCTGCCTGCCCACCGCCAGCAGCCACACCGTCAGGGCCAGCAGGGCGCCCAGCAGACTGCCCATGGCCGCCACCCAGGAGGGCGTCGAACCGAACTGCGCGCGCTCGAACTGCGTCGAGGGCCGCAGGCGCAGCAGCAACTCGCGGCCACCGAACTGCAGCACGCGCGTCACCGTCAGCGCCGACATATCGTCCTGCCGTTCGGGCGCCGAATCGAACAGCAGATGCTCGGGCGCGACCTGCGCGCCCTCGTAGACCTGCACGCTCAGCATCTGCTCGGCCACCGCCGACAGGCCCTTGAACAACTCGGCCGCGACGATGGGGGCGTAGACAAAACCAATCAGGGCCTGTTCACGTTGCGCCGGCGTGATGGGGTCGGCGCCGCGCCGATAGATCGGCACCAGCAGCAGGAAACCGGGGCGGCGGTTCTGCGCGTCCTGCACCAGCACGATGCTGCCGGTGAGCGCGTTCTGGCCGCTGTGCATGGCGCGCTCGATCGCCTCGCGACGCACCGGCTCGCTGCCCAGGTCAAGACCCCAGGCGGGCAGGTTGCTCGCCAGCGGCTCGATGTATTTGATGACGTACAGGTCGGCGGCCTGGCCGCTGCTGCGCACCTTGAAGGGCATGCCCGCCTCGCGCTGCACCTCGGCCTCGAAGGCGGCAAGGTCGTCGCGAGCCACGCGCTGCACAAAGCCGAAGCCGCGGAT
>Ga0208125_100411_pt1 | contig 26351 bp, 24 predicted proteins | sample LakWasM128_HOW14_2_FD_183938 | JGI IMG/M metagenome (GOLD analysis project Ga0208125, IMG submission 183938) | Freshwater sediment methanotrophic microbial communities from Lake Washington under simulated oxygen tension - Sediment Metagenome... | ecosystem: Environmental > Aquatic > Freshwater >...
TACACAATACTCCCTATAAAAATATAAGGAAAAGAACGATGGATAAAGCACAGATTGCTCAAAGACTATCTCAGTTTTATATGTTCTCAGAGCTTCAGCCCGCTCAAATTGAGCCACTGGCTAATGGCACTAGAATGATAGATGCGCCAAGAGGAGGCATCTTGTTTAACCGTGGAGATAGAGCACATGGCTTTTACTTACTGCTAGAAGGTCAGATTAAACTTGGCGTAATTTCTCCACAAGGTGATGAAAAAGTCATTGGCTTGATTCAGCCGGGTGAAAGCTTCGGTGAGGCAGTCTTGTTTTTAGAGCGCACTTTTCCAATTTATGCGCAGGCAACCTTAGATTCCAAAGTATTATTAATTACCAGAGATGCAATTTTTGATATTCTGGATAACGACGTGACCGTGGTGAGGCGTATGTTGGCTGGCATCTCTGCCCGTAACCGCCAACTGGTTAACGATATTGAATCTATTTCATTGCAAAATAGTACACAACGGCTCATTGGCTATTTATTACAAATTAGTACTGACTCGCCTAATCCAGAAAGAGTGCAATTACCTGCGAACAAACTAACAATTGCATCCATGCTCAACATCACACCAGAAACACTTTCACGCGTAATGCTCAGATTACAAATAGCCAAACTCATTGAAGTCAACGGTAAGGAAATCGTCATTACCAACGTCGCAGGCTTACGCAATTTCGAATAACAGTAACTCCGTTAAACAAATAAAAATGCCCACATCACTGCGGGCATTTTTTAAAGCTTAAAACCTATTCAGGCTTCAGCTAGCTTTCTTTTTATCATTCACGATAGACTCTAACAAAGCGCGCAAGTCTTTAGAAACCTCAGGATGTTTTAGCCCTAAGCGAATCGTTGCTTCTAAATAACCAAATTTAGAACCGCAATCATAACGAACGCCATCAAATCGATACGCTAAAATTTGCTCTTCCGTTAGCAACGCGGAAATACCATCCGTTAGTTGTATTTCACCACCTGCGCCCGCTTTAACATTGTCTAAATGATGGAAAATTCTAGGAGTCAGAATATAACGCCCGACCACCGCCAATGTAGATGGCGCATCTTTTGGATCAGGCTTTTCTACAATTGCTGAAACCTGCTCAATATTCTTGTTGAGTGGCGTGGTTGCAACAATACCATAACTCTTAGTCTGATCTGCCGGCACATTCTCAACGCCTAAAAGTGAGCAACGATAGTAATCATAAGCCTCAACCATTTGCTTCATGATTGGCGTTTTACCATCCAACAAGTCATCTGCCAAAATCACAGCAAAAGCATCATCATTCACCACAGGTTTAGCTAAACGCACCGCATGACCTAATCCCAAAGCCTGCGTTTGGCGAATATAAATACAGTTCACGTTTTTAGGAACAATATTTTGCACAATTTTGAGCAATTCGGTTTTACCGTTGCGCTCAAGCTCATTCTCTAACTCATACGCCATATCAAAATGGTCTGATATAGAACGCTTGTTTCGACCTGTAATAAAAATTAAATCAGTAATTCCCGCCGCAACTGCCTCTTCAACCGCATATTGAATCAATGGCTTATCTACAATCGGTAACATTTCTTTAGGATTTGCTTTTGTCGCTGGTAGAAAACGTGTGCCTAAACCGGCTACAGGGAAAACTGCTTTAGTAACTTTTTTCATTATGCCCAATCATCTAGTAAGTTAACAATGTCTCAATTATATTCACATAAAACAGTACTGACTACACCAAATTTGTAATTGATTGTATTGTACAAAGTTAGTCATTGAAACCTCATTATTATTAAAAATGCCTGATATTTAACTGACATAAATGTATAGTTATACCTAATAAATATCTTTGCATTTTTAAGTTGAGAACAGCGTATACTTTCAAAATAACTAAGCCGCAATCACGGAGAAAAGCTTGAGATCTATAATCAATCAAGAGATTGAGAAATCAATCAATACATTTACTAGTATTTTGAGTAATGAAAAATTACTCTCGCAAGTTGAAACTTGTGTGGATGGAATTTGCTTAGCTTTAAGAAATAAAAATAAAGTGTTGCTAGCTGGCAATGGCGGCAGTGCTGCAGATGCGCAACATATTGCAGGCGAACTCGTTTGTCGATTTAATTATGACAGGCCTGGTTTAGCAGCTTTCGCGCTTACTGTGGATAGTTCCGTGTTAACAGCGATTGGCAATGACTATGGCTACGAAAAACTTTTCTCTCGCCAAATACAAGCCGTTGGTGCTGCTGGAGATATTTTTTGGGCATACTCAACATCGGGAAAATCACCTAACATCATAGCCGCTATGGAAGCCGCAAAAGAGATAGGTTTAAAAGTGATAGGGTTTACTGGTAAAAATGGCTGGATTAGACCAGAGCTAGTGGATTTCTCAATTGAAATCCCTTCGCCAGAAACGCCGAAAGTACAAGAAGCGCATTTACTACTTGGCCATATTATTTGTGGCTTGGTAGAAAGCAAGATGCACCCTCGCGATAAATCTTAGCCAATAATAACCCTGACTAGCTACTAATCAAAAAATAGTAGCTAGCAAATGCAATAGCCTAGTTATCGCGTTTCGATCTTACCCACTCAGATTGGCGCTTAAATATAAACTTAGCATACAAAGGAATCTTGGTTGCAATGTAAAAAGGCACCATTAATAACTCTGAAAATTTGACCATATTTCGTCCAAATTTACACCAAGCTAGTATCACAGCAACAGCCACCAACAAAGCATCAATTAGAATACTGGTCCATGGTAACAACTGATGCGTAACAGCTGTCATTAACAACCCTACCATGCTAAGTATAGTAATAATTAATACCAATAATGCAAGTGGCGGCAAACACATATCTATGGCCATAGCCAGCATATTCAAGTTGGCCTGCTTTATACCTCGCACGATTAAAGGCAGCCCTTCTTTGAGTATCATACTCAGATGGCCATGCTCCCAGCGTGTACGTTGAGTGTTTATGCCCTCCTCACTACTTGGAAATTCACTTGTGATAAGTGCCGCGGGGCAAAACAATGGTGGAATATTCAATTTCGCAAAATCTATACCTAATTTCAAATCTTCTACAATATGTCCACTCGCAAAATTCACTTGGCTAATAATACGCCAGGAGAATGCCATGCCTGAACCCATGAGCGGACAGGCTAAGCCTATTCGAGAAAAACCTAGTGGTCTAGACCAATTTTTAACTGCCCATGCAAATGCAGCAATCTTAATTTTTAGCGGAGAATCATTCTTCGCATTCATTAAATATAAACCTTGAATAGGGCGCTGATACTCTACCGCCTGATCTACTAAGGTTGCAATTGCATGCTCGCCAACTAAACAGTCTGCATCAAGAATTAATACAACCTCTGGTGGGTGTTTAGCCAAATGCTGTATACCATAGTCAAGTGCATAGCCTTTGCCACGCTCAGCGTCATGGTGTCGCTCGATTACTTCCACACCATAGCTTTTCGCAATAGCAGCTGTATCATCATTACAGTTATCAGCCACTACTAGCACATTAATATTCGGCGTTAGCTGACCTTTAATTGATAATAATGTTTGGATTATCCCTGTAGATTCATTATGCGCAGGAATCAAAATGGTTGTCGTTGGAGTATGTTTAGCCGCAGTACTTTTGTGACCCGGCAACAAAGACAAAAGAACCTGCACAAAGAAAGTGATCACTGGAATCGAAATAATCACAACGATTAAGCTAAATATAAGCGCAGCAAAATTCAACATATCACTCAATCACTCCACAAACCATTACGTTATATTTCATTGTTATCTCGTTTCCCACGCCCATGCGTGTGCGATGATAGTCGCTAAATCTGTATAAATTGGCGACCAGCCTAGTGTATTCTTTGCTAATGCTGCATCTGCAACCAACCTTGCCGGATCGCCATCGCGCCTAGGTGCATCAACTACTTTCACTTTTTTACCAGTTACTTGCTCGGCCACTGAAATCACTTCTTGTACAGAGAATCCCGCACCATTACCAAGATTAAAGCGCTGGCTTACGCCATCTTTAGCAAGTTTAGTTAATGCCAATAAATGTGCAGAGCATAAATCTACAATGTGAATATAGTCTCGAATGCATGTGCCATCGGGCGTGTCGTAATCACGGCCAAAAACACTAATGTGAGTGCGCTTTCCAGAAATAGCTTGTAATACTAACGGAATCAAATGTGTTTCAGGTTCATGGCGTTCACCTAACAACGCACTTGGATCAGCTCCTGCGGCATTGAAGTAGCGCAAGCATACTGATTTCAAACCGTAAGCATGTTCATAATCAGTCAATATTTGCTCAACCATCAATTTCGAACGCCCATAGGGATTTAATGGCGCTTTAGGATGTGACTCATCAATAGGTACATACTCGGGCTCACCAAATACAGCAGCTGTAGATGAGAATATAAAGTTATTCACTTTATACTTCACCATGGTATTTAGTAAATTAAGTGTATTGGTAAAGTTATTAAAATAATACTTAGCAGGATGTTGTACAGACTCACCCACTTGGATGTAAGAAGCAAAGTGCATCACAGCGTCAGGCTGATGCCTCTCAAAAACGTCATTCAACAAAGCGGTGTTAGCTAAATCGCCCTCTACAAACTCACCACCTAATACCGCATCGCGAAACCCTGAAGACAAGTTATCAAATGTCACTACCTGATGTCCTCCATCAAGCAGCATTTTAACCATGTGCGAGCCTATATAACCCGCTCCGCCTACTACTAATATTTTCATTTACACTCTCACCATTTCGAAAGTACTAAAAGCTGATAAACAACTTACTTAGCACCTAGTTTTCTGTATCTTACGCAATCAAATAAAAACCTTAATATGTCTATCGTATAGCGTTTAAAAAGTCTTTTAGGCTCTAGGCTTAATCTGTAAAACCACTCCATATGTATCTCTTGTATCCATTGAGGTGCACGAGGTTTATCGCCACTCCAAAAATCGAATAGTGCTCCAACTCCAGAAAAAAACTGTGCATTGATTTTTTCATAATTCATCAATATCCACTCCTCTTGCTTAGGGTTTCCCAAAGCTACAAGCACAACATCCGCACCAGACTCATTGATCACATCAACTAAATTGGTCGTTTTCTTCATACCCTCGAAACCATCGCAACTGCCTACTACGATATGACCTAGTGTATGCACAATATAGTAAGCAGCACCATTAAGCGAAGCCTCGCTACCACCGACTAAAAAAACTCTTAACTGTTGATTAGATTGAGATAAAAAGTAAGGTGTAAAGTCAGTGCCGTTCAAATTAGACTTAAATTTATGCCCATGCATCATCTTGCATGCGATATCCATGCCTATACCATCATTCACAATTACAACGTCATCACTCATCAGTCGATTTAATAAGAATCTACATTTAACCGTAAAGTTAGTGTTTGCAAACAGTAAAATTGTTTTTTGCGAAGCGTTAATACGCTCATGAATGTGGTTTGCTAGTTCACTCTGCGTAGTTTCCAAAATAGGATAACCGGCAATAAAAGTTGAGGAAGGTCGAATATGACTAAGCATAAATACTCATTAAATTAATTAGATCTTTCAATAAACACACTTGCAACTAATCAACGTGTTTAAACACGATTAGACCAAATACAAATTAGTTAAAATGGTGGGCAACGCCTAGTTATTAGCAATTGCATCGTTAAACAGTCTAGCTAGCTTTTCAGCCTCGGTATGCGCAGAATGACGCTCTAACACTCGTTGATAAGCCAAGTCGCCCATTTTGCTAAGCTGCTCATTTGGTAACGCTAAAAACTTCTCTAAAGTATCAGCTAGCGCATCCACATCACCCGCAGGGAAAAGAAAACCGTTTTCGCCAGTGATTACCAACTCCGGAATAGCAGCAATATATGTACTAATCACTGGGCGTCTTAATGCCATAGCCTCCATAATCACGACTGGCAAACCTTCGGCAAAACTAGGTAGCACCAATGCTTTAGAATTGAGTATTTCCGCACGAACCTGGTCGCTACTAATCCAACCTGTAATACGCACTTTATCAGTTAAGCCATATTGTTTAACTTGCGCTTCTACCTCAGCACGCATTTCACCATCGCCACCTAAAACCAATTCGAAATCAACGCCACGTTTAGCTAAGATATTAGCGGCATCTACCAATAACAATTGCCCCTTCTGCTCACATATTCTGCCCACGCAAACCAACTGCGGTCTTGCTGGGATGGCAACAGGAGCAATGTTATGAAATGACTCTTCAATACCGCAATGCACTTCTTTTACCTTAGACCACTGCGAATAAGGAATCCAGCGGAAAATCTGACTGCGGCAATAAGAAGAAATAGCCACCACAAAGGCGCTACCATTAATTTTTTCTGCAAGCTTAATAAATTCGGGTTTATCAAACTCATCTGGGCCGTGAATAGTGAAGCTATAACTAGGGCCACCTAACACCCTAACGAGCAAAGCCACCTCAGTTGCATTAGTACCAAAATGCACATGCATATGCTGCACATGACGACGCTCTAACCAGAGCAGGACTTGGCATGCCTCTAAGACATAGATGAAGTGATATGGCCAGGATCGGTCTGCCCTTACGCCCAATTTAAAAGCTAATCCAAGCGCTTTAAAAAAACTAATAGGTCTACTAAACAATACCTGCGAAGTTGCCATCAACAGACCAGCAACACCGTTTTGCAGCACATACTGCGTTTTGGTGCGCTCTTCTAGATCTATAGGGTCAACCAGTTCATCGCCCCAACCGCGTATAGATATGCGGCTAATCTCAACATTATTGGTTTCTATAGCAAGAATTTCTCGCCTGATAAAGCTATGACTCACTTTAGGATATTGGGTTGTTAGGTAAGCTACCTTTATCTTATTCAAATTACTTTCCTGCTCATTAAATTAAAAATTTATATCTTAAGTTAAATAACTACTGTGGTTGACCGTAATTCATAGGTAAAAACTGTAATTTATCCCACGGAAAATTCGCCAATATTTTGTATGTAGGAGATCCAGCATACAGCGCATCGTATGGGTTAGGCTTGCTAAAAACAGTGTAAGAGTAAGGGTTTTGTAGACGCAAGCTAAGAGCACCGGCATGATCCCACACGACGAAACCATACTTCTGTGCAGCTTTAGCAATAATTTTTCCTACAGGATGCATGTCTAGTGCATCTACATTCACTTTTGGATCCAACCTAAACCGCAACCCTTCAGGTATTCGATTCGGGGCATTATCTAGATTACGTCCATCTGAACGATGCGCAGGCCACGAAACTATTTTCGAGCTCTCGGCTTCAACTAGTGCAATGCCAATGGCATGTTTAATTTCACCTCGTTGCAGCTCTTCTGCCGTAATTTGCCCTCCAATAAACGGCAAACTGGTCGCCGTAGTTCCATAATAAGTGTTAAAAACTCCATCACTCTGAGAAGCATTTTGCATGCGCCCCCCCCAGCAAGCTTGCCATTCACCGTTTACCTGCCGAGTTTTCCAAAACTCCCATAACGTATCGGTAGATGCTTGATATATAGTCATCTCTCCATCTGTACCATCTGCAGGTTTAGCATAGCTGGGAATAGGCACCTCTGCCCACTGTTCGGCCAAACTTGTATCTAAGAACCCTTTTTTCTGACAATCCCACTGTGTCACTTTCACTTTACGAAGGCTATTATCAACATAATAAACAGGGCTAGCATACTTAGTGCTATTGATAGTCACATTGCCGTAATATTTGTCTTTTTGTCGAAGGAAGTCAGACACAAAACCAGCCGAGTTAGGATGCAATGGCACCACGCTTGGTATTGGGGTATACCAAAAACTGGTAGAGGAAAATATGCGATCTGTTATTAAATCTGCCTTCGCCATCATGGGTGCGAAAGCGGCATATAAGCAGATTACCAATGCGCATTTCTTTAAAGCCTTCCGCATCATTGGAATAGTCATTTATATAACCTCCCTGAATAACTGTTCATCATGACTTGGCCAATTTAAGCTTTAGCGAAGCAGCCTTCCCCCATGCCATCACGCGATGCTCATAATAAAAAGTCGAGAGATGTGCCAATAAGAATAACACCGCAAATAACAATGGTCGCTTACTATATTTTTCAATCAAATCTCCACTGCCCAACCATGAAGACGCTAATAATGGATGAATGATATATAACGCGTAAGATATAGAAGCAATATAGAACAACCATTTGTGCTCTAAAAATTTAGCAAAGTGCGTGTTTTGATTATATAAAGTTGCACCCACTAAGGTTGCTGCCAAGTACGGTCTAAAGTAGTTCATGAATCCGGCATCCTGATGACAGGAAACCAATAGTAACGCTAACACGTAAACGTAATTAACATTGCTAAGCGCTTTAATAAGCCCCTCGCCTAATTGTCGATTGTAAATGAGGGCAAGTATACCGCCAGCTAAAACCTCATCCACACGAAAATGCGTAATAACGCTCACGTGCTGTGAATTAAACACTCGAAGTAAAGTCACCAATATACACAACAAGGGTATTAATAATAAACCTTTCTTCTTAAAAAGCGAGACTAATAAAGCCAACCCTAAGTAGAAATGCATTTCTACACACAAACTCCAAAGATGGTCTGTTACGTGTATTAGAGGCTTAGGAGGATAATTAGCGTAAAAAAACAAGTGTGCTAACCAAGCTTCTCTTGTAACAGGATACAAAAAAAGCGCGATTAATATATACAACCAAGCAAGCGGTAAAATCCGTAAAAACCTTCTGATTAAAAAATCAATGACGTACGGCCGCCCTATCAAAAAGTGTGTGACCAAAAAACCTGACAGTGTGAAAAACAAGGCCATACCTAGCACCCCAACTGCAAAGTTGAGATGTAAAAAAGATGGCCCTATAGGTAACAGATGGCACGCTAGCACCAGCAAAATGCTAATCCCTCTCCATCCATCTAAAACATTGAACCTCGCGCTACTCATTTGATTTCTTTACCTCGGTAGATAAATCTTGCGGCTTTAATGAGTTAATTGCATATGCTGCGCCCAACACAAACCATAAATACCAAGTGTAAGTTAAATAGGCAAGCATATTATCCGCGTATGCCTCAAAAGCAAATTCCAGTAAAAACATGATCATAGTAAATATCATTAGCTTATTTTTTTTATAAAATGGTATGAGTAACTTTGCTGTTTTAAGATGCACCCAAATATAAGCGGCTAAACCCAACGCGCCAGTTTCAAAAAACAATTGGACAAATACGCTATGTGCGCCATTTTTTCTGCCGCCTGACATAGTGAAAAAATCTGGTGATCGCTCAAAAAATGACCCTAACCCATAACCAAGAAAATAATGACTAACACTCATAAAACTCAAACCATCATGCCAAATTAGCTTGCGCCATGCATAAGAGTTGAGCTTGCTGTAATTAATGACCTCATTACCTTGCCCAAGATCTGTGATCCTCTCGGCTACGCTGGGGATTAATAATGCCAAAAATGGCATACAACAAATAAATAAGAGGTATTTGCGCTCGTAAATAAGTGCATACAAAGTAAAGAACATAAACAATGCAACCCAAGCACTACGCGTTTTAGTCATCACTAACAAAGCTATCATCAATAAAATGTAAATGGGCAGATATTTATGAACCCATTTGGGAAAATAAGTAAACTTAGTTTTGAAAAAATAAAAACCTAAAGAAATCATCATTACCAAGTAAAAAGCAAATACGTTCGGATGTGAAAAAGTACTTCTAATTCGGAAGCCTTCCTCTCGAGCTACACCGCCTGTCGCCGCATCAATAAAACCAAACACAACTGGTACCAGCGATGAAATAAACACAGCCCTCATCCAGCGTCCATAGTCGGCCTCCGAACGAATTAAGCTAATAGCCAATATAAGCATAGCGGAATAGGAAAGCAAGGCTAGAAATTGCTTTACAGCTGTAACGACGTCTGGCGCTATAGCCAATGTAAATGAAGATAGTATTAAAAATGGCAACCATGTGGTTGCAAAAATTTTACGTGCTGGGTTATCTTTTTCAATGAGCGTAATCGCTGCAATCAAAATCACTATTGCATTTAAAACTGCACCTAATCCAAAGCCACCTAGTTTTGTAGCATCAAAAACTGGATCCATCGCGGATCGAAAAAGAATAATGAGAAAAAAGAATGCTTTGTAATCCATTAAAAAGAATATGCCTATCACCATTGCAGCTGGCACTGCTAATAACACCCCATAGTTTTCGCCTACCAAACCAGCAAACAGGGCAGAAAATGCACCAATGAAGACGGCTATAATGATGCCAACTAACCCCAAAAATATGGGGGATTTTAAAAGTGATGTTTTATGATTCAATGTAGATTCACCTGTTAACATTTCAATTAAAAAAACACAGTCCTGTAAACTTATTGCAGATTAACATAAACTTAGTTAAGTGCAATGACGCTTAACGATTGTTACATTAAAGTAACAATCGAACCAACTGCGCTTCATAGGCATTATAATTGCTTTATAAAATTTAAGACTATTGAAACCAACTTGAACATTAAATTTAGACAAAACTTGCCAATCAAACTAAACGCTACAAACTTTACGTATAACAAATAAACTAGGTGCATTATCAATGTTAAAAAATAATGAATTATTAGAACTTGCTCAAGAGGTAATTCAATCAGAAATTAGCAGTTTAATACTAATGTCAAAAAGGCTTGGCAGTGAATTCACCAAGGCCGTTTCATTAGCTCAAAACACCAGCGGACGAGTAATACTAATTGGCATGGGTAAATCTGGCATTATTGGTAGAAAAATAGCTGCCACTCTTGCATCTACTGGTACGCCATCTTTTTTTGTGCACCCTGGTGAGGCATTTCATGGCGACTTAGGTATGATTGAGCCCCAAGATGTTGCATTGCTTATTTCTAATAGTGGCGAGACGGAAGAAATTATTCGCATTATTCCGTTCTTACAGTGGCAGAAAAATAAAATCATTGCCATGACTGGTAATTTAAATTCTTCTCTTGCTAAAAATGCAAATGCAGTATTAGATGTATCTGTAGATAGAGAAGCATGTAATAACAACCTAGCACCGACCAACTCAACCACTGCAACTTTAGTCATGGGGGATGCATTTGCCGTAAGCTTATCAACATTAAAAGGCTTTCAACCAGAAGACTTTGCTAGATTTCACCCTGGTGGCAGTTTGGGTAAAAAGCTACTTACACGTGTGCACGAAGTCATGCAAACCAAAAACTTACCCTTCTGTAAGCCTGAATCCAGTTTTCGTGAGGTTGTCTCTACGATGAATACTGGCAGGCTTGGTTTGGCCTTGGTAATGGATGGTTATCAGTTACGAGGCATTATTACAGACGGTGATTTACGAAGAGCTTTAGACGCAATTGACAATCCCACATTATTAAAAGCTGAAGACTTTATGACTAAATCTCCAAAAACAGTAAGTGAAAGCGAAATGTTTGCAGCCGCAGAAGTGCAAATGCAGGCGTCTAAAATCAATTCTGTAGTGGTAATTGGAGAGCACAATAAAGTAGTCGGTGTGTTGCAAATATACAATGCGCTTAGCTAGATGAGTACTTGCTTGTTAGTGCAATACTAGTAAAGTTATAAGCAAGTAATTCGAGATTAATTATGCGTACAAGAATTTCAGAGATAGATTTATTAAGATTTCTTGCTGCATTAGCGGTTATGCTTATGCATTTTCTTCTAAGGGGCTTTGCTGCTGATGACGACCTTTCCCCTATACATTTCCTTTCCATAGGACCATACACCAAATATAATTATCTAGGCGTTAATCTGTTTTTTATGATTAGCGGCTTTATGATTCTAATGAGTGTTTTTACTAGATCAAAGCCTGAAAGGCAAAATGAGAGTGTAATTAGTCCTAAACAATTCATTCTATCTCGCTTTATTCGGCTTTTTCCAGCTTATTGGTTCTGCTGCACATTAACTTTTCTAGCTGTGTATTTTCTTTGGAACGATGTTTTTCATCTGTCTTTGAGTCGGTACCTTATAAACATGACGATGCTGAATGGCTTTTTTTTCGTCGGTAACGTTGATGGCGTTTATTGGACGCTATGTCTAGAGTTAAAATTCTACTTATTTATGCTATTTTTGCTTTATGTAAAGCATATTGACCATATTGAAAGATATTTAGTTGGCTGGACAGCTATTGCAGCGCTGGATTTTTGGCTAGAAAGTCCTGTTCTCAAATACATCTTCATCACTGATTTTGCACCTTTCTTTATTTCCGGCTGCTTGTTTTTCTTAATTCACAAGCATGGTTTTAATTGGAAACGCATATTATTATTAGCCTTAAACTTCCCTTTAGGCTATCTATATGAATCTGATAGGTTGAAAGAAAAAATCTTGCATTACGTTAACTTGAACTTTTCAGGTATTACTACACTATGCATTCTTGCCTCTTTTTATTTAGCATTTATATTTATTATCAAAATCAAAAACACCGAAAAGCCCTATGATGCATTATTCTCTTACTTGGGAAGACTCTCTTACCCTCTATACCTAATCCATGCAAGGATCGGCTTTGTTATCTTTAATTTGCTAGCCGCTTATGTTAATAAGTATTTACTAGTGCCACTCACCTGCCTATTAATGATTTTTTTAGCACACTTAATTAACACCTTTATTGAAAAACCACTAAGCAAATACCTAAAACAGAAGCTTGCTAATTGGGCGGCTTCTTAGAAGCAAATACTCAACATTGATTAAGTATCGACTATCTACTTTAGAAATTAAAACTTTATGAAAAAAGAACATGTGTTATTTTTAAGAAACCGCCCTGCAGAGTTTAATCTTGGTGATTTTTTATGTACACCACTACATTATTTAGACTTTAATGTAATTGAGCATCAAACTGGTTTTTTTCTAAAAGGTAAACAATACAAAACCATTTTAGGTGGTGGTGCATTTAATGACTTAGGTGTTTCTCAACATGTAGCACATAACAATACAGTGGCGTGGGGAGTGGGCAGTTCGATTCACGGCGCAAACTCTTTACCTAGCAATGCCGACAATCTACCCTTTTTAAGATACGGTGTGCGTGATATTGATGCCACAAGTGATCCCAAAAAAGTGCTGCCATGTGTCACCTGCTTACACCCAATAGTGCAATCCGTTGCAGGTGCGGAAACTGGTGTGTTTCTTAATTACGATAGCAAGATTACCAGCCGAACTTTCTTTGACAAAAGCGCAATTGAGAAAAAATATAACGTGAACCTATTTACAAACAATTTAGATGAATGGGAGTTCATGAAAGCTTTTGAAAGGCATGGTCGAATTATTACCAACTCATTTCATGTTGCTTATTGGTCATTACTATCTGGTAGAGAAGTAGCGATTATTGGCTACTCGTCTAAATTTAGAAGTTTATTAAAACTGTTTAACTTAGATAGCAGCCTAATTAATCATTACGACGTGAAAACACAAGAGAAGCTGATTGATACCATAGGCATGATTATGGATAGCCAGACTTTTGTCACTTCCCTAAACTTTAAAGAGAATCGAAATGAGTTTATTGGGCGCAATATGAATTTTGCTCAAGACTGCGTCAATATTGGTTTTTTACCTTCTGTAGAGCTTAAGCCACATAACTACAGCAATATAGTTGCTAGAAAATTAAAATATAAAGCGCTACAAACCGCAGTGAACCTTTTTAATAAAGTTAAAAACTAGTATTTTCTAACATAATTTACTGAGCCATTCTATCCATCACGCTAGAAAATCCTTGAGCTGAACCTAAAATTTCCGATTTACCTTGCGCCGTTAAAATAGCATCTGAAAGCTCACGAAATGCGCCTTGACCGCCTGCAAGCTTGAGCGTCTTATAGGCTTTCTTCTGCACATATTCGGCGGCATCGGCAACTGCGTAAGCTAAACCACAGGCTTCAAATGCTGGCAAGTCGATACTATCATCACCAATGCATGCAGTTTGTTCGGCAGTGACATTTGCCTCTAACATCATAGCCTTACATGCACTAGATTTATCTTTTACTCCAAAGCTAAATATCGTGATACCTAAATCGGCAACTCGCTTTCTTAAAGTGGCTGAATCTCGACCTGACAACACCGCCACACGAACGCCACTTTCTTCTAGCATTTTTATACCCAAGCCATCACGTACATGAAAGCGCTTAATGCACTCGCCAGTTTCATCGTAATAAATACCACCATCCGTCAGCACGCCATCTACATCGGTGATTACCAGCTTGATTTTGGCTAACAATTCAGATTCTGTTGGTTGAGCTAGTAAGGCTTCACCCGCTAAAATTGCTCGTACTTGGTCTAAGTCAGCTTGTGTATCTACGCCTGGGCCCGTTGGCTCAACCTCTATCACTTTAATCTGTATGCCCGCATCTAAAAGCCTTAACTGCTCTAATGATTCTGATATTTCAAGCATAGGGCGTTTCAATTGTGAATATGAAGCTAGTATGTCTTTTTTATAAGCATAAACGCCTACATGTTTTAAATAGGTAGCTGTTGAAGCCTCACGTGGGTAAGGTATTGGTGAACGGCTAAAATAAAGTGCGTCATGCTTGTTATTAACAACCACCTTAACGCAGTTTGGGTTTGTAGCCTCATGTGCATCAATTCTGTGGCATAAGGTGCCTACTTGAACATCTGTGGCCTGCATTGAATCTACCAATGCAGATAAGTCACTAGGCCTGACCAACGGCTCGTCACCTTGCAAATTCAAATAGATATCTGCAGGGTATTGATGCATCACCTCGACCAGACGATCTGTACCTGACTGATGATTTGCAGAAGTCATCATTGCTGTACCACCAAACGCCTGTACCGCATTAAAAACCCGTTCATCATCTGTTGCTACGATTACTGCGCTAACGCCGACCACCTCATTAGCACGCTCTACTACATGCTGAATCATCGGCTTGCCGATGACATCTAACAAAGGCTTACCCGGAAGCCTTGTAGAGGCATAGCGGGCAGGAATTACAATTACGGTACTAGTCATTTTTTAAACAATATTTAATGGTGGGAAAGATTTTACCAAATCGTCAATCGCTTTAATTTGCGTTAAAAATGCCTCTAACTGATCAATTGGTAACGCACTAGGGCCGTCACATTTGGCCTCTTTAGGATTTGGATGAGACTCTAAAAACAAACCCGCTAACCCTACCGCCATCCCTGCGCGTGCCAAATCTACTACTTGCTCACGTCTGCCGCCTGATGCTGCACCAAGCGCCTCTCTTTGCTGCAGTGCGTGTGTCACATCAAATATGATTGGCGTGCCCGGGCACACCTTCTTCATTACACCAAAACCAAGCATATCCACTACTAAATTATCGTAACCAAAAGCACTGCCACGCTCACATAGAATTACTTTGTCGTTGCCTGCTTCTTTGAATTTTTCGACAATATTAAGCATTTGATGCGGGCTTAAAAATTGTGGTTTTTTCACATTCACAGGCTTGCCAGTTTTTGCCAGCGCCACAACTAAATCTGTTTGACGCGCCAAGAATGCGGGTAACTGTAAGATATCAATCACTTCAGCCACAGGCGCAGCTTGCCAAGTTTCGTGCACATCTGTAATTAACGGCACACCAAACTCTGCTTTAACCGCTTGAAATATCTTTAAGCCCTCTTCCATGCCAGGTCCACGATGCGAGTTAATTGAAGATCGATTAGCTTTATCAAATGAAGCTTTAAACACCAATGGAATACTCAATTTCTGAGTTACTTTTACATAGTGCTCACAAGCCTTTAAGGTGCTACCTACATCCTCAAGTACATTGATACCGCCAAAAAGTACAAAACTTTTCTGATTATCCAGAATAATGTCTTTAGTTAATTGCATGTTTTATTTCCTTGTAAATATTTAATATTAGTAGATTTAAAGCTTAATATATTTAGATTAGTTTTATTGATTTTAACTGTCCATGAAACTAACGCCAGCTGATTTCATTAGATTGATTAAGTCTAAATTTTCATTACTGTGAGGCATCACACTAAAAACTTTAATGCGATCTTGCCCTGCTAGATTAAGTAATGCCGACCCTTCATAACCGTATAGTTCACATTGCACGTTAGGGCTCTCTGATAACAAATTCAGTACATAATGCTCTGCGACCAGCGCTGTATCTATATAGGCAACATTCGAAATTCTTTTCTCAATTTCTCGTGGATGAGGAAGGTAGCCATTAGGTTGAATCTTATCAACACTATCACTTATTATCTTCCACACATCAACTGAGAACTCTGGCGGAGATCCCAAAAATATTTTAATCAACTTACTATCAGCTGAAACTACTTCAGTGTTATTTTTAAAGTCAATTAACTTAACATTCTTAACATTGGCAAATACATTAGGCGAACTATAAATAGAATAATGCACTTTAGATTTTGAAATTAGCTTTTCTCTCCAATACTTAATACCTGAAAGTAATAAAAATAGCTTTGCCGTCCATTTATCTTTACGTTTCAAGTCAGAGTTTAGCTTGATATTAATTATGCCATCATCAAAAGTAGTAAGCTTATCAAAGCTAATGGCTGATAGCAGAGCGAAGAGGTAGTGATTAATCGAAGTACCTGTATAGACATTATTCACTCTGCCGTATTTAGAAAATTTTAAACGGAAATATAAACGTCTTACAAAAATATGTAAGTGTTTAGGATTTGAGTAACTTGTTTCGCTCGGCAAAATAACATAATCAACACTTAGGCTGAACCGCTCCATTTCCTTTGCGTAAAATTTACTCTTATCGTTATCGGTATATGTTAAATAAACACCTTTGGAAAATTTAACCTCTTCAAACTCAGAGATTTTCGCTGCGATTAGTACATGTAAAGGGGTTAAGCAAATGCAGAGGGATTGTTTCATAGGTTTTGCCAGATATTACAATAAAAACTTAGGCCTTATTTATTTTTAGATTTCCGTAACTGTTTAATAATTGAGTTTATTTGCTCGGGTATAAATATATAACTTAAAGCTGTATATACAACCACACCCAAAAGAATTACTAGCGCAAAGATAATAATATTGCTATTTATATAATTTCCGAGATAAATACTACAGCACTTCAGTATCAAGCCCATTGCAAGTGCAAGGGAAATTGACTTTATCAGCGCATACATCCACTCTAAAATCGAAACTCGAATCAGCTTTGTTGACATATACAATGCAGGGATAGCAGAAAGTATACTTGCCACTAAATATCCTAGTGCAACTCCTTCTACGCCGAATTTCGCACCCAAAATAAAAGATATTGCTAGCACTGATCCACTAAATATTGAAAAAAACATCAGGTATTTAGTCTTACCTTGTGCCATTAATACCGTGGTATTGATTCCGACTATAGATTGAATATAGCCTATAGGTGCTAAATATATAAGTATACCTGACACTTGCACCCACCTAGCACCTAGTGCGTGTAGTACAAAAGACTCTCTCAGAACAAAGATACCAACCATTAGTGGCGCTGTAATAAACGATATAAAAGCTACTGTTTGTATGAATAACTTTCCCGTTTCTTCAAGCCTCTCTTGATGTCGACTCATCACTGGGTATAATGCCCTTGAGGCTATCCAAGAGATGTTTTGGATTGGTAACAGCATTATTTTACTCGCTACGGAATACATGCCTAAAGCATTGGCTCCCAACATTTTCCCAATAACTACAGTGTCTAGATTGCGTGTGCAGTAAAAAATAATCTGAAACCCTGTCATGTGCCCTGAAAATGGAAGCACTTCGTTTATTTTTGACAAACTCGGTTTTAGGCTTGGATGCCAATCAGAAGCTATCCACACAAGCATGCTTGCAATTATCGCCGCAGATATTGATTGAACTACAAAACTATACACTCCCCAACCAGCAACAGCGGCTAAGACAGCTAAAATCATAGACAATATAATCGAAAGTATCTCAGCCTGAGCTACTGGGCGAAAAGCTGATTTCCTTTCCAATAAAGCTTTTTGTGCAGATGTAAAACTAGAGATGGGGAATACAAGTGATAGTCCACACAAAACCAATGTTAAAGCTGGGGCATTAAAATATCCAGAAACGAATGTTGATGTTAGCAAAATGATAATACAGACTAAAAAACCTAAAATAATATTCAACCAAAATACAGAGGTAATTATTTCATCATCAATCTCTTTTATTTGTATGATCGCCGCTGCAGTTCCCATATCGCGTAAGAGCAATGCAAGGTTTGTGACGACCATAGCCATACCCATTAATCCATAGTCAGACGGAGATAAAAATCTTGCCAGTATAACTATATTAGCTACTTGAGATAATAATCGCGCGACCTGTGAAACTGCTATCCACTTAGCATTTGATATTGCAGACATTTAATTTTTACGCGGCAATTGAATAGACAACATTTAATGCTTTCTTGTGATGGGTTAAGTTAATTTGAAATAAATAAGCTACGCTTTGAAGCTTGTACTGAGCCAATTAAGTTTTTAACGAACTCCTCTTGCCCTTTGTAAGCCTCTTCTGCACCAGCTGGACTGCTAACTGCAGTTGAAACTCTGACTAATACGCCATCTAAAACCTTACCTTTTAAACCATCACCTAATATTTTCAATCTAGCCGACATCCCGTTTACTGGATAATCATCACCAATTCTTATCCAATAACTAACTGTTTCATAACGGTTTTGATTGCTCACTAATAGACGCGAGGCCTTTACAGGTCTAGCTTCAAATAGATTCATGGTGTTATTGGTTTTGCTTAATAGCTGAAACCCTTGGGCGACATAGCAAACCTCTGGGCGATGAATTTTAATATCTTGTTTTTGCTCGCGAGCATAAGCAATAGCTAGCATGACTCTATCGCCATTTTTATTGGCATATGTGCGCATTACCACTTTGTCATAGAGCTGGCTAGCTAAATCATTGCCACCAGTAGTTAAACCAACTTGCGTAAAGGGGTCTGCAATCTGTTTCCAATCACCAAACTCTACTGGAATGATTGAATCAATATCTGGCGTTGTATTAACTGCATGCATAGTAGGCGTTAACTTAACGGCAAGTAATGCCGCCAGAATTAAAATCGCTGCGACTAGCAGGCTTTTTCTTTGTGTTATTTGAGGAAAAATGAACATGCTTATTTTCATCATGCTATTCAGCCCTTAATCGCTACAACTGAGCGCTTTTCTAATTTTCCTGTAATGTATCTCAACAAGCTATCAACACCAATAATCAGCATTAATGCAGTCATAAATAAAAACATGCCTGAGAATTGATGCACAAAGCCTTGCCCTGCTTCATCACCCCAATAAAAAGTGATAAGCGCTAGCACGATGACTCTGGTGACATTAGAGGCAAAAGATATTGGTACAATCAGTATTGCAAGCAATGCATTACGCATAGGCGACTCATGCCTCATCACATTCATATAGAGCAAGCCTAGTGCTTCTAGAGTGAACAGTGAGTTTAAACCGGCACACGCATCGGCAACTAGCAGCTGATATTGTCCAATAAAGATGATCACTCCATTTCTGGCGACTGGGTAATCCATTTGATACAGCAAATGTTCAGATGCATAAGAAACCGCCATCTTCATTGGTTGTGTAATGATGTCAATGACAGAGGGTGGTAGTGGCACCATAAAACACATGAAAAAGAATGCAAACCAAAAATGTTTAGCTACGCCAGTACCAAAAAACATAAGTACTAAAGCGAGTAGAACAACTACTAATGAACCAACTTCAAATATATAGAGTGATTGAGATCTACCTATGGCATAGAGTACACATCCAATAACTAAAACCGGCCAACCTAGCTTTGGGGCGGGAATAACAGGAATTTTAGTGCTGACGAACAGTTTAGCTTTGTAATAAAAAAACCAGAGTGCTACAGCAAAGACAATCGGACCGTGAGCTTGTTGGTCTGTTTTCCAAATACCATTAAATAAATCATAAAATGTCGGAACATAAACGATTAACAAACCAAGCAATATTGTTAGCAATGGCAATAGTGGCATTAGGTGATTTTTGCTTAAGTTTGAAGCTAAGTATTTAATGGCGATTTTCCAATTGCTGTGCGATTGTATTGCAGTCTAAATTTTCACAAACTCAAAACTGCTGTCATAAATTTCATTTAACTTTATTTAAAAATTATTTAGTAATTTGGAATTGATTGAATCTATAAAGATTATAGATTCTTACCCTAATTTTTACGTACTTAAAAGTCGTTAACTACAGCGCCAACAATCTGAACTCCAGCTAAAGTTAACTGGTCGCGAATATTGGTTAAATCAGACAATCGTGTTTGATTGAGTCTTGATGTTAGCAATGCGCCTTCGCAGCGGCTCGCTACAGTTTGCGCATCAGATGTTTCAATGGCAGGCGCCGTATCAACAATCACGACGTCATAATGAGCTGCCGCTTGTTTCATAAACTCAACAAAATTTGAACGGCTCAATAGTTCCTGCGGATTTGGTGGTACTGTACCCGCACCTAATACCGTTAAATCTACGAATGAATCTACTTTTTGCACAACTTCAAGGCCTGCACGACCCACTAAAATGTCAGAAAGCCCTCTTGATTCGTTTAAGTTAAAAATTTTATGCTGCACAGGCTCTCTTAAGTTAGCATCAACTAGCAAAGTTTGCTCACCCAATTGAGAGAACACCACAGCTAAGTTTGCTGCTAAGTTACTGCAACCATCGCCCGATGTTGCTGATACAATCGCTAGAGACTTATAACCCTCATTAAACCAACGAAGGATTAACTGGCTTCTTAAAGCTCTGAGCGCCTCTACCTGCTTAGAGAAAGGTTTGTAAGCAGCAACCAGCTCTTTACTAAAGTGACCTTGATTAGGCTGAAGGTAAGGGTAATCAAATTGCAATGACAGTACTTGCTTAATATCCTCCTCAGTAATTAAACCAAGCTTCTGAGCAGCATCACCAAAGCGAATATTTTCAACTTTTTGCAATCTAAGAATACGCTCGGCATCCTCTGGCTTGATCTTACCTAAATCAAGCAGTAACTTACCTATACTTGAATCGGCTTTGCGAGCATCATTTGGCACTAATTGCTTTTTATCCACGTTAATATCACCCATATATTTCTAATTTGAAGTAAGCAATTTTCTTGCTTGCCCTAGCAATAAGTTTTCACTCGTTTTTGTGGTATTACCCTCGATCACGGCAAATACTGGCACGCCTAGAATGATAGAAATATCATCTCTGCCGCGAACACGTCGATCTAACAACTCTGCCAATAGTCCGAAGCCAATCCCTAACACGATTCCCACAAATGCCCCCAAAACTATGTTCAGAAGAATCCGAGGACTACTAGGACTGGTTGGAGGAATTGCAGGATTTAAAATAGCAATATCACTCTGATTTGATTGCCCTTCTATGCTGGTTTGGCTAAAACGCTGTGTAACGGCATCCATTGCTTTTTTAGCAACTTCCACGTCTTTTTGTAGAATGCCCATTTCATCTCTCAAACGATTTAAGCCCAGCACCTTTTTCTTTTGCAACTCCACTTGAGTACGGAGTTGTGACTCGCGTTGCTGATTAATACTAGCAGAATTCCCTATGCTGTTTGATAAACGCTGAGCCTCTTCATGCAACTGGCTTTTAATTTTATTGGCTTCACCTTCAGCAGATTTATATGCAGGGTGATTTTTACCTAACCGTTGACCTAATTCCGCCAATTTAGCATCTGCACGAGCTGAGTCAGTTTTTAAACTTTGTATTGTTGGGCTTGATGCTATATCAGGAGAGTCTAGTGTACTTCTTTGTGCATTTGTACTACGTGACTGCGAATCTATAGAAGCTACTTGCACCATGCTTAACTGAGCAGATAATTCATTTAACCGCATATTTTCTATATCCAAACTTTGCTCAGGATTAGTAATGCCTTTTTCTTGTTGATACGCAGATAATCTTGATTGTGCTTGCTCTAAATCATCTCTTAAAGTTTTGACTTGCTGCCCAAAATACCCTGCTGCCTGCTGAGCTGGCGCTACTTTTAATTGAACACTGGTTTGCTGGTAATTTTCCGCAAATGAATTAACCACAACCGTAGCAAAGTTAGGATCCGCGCTATTAAAAGAAATCTCGATCACACTACTTTCTTTAGAAGGCTTCACTATTAGCTTTGCTAGCAATAGGTCCGCTAACCAGTTTTTAATATCACCAACACCTTGTGTTGCCTCGTGAAACTGTACCTGTGCTTGCTCAGACTTATCGAGACCTAACTGACTTACAACTTTCAAAGCAATATTTCTACTTTGTATAATATCGTTTTGAGTTGCCATATAACCAGGCATTAACTGGGCAGGCAGCATCATCCCCGTGACAGGATCCATGCCTTTATAGTTGAGTAATAATGAGGTTGTTGCAGTGTAATTCTTGGGTAAAAAGAAAGTGACTACTGTTGCAGTTGTTACGGTAATAAGAAAGGTAATAAGAATAACCTTATAACGAGCCTTTAATATTAATAGAAATTGAAGCAAATTCATAAATATCCCTAAAATAGACTTTCTTCAACATACAACACATCATTAGCCTTAATTAAATCAGTCAACTTAGGTACTACTTTTTCTACAACCCCAGCGTCATTACGGCGCATCAACTTAATATTGCGTTGCGTACCACGTACAGTAGGTCCACCCCCTTGAGCTAAAGCCTGCACTACGGTCATGTTGCGCTCTACTCTATAGCTGCTTGGTCGCTGCACCTCACCGTAAATATAGTATACAGGTGCGCGGTGTACGTAGATTTGGTCATTGGCAACGACATACATATCTTCAGTAGCTTCATTCGATAGAAAAAGCCCCGCTACATCAAACTCTTTCTTGAATGGTTGCCCATCGTGCAACCCAGTAACGATAACAGAATCTGATGCACTAGGAATCATACCGCCTGCCAATGCTAGAGCGTCGACAAGACGCATTTTAACGCCGTCTAAAGAGAATCTACCTGGACGCAGTACTTGGCCAATAATTGAAACCTGATTTCCAGGCGTAACGTATATCACATCACCATTACTTACTAAAACATCCTCTGCTTTTTTATCACCTAAAAAAAGCGAAGCAATATCAATTTCATATTTATATGGCTTGCCGTCACGAACACCGGATAAAAGTGCCATACCATTGCCAGCATTGACTGAAACGCCGCCAGCGCTTGCTAAAACATTACTAAGGGGAGTATTTGAAGTTTCGAGCGGGAAACGTCCGGGCTTATTCACCATACCTAACACCACTACTTGGTTGCCTCTGACTTGTAACAATACAATATTAACTTGCGGCTCTTTAACATAACCACCTTTGATAAGCGCTTGAGCAATCAATTGCTCTGCAGCAGGAATGCTCTTTCCACCAACGTTTATTTCACCAATGAGAGGATATGTCACTAATCCAGTACCTGAAACACGTGTTTCAGTCGTCAACTCAGGGTTCTGAAAAACATTAATGCGAATTGAATCACCAGCTCCGAGCAGATACTCCAGCTTGCTATCTGCTTTAGCAATGCCGCTAAACGACATAATTGTCAAAAACAAGCTTACTAGAGTGATGAATCTTAAAAAATATAGTTTCACGATATGTCCTTGAGTAAAAAGTTATAAGATCTAATCATGCTATTTTAGACCAGCCACACCTGCTTCAATGGTTGAGTCTTTATTTGATTTTTTTTGCTCTTCGGTAATAGGTGGTGCAGCTTCCGCTTTGTCATCTGCTACAGGCTTCACTTGGTTACCTTCTGACTGACTGGCATTTTGTAGACTCGCAAAGGCACCTAAATACTCAATTTTTGCTTCTTGGCGGAATTTTTTGATTTTGTCTTCGACTATTTGCTTGCCACGTGTATTGATAAAGTAATTCTTAATCATTGGCGTAGCTTCAACTAAACCGACTGGTGACTCTTCAACACTTGTTAATTTGATAGCATGAGCAATATCGCCCGACTGCCAAACAAACATATCACCGTCTTTCAGCACCTGCATTTTAGGCAAAATATCTAGTGGCAGCTGCTCTGCTGGACGTGTAAATGAGCCGCTTGAGTACTTGATACCCTTTGCTTTTAGGCTCTCCGCAATATCCATCATAGATTTCTGGGCCGCCACATCTTCTTTCAAAAGTGCAAGGGTTTGCGGGCTGCTTTGTGTACTAATGTCTTGTAAGTTGTATATACGACGCTTAGAAAACAACTCTGTGTGTTCATCGTAATACTTTTTAAACTCACTGTCGTTTATTTCTGAAGAGTTAGCTAACATTTTCTTTAAGTAAGCTCTTGCTAATATTTCCTTTTTTGCGGCCTCTATTTCTAAGATAACATCTGGTGTCCTATCTAGGCTTTCTTTACTTGCCTTATCAATCACAAGTTGCTGATCAATCAACTTGTCTAATGCTTTTTTTCTGAATTCTGCAACATTCTCAGCAGTGACGTTTTGCGCACCCTTCATCACCGAATCTATTTGGTGAGTTGTGATTTCCACGCCATTCACTTTAGCAGCTATTTGTGAGCTAGCAGCCTTTTCTCCACCTTTGCCACATGCAGTTAAATTGCAAAGAGTAACAACAAGAGCAATTTTTAGAATTTTATTCATCAGCATAAAAACCTTGTAAGTAGATTAGAAAGTAAGTTGTCCATTGACACCGACCGTATTTGATGAAAAGTCTCTGTTAGCAAAGTTTGAGTTTCTTTCATCATGTTGCAAATTAATACCAAACCTCATAGGACTTCTTGGTACCCAAGTCGCCTCAATACCATACGTGAATCCATCATCAACTCTAGCAAATGTTGCTGAACTCGATGCAGGACCATCACCGAGAAATTTTCTTTTACTCACCGAAGCATAACTTCCTAGAGTTACTTTTGAAGTGATAGCCCAAGTTGGTTTTATGCTTAGTATATCGTTGACGGTATAGCTACTAGTAAAATCTTGATAAGATGCAATTTTTCTAGTCAAATCAACAGCTATATTTAGTTTTGCACTAGCATCCCAAGAATAATTGACTCCTCCAAAATATCCAGAGAAGTCTCGCAAAGCAAATGTGTCATCTGTATGGACATTATGACCTAAATTCGCATTCAGCTTCGATTTACCTGACAACTTCCACAATGCATTTAACTCAGCTTCATTTTCAGAGAAATCTTTACCAATTTGATTCAAAAAATTAGTTTCTTGGTTCTCACCATTTCTTTTACGTAACTTCAACGCAATAAAGTTATCAGATGGGAATGAATACTTAACCCCGGCCTCAACTGCGTTGAATTTGAAGCTGGTTTCTTGCAAAAATGTCTGACTGTTGGTACTTTCAAGCTTCGTGTAACCCCCAAGCAAATGCCAAACGTTATGTGGAGACCAGTCAAAATCAAACAGTTGAATTTCAGTAGTTCGTATATTCTGCGTATCCGAATTATTACGATCGAGAAATGGGATCAAATCAACTTTGCGCTCTGATGATAAATTCCCCCTTAAATTAGGAGTAATCGACCAAAGCCACGCTGCTTTATAATTATTAGAGTTGAAATTTAAAAAATCTGCATTGTCATATTTGTTATCTAGATGAGAATAATCAAATTTGAATGCTTGTAAACCATACTTTTTATTTACTTTAATGCCGAAATTTGTTCTCAACACATTATCGGAGCGTTTCGCATCTCCAGTAGGGTCTTGACCATCGGGTAGCAGAAACAAGTTGTCATAATGCCTATAGTCAGTTCCGATCAAAAAATTAATGGTGTCATCACTATCTGCGTAAGCTGAAATAGTGGCGAACTGCGACAAGCAGCATGAAATCGTAAATATAAACTTCATCAACTTATCTTTATTGTACTTATGGTTCACAAAGGACCCTTTAAATGGATGCAACATACAATCCACTAGAAAGATCGACTTTCGACTCTACAATAGCTTCGCGAAGCCTGACACTCATAGTTTGCAGTAAAGTTAACAATAGCTTATTTCCTAATCGCGGCATTTGCAAAAGTACATCATTTAATGTTTCGCGCGTTAAAACGGCAAAATCCGTTGGCAAAAGCGTGACACAACTGGCAAATCTCGGACACCCGTCTATCATAGACATTTCACCAAGAGTTGCACCCACACCAACCTGCGATATTAATTTAACCTCTCCACTTGGAATTATTTTAGTAACCTCCACACTGCCAGTTAATATTAACACTAAGTAATCCCCTGCATCCCCTTCTTTGAGCAAGGTTATATCCTTAGGCGCCGCATAGCAATGCATTAGCTGACACAGCGTTCTTACTTCATCATGGCTAAAAGCTTCAAAAAGCTTAATATCTTCAATTATTTCAAAAATTTCCTCTTCATATTGATCTGCACCACCTAAATAAACCAAGCCTGGATGCAACTCCATAATTTCTCTTTTCATAAATTCAATTAGCACCC
>Ga0208125_100425_pt1 | contig 25529 bp, 21 predicted proteins | sample LakWasM128_HOW14_2_FD_183938 | JGI IMG/M metagenome (GOLD analysis project Ga0208125, IMG submission 183938) | Freshwater sediment methanotrophic microbial communities from Lake Washington under simulated oxygen tension - Sediment Metagenome... | ecosystem: Environmental > Aquatic > Freshwater >...
GGGTTCGTTCAGCGTGATGGCCCGGATGGCCAGCGTGCCGCGGTAGAGCGAGGCGCTGCCGCGCGGCATCACGCCAATGCCCAGGCCGGCGGCCACCATCAGGCACAGCGCGTCGTAGCTGGTGACCTGGATGCGCAGCCGCAGGGGCAGGTCCACCTCGGCGGCGGCGCGCATGAGCTGGTTGTTGACGGCGCTGCCCGGGTGCATGCCGACAAAGGCAAAGGGCAGGGCTTCGGCCAGGCGCACCGCCTTGCGCCGGGCCAGCAGGTGGCCCGTGGGCACGATCAGCACCAGTTCGTCGCTGCGGTAGGGCAGCAGCGTGATGCGCTCGCCATAGTTGCCATGGTTGAGGATGCCCACATCGGCGGCGTTCTCGGCCACCGACTGCGCAATCGCCGTGCTGATCTGTTCCTGCAGGCGCACATCGACCTGTGGGTGCAGCGCCAGAAAGCTCTGCAGCTCGCCCGGCAGGAACTGCGTGATGGCCGAGATGTTGGCCACCACGCGCACATGGCCGCGCACGCCACTGCCGTATTCGCGCATCTGGCTGGCAATGCCATCGAGGTCGTTGAGCACGCCGCGCGCCAGGTTCAGCAGGGTAAACGCCGCCGCGGTGGGCTCGGTGCCGCGGTTGCTGCGGGTGAACAGTGCCACCTGCAGTGCGGCCTCCAGGTCGGCCAGGCGTCGGCTCACGGCCGATGCTGCCAGGTGTTCGCGCGCGGCGGCGGCGGCGATGGTGTTTTCTTCCATCACGGCAACGAACAGGCGCAGGGAGACGGGGTCGAGTTTCATGGGGTGCGTTGATCGTACCTTGTCGCCATGCCGGTTTGCGATGGCAGCTTCGTGCATCAGCGTTTTACGGCTGGCGCGGGCCTGCGCATGATGCGGGCCAGACCCACACAGGCTGCATGCCTGCGGAGATGACACTGCATGAATTCGCCGCAATCACTTCAGGACCTCAGCCCTGCCGCCCTCGCTGGCGTGCGCGTGGTCGAAATGGGCCAGCTCATCGCCGGGCCGTTTTGCGGCAAGACGCTGGGCGAGTTTGGCGCCGATGTGATCAAGATCGAAGCCCCCGAGACCGGTGACCCGCTGCGCAACTGGCGCCTCATCAAGGACGGCACTTCGGTCTGGTGGCAGGTGCAGTCGCGCAACAAGCGCTCGGTGGCGCTGGACCTGCGCCAGAAGGAGGGCCAGGATATTGCCCGCCAGCTGATTGCCGAGGCCGATGTGCTGATCGAGAACTTCCGCCCCGGCACGCTGGAAGGCTGGGGCATGTCGCCGCAGGAGCTGCAGGCGCTCAACCCCGGCCTGGTGATGCTGCGCATCTCGGGCTATGGCCAGACCGGCCCCTACCGCGACCTGCCGGGCTTTGGCGTGATTGGTGAGGCCATGGGCGGGTTGCGCCACCTCACCGGCGAGCCCGGCCGCGTGCCGGTGCGCGTGGGCGTGTCGATTGGCGACACGCTGGCGGCGCTGCACGGCACCATCGGCGTGCTTATGGCGCTGTACCACCGCAAGGTCAACGGCGGCCAGGGCCAGGTGATCGACGTGGCGCTGCACGAGGCCGTGTTCAACGTAATGGAAAGCCTGATCCCCGAATACAGCGCCTTTGGCGCCGTGCGCGAGGCAGCAGGCAGCGCGCTGCCGGGCATCGCCCCGTCCAACGCCTACCCCTGCCAGGACGGCTGGGTGCTGGTGGCGGGCAACGGCGACAGCATCTTCAAGCGGCTGATGGATACCATTGGCCGTCCCGATCTGGCCGCCGCGCCAGACCTGGCCGACAACGCGGGCCGCGTGGCCCGCGTACAGGAGCTCGACGCCGCTATTCAAGCGTGGAGCGCGCAGCGCACAGTGCAGCAGGTGCTGGATGCCCTGGGCGCTGCCCGCGTGCCCGCCGGCAAGGTCTACACCGCCAAGGACATCGCCGAAGACCCGCACTACCGCGCCCGCGACATGCTGCTCTCGCAGACCACGCGCGATGGCTACACGGTGGAGGTGCCCGGTATCGTGCCCAAGCTCTCGGCCACGCCCGGCACCATCCGCAGCAGTGCGCCGCACCTGGGCGACGACACCGATGCCGTGCTGGCAGAGGCGGGCCTGACGCTCGAACAGATTGCGCTGCTGCGCAGCAAGGGAGTGATTCAATGAGTGCATCCAACACCGTGTGGGAGGGCGCGGGCCGCCGCATCCACATCCAGGAAGTGGGCACGCGCGACGGCCTGCAGATGGAGCAGGCCTTTGTGCCCACCGAGGACAAGATCGCGCTGGTGAATGCGCTGTCGAATGCGGGCCTGTCCAAGATCGAGGTCACCTCGTTCACCTCGCCCGCAGCCATCCCGGCGCTGAAAGATGCCGAGATCGTCATGCGCGAGATCACGCGTCGCCCCGGCACCGTCTACACCGCGCTGGTGCCCAATCTGCGCGGTGCCGAGCGCGCCATCGAGGCGCGCACCGATGAGCTCAACCTCGTGATGTCGGTGAGTGCCACGCACAACCTGGCCAACCTGCGCATGACCCAGGCCCAGTCGTTTGCTGCGCTGGCGCAGGTGGTGGCCATGGCACAGTCGGCGGGCGTGGCGGTGAATGTCTCGCTGTCCTGCGTGTTCGGCTGCCCCATGGAGGGCGATGTGGCACCGGCCGAGGTGCTGGGCTGGGTGCAGCGTTTTGCCGATCTGGGCGTGCGCGGCGTCACGCTGTGCGATACCACGGGCATGGCTTACCCCACGCAGGTGCACCAGCTCACGGCCGCTGCCCGTGCGCGCTGGCCGGGCGTGGATTTCACGCTGCATTTCCACAATACGCGCGGCATGGGCCTGGCCAATGTGCTGGCAGCCGTCGACGCGGGCGCCGACCGGTTCGATGCCTCGCTGGGCGGGCTGGGCGGCTGCCCCTATGCGCCGGGTGCCAGCGGCAATGCGTGCAGCGAGGAGATCGTGCATGCGCTGCAGCTCATGGGCTATGACACGGGTGTGGATCTGGCGCAGCTCATTGGCGCCGCGCAGCGCCTGCCCGCGCTCATCGGTCACGACATTCCCAGCCAGATCGCCAAGGCGGGGCCGCGCCTGGCGCTGCACCCGGTGCCCGCGGATTTCGAAGCGATTCGCGAAAGGGCGCTTTCCCGTTGAATACTGACGGGCCTGCATTCCCCATAACCCCAGGAGACAAAAACCATGACATTCCAAACCACGTTGTCTCGCCGCCTTTTCACTGCGGCCGTGCTGTGCTCTGCTGCCTTGGCAGTGGGCGCGCAGGACAAGTACCCGTCCAAACCCATCACCGTGGTGGTGCCCCAGGCCGCTGGCGGCGCCAACGATGCCATCGCCCGCGTGGTGGCGCAAAAACTCACCGAGCAGCTGGGCCAGAGCGTGATCGTGGACAACCGCCCCGGCGCGGGCGGCACCTTGGCCACCGCCGCCACGGCCCGCGCGCGCAACGATGGCTACACGCTGATGCTCACCGCCGACAGCGCCCACGTCATTGGCCCCGCGCTGTACAAGAACCCCGGCTTTGATCCGGTGAAGGACTTCACGCCCGTGGCGCCCGTGGCCACGGCAGGCTATGTGCTGGTGGCGCACCCCTCCTTTCCCGCCAACACCGTGGCGGAGATGGTTGCGCTGGCCAAGGCCAGCCCCGGCAAGTATTCGATCGCTTCGGCGGGCAACGGTACGCTGAACCACCTGATCGGCGAGATGCTGCAAAAGGCCGCAGGCATCCAGCTGCAGCACATTCCCTACAAGGGCTCGGCGGCGGCCGCTACCGATGTGGTGGGCGGGCAGGTGCCTCTGTCGGTGCAAAGCCTGCCCTCGGCCATTGCCTTCATCAAGGCGGGCAAGCTCAAGGTGCTGGGTGTGGTCAACGAGAAGCGTGTGGCTGCCTTGCCCGACGCGCCCACTATTGGCGAAACCCTCAAGGGCTTTGGCCAGGCGCCCTGGTACGCGCTGTTTGCCCCGGCCGGCACACCCGCGTCCATCGTGGCAATGCTGCAGGCCGAAGTGGCCCGTGCACTGGAGCACAAGGACGTGGTCGAGAAACTGGCCGCCGTGGGCTGCGAACCCTTCAAGGGAACGGCCGCACAGTTGGGCGCGCTGGTGCAGGCCGACCTGCCCAAGTGGAGCCGGGTCGTCAAGGACACCGGGGCCACGGTAGATTGAGCAAGTGGGCGGTGGCACCCGGGCCCTCGCCCCGCCGGACAATATTCAACCACAGTGAAAACGGAGACATCGCATGAAAACCCATCGCCAGCCATTCACCACCCTGGCCATCGCCGCGCTGGCCCTGGGCCTGGGCAGTGCCGCCTGGGCGCAAGGCGCCTACCCCACCAAACCCGTGACCATGGTGGTGCCCACCGCTGCTGGCGGCACCACCGACCTGTCGGCGCGCATGGTGGCGCAGGCGCTCGGCCCGGTGCTGGGTCAGTCGGTGGTGGTGGACAACAAGGGCGGTGGCAATGGCAACATTGCGGCCAGCATCGTCAAGCGCGCCGAGGCCGATGGTTACACGCTGTTCATGCAGTACTCGGGCTACCACGTGATCTCGCCCCACCTGACCAAGGTGGCCCAGTGGGCGCAGAGCGACTTTCAGCCGGTTGCCAACGTGATTTCGGCGCCGCAGATCATCGTGGTGCGCAATGACCTGCCGGTGAAGTCCTTGCCTGAGCTGATGGCCTACGCCAAGGCCAACCCGGGCAAGCTCAACTACGCCTCTTCGGGCAACGGTTCGCTGCAGCATGTGACCGGTGCCATGCTGGAGCAGCAGGGCGGCATCAAGATGGTCCATGTGCCCTACAAAGGCACGGGCCCCGCGCTGCAGGACCTGCTGGGCGGCCAGGTCGACCTGACATTTGGCACCGCGCCGCCTTTCATGCCCCATATCGCCAGCGGCAAGCTGCGCGTCCTGGCCGTGACCGGCAAGGAGCGCCTGCCCAGCCTGCCCGATGCGCCCACCACGGCCGAGGCGGGCTACCCCGGTGTGAACGCCACGTCGTGGTTTGCGCTGTTTGCGCCGGCTGGTGTGCCCAAACCGGTGGTGGACAAGCTCACCGCCGACATCCGTACCGTGGTGCAGAGCGCTGCCTTCAAGCAAAAGGCGCAGGAGCAGGGCGCGACGGCCGACTACCAAAGCCCCGCGCAGCTGGGCGAGAAGGTCAAGACCGATCTGGCCAGCTGGGCCAGCGTGGTGAAGAGCGCCAAGATCGAAGCAGAATAATGCTCCAATAGGCTGCTGGCTCATGTTTTATTGCACTGGTAGCTATGTAAATAGTAGCGTTCGGGTGGTGGTTTCTCAAGGGGCCTGGCGCGCGGCCACAATACGCGCCATGTCTGATGTGCATTCCGAAGAACTCCTGGCGCAGGTGGCTGCGCTGCCGGCGCTGCCGGGTGTCTACCGCTATTTCGACGCGCAGGATGCGCTGCTCTACGTGGGCAAGGCGCTCAACCTCAAGCGGCGCGTCTCCAGCTACTTCCAGAAGAACCATGGCGGCACGCGCATCGGCCACATGGTCAGCAAGATCGTGCGCATGGAGACCACGGTGGTGCGCTCCGAGGCCGAGGCGCTGCTGCTGGAAAACAACCTCATCAAGACGCTGAACCCCAAGTTCAACATCCTGTTCCGCGACGACAAGAGCTATCCCTACCTCAAGATCACCGGCGTACCCGGATCGGGCAGCCGCAGCGACGCACCGGGTCAGGTGTTTCCGCGCATGGCCTACTACCGGGGCGCGGTCGATAAAAAGCACCGCTACTTCGGCCCGTACCCCAGCGCCTGGGCGGTCAAGGAAACCATCCAGCTGCTGCAAAAGGTGTTCCGGCTGCGCACCTGCGAAGACACGGTGTTTGCCAACCGCACGCGGCCCTGCCTGCTGTACCAGATCAAGCGTTGCACCGGGCCCTGCGTCAACCTGATTTCGCCCGAGGCCTATGCGGCCGACGTGCAGCACGCCGAGGCGCTGCTGCGCGGCGAGACCCAGGCGCTGCTGCAGGCGCTGGAGGCGCGCATGATGGCGCATTCCGACAAGCTCGAATTCGAGCAGGCCGCCGAGGTGCGCAACCAGATCCAGGCGCTGTCGCGCGTGCTGCACCAGCAATCCATTGAAACGGTGGATGACAAGGATGTGGACATCCTGGCCGTGCGCGTGCAGGGTGGCCGCGCCTGCGTGAACCTGGCCATGGTGCGCGGCGGGCGCCATCTGGGCGACCGGCCGTACTTTCCTGTGCATGTAGAGGATGCGGCCGGAGTTTTTGCGCAGGAAGGCGACGAGGCGGCACCTGCAGCCGCCCGGCCCGTGCCGCCCGTGGAGGTGCTGGTGCTGCAGGCCTTTATCGCCCAGCACTACATCGGTGTGCCCGTGCCCCCGCTGCTGGTGACCAGCGTGCCGGTGGACAAGGCCCTGCTGGCGGCGCTGACCGAGCAAAGCGGCCTGCGCGTGAGCGCCATCCACCAGCCGCGCGAACAGCGCCGCGCCTGGCTGGACATGGCGCAAAAGAACGCCGACCTGCAGCTGGCCCGCCTGCTGGCCGAGGAGGGCTCGCAGCAGGCTCGCACGCGGGCCCTGGCCGAGGCACTGGATTTGCCGCCGGAAGATCTGGACCAGCTCACCATCGAGTGTTTCGACATCTCGCACACGGCGGGCGAATCCACGCAGGCATCTTGCGTGGTGTTTCACCACCACAAGATGCAGAGCAGCGAATACCGCCGCTACAAGATCGAGGGCATCACCGGCGGCGACGACTACGCTGCCATGCGGCAGGTGCTCACGCGCCGCTATAGCAAGGTGGCCGAAGCCGCGCGCGAAGCGGGAGGCATCGACTATGCCGCCAACCCTGCGCCGGGGGCAGAAGAGGCTGCCCGACCCAGCGGCCAGGCGCGCCTGCCCGATCTGGTGCTGCTCGACGGCGGCAAAGGCCAGGTGGCGGTGGCGCGCGAGGTGTTCACCGCGCTGGGGCTGGACCTCACGCGCATCGTGGGCGTGGAAAAAGGCGAGGGCCGCAAGGTGGGCCTGGAAGAGCTGGTGTTTGCCGATGGGCGCGAAAAAGTCTATCTGGGCAAGGATTCGGCCGCGCTGATGCTGGTGGCGCAGATCCGCGACGAGGCCCACCGCTTTGCCATCACCGGCATGCGCGCGGCGCGCGCCAAGGTGCGCGTGGGCGGCGGGCAGCTCGAAGAAATTGCCGGCGTGGGACCCAAGAAGCGCGCGCGGCTGCTGCAGCGCTTTGGCGGTGTGCGGGGCGTGGCGGCGGCCAGCGTCGAAGACCTGGTGACGGTGGACGGCATTTCGCGCGAACTGGCCGAAGAGATCTATCGCGCACTGCGCTGATATCCACCAAGCCAGCGTGACACAATCACGTCCATGTTTTTCACCATTCCCACCATCATGACCTGGACGCGCATCGTCGCGATACCTTTGATTGTGGGGGTGTTCTACGCGCCGCTCGACCCGTCCACGCGCAATCTCATCGCCACCGTGATGTTCGTGGTGTTTGCCGCCACCGACTGGCTCGACGGCTTTCTGGCGCGCAAGCTCAACCAGACCTCGTCTTTTGGCGCTTTTCTGGACCCGGTGGCCGACAAGTTCCTGGTGTGCGCATCGCTCTTGGTGCTGGTGCACCTGCAGCGCGCCGATGTGTTCGTGGCGCTCATCATCATCGGCCGAGAGATCGCGATTTCGGCCCTGCGCGAGTGGATGGCGCAGATCGGTGCCAGCAAGAGCGTGGCCGTGCACATGATCGGCAAGCTCAAGACCACGGTGCAGATGACGGCCATCCCTTTCCTGTTGTATGACGGGCGCCTGTTCGGCGTGATCGACACCGGGGTGTGGGGCACCTGGCTGATCTGGATTTCTGCCGTGCTCACGGTCTGGTCCATGGTGTATTACCTGCAGAAGGCGCTCCCGGAAATCCGGGCCCGTGTCAAGTAATTCCAGATTTTTTGGTCGCAGGCGCTTGATGGATAAGCGCTGGTTGCTATACTTTCAGGAGCATTTGAATGGCGAAGCATCGCATTGCAGTCGTTGCTGGTGACGGCATTGGCAAAGAGGTCATGCCCGAGGGTCTGCGCGTGCTGGACGCGGCAGCGCGCAAGTTCGGCATCGACCTGCACTTCGACCATTTCGACTTCTCGAGCTGGGACTACTACGAGAAGCACGGCAAGATGCTGCCCGACAACTGGAAGGAGCAGATCGGCGGCCATGAGGCGATCTACTTTGGCGCCGTGGGCTGGCCCGAGAAGATTGCCGACCATGTCTCGCTCTGGGGTTCGCTGCTGCTGTTTCGCCGCGAGTTCGACCAGTACATCAACCTGCGCCCCGCGCGCCTCATGCCCGGCGTGATCGCGCCCGTGGTGCGCCGCGATGGCAGCCCGCGCCTGCCCGGCGAGATCGACATGCTGATCGTGCGCGAGAACACCGAAGGCGAATACTCCAGCATCGGTGGCCGCATGTACGAAGGCACCCCGCGCGAGATCGTGATGCAGGAGACGGTGATGTCCCGCCACGGCGTGGACCGCGTACTGAAGTTCGCCTTCGACCTGGCCCAGTCGCGCCCCAACAAGCACCTGACCAGCGCCACCAAGTCCAACGGCATCGCCATCACCATGCCCTACTGGGACGAGCGTGTGGCCGAGATGGCCAAGGCCTACCCGGATGTGAAGGTGGACAAATTCCACATCGACATCCTCACGGCCCACTTCGTGCAGCGCCCTGACTTCTTTGATGTGGTGGTGGCCAGCAACCTGTTTGGCGACATCCTTTCGGATCTGGGCCCGGCCTGCACCGGCACCATCGGCATCGCACCCAGCGCCAACCTGAACCCCACCCGCACCATGCCCTCGCTGTTCGAGCCCGTGCATGGCTCGGCGCCCGACATTGCGGGGCAGGGCATTGCCAACCCCATCGGCCAGATCTGGTGCGGCGCGATGATGCTCGATTTTCTCGGTTACCGTGCCGCGCACGACGCCGTGCTGGCTGCCATCGAGGCCGTGCTGGCTCCCCAGGGCGGCGGCCCGCGCACACCGGACCTGGGCGGCAAAGCCAGTACCCAGGATGTGGGGCGCGCCATTGCGTCTGCCTTGTAACCCGCAACATCAGTGTGGTGTCAATCAGGAATGTTGCCCATGCGGCGGCTTTGAGACAAAACCGCCCTGCAAGCCCCGTCGTACCGTGAAATACGACTAGAATTCAAAGCAACGCTGCTGCAAATCAGCGCGTTGTATTGACACCCGGAAACTCGATGGCTTTAATCTGATGCAGCAGCGCCTGCTGCATACGCCAGTCATTCCCCCGTCTGATCCCGTCCAGTCCCCCGGGGCTGTGCTTTCGGACGTGTGAAGACCAGATATCCGCGAGACATTCCATCAACTCTTTTCCGAGAGGCTTCTTGTGAACAAAACCGAACTGATTGAGCACATCGCTACCAACGCCGACATCTCCAAGGCCGCAGCTGCGCGTGCCCTGGAATCCACGATTGAGGCCGTCAAGAAGACCCTGAAGAAGGGCGGCACTGTTTCGCTCGTCGGTTTCGGTACCTTTGCAGTGGGCAAGCGTGCAGCCCGCACGGGTCGCAATCCCCGTACCGGCGCTGCGATTAAAATCAAAGCTGCTAAAGTTCCAAAGTTTCGTCCAGGCAAGGCATTGAAAGACGCCTTGAATTGATGGCCAGTTAGGTTGGGGTCCTTAGCTCAGTTGGTAGAGCGGCTCCTTTACACGGAGTAGGTCGGCGGTTCGAGACCGTCAGGACCCACCACCACCGAACAAAGGCGAACGAAAGTTCGCCTTTTGTTTTTTGTCTCTGAAAGATCGACCATGTTTGAATCCATCCGCAAGCACTCCAAGATCGTGATGTTCTTGTTGTTCTTGTTGATCATTCCATCGTTTGTGCTGGTGGGCATCGACAGCAACTATTTCTCCGAAAAGAGCGCTGTGGTTGCTCGCGTTGATGGTCACGACATCAAGCAGACCGACTGGGACAACGCCCACAAAACGGAGACGGACAGAATCCGGGCCCAGTCGCCCACGGTGGATGCAAAACTGCTCGACTCTCCCGAGGCCCGCTATGCAACGCTGGAACGCCTGGTTCGTGACCGGGTGCTACAGGCCGCAGCCCAGAAAATGCACCTGGTCACCAGTGACAGCCGCCTGGCCCGCAGCCTGCAGGAAATTCCGGCCATCGCCGCCCTCAAACGCCCTGATGGCTCGCTGGATGCCGAGGCCTACCGCGCATTGGTGGGCGCCCAAGGGCTGACGCCTGAAGGGTTCGAGGCCAGTGTGCGCCGGGACATTTCGGTGAACCAGGTGATGGGCGGGGTGATGGAATCCGCCTTCGGCACCGATGCGCAGGTCAAGCTGTCGCTGGACGCCCTGTACCAGCGCCGCGAAGTGCAGATTGCCCGTTTCAACCCCGCAGATTTTTCCGGCAAGGTGGCGCCCACCGACGCTGATCTGGAAGGCTACTACAAGGCCCATACCTCCGCATTCCAGCAGGCCGAACAGGCCGCCGTGGAGTATGTGGTGCTGGATCTTGACAGCGTGCGTGCTGGCATCACGCTGAACGAAGATGACTTGCGCACCTATTACAAGGAAAACGTGGCCCGCCTGGCAGGCAAGGAGGAGCGCCGGGCCAGTCATATCCTGATCAATGCGCCCAAGGATGCGCCCGCGGCAGACCGGGAAAAGGCCAAGGCGCGTGCCGTGCAATTGCTGGAACAGGTGCGCAAGGCGCCCGCCACTTTTGCGGAGGTTGCCAAGAAGTCCTCCGAAGATGCGGGGTCTGCCGTGTCGGGCGGAGACCTGAACTTCTTTGGGCTGGGCGCCATGGTCAAGCCGTTCGAAGACGCGGCTTTTGCGATGAAAAAAGGCGATATCAGCGACGTGGTGGAAACCGATTTCGGTTATCACATCATTTTGCTGACGGACATCAAGACACCCCGTCAGCCAAGCTTTGAAGAGTTGCGCCCCTCCATGGAAGCCGAACTCAAGCAACAGCAAGCGCAGCGCAAGTTTGCCGAGGTGGCCGAATCGTTTGCCAATGGCGTCTATGAGCAATCCGACAGTCTCAAGCCCGTGGCCGAAAAGCTCGGGCTCAAAGTGCTGACGGCGTCAGGTGTCACCCGTACACCAGCGCCTGGAGCGACGGGCCCGTTGGCCAACGGCAAGCTGCTGGAGGCGCTGTTCTCAACGGATTCGATCGAGAACAAACGCAATACCGAAGCCGTGGAAATCGGACCCAGCCAGATGGCTGCTGCCCGCGTCAGCGCCTACACCGCTGCACGCACCCTGCCACTGGAGGAGGTGCGTGCGCAGGTGCGCAGCCTGTATATCGCCGAGAAATCCGCCGAACTGGCGCGCAAGGACGGCGAAGCAAAGCTGGCTGCATGGAAAGCCACGCCCGGCAATGCTGCGGGTTTGCAATCCGCCATCGTGATCTCGCGCGATCAACCCCAGAATCAGCCACGGCGTCTGGTGGATGCGGTATTGGGTGCCAGTACCGCCACCTTGCCAGCTTGGATCGGTGTGGATCTGGGAGCGCAGGGTTACGCCGTAGCCAAAGTCAATCGACTGGTTCCGCGCGAGACCCCCAACGAGCAAGTCGCCCGCCAGGAGCGCCAGCAATACCTGCAGTGGTGGAGCAATGCCGAAGGACTGGCCTACTATGAGCTGCTGAAAGACCGCTTCAAGGTTCAGATCAAGGCCCCCCGCCCACAGTCCGCACCCGATTGATCAGAAATTTGACGGATATTGGCGCGAAGCCCGGTTTTCTCGGGCTATAATTCAAAGCTACGGTGGCTGTAGCTCAGTTGGTAGAGTCCAGGATTGTGATTCCTGTTGTCGTGGGTTCGAGCCCCATCAGCCACCCCAAAAAATGCCAGTACAAACAAGGACCTTCGGGTCCTTGTTTCGTTTCGGAGGCACTCCAGGGGCGAGAGTTGAAGTCCACTGGCCATCGCCTTCTGCTAGCGACACCCGTTCTGGACTGTTTGCTGCTGCTTTATTTTCCCGACATTGCTTGGTTCGCGGCAAGGGTTTCATTTTCAGAAGCCGGGTCAATGCATCAGATTGCCAGTGGTGCGAAGGCGCTTGAGCTTGATGTCTGCTGCTTCGGGTCGGGCGGCTCAAAAACCATCGCGTAGTCGCGCTGCATCCGCTGGTCTTGTATCCATTCCACCGGTCTTTTTTTGGCGGCAAATGTGCCAACGCGGGGCAAGACGGGGCACAGAGATAAAAAAAGCCCGATCCTGGGATCGGGCTTTAAAAGGATCCCTGAAACGGGGGTTTCGAGAGGATCCAAGGAGACAACTGGAGGCCCCGAATTCGGGGCGATGGCTCAATGGTCGGGGCATTTCCTGGGCGCTGGCGGGAGACTGCACTCCAGTGCCAGTGCCGCGCCTGGTTCAGCGCTTGCGGGGAGCGGCCGACTTGGCGGCGTCGGCTGCGGTGCTGGCGACGGCGTTGAAGTTGGCTTCGGCCACGTCAGAGGCTTGCTTGACGGCCTTCTGCACCGATTCGAAAGCGTTGTTGGCAGCGGCAACGGCGCTCTTCATCACGGCGACGGCGGTTTCGGAACCGGCGGGGGCGTTCTTGGCAGCGCTGTCCACCAGGTTGGCGAATGCCTTTTGCGCGTCGGCGGTCTGGGTTTCGAAGGTCTTGCCGAATTCTGCGCCGGTGCCCGAAGCGATGTCATACAGGTGACGGCTGTAGGCGGCGGTCTTTTCAGCCAGGGGCTGGAACAGGCCGGCTTGCAGTGCCAGCAGCTCCTGTGCGTCCTTCACGCCCAGGACAGCCTGGGTGTGTTGAGCGGCTTCCGTCAGGGCAGCGCGCGAGGCGGTCACGTTCAGTTCGACCAGCTTTTCCACGCCTTCGAAGGCCTTGGTGGTCAGACCAAACAGGGTTTCGATGTTGGCTTTGTGGGATGCCAGGATTTGTTCTGCGGTCAGCGACATGTCATATCTCCTAAAAATGAAACCCGGATGGGTCAAGGTGGTTCACGGACATCTGCGCTGACCTTGACTCGGTAAAGTCATGTTGCAGTGCAGCATGGAGGGAATTTTAGGTGCTTGCAGTTCAATTGCAAGCTATTTTTGCTGCAATGCAACATATTAGGGGCAACTCCCCAGCGGTGATGGGATTGCCACAATCGTGTCATGCATGCCTATTACGCAGACCATTTTGTGTTGCCCCTGCCGGAGGGGCATCGCTTTCCCATGGCGAAATACCGCCTGTTGCGTGACCGCCTGGCGCAGCAGTTGCCCCAGGTGCAACTCCAGGTGGCCCCGCGGGCCTCTGATGGTGAATTGGCCCTGGTTCACACGCCGGGCTATGTCCAGGCGATTGTTGATGGCACTTTGACTGCAGCCGCGCAGCGGGAGATCGGGTTTCCGTGGACCGAGGTGATGGCCGAACGCGCCCGGCGCTCGGTGGGCGCCACTATTGCGGCATGCCGTGCGGCCCTGGCGCAAGGGGTGGCGGGCAGCTTGGCGGGGGGCACGCACCACGCCTATGCCGACAGGGGCAGCGGGTTTTGCGTGTTCAACGACATTGCCGTGGCTGCGCGCCTGATGCAGGCTGAGTGCCAGCGTGGGGGCAGCGCTGGCGTGGTGCCGCCACTTCGGGTGGCGGTGATCGATCTGGACGTGCACCAGGGCAATGGCACGGCACATATCTTTCGCAGCGATGCCAGCGTGTTCACGCTGTCCCTGCACGGGGCGCGCAATTATCCGTTCCGCAAGGAGGCCGGCGACCTGGATGTGGAGCTGCCCGACGGCTGCGCGGACGACGAATACCTGCAGGCGTTGGACCAGGCGCTGGACGCGCTGGAGCAGCGCTTTGCGCCCGGGCTGGTGCTGTACCTGGCGGGTGCCGATCCCCATGTGGGCGACCGGCTGGGCCGCCTGGCCCTGAGCCACGACGGCCTGGAGGCCCGTGACCGCCGGGTTTTCGACTGGGCCTGGCAGCGTCGCTTGCCCTTGGCCTTCACGATGGCCGGTGGCTATGGCCGCGACCTGGCCGACACGCTTCAGGCGCAGCTGACCACCTGGCGGGTGGCGCAGCAGTACCATGCGCGCTGGCAGAATGTCCGGCCATGACCACTGCCCCCCTTTCCCCGGCCGCACAGCCCGCGCGCCCGGTGCCACAGCCGCGCAGCGCCTACCATGCCTTCCGCTCCATCAGCACCCGCTGGATGGACAATGATGTCTATGGGCATGTGAACAACGTCGTTTACTACAGCTGGTTCGACACCGCCGTGAACGCCCACCTGATCGAACAGGGCGTGCTCGATATCCATGCCGGTGACACCATCGGTCTGGTGATCGAGACCCAGTGCAACTACTTTGCCCCGCTGGCATTTCCGCAGACGGTGGAGGCGGGCATCCGCGTGGCGCGGCTGGGTGGCTCCAGCGTGCGCTATGAGGTGGGGCTGTTTGCCCAGGGCGAGCCACTGTGCGCCGCCGCCGGGCATTTCATCCATGTGTATGTGGACCGCGCCACGCGCCGGCCCGTGCCGGTGCCAGAGGCACTGCGTGCCGTGTTGCAGGCACTGGTGGTGGTTGCTTGATAATTTTGCTATACAAAATATAGCGGTTGGCGCTTTTTGCAAAGGTGCTGAAGCCATTTTTGACACATATCTTGCAACCGGGGCAATAGGGGGCTTTCAGACGGAGGCTGCAGCCGCCTGATGGCCTACACTTTGGGGCCCCTGGCCGCGCCAGCGATGGTTTCTGCACCCCCGGGCTGCCCTGCCGTGGCCCCGCCTCACCATGATCATCACCAGCCTGCTCGATACCGATCTGTACAAGTTCACCATGATGCAGGTGGTGCTGCACCAGTTTCCCGGGGCGCAGGTCGAATACCGCTTCAAGTGCCGCAACCCCGGCGTGGAGCTGGCGCCCCATGTGGCCGAGATCAAGGCGGAAATCCGTTCGCTGTGCAGTCTGCAGTTCCAGGACGATGAGCTGGCCTACCTGCGCTCGTTGCGCTTCATCAAGAGCGACTTCGTGGATTTTCTCGGCCTGTTCCGGCTGAACGAGAAATACATCACCGTCACACCGCTGCCCTCGGGTGAGATCGACATCACCATCCGCGGGCCATGGCTGCACACCATCCTGTTCGAGATTCCGGTGCTGGCCATCGTGAACGAGGTCTACTTTCGCAACACGCAGAAGGTGCCTGATTTCCCTGAGGGCCGCCGGCGCCTGGACGACAAGATCGCGCTGCTGCAGGCCGAGGGTCTGGCCGAGCTCAAGATTGCCGATTACGGTACGCGTCGGCGCTTCAGCCGTGCATGGCATGAAGAGCTTTTGCGCGTGCTGGTGGCCCGTCTGGGAACGGGCGACCGCCGCCCGGGGGCACCGCCCGGCCCAGGCCAGTTTGCGGGCACCAGCAATGTGCTCTATGCCATGAAGCTTGGTGTGACGCCGCTCGGAACCATGGCGCATGAATATTTGCAGGCCTGCCAGGCGCTGGGTCCGCGCCTGCGCGACAGCCAGGTGTTCGGCTTTGAAATGTGGGCCAAGGAATACCGCGGCGACCTGGGCATCGCGTTGTCCGATGTGTACGGCATGAGTGCCTTCCTGCGCGACTTCGACCTGTATTTCTGCAAGCTGTTCGATGGTGCCCGGCACGACAGCGGCGACCCGTTTGCCTGGGGTGAGCGCCTGCTCGACCACTACCGCAAGAACCGAGTCGATCCGCTCACCAAGACGCTGATCTTCAGCGACGCGCTCACCTTCCCGCGCACGATAGAGCTGTACCAGCAGTTCCGGGGCCGCTGCCAGCTGGCGTTTGGCATTGGCACCAACCTCACCAACGATCTGGGGTATGAGCCCCTGCAGGTGGTCATCAAGATGACGCGCTGCAACGGCCAGCCCGTGGCCAAGGTGTCGGATACACCCGGCAAGGGCATGTGCGATGACGAGAAATATCTGGCCTATCTGCGCCAGGTGTTCGAGATTCCCTCGGTGCAATGACCGCTCCGGGTGTCCCCTGCAACCCTTCGACAAGAAAGAGAACCCCCCCATGAAGATTTTCCGCTGGCTGGCCGCTGCCGCCCTGTGCGTGCTGCCCGGCCTGGCAGGTGCCGCCGATATCGATGGCAGCCGCCTTTCGCTGTTGTGGGGTGTGCCGTTTGCCGGCATTTTGCTGTCGATTGCGCTCGTGCCCCTGCTGGCACCCGTCTTTTGGCACCACCACTTTGGCAAGGTGGCGGCGGCCTGGGGGTTGGCGTTTCTGCTGCCGTTTGCCGTGGTGTTCGGCCCGGCGGTGGCCGGCGCCAGCTTCGTGCATGCGCTGCTGGCCGAATACATTCCGTTCGTCATTTTGCTCACGGCGCTGTTCGCGGTGTCGGGTGGCATCTACATCCGGGGCAACCTGCATGGCAGCCCGGGGCTCAACACGGCCATTTTGGCCATTGGCGCCGTGCTGGCCAGCTTCATGGGGACCACGGGCGCATCCATGCTGCTGATTCGCCCGCTGATCCGCGCCAACGACAACCGCAAGCATGTGGCCCATGTGGTGGTGTTCTTCATCTTCATCGTCTCCAATGCGGGCGGCTCGCTCACGCCGCTCGGGGATCCGCCGCTGTTCCTGGGCTTCCTGAAGGGTGTGGATTTTTTCTGGACCGTGGCCCATATCTTCCAGGAGACCCTGTTTCTGGTGGGCGTGCTGCTGGTGCTGTTCTACGTGCTCGACAGCTGGTACTACCGCCGCAGCCAGGAGGTGAGGCCGCAAGACCCGACCCCTGACACCCGTGCCATCGGCTTTGACGGCAAGGTCAACTTTGCCCTGCTGGGCGCGGTGGTGGCGCTGGTGCTGCTCAGCGGTTTCTGGAAATCGCCGGTGGTGTTCAACGTTGCCGGCACCGAGGTGGGATTGCCCGGCATCGTGCGCGATGTGGGCCTGGTCCTTGTCACGCTGGCTTCGCTCTGGCTCACGCCCAAAACGGTCCATGCCGACAACCAGTTCGGCTGGGGGCCCATGCAGGAAGTGGCCAAGTTGTTTGCCGGCATTTTTCTGACCATCATCCCCGTGATCGCCATGCTCAAGGCGGGTGTCAACGGTCCCTTTGGCGCCATTGTGGCCGCCGTGACGCGGTCCGACGGATCGCCCGATCCGGCCATGTATTTCTGGGCTACCGGTGTGCTGTCGTCGTTTCTGGACAATGCTCCCACCTACCTGGTGTTCTTCAACACCGCCGGAGGCGACCCCGCCGTGCTCATGACCACGCTGGCCCCCACGCTGGCGGCCATTTCGGCCGGCGCCGTGTTCATGGGGGCCAACACCTACATCGGCAATGCGCCCAATCTGATGGTCAAGGCCATTGCCGAAGACCGTGGCGTGAAGATGCCCAGCTTCTTTGGCTACATGCTGTGGTCGTGCGGCGTTCTGGTGCCCTTGTTTATTCTCATGACCTTTATCTGGTTCCGTTGATTGGAGACTTCCTGATATGAGCAAACCCCGCATCCTGGTTGCCCGCGCGATCTTTCCTGAGGTGGTTGCGCGCCTGGCGCAGCATTTCGAGGTCGAATCCAACCCCGATGACGTGATCTGGTCGCCCCAGGAGCTGGCCGCGCGGCTGGCCGACAAGGACGGTGCGTTCACCACGGGCAGCCAGCGCATCGATGCCGCCCTGCTGGCCGCCGCGCCGCGCCTGAAGATCGTGGCCAACATGGCCGTGGGCTACAACAACTTCGACGTCGATGCCATGACGGCCGCGAGCGTGCAGGGCACCAACACGCCCGACGTGCTGACCGAAACCACGGCGGACTTCGGCTTTGCGCTGCTCATGGCCACGGCCCGGCGCATGGCCGAAAGCGAGCATTACCTGCGCGCTGGAAAGTGGACCACCTGGCGCTACGACATGTTTGCCGGCAGCGACATCCATGGCAGCACGCTGGGCATCATCGGCATGGGGCGCATCGGCCAGGGCGTTGCCAAGCGCGGCGCGCATGGTTTTGGCATGAACGTGGTCTATCACAACCGATCGCGCCTGTCGCCCGCGCTGGAGGCCGAGTGCAAGGCCCGTTATGTCGAAAAAGACGAGCTGCTGCGCACGGCCGACCATGTGGTGCTGGTGCTGCCCTACACCCCGGCATCGCACCACACCATAGCAGCAGCCGAGCTGGCGCTGATGAAGCCCACGGCCACGCTCATCAACATCGCGCGCGGCGGCATCGTGGACGACGCAGCACTGGCAATAGCGTTGCGCGAGCGGCGCATCGCTGCGGCGGGCCTCGATGTGTTCGAGGGCGAGCCCACGGTGCACCCCGACCTGCTCACCGTGCCCAACGTGGTGCTCACGCCGCACATCGCCAGCGCCACGGTGCCCACGCGCCTGGCCATGGCCAACCTGGCGGCGGACAACCTGATCGCCTTCTTTGACGGGCGCGGGCCGCTCACGCCGGTGAACCAGCCGGTGGCCGGTGTGCGCGCCAGGTGATGCTGGGATCTGAGCGAAATTTGCCTATAACGCTTATGAAGTAAGCGTTATTTGCTACTAAAAACATAGTAAATCTGTCTTGACTACCGATACCCTTGTGCTGCTGGCCGCGCTGGCGCTGGTTCTCGCCCTGCTGGTGCTGCTGTTGTTGCGCCGCCCCCGTGTCGATCTGCCACCCGAATGGCTGGCGCGCCTGCAGGCCCTGGAGCAAACCGCCCTGGCCACGCAGATTGCCGTGGCCAAGAACGATGGCGCTCTGGATGGCATGGGCCAGCAGCTGCGCGGTTTCACCCAGACCACCCAGACCACGCTGGAGACCCTGCGCCACGCCGTGGACGAGCGCCTGGCCCAGGCCGTGAGTGAATCGCGCAACAGCCGCACCGAACTGCTGGCGGCGTTTGGTGTGTTCGAGGGGCGGCTGGAGCAGCGCCTGGCGGCTTTCGATGCAGCCCTGAGCCAGCGCCAGACAGCGCTGGATGTGGCGCTGGGCCAGCGCTTCGATGCTCTGCAGCAGGCTGTGGCCGGGCGGCTGGAAGAAAGCAGCAAGGCGCTGCTGGCGCATCTGGCGCAGGGCCAGGCCGATGCGGCCACGGCGCGCACCGAGCTGTCGGCCACGCTGGTGGGGTTTCGCACCGAGCTCACCACCACCACCGCCGCGCTGGCCTTTGAGAGCGTCAAGTCGCGCGAGGCCATGAGCGAGGGCGCGGCGCTGTTTGAAAAGCGCATCCAGGAGCGTTTCGAGGCGCTCACCGCCGCCACGCGCCTCACGCTCGATTCGCTCAAGACCGACATCCAGGCCCAGCTGGGCACCATGTCGAACGCGCTCAAGGACCAGCTCGAAGGCAACAGCTACCAGATCAAGAACCAGTTCTCGGTGCTGCAGGACGCCGTCTCGCAGCAGCTGGCCGGCCTGGTGCAGGGCAGCCAGCACAACGCCGAGCAGCTGCGCACCGCGCTCAACGAGCGCCTCGGTGCCATCCAGGCCGACAACGCCACCAAGCTCGAAGAAATGCGCCGCACGGTGGATGAAAAACTGCACGCCACGCTGGAGCAGCGCCTGGGCGAGTCGTTCAAGCTGGTCAGCGACCGGCTCGAACAGGTGCACAAGGGCCTGGGCGAAATGCAGACGCTGGCGGGCAGCGTGGGCGACTTGAAGCGCGTGATGACCAACGTGAAGTCGCGCGGTACCTGGGGCGAAATGCAGCTCGGGGCCATCATCGACAACGTGCTCACGCCCGAGCAGTTCGCGCGCAACGTCAAGACCGTGCCGGGCAGCGACGAGCTGGTGGAATTCGCCATCCGCCTGCCGGGCAAGAGCGACGAGCACCCCGTGTGGCTGCCCATCGACTCCAAATACCCGGTGGAGCAATACCAGCGCCTCCTGGACGCCCAGGATGCGGCCGACAAGGCGGCCATCCTGTCGGCAGGCAACGCGTTTGAAACCTCCATCAAGCTCGAAGCCAAGAAGATTTTTGCCAAGTACGTCTCGCCCCCGCACACCACCGACTTTGCCGTGCTGTATTTGCCCACCGAGGGCCTGTTCGCCGAGGTGATGCGCCGCCCCGGCCTGGTCGAGGCGGTGCAGAACGACTGCCGCGTGATGATCACCGGCCCGGCCAACCTGGCGGCCATGCTCAACAGCCTGCAGATGGGCTTCAAGACGCTGGCGATCGAAAAGCGCTCGTCCGAGGTGTGGAGCCTGCTGGGCATGGTCAAGACCGAGTTCGCCAAGTTCGGCGATGTGGTCGAGGCCACCAAGAAGTCCATCGACGCCGCCGCCAAGAAGTTTGACGAGGTGGGCGTGCGCACCCGCGCCATCCAGCGCAAGCTGCGCGATGTGCAGGATCTGCCCGCACCGGATCCGGCCATGCCGCTGGCAGGCGCCAGCACATCGGCACTGCCAGGCCTGGACCCCGAGGACGACCCGCTGTGAACTGGGCACTGGCGCGGTTGATTGCCGGCCAGATCTGCGTGCATGCCTGCATGGCCGGCATGCGCATGGCCGCGCCGCTGCTGGCGCTGCGCGAGGGTTACAGCGCAGCGGCCGTGGGCGTGCTGCTGGCGCTGTTTGCGCTCACGCAGGTGTTCCTGGCCTTGCCCGCGGGGCGTTATGCCGATCGCCATGGCTTGAAGCGCCCCGTGGGTCTGGCGGTGGCGGTGGCATCGGCGGGGGCTGCGCTGGCGCTGGTATGGCCGGTCTTTCCGGTGCTGTGCCTGGCGGCATTGATGACGGGGGGCGCCAGCGGTGCCGCGATCATCGCGCTGCAGCGCCATGTGGGCCGGGCCGCCCACGATGCCACGCAACTCAAGCGCGTCTTCAGCTGGCTGGCCATCGGGCCCGCCGTATCCAACTTCATTGGCCCTTTCTTTGCGGGCTTGCTGATCGACCATGCCGGCAGCACCGCCGGCAGCCTGGAGGGCTACCGTGCCGCGTTTGCGCTGATGGCGCTGCTGCCGCTGGCCACCTGGTTCTGGGTGCGCGACACCGTGGAGCTGCCCCCGGTGATTGCCGCCGGCGGTGCACCGCAGCGGGCGTGGGATCTGCTGAACGATGTGCGTTTTCGGCGCCTGTTGCTGGTCAACTGGTTTCTGTCGTCCTGCTGGGACGTGCACACTTTTGTGGTGCCGCTTCTGGGGCACGAACGCGGCCTGTCGGCCTCGGTGATCGGCACCATCCTCGGGGCCTTCGCCGTTGCGGCGGCGCTGGTGCGGGTGCTGATGCCGCTGGTGGCAGAGCGCCTGCGCGAGGCCGCGGTGATCACCACCGCCATGCTGGCCACCGCGCTGCTGTTCGGTGTCTACCCGCTTTTGCCCACGGCGCTGGCCATGGGGGCCTGCTCGGTGCTGCTGGGGCTGGCGCTGGGCTCGGTGCAACCCATGATCATGAGCATGCTGCACCAGATCACGCCACCGGCCCGCCACGGCGAGGCGCTGGGCCTGCGGCTCATGACCATCAATGCCTCCAGCGTGCTCATGCCGGTGCTGTTCGGCTCGGTGGGGGCGCTGATCGGCGTGGCCGGCCTGTTCTGGTTGGTGGGGGTCGGCGTGGGTTTTGGCGCGCGGCAGGCGTGGCTGATGGGGCGCGAGACCTGATGAAGCGGCTGGCCCTGTGCGCCGCGCGCAGGGCCGGCGCTTCGTGTGCTTTCAGAGCTTGTAGAACGCCTTGATCAGGTCCCAGGCTTCCTGCGGGTCATCGGTGTAGTGGAACAGCTGCAGGTCCTTGGCCGAAATCGTGCCTTCTTCGACCATCACGTCAAAGTTGATCAGGCGCTTCCAGTAGTCGGTGCCGCACAGCACGATGGGCACCGGCTTGGCCTTGCCGGTCTGCACCAGGGTCAGCACTTCGAACAGTTCATCGAGCGTGCCAAACCCGCCGGGGAACGCCACCAGGGCCTTGGCGCGCATCATGAAGTGCATCTTGCGCAGGGCGAAGTAGTGGAACTTGAAACTCAGTGAGGGCGAGATGAAGCGGTTGCCGCTTTGCTCGTGCGGCAGGCCGATGTTCAGGCCCACGTTCAGCGCGCCCGCCTCGTGGGCGCCCCGGTTGGCGGCCTCCATGATGCCGGGGCCGCCGCCCGTGCAGATGTAGATGCGGTCGGCCGGGCGCTGGCGCTCGCTGTACTCGGCCACCAGGCCGGCAAACTGGCGGGCGAGGTTGTAGTAGCGGGCATTGCGCACGGCCTGGTGGGCGCGTTGCAGCTGTGCAGCATCGCCACTGGCCTCGGCTGCACCCAGCTGGGCTGCTGCCTCGTCGGGCGCTACAAAGCGGGCGCTGCCATACACCACCACGGTGTTCTCGATGCCTTGCTCGGCCTGGCCCAGGTCGGGCTTGAGCATTTCCAGCTGAAAGCGGATGCCGCGTGTTTCGCGGCGGAACAAAAACTCGGGGTCGGCAAAAGCGAGCCGGTAGGCATCGGCGTGCAGGGGGTTGTCGTTGTTGGCGTGGGCGTGCAGTTCGGCCCAGGCATCGGCCAGGCGGCGTTCGTTGAGTTGGGTGTTGGCTTCCATGGGGATGGCTGTAGTCGCGGCCCTTGCCGTATGGTGAGAGGGGTGGTGGCATGGCCTGGGCATGGGTGCGCCAGGCCTGGTGGAGTTTTAAATTAAACAGGGCTCTTGCGCTTTTCTGTCATGTGTTGTGAGCTATAAAAATAATAGCAATTCAAGGCGCTGCCAGCGCTGCGCTGCATTGGCCAGGCAGCCCGCTACGGGCGGGTGGACAGCGCCAGTGCCACAGTCTGCAGCCCGAGTATGGTCATGAGCAGCGAGCCCCCCAGGTGCAGCACGGTGGTGCCCGATGCCATCAGGTAGCGCTGCTGCTGCAGCATGGTCACCACCTCGGCCGAAAAGCTGGAAAACGTGGTCAGCGCCCCCAGAAACCCCGTGACCAGCGCCAGCCGCCACACCGGGTCGATGTGGGGCAGCGCCTGGAAGGCAGCAACGCACACACCGATGAGGTAGCCACCCACCAGATTGGCCACCAGCGTGCCCCATGGCAACAGCGCACCGGTGCCGCTGAGCCACAGGCCCAGACGCCAGCGGGCCAGCGCCCCCAGGCTGGCGCCGATACAAATGGACAGAACATTCAGCATGGCGCCATTGTCCACATCCGGTGGTTGCGTCCGGCGCTCAGCGCGCCGCCATCTGCTGCGGCAGCCAGGTCACGATGCCAGGGAAGACGTAGATCAGCGCCACCGCGCCGCACATGAGCAAAAACATGGGCAGGGTGACCTTGGTGATCCAGGGCAACTGGCGGCCCGTCATGCCTTGCAGCACGAACAGGTTGAAGCCCACAGGGGGCGTGATCTGCGCCATTTCGACGACCAGCACGATGAAGATGCCGAACCAGATGGGGTCGATGCCTGCGGCCTGCACCGTGGGCATGAGCACACCCATGGTCAGCACCACCATCGAGATGCCGTCCAGGAAACACCCGAGGATGATGAAGAAAATGGCCAGTGCCACGATGAGTTGGGCCTGGTTCAGGCCCAGCGATGCAATCCACTCGGCCAGGTGGCGCGGCAAGCCGATGTAGCCCATGGCCAGCGTGAGGAACGCGGCCCCTGCCAGGATCAGCGCGATCATGCAGTACAGGCGCGTCGCGCCCATCAGCGAATCCTTGAACGTGCCCCAGTTCATCGAGCCCTGCACGGCCGACAGCACCAGCGAGCCCACCACGCCCACGGCAGCCGCCTCGGTGGCGGTGGCAAATCCGGTGTAGATGGAGCCCAGCACGGCCGCAATCAGCAGCATCACGGGGATCAGGCTGCGCGATTCGGACAGCTTCTGCATGAAGCCCATGCGCACGTCGGCGGCCGGCACCTGTTCGGGGTGGCGCAGCGCCCAGACCACGATGTAGCCCGAGAACAGGGCTGCCAGCAGGATGCCCGGCAGCACGCCCGCAATGAACAGCTGCGAGATCGACACCTCGGCTGACACGCCGTAGACGATCATGATGATCGACGGTGGGATCAGCAGGCCCAGCGTGCTGGCACCGGCCAGCGTTCCCACCACCATGTGCTCGGGGTAGCCCCGGCGCGTCAGCTCGGGCAGCGTCATCTTGCCGATGGTGGCGCAGGTGGCGGCGCTCGATCCCGACACGGCGGCAAAGATGGTGCAGCCCACCACGTTGGTGTGCAGCAGCCGGCCCGGCAGCGCCTGCACCCAGGGGGCCAGGCCCTTGAACATGTCCTGCGACAGCCGGGTGCGGAACAGGATTTCGCCCATCCAGATGAACAGCGGCAGGGCCGTGAGGGTCCAGCTGGAGGCGCTGCCCCAGATGGTCACCGCCATCGCATCGCCCGCCGGGCGCGCGGAAAACAGCTGCATGGCGATCCAGGCGACGCCGGAGAGGGTGAGCCCGATCCATACGCCGCTGCCCAGGATCAGGAACAGCGACAGTACGAGCAGGCCGGTGATGGCGAGATCACTCATGGTAGGTTGTGCCGGGTTTATTCATTGCGCAATGCTTCGCCGGATGAGGCATCCGCACGCCTGCCCATCATTTCCAGCACCAGTTCGTCCAAGAATGCGATCGCCAGAATCACCGTGCCAACGGCCATGGCGATTTGTGGAATCCACAGCGGTGTGGCGTCGCTGCTGGTGGAGATGTCGTGGAACCCGTGCGACTGCCAGGCCAGCTTGCAGCTGTAGGTGGCAAACAGCAGCGCCAGCAGTGTGGCAATGGCCAGGGCCCAGATCTCGAACGCCTTCTTGGCGCCGCCCTTCAGAAAGTTGAGCAGCAGCGTGACGCGGATGTGTTCGCCGCGCTTCAAGGTGTGGGCGAGCGCCAGAAAACCGGCTGCGGCCATCAGGTAGCCCGCATAGGCATCGGTGCCCGGCACATGGAAGTGGAACTGCCGGCTGGCGATGGACAGCAGCACCATCCCCAGCAGGCCGACCATGAAAAGCGCCGCCAGGGCGGCGGCGCCGTCGTACAGAAAGTCCAGCAGGCGGCGCATGGGCACAGTCTTCAAAGGTGCCGGCTTACTTCCGGTAGGCGTCGATCAGCGCCTTGCCCTCGGGGCCGGCCTTGTCGAGCCATTCCTTGAGCATGGTGTCGCCCACCTTGCCCATGTCGGCCTTCAGTGCGGCAGGTGGTGCCACCACTTCCATGCCGTTGGCCTTGAGCTTGGCCACGGTGTCGGTGTTGACCTTGGCACTGTTGGCCCAGCCGCGCGCCTCGGCGTCGGCACCGGCTTTGAGCAGGGCCTGCTGCAGGGGCTTGTCCAGCGCATCAAACGCCTTCTTGTTCACCAGCAGGGCGTTTTTGGGCAGCCAGGCCTGGGTGTCGTAATAGAACTTGAGGTGCTCGTACAGCTTGCTGTCCACTCCTGTGGCGCCCGAGGTCATGGTCGATTCGACCACGCCCGTGGCCAGTGCCTGCGAGAACTCGGCAGCCTGCACCGTCACGGGCTGGGCGCCCACCAGCTCGGCAATGCGCGCGGTGGCGGGGCTGTAGGCGCGCCACTTGATGCCCTTGAGGTCGGCGGCGGAGGCCAGCGGCTTCTTGGTGTAGATGCCCTGGGGTGGCCAGGCCACGGCGTACAGCAGCATCATTCCCTGCTCCGCCAGCTTCTTTTCCAGGAAGGGCTTCTGGGCGGCGTAGAG
>Ga0208125_100428_pt1 | contig 25445 bp, 29 predicted proteins | sample LakWasM128_HOW14_2_FD_183938 | JGI IMG/M metagenome (GOLD analysis project Ga0208125, IMG submission 183938) | Freshwater sediment methanotrophic microbial communities from Lake Washington under simulated oxygen tension - Sediment Metagenome... | ecosystem: Environmental > Aquatic > Freshwater >...
CTGGCGGTGGACAAGGACCACGCACCCCAATGGAACCCTGCGCGCATCGAAGACGTGACGCCGGAGATGGTGGCCCCGTTCTTTGCCAGCCCCTGGCCTGTCCACGCGCATCCCCTGGCCGCGCTGCGCTGACGGGCGCGCGGCGCTGGGTGCGCTTTTGCCAAGGCGGGCGCCTCGCTTCAGAGCTGCTGGTGCACCGCAGTGGCCAGCGCCTGCAGTGCGGGGCGGGGAATCTGCCCACTGAGCGCATAGCCAAAGCCCTGATCCGTCCAGTAAAAACCGGAGACAGTGCCTTCCTGGGTGAAGCGAAAGGCGGTCTCGGAATGCGTGGGTTGGGTCGCTGGCGCCAGCGCACCCAGGTACAGCGTGACGCGTTCGCCTGCGCTGTTCTGGTACATGAATTGCGCGCGTGCGCCGGTATCACCGGGCAGCAGCCGCCCCCCCACCAGATCGTAGCCCTGTGCCGTCAGCACCGGCACTTTCAGGGGGCGCCCCAAGCGCTTGGAAAGCCATTGCACCAGATGCTCCTGCTGGGCGGCCGGCACCTCCACGGGATGGCGCTGCTCGGGCTGGTACACGGCATGGGCCATGGCGGCCTGCACCGCAAATCGCTGCTGGGGTGTGCCTGCATTCAGGGCCAGAAGGCCATTGGGTGCCGCCGCCGGCCACTGGCTGCGGCCTGCCCATCCCAGTGCAAACGCCACCAGCACCGAGGCCGCCATGCCGCCCCAGCGCCACCATTGGCGATGCCGCTCGGCCCTGCGCGCCGTGGCTTGCGCAAGCGTCTGCAGCAGCGCATCCGGCACGGGCGTATCCAGCATGTCCTGGTGCAGGGCGCGCAACTGCCGGCGCTGGGCCTGCCATTGTGCGACAGTGGCTTGTGCCGGGGCATCGGCGGCCAGTTGCTGCTGCAGCGCCCGGGCGTCGGCGGGGGGCAGCCGGCCATCCACCAGTGCGTGCCACGCAGGGTCAGGGCCGGCAGGGAAGGGGGTGGTGTGGTCCATGGCAGAGGCCGGAATCATTTGAGGCGGCGCAGCACGGGTGGTTGGCCTGGCACGGGCGCGGGTGTGCGTTCCATGAGCGCGCGCAGGCGGCTACGTGCGCGTGACAGCCGCGACATGACGGTACCCATCGGAATGTCCAGAATGCGGGCAGTGTCCTCGTAGCTGAGGTCTTCCAGCGTCACCAGCAGCAGCACGGCGCGCTGCTCAGCAGGCAGGCGCTGCAGGCAGCGCTCCAGATCGAGCGCATCGTCCGACGGGCGTGCACTGGCCTGCAGGGTGTCCTGAACATCCTCCAGCTCCAGCCGCTGCAAGGAGGGCATGGCGCGGCGCTGGTTGAGGTACAGGTTGTGCATCAGGGTGAACAGCCAGGCGCGCAAATCACTGCCGCTGCGCCACAGCCGCCATTTGCTGCAGGCCCGCTCCAGCGTGTCCTGCACGAGATCGTCGGCCGCCCAGGAGTCGCCCGTCAGCACCCGGGCATAGCGGCGCAGGCCGGGAAGTTGCTCGACAACCTGGGTGCGGTCCATGGCGCGATGTCAGCGGCAGGGGGAAGGTTTCAGGGGCGCGCAGCGTGCCAGACCTGGTTGAAGCCGTCGCCGGTCTTGTCGCCGGGTTTCGCGTCCTTGGACCAGTAGTACAGCGGTTTTCCCTTGTAAGCCAGCTGGGTTTTTCCGTCGTCGCGGGTGATGACGCTGTAGTCGCCGCTGGCTTGCGCGGGGGCCGCCATCAGGGGTGGCCAGTTGGTGGCACAGGGGCCGTTGCAGACGGACTTTCCGCTGCCCGCGGTGTCGCGGTCAAAGGTGTAGAGCGTCATGTTGCCTGCACCGACCAGCACGCCATCCATGGGTTTGACGGGTGACTGGGCCATGGAGGAGCAGGCGGCAAGCGCAAAGAGCGCGGTGATGGGCAAGAGCTTTTTCATGGGTTTCTCCGGACAAGGGGGCAGGCGAGTGCGAAATGCGGCCTGCATGCGGACAAACACATGGGGGCGGTGATTTATTCCCGCCGCCCTTCAGGATCGCTAGCGGTTACGGCTTTTCATGGCGCGTTCGACTTCGCGCTTGCCTTCGCGGTCCTTGATGGTGTCGCGCTTGTCATGTTCCGCCTTGCCCTTGGCCAGGGCAATCTCGCATTTCACAAAACCATTTTTCCAATGCAGGTTGATGGGCACCAGGGTGTAGCCTTTTTGCTCGACCTTCCCGATCAGGCGTTTGATGTCATCCTTCTTGAGCAGCAATTTCTTGGTGCGTGCTGCCTCGGGGTTGACGTGGGTGGAGGCGGTCTTGAGGGGATTGATGAGGCAGCCCAGCAGGTACAACTCGCCATCACGGATGAGCACATAGCCATCGGTCAGCTGCACCTTGCCTTCGCGCAGCGCCTTGACTTCCCAGCCATACAGCACCATGCCGGCCTCGTGGCGTTCTTCGAAAAAGTAGTTGAAGGCCGCCTTCTTGTTGTCGGCAATGCGGGACGTGGGATCGGGTTTTTTGGCCATGAGAGATTAGATGCGGCGCAAACGGGGAGGTAAAAGGCCTCCCTACAATGGTTGGGTCTCGCTAGAGCGATTCTAAATTCCCCCGGATCCCCTGGCTGATTCCGTCGCTCCGTGGCGCCGAAGCCGTATCTGCATGAAAACCGTCCACAAATCCGTCCTTATCTGGTACAGCCCCGAAGAAATGTTTTCCCTCGTGACGGGGGTGGAGCACTACCCCCAGTTCCTGCCCTGGTGCGACCGCTCGGCGGTGCTGGAACGCGATGATGACGGGATGACGGCCGAGGTGGGCATCGCGATGGCCGGTTTGCGCCAGACCTTTGTCACCCGCAATATCCATGAGGCGGGCCGGCGCGTGCAGATGCACCTGGTCAAGGGCCCGTTCTCCCGCCTGGAGGGCGATTGGCATTTCCACCCGGTGGCCGATGGCAGTCAGCGCGCCTGCAAGGTCGAGCTGTTGCTGCACTACGGGTTTGACAGCGCCACCCTTGCGGCATTGGTGGGCCCCATTTTTGACCGCATCGCCGCCAGCATGGTGGACGCCTTTGTCAAGCGCGCGGAGCAGGTGTATGGGTGACGACCAGGGGTTGCTGCACATCACCGTGGTGGTTTGCGCGGCACCGCGCAGTGCGGTCGAGTGGGCATTGCAGCTGCCGCAGGGGGCCACGGTGGCCGATGCGCTGAACATGTGCGCAGCCTTGCAACCCTTGCCTGCAGATGTGACTTCTTCCGCTGTCGGTGTCTGGGGTCGTCAGGTGGCGCCAGGCTGCATGCTCGCCTCAGGGGATCGGGTGGAGGTGTATCGCCCGTTGAAGGTGGACCCCAAGGTGGCACGGCGCGAGCGCTTTGCGCGCCAGGGCGCCCGAACCACCGGCCTGTTTGCGCGGCAGCGTCCTGGCGGAAAGTCGGGCTACTGAAGTCTGGACAACGGCGGCAGCTGCCCGACCATCACCGCGCGCAATCGGATGCAATGACGCTGTCGATGCGCTGGGATTCCGAGGCGCGGGTTGCTTCATCAAGGTAAACCCGTTCGCCCTGGGCATTCGTATGCATCATGGGCCGGCCGGAGTCGAGTGTGGCCTTGGCCTGGCGGGCGCGGGTGCAGTTGTCCGCCTTGGTTTTTGCGATCTTCTCTTCTTCGGATTTTTTCTTGGCTGCTTCTGCAGCCTCTGCTTGCGCCTTTCTCTCTTCAAGTTCCTTGTCCTTGCCGCCGGTGGCGCTGCTGGCCGACGGTTTTGGGGCGGATGCGGCGGCAGCGGGTTCTGCTGGTCCAGCCGGCAGGGCGGGCCTTGGATCCATACGGGTTCCCGGCTGCTTCAGGATGCTCTTGTCCGGGATGTCCAGAGGCGGCGCACGGTCGCTGAACACCTTGCGGCCGTCCTTGTCGATCCATTGCCATTGGGCCGAAGCGCCCAGTGACCAGGTGCAGGCGAATGCCAGCAGCACAAGCTTGTGAATTTTCATGGCGGCAAGTTTAGCTGTGCCTCCATGGGGCTGCCAGCAAGTTGCTTTCCGTGGCAGCGTTTTTGCCACAGGCCGCGCGGGTACAATCCATTTTTTGGAGCTTTCTCATGCGCCTTCTTGGAAAAGCGCTCACCTTCGACGATGTGTTGCTGGTGCCAGCGTACTCCCAGGTCCTGCCCAAGGACACGTCCCTTGCGACGAAACTCTCCCGCAACATCCAGCTGAACCTGCCGCTGGTGTCCGCCGCCATGGACACCGTGACCGAGGCGCGCCTGGCCATCGCCATCGCCCAGGAGGGCGGCATCGGCATCGTGCACAAGAACCTCACGCCCCAGGAACAGGCCGCCCACGTGGCCAAGGTCAAGCGGTACGAGTCTGGTGTGGTGCGCGATCCGGTCGTCATCACCCCCGAGCACACCGTGCTCCAGGTGCTGGAGTTGTCGGAGCAGCTGGGTATTTCGGGCTTTCCGGTGTGCGATGGTGGCAAGGTGGTGGGTATCGTCACCAGCCGCGATCTGCGCTTTGAAACCCGTTACGACGTCAAGGTGCACCAGATCATGACGCCCCGTGAAAAGCTCATCACGGTCAAGGAGGGCGCCACGGCCAGCGAGGCCAAGGCCCTGCTGAACAAATACAAGCTGGAGCGGCTGCTGGTCATCAACGATGATTTTGTGCTCAAGGGCCTGATCACGGTGAAAGACATCACCAAGCAGACCAGCTTTCCCAATGCCGCACGCGACAGCAACGGCCGCCTGCGCGTGGGTGCGGCGGTGGGCGTGGGCGAGGGCACGGAAGAGCGTGTCGAGGCCCTGGTGAAGGCCGGCGTGGACGCCATCGTGGTGGACACGGCCCATGGCCACAGCAAGGGCGTCATCGACCGTGTGCGCTGGGTCAAGCAGAATTACCCGCAAGTCGATGTGATTGGCGGCAACATCGCCACGGGCGCGGCTGCGCTGGCGCTGGTCGAGGCCGGTGCCGACGCTGTCAAGGTCGGCATTGGCCCTGGCTCCATCTGCACGACGCGCATCGTGGCCGGTGTGGGCGTGCCGCAGATCATGGCCATCGACAGCGTGGCCACGGCGCTGCGCGGTACGGGCGTGCCGCTGATTGCCGACGGCGGCGTGCGCTACAGCGGCGACATTGCCAAGGCCCTGGCCGCGGGTGCCAGCACCATCATGATGGGTGGCATGTTTGCCGGCACGGAAGAAGCGCCGGGTGAGGTGATCCTGTTCCAGGGCCGCAGCTACAAGAGCTACCGCGGCATGGGCTCTATTGGCGCCATGCAGCAGGGCAGTGCCGACCGCTACTTCCAGGAGTCGACCACGGGCAACCCCAATGCCGACAAGCTGGTGCCCGAGGGCATTGAAGGCCGCGTACCCTACAAGGGCTCGATGGTCTCCATCGTGTTCCAGATGGCCGGCGGCGTGCGTGCCGCCATGGGCTACTGCGGCTGTGCCACGATCGAGGACATGAACAACAAGGCTGAATTCGTCGAGATCACCACCGCCGGTATCCGCGAAAGCCATGTCCACGACGTGCAGATCACCAAGGAAGCGCCCAACTACCGCGCGGACTGATTTTTCAGCAACCACAGGCCCGAACCCGATGTCCAGGTGTTCGGGCCTTTGTCTTTTTCCTGTGGCCCACCATGCAACACCAGAAGATCCTCATCCTTGATTTCGGCTCGCAAGTCACCCAGCTCATCGCACGCCGCGTGCGCGAAGCCCATGTGTACTGCGAAGTGCACCCCTGCGACGTGACGGACGAGTGGGTGCGCGACTACGCCAAGGACGGCTCGCTCAAGGGCATCATCCTCTCGGGCAGCCACGCCAGCGTGTATGAGGACACCACCGACAAGGCCCCCGAAGCGGTGTTCCAGCTCGGCGTGCCCGTGCTGGGCATCTGCTACGGCATGCAGACCATGGCGCACCAGCTCGGTGGCAAGGTCGAAGGCGGCCACAAGCGCGAGTTCGGCTTTGCGGCGGTGCGCGCACGCGGCCACACCGCGCTGCTCAAGGACATTGCCGACTTCACCACGCCCGAAGGCCACGGCATGCTCAACGTGTGGATGAGCCACGGCGACAAGGTCACCGAGCTGCCCCCGGGCTTCAAGCTCATGGCCAGCACCGAGAGCTGCCCCATCGCCGGCATGGCCGACGAAGACCGCCGCTTCTATGCCGTGCAGTTCCACCCCGAAGTCACGCACACCGTGCAGGGCAGGGCGCTGCTGGATCGTTTTGTGCTCGGCATCTGCGGCACCTCGCCCGACTGGGTGATGCGCGACCACATCGCCGAGGCGGTGGAGCAGATCCGCCAGCAGGTGGGCGATGAAGAAGTGATCCTGGGCCTGTCGGGCGGCGTGGACTCGTCCGTGGCCGCTGCGCTGATCCACCGCGCCATCGGTGACCAGCTCACCTGCGTGTTCGTGGACCACGGCCTGCTGCGCCTGAACGAGGGCGACATGGTCATGGACATGTTCGTTGGCAAGCTGCACGCCAAGGTCATCCGTGTGGACGCCAGCGACCTGTTCCTGGGCAAGCTGGCAGGAGTCAGCGAGCCCGAACAAAAGCGCAAGATCATCGGCGGCCTGTTCGTCGATGTGTTCAAGCAGGAAGCTGCCAAGCTCAAGGGTGACGGCGCCAAGGGCGAGACCGGAGGTCGCACCGTCAAAGGCGCGACGTGGCTGGCCCAGGGCACCATTTACCCCGACGTCATCGAATCGGGCGGTGCCAAGAGCAAGAAGGCCGTCACCATCAAGAGCCACCACAACGTGGGCGGCCTCCCCGAGCAACTGGGCCTCAAGCTGCTGGAGCCGTTGCGCGACCTGTTCAAGGACGAGGTGCGCGAACTCGGCGTGGCCCTGGGCCTGCCGCCCGAAATGGTCTACCGCCACCCCTTCCCCGGCCCCGGCCTGGGCGTGCGCATCCTGGGCGAGGTCAAGAAGGAATACGCAGACCTGCTGCGCCGTGCCGATGCCATCTTCATCGAAGAGTTGCGCAACCACGTGGATGAAGCCACCGGCAAGACCTGGTACGACCTCACCAGCCAGGCCTTCACCGTCTTCCTGCCCGTCAAGAGCGTGGGCGTGATGGGCGACGGCCGCACCTACGACTACGTGGTCGCCCTGCGCGCCGTGCAGACCAGCGACTTCATGACCGCCGACTGGGCCGAGCTGCCCTACGCGCTGCTCAAGAAAGTGTCGGGGCGCATCATCAACGAAGTACGCGGCATCAACCGCGTGACCTACGACGTCAGCTCCAAACCACCGGCGACGATTGAGTGGGAATGAAGTGACAGTGCCGCGCGGCAGGCGACCTGGCGCCTGCGCGAAGCCTGCGGCCTGACGACAGGGCGGCGGAATCTGGACGGGGCCCGGCTCGCGCGCTAAGGTGCTTGGCTCGTTGAAGGAGGCGGTGACATGCCCGACGACCAGTCCCTGCTGCCCGGTATCGCGTCTGCGCCGGGCCTCCATCACCATGTTTTCTTTGCCGTGCTTGCGGATGCCGACGCAGGGCTAAAAGCAGATCGCCTGTGCGATCAGGAGATGGCTCTGCGCCACCTGGAAGGCAGCAAGGTGCGCAGGGAGCGCTTGCATGTCACGCTGGTGTCCCTGGGGTGGGACGCTGAGTTTCCAGCGCACAAGGTCGGTCTTGCACGCCTGGCAGCTGCGCAGGTGGATGCCCCTGCATTCACCCTGCGGCTGGACCGTTGTCTGAGCTTTCAGCGGCGCAATGCAAGGCGCCCCCTGGTGTTGTGTGGCCATGGCGCGGGTGTGGCCGGTTTTCTGGAACTCCACCGCTCCTTGTACGGCGCGCTGGACAGTGCATTTTCTGGTGGGGCAGGTGCGGCACATGGTGTACCTTCCGTGACCCCTCACATGACCCTGATTTACAGCCCCTCTGTGGTGCAGCCGCATCCGGTGGAGCCCGTGGGGTGGACGGTGCGGGAGTTCCAGTTGCTCTACAACCTGCGCGGCTCTCCGGGGCCGTACCGGGTGCTGGGACGGTGGACGTTGCAGGACCTGCGGTGCATGTGATGTGGTTTGCGTTTTTTCCTCCACGGGTGTGTGATCATGGTGCCTTAAGAGTCCTTTTGCCATTCTCGTGCGCGCCCATCGGCACAATGGGACCTTGCTCCTTTTTTTGCGCGCCGTGATCCGACCCGAGGGGCTCTCCGGGGACCGCGCTTTACCTTCTATGAATATTTTTCTTCCCTGCGTACGGGTGCCAGCTCGAGGCGCTGCCACATGAATTCGTCCACAGACTTCTGGCCCCCATGCGGCTTTCACGCGCTCGTGCGAAATGCGCGCGGCTGGCTCGTTCCTACTGAAACGTATTTTCAGTGGATATTGGCAAGGCCCGAGCTTGCCTTGGTGCCCGAGTCGTGCGCTGCCGAAATGGCCCTGCACCAGTCTCTGGCCACATCGCCTTTGCGGCCCGTGGCGCCGCAGGAACTGGCGGTGCTGGCGGACGACGACGCGCGCGAGAACTACGCCGTCTTCCTGCATTTTCGCGATGCGTTGGTGAGCGCAGGCACGCTGGAGGCCTACTACCTGCAGCTCATGCGCGGTGGTGCCATCAACATTCCAGCGGTGTTCATTGACGCCATGGTGCAGGCCATGCTGCGCAACCTGCTGAACGATTGCAACGACGCCGTGGAGGCCCGCGCAGCCGAGATGCTGTTTCGGTCGCAGCGCGTGAGCTTGCAGGATGGGCAGATGCTGGCTGGCGACCGCGCCACGCTGGACATGCTCAACGAAACCGCAGGCCTGGGCGATGTAGGGCGGCTGCTGCTGGAAAGCGGCGCACTGCAGCCGCACGTCGAACTGCAAGTGCTCGGTGCCGACAACGCGGCGGCGTATTGGCAGGACAGTGGCCGCTACCGGTTTTTGCTCGACCTGACCCATGAACTGACGCAGGACCTGAGCCATGGTCTGACCTTCAAGATGACGCGAGCGCGCTCCGGGTTGAAGGCGCTGGCCCGCGTGCTGGAACGCTGGGTGCAGCACTTCCTGGGCGTGCAGGTGCGCGTCGAGCCTGTGCACCAGGTCACCGACAGCGCCTGGCGCTGGCATGTAGGGCTGGATGTGGAGTCCACCGCCATCCTCAACGACCTGTACCAGGGCCACCCGGTCGAGGCCGACCGCATGGCGCGCCTGGTGAGCCTGTTCACGCTGACCTTCGCCAACCCCGCCGAGATGCGCGCCGATGTGGCGGGCAAGCCGGTGTACCTGGGGCTGGCCACCAACGCCGAGGGTGTGGTGCGCATCAAGCCGCAGAACCTGCTGCTCAATTTGCCACTGGCGTCTTCATCTTGAAATGCTATTGAATAAAGAGCTTCAAGCGCTTTATACATAAGCGATATCAGCTCATTTGATTCAAATTCTCTTGCCGATGGGTAGCTGCGCAGTGCCTGGCGTTTAGCCAATCGTCATCAGGCTCGCATTGCCCCCTGCTGCTGCCGTGTTCACGCTGAGGGATCGTTCGATCAGCAGGCGCTCCAGCGGGATGTCTGCGGCACCGGGCTGCAGCGCGGTCACGCCCACGATGGGCCCGGCGCGGCGAGCGAGGGCCTTGCACACGGCTTGCAGCGATGGGGCGTCGCCATGGTGCAGCACGGCGTCCAGCTCCAGCGTGCCGTCGTTCAGCGTGTTGTCCTGCAGCAGGACCTGCGCCTGTACCGCCGTGGGCAACTGTGCGCGCAGGGGGGACTGGGCACTAGGCCACAGGGCCATGCCGCCGCTGGCGAGTACGGCGGCGGTCTGCACCAGCAGGTCGTCCGCGCTCTGTGCCAGGCACAGCACATGTGCGCGGGGGGCCAGCGTATAGACATTGCGCTCGCCCGTGGGGCCGGGCAGGGTGCGGGCGGTGCCGCTTTGGCTTTGCTGCGCAAAGCGCTGGCAGTGGCCTGCCAGGGCCAGGTTACCCTGGTGGTGCGCCCATTGCTGCAAGGTGCCCAACGGGGCCAGCTGACGTTCGCGCCGCACGGTGTCGGGCGGGGTTGTGCTGTCTGCCCCGGCAAAGGTGCGCTCTAGTGCATCGGCCGGGCGCTGCGACAGCAGGCGCAGCAAGTACAGCGGCCCGCCGGCCTTGGGCCCCGTGCCCGACAGGCCTTCGCCGCCAAAGGGCTGCACGCCCACCACGGCGCCCACCATGTTGCGGTTCACGTAGATGTTGCCCGCATGGGCGCGGTTCACCACGCGGGCGATGGTTTCGTCGATGCGGGTGTGCACGCCCTGCGTCAGGCCGTAGCCGGTGGCGTTGATCTGGTCGAGCAGACCGTCCAGGTCGTTGCGCGCATAGCGCACCAGGTGCAGCACGGGGCCGAAGACTTCGCGTTGCAACTCGCCGATGTGGCTCAGCTCGATCAATGTGGGCGGCACAAAGGTGCCCCGTGCGCTGACTGCAGACATGTGATTCGGGTGCTGGAATACGCGATGGCCTTGGGCCTTGAACTTTTCGATGTGCTGGGTGATGCCTGCCTGCGCCTCGGCATCAATGACGGGGCCCACGTCCACGCGCAGCTCGGCGGGGTTGCCCACGCGCAGTTCGCCCATGGCGCCTTGCAGCATCTCGACCACGCGGTCGGCGGCTTCTTCCTGCACGCACAGCACGCGCAGGGCGGAGCAGCGCTGGCCCGCGCTGTCAAAGGCGGACGACACGGCATCGCCCACCACCTGCTCGACCAGGGCGGAAGAGTCCACGATCATGGCGTTCTGCCCGCCGGTTTCGGCAATCAGCGGGATGGGGCGGCCTGCGGCATCGAGCCGACCCGCCACGGTGCGCTGCAGGATGCGGGCGACCTCGGTGGAACCGGTGAACATCACGCCCATCACGCGGGCATCGCCAATCAGGCGGGCGCCCACGGTCTCGCCCTGGCCGGGCAGCAGCTGCACGGCGGCACGGGGCACGCCGGCCTGCCACAGCAGGCGCACGGCCTCGGCAGCGATGAGCGGGGTTTGCTCGGCGGGCTTGGCCAGCACGGGGTTGCCCGCAGCCAGCGCGGCCGCCACCTGGCCCATGAAGATGGCGAGCGGAAAGTTCCAGGGGCTGATGCAGGCCACGGGGCCCAGCGGGATGTGGGTGGCGTTGTCGAAGGTGCTCTGCACCTGGGCCGCGTAGTAGCGCAGAAAGTCCACGGCCTCGCGCACTTCGGCCACGGCGTTGCTGGCGCTCTTGCCCGCTTCGCGCATCAGCAGGCCCAGCAGGGGCTGCATGCGCGCTTCCAGCAGGTCGGCGGTGCGCAGCAGCGCGGCAGCGCGCTCGGCGGGCGGCGTGGCGGCCCAGGGGGCGGCGGCGGCCTGGGCGTGGGCCAGGGCCTGGTCCACGTCGGTGGTGGTGGCTTCTTGCACCTGGCCCACCACGTCGCTGTGGACGGCCGGGTTGCGCACGGGCTGGGTGGGGCCTGCGGGCACGTCAGCGGCCAGCAGGGGCGCTGCCGTCCAGGCGTGGCTTGCAGTGGCTTGCAGCGTGGCAGCCAGCTCGGTCAGCGTGTTGTCGTTCGACAAGTCCAGCCCGCGCGAGTTGGTGCGGTGCGCGCCATACAAGCCCCGGGGTGTGGCAATGCGGGGGTGGGGCAGGCCAGCGGCACCTTCCACGGCCGCTTGCTGGTCCGCCACCTGCACGGGGCTTTTCACCAGTTCATGGAGCGCAATGGTCTCGTCGGCAATGCGGTTCACAAACGAGGTGTTGGCGCCGTTTTCCAGCAGGCGGCGCACCAGGTAGGCCAGCAGGGTTTCGTGCGTGCCCACGGGGGCATAGATGCGGCACGGGCGGCCGAGCTTGCCCGCAGTGATGGCGCCCACCACCTGTTCATACAGCGGCTCGCCCATGCCGTGCAGGCACTGGAACTCATACTGCCCGGCGTAGTAGTTGCTGCCCGCCAGTTGGTAGAGGGTGGCCACCGTCTCGGCGTTGTGGGTGGCGAACTGGGGGTACACGGCCTCGGGCGCAGCCAGCAGCTTCTTGGCGCAGGCGATGTACGAAATGTCGGTGTGCACCTTGCGGGTGTAGACGGGGTAGTCCTCCAGGCCATCGACCTGCGCGCGCTTGATCTCGCTGTCCCAGTAGGCGCCCTTGACCAGGCGCACCATCAGGCGGCGCTGGGTGCGGCGGGCCAGGTCCACCACGTAGTCGATGACGAAGGGGCAGCGCTTTTGGTAGGCCTGGATGACGAAGCCGATGCCGTTCCAGCCCGCCAGCGTGGGCTCGTGGCACAGGCGCTCCAGCAGGTCCAGCGACAGCTCCAGCCGGTCGGTTTCTTCGGCGTCGATGTTCAGGCCAATGTCGTATTGCTTGGCCAGGGCTGTGAGGCGCAGCACCAGCGGGTACAGCTCGTCCATCACGCGGCCAAACTGCGCGCGGCTGTAGCGCGGGTGCAGGGCCGAGAGTTTGATGGAAATGCCGGGGCCTTCGTAGATGCCACGCCCGGCAGAGGCCTTGCCAATCGCGTGGATGGCCTGCTCGTAGGACTGGTAGTAGCGCTGGGCGTCTTCGCTGGTCAGCGCGGCCTCGCCCAGCATGTCGTAGGAATAGCGAAAGCCCTCGGCCTCCATCGTGCGGGCGTTGCGCAGGGCTTCGTCAATGGTCTCGCCCGTCACAAACTGCTCGCCCATCATGCGCATGGCCATGTCCACGCCCTTGCGGATCAGCGGCTCGCCCCCCTTGCCGATCAGGCGGCTGAGCGAGTTGCCCAGGCTGCCCTCGCTGTGCGTGGCCACCAGCTTGCCGGTGATGAGCAGGCCCCAGGTGGCGGCGTTGACGAAGAGCGAGGGGCTCTTGCCCAAGTGTGAATCCCACTGGCCGTTGCTGATCTTGTCGCGGATGAGCGCGTCGCGCGTGGCCTTGTCGGGGATGCGCAGCAGCGCCTCGGCCAGGCACATCAGCGCCACGCCTTCTTGCGACGACAGCGAAAACTCCTGCAGCAGCCCCTGCACGATGCCCGCACGCCCGGCGCTGGCCTTGCGCTCGCGCAGCGCCTTGGCAATGCGCAGGGCCAGTTGCTCGGCCGACGCTGCTTGATCGGCGGGTAGCCGGGCCTGGGCCAGCAGCGGGGCCAGCGCCTCGGGCTCGGGGCGGCGGGTGGCGGCGGTGATGGCGGCGCGCAGCGGGTTGCTCAGCGGGGGGCGGGGGGCGAAGTCGGCGAACGGCGCGGAAGGCTGGGCGGTGGGCTGCGTCATGGTGAAGTCTTTCGGTGGTTGTGCGGGTCCGACACGGGTTGGGTGTGTTGTTGGCAATGATCCTTGGGTGTGGACAGAATGAATATTCAAAGAATGCGGTATCTTCAGAATAATTCACTAATGTCTGCCGCCATGGAAACCGATCTGGACCGCATTGACCGCAAGATCCTGTCAATCCTGCAGGAAGACGGCCGCATTGCCAACCTCAAACTGGCCGAGGCCGTGGCTCTCTCGCCCACGGCCGTGCTGGCGCGCGTGCAGCGCCTCACGCGCGATGGCTTCATCCTGGGCTACGAAGCGCGGCTCAATCCCATCAAACTCGGTGCGGGCATGCTGGTGTTTGTGGAGGTGTTGCTCGACCGCACCACGCCCAATGTGTTCGACCAGTTCAAGGCCGCCGTGCAGGTGCACCCCGAGATCATGGAATGCCACATGGTGGCGGGCGGGTTCGACTACCTGCTCAAGACGCGATCTGCCGACATGAATGCCTACCGCGTGTTTGCCGGCAATGTGCTGTGGCAACTGCCTGGCGTGCGCGAGACGCGCACTTATGCGGTGATGGAGGAGGTCAAACACAGCAACCATCTGCATTTGCGGTAATGGTGTCTGGCTGCGCGGCAACGGGCTTGGGGGGCGTGCTGTCCTCACCGCATAATGAATGACCATTTCAACCAGATCGAGGAGAAGACCATGTCCGCATTTTCGTGCGCTGCTGTTGCACTGGTAGCCGCCTTTGCCAGTCAGTCGGCCGCAGCCGCCTGCTATCTGGTGTATGCGCCCGATCAGGAGATTGTTTACCGGGCGTCCGTGCCTCCGGTGGACATGTCGCGTGACATCCATGAAACCCTTCCCCAGGTGGCCCCGGGCGCAACGCTGGTGTTCTCGCTGAACGACCAGGGCTGCGAGCTCACGATCAACAAGCTGCCGCTGGCATCCACCGCGGGGCGGGTCGGCATGCGCCCTGCGCGCGCAGACCGGGGCTGAACCCAGCCACATCTCCGGGGCCGGGGCAAGCGCAGCCCCGGGCCTGAGACAATCGGTGGATGAGCGAACCGAAAGAACTATCCCCCTCGTTTGAACCCACCGCGCAGAATTCCCAGAGCGATCTGCCCGAAGGCTGGCTGCAGGTCCAGTCCATGGACCTGGATGCCCAGGGCGTCGCCCGCAAGCCCGACGGCAAGGTCGTCTTCATCGATGGTGCCCTGCCGTTCGAACTGGTCACCGCCAACACCCACCGCAAGAAGAACAACTGGGAGCAGGCCAGCCTGGTGGCGATTCACCGCGAATCGTCGCAGCGCGTGCGCCCCGGCTGCCCGCATTTCGGCCTGCACGCCGGCGCTTGCGGCGGCTGCAAGATGCAGCATCTGCACATCGGCGCCCAGGTGGCCGTGAAGCAACGGGTGCTGGAGGACAACCTCTGGCACCTGGGCAAGGTGAAGGCCCAGACCATGCTGCGTCCCATCGAGGGCCCGGCCTGGGGCTACCGTTACCGGGCGCGGCTGTCGGTGCGCCATGTGATCAAGAAGGGCCAGGTGCTGATCGGCTTTCATGAGCGCAAGAGCCGCTATGTGGCCGACATGCAGCAATGCCCCGTGCTGCCGCCGCATGTGGACGCCATGCTGATGCCCTTGCGGGCGCTGATTGCCGGCATGGACGCGCGCGACACCTGCCCGCAGATCGAACTGGCCTGTGGCGACAGCGTGACCGCACTGGTGCTGCGCCACCTGGAGCCGCTGAGCGCGGATGACCTCGCCCGGCTGCGCGCCTTTGCGGCCGAACACCAGGTGCAATGGTGGCTGCAGCCCAAGGGGCCGGACACCGTGAAGCTGCTCGATGAAGGCGGCGAACCGTTGTCGTATGCGCTGCCCGACTTCGGCATCACCATGCCGTTCAAGCCCACGGATTTCACCCAGGTGAACCCGCACATCAACCGCGTGCTGGTGTCGCGCGCGCTGCGCCTGCTGGATGTGCAGAAAGACGAGCGCGTTATCGACTGGTTCTGCGGCCTGGGCAACTTCACGCTGCCCCTGGCCACCCAGGCGCGCGAAGTGCTGGGCATTGAGGGCAGCGAGGCCCTGGTGGCGCGTTCGCGCGAAAACTATGCATCGAATCAGGCTGCGGCGCAGGAAAATAAAGCGCTGGCAGCTACTGATTTCGTCGCCCGCAACCTGTTCGAGATGACCCCCGGGATGCTGGTGGCCGACGGTGTGGCCGACAAGTGGCTGGTCGATCCCCCGCGCGAGGGGGCCTTTGCGCTGGCCAAGGCGCTGGCTGACATCGAGCAGGCACGCATCGGCGCCGACGGTGCAGGGCCGCTGCCCGCCGGGGCCGAGGGCTGGACGCCGCCCCAGCGCATCGTCTATGTGAGCTGCAACCCCGCCACGCTGGCGCGCGACGCAGGGCTGTTGGTGCATCTGGCGGGCTACCGATGCACGGCGGCGGGCATGGTGAACATGTTCCCGCACACGGCCCATGTCGAGAGCATGGCGGTGTTTGAACGGGTGTGAGCCCGAACGGGTGGGGTGGGGGCAGCCTCTAGACCGGCGCTGCGCTCGCCGGCCCGTCAGCTGCGGTTGCGGCCGTCGCGCGGTTCGGTTTCGATGTCGGCGTTGCGGTTCCTGCGCTCGGGCCTGTCCCTCTTGCCCAGCACCGCAGGCCTGCCCTCGATCTTGTGCTCGCGCATGTCGCCGTCTGCATCATCGGCAGGCCCGCCGCGCTCTTGAGGCCTGATCGGGGGAAGGCAGAAATGAACAAGGCTCCCGAAGGAGCCTTGTGGGCAGTCGTCAAGATGCGCGCGGCGCAATCAGTCGCGCTCGCCGCCCATGATGCCGAGCAGGGCCAGCAGGCTCTGGAACACATTGAAGATGTCCAGGTACAGGGCCAGGGTGGCGCTGATGTAGTTGGTTTCGCCGCCATCCAGGATCTGCTTGAGGTCATACAGCATGTAGGCGCTGAAGATGCCGATGGCGGCCACCGAGATCGCCATCATGCCGGCCGACGAGCCCACGAACACGTTGACGACCGCGCCCACCATCAGCACCAGTGCGCCCACCATGAGCCACTTGCCCATGCCCGAGAGGTCGCGCTTGATCACGCTGGCCAGGCTGGCCATGACAAAGAACACGCCCGCCGTGCCGGCAAAGGCCGTCATGATGAGGTCGGTGCCGTTCTTGAAGCCCAGCACCATGCCGATCAGGCGTGACAGCATCAGGCCCATGAAGAAGGTGAAACCCAGCAGCACCGGCACGCCCGCCGCCGAGTTCTTGGTCTTTTCGATGGCGAACATGAAGCCAAAGGCGCCGCCCATGAAAACAATCAGGCCCACGCCGCCGCGCAGCGACTGGGTGATGCCGGTGGCCACGCCAATCCAGGCGCCCAGCACGGTGGGCAGCAGGCTCAGGGCCAGCAGCCAGTAGGTGTTGCGCAGCACCTTGTGGCGCTGCTCCTGCGAGATGCCATAGCCCGCAGAGTGGCCCAGGGTGGTGACTTGGTCATTCATCTTGTGTCTCTCCTAGTTGGCCTGCACGGTGCAGACCGCTGGATTCTATGTGGCGATGACTTGACGAAAAGCAATAACCGCATCCGGTCAGACACTTTAGGTCATTATTCTTTCACCCCATGCAGGGGTTTGCCGGGCGCCGGCTGCCGCTATGCTTGCCGTTTCCATTCGGGTGGCCTGGTCACTGATCACCAGCCCCCTCAACTGCGGTGCAACCATGAAAACCAAACACGTACTCGAACTGGCCGATGTCAAGAAGATCGCGGCGGCAGCCGAAGCCGAAGCGCTGAAGAACCAATGGGCCGTGACCATCGCCATCGTGGACGATGGCGGCCACCTGCTGTGGCTGCAGCGCCTGGATGGCGCGGCGGCGGTGTCGTCGCACATCGCGCCGGCCAAGGCCCACACGGCCGCACTGGGCCGCCGCGAGAGCAAGGTGTATGAAGACATCGTCAATGGCGGCCGCACGGCGTTTCTCAGCGCGCCTGCCATCGAGGGTCTGCTCGAAGGCGGCGTGCCCATCCTGAAAGACGGGCAATGTCTGGGGGCCGTGGGCGTGAGCGGCGTGAAATCCTCCGAGGATGCGCAGGTTGCACGCGCAGGCATTGCGGCGCTGGGCCTCTGATGGGCGATGGGATGCTATGGGGTGGATAGCCGCTTGCGCTCTGCCATCAAGCGCTGCAGGCGGAAAACGCTCCAAATCAAAAAACCGGTCTCAAGGACCGGTTTTTTGATGCCGCCAAAGTTTCTGCCAGCGGGGGCTGGAAAAAAAGCCTGGCTACGCGGGCACGCCCGTTGGCTGGCAAAAAAGACCCTGTCGGGCTTGTGACAAGCCCGGGAGTCTCCCCACGATGAAACCCTGAAAAGACGCCAGCTGCGAGGTGGCGCGTGCGAGCGCGCTGGCTGGCGGTCCGATTTATTTGGTGAGAATCAGTTTGCCCAGCTTGGTGGCCTGCAGGCGGTACACCGATCCGTTGTGGCGGATGGCCACGGTTTTGTGGCCCTGCAAGAGCGTGCTGCTGTCCACTGCTGCTGTATCAGGCAGCTGTGAACTGGGCACGGTTGGTGGAGAGGCCACCGACCCGGAACTGGCGAAATACAGCGAGGAAGCTTTGGTCAAAGTGGCTTGCATGAGAGGTCCAGGTGCATTGCGATTCGGTTTGTTAATGATAACGATTCGCAATTGCAAGTCAAGTGATTTCTGCTGAAAAGGGATAAAAAGGGGCCGGGCGGATATCGCACTGCCCCGGTACTGCCAAGTGGAAGCCCTTGTTTGCCCAAGCGTTCCGGCGTTCGGGCGAACCGTGGAGTGGTCGCTGCCCCGTGGTGCCTGGTTTACGGCTGCGGCTCGGTGACAAAGCCGATCTTGCGCACGCCCGCGCGCTGTGCTGCCGCCATGGCCTGGGCCACGCGTTCGTAGCGCACCGCTCTGTCGCCCCGGATGTGCAGGTCGGGCTGCGGCGTTTTGCTGGCTTCTGCCTGCAGGCGGGTGGACAGTTCTTCGTCGGCCACGGGCGCGCCGTTCCAGAAATACTGGCCGTCGGCGGCCACCGACAGGCGCACGGTTTCGGGTTGAATGAGCTCGGGCTGGTTGGTGGCGCGGGGCAGGTCCACGTTCACCGAATGCTTCATCACCGGCACGGTGATGATGAAGATGATGAGCAGCACCAGCATGACGTCCACCAGCGGCGTCATGTTGATCTCGTTCATCACCTCGTCGGAGTCGTCCTGGGTTCCGAAGGCCATGGCTTAGCTGCCTTTCTTCATGGGCAGCACCTTGGCTGGTTCGCCGGCATTCACCCGGGCACCGGTGACGAAGTAGGCATGCAGGTCGTGCGCAAAGCTGTTGAGGCCGGTCAGGATGGACTTGTTGCCGCGCACCAGCGCGTTGTAGCCCAGCACGGCAGGGATGGCCACCGCCAGGCCCAGCGCCGTCATGATCAGCGCTTCGCCGATGGGGCCGGCCACCTTGTCGATGGTGGACTGGCCCGACGTACCGATGGCCAGCAGTGCGTGGTAGATGCCCCACACGGTGCCGAACAGGCCGATGAAGGGAGCCGTCGAGCCCACCGAGGCCAGGATGGCCAGGCCGGACTGGATGCGTGCCGTGAACTCGTCGATGCAGTTGCGCAGGCAGCGTGTGACCCAGTCGCTCACGTCCAGCGTGTCGTGCAGATGGACCTTGGTGTTGCGGTGGTGGGCCGTTGCCTCGCGGCCTTCCAGCGCCAGGTGGCGAAACGGGTTGGCGGGGTCATTGCCCAGCTTGGTCAGTCCGGCGGCAAAGTCTTCGCTGTGCCAGAAGTCCTGCGCGGAGCGGGCGTGCTTCTTGAACCGGACGATGTCCAGCGCCTTGATGAGAATCACGATCCATGAGGCCAGCGACATGGCCAGCAGCAGGATGGCGACGGCGCGGGTGACGAAGTCGCCCTGTGTCCATACGTTGGCGATGCCGAATTGCGATTCCATGAAAACTCCCTGCAAAGTGATGTGTTTATTCGAGAACAAAATTGATCGGCACCAGATTCCACATGGTCTCGGGCACGCCATTGCGCTTGCCAGGCACGAAGCGCCAGCGCATCACGGCGTCCTGGGCCTGGCGGTCCAGACGGTCGTAGCCGCTGGATTGGCTGATTTCCACCTTCTGCGGCAGGCCGTCGGTGCCGATGAGTACGCGCAGCACCACCTTGCCCTGCTCGCCCATGCGTTTGCTGATGGCCGGATAGCTGGGCTTGGGATTGTTGAGGTAGGCGGCATCGCTGGAAGGCATCTCGATGCGGGCCGGAGCGGGTGGTGCCGGTGGCGCGGGCGGTGCCGGGGGCGCCACCGGGGCTTCGATGGGAGGTGCCGGTGGCTGGGGCGTGGTGACGCCAACGGGGGCATTCGGGGCCGGCGTGGGGTCGGCAATGGCCACGGGCATGGGCGCCGGGCGTGGGGCCTGTACCTTGGGCGCTGCCTTGGGCGGCGGTGGGGCAGGTGGTGCCGGTGGGGCCAGCTTGGGGGCTGGCGGGGCGATGAATTCGCTCAGCAGTTCCGCAGGGACGATGACCTCTGCAGCCTTGCGCAGCAGCCCGGACTGCAGGGCCCACAGGCCCGCCACATGCAACAGCACCACCGAACCCACGATCACGGCATTGCGGCTCACGCCCCCGGCGGGGGCAAAACGGTCTGGTTGGGGCATATAAAAATGATAGCTTCAAGCGCTTTATGGATAAGCGCCACCGCCAAAAAACACTTGAATTATTGACGGAGGACCCACCAGGCCGAACCGGCCACAAGGATCAGGCTGCCTGCGAGTGTAGAGAGGAGTTCCATGCCTTGCTTTCCCGAATGGAGTTGGCAAGCTGGACCGGTTGCGCCGTGACCTCATTGTGCAGGGCGGCCACCGGACGGGTTGCGCTGCATTGCGCCACCACATCGCGGGCGCAGCTTTCGCAGCATCCGCATTGGGTGGCCACGCCCAGCTCGAACTGGATCTCGTCGAAACTCATGCCTGCACGCGCATGGCGGGCAATGTCACGGTCGGAAATTCGGCGGCAAACACAGACGATCATGGCGGCAGGCAGTTTGGCTGGCTGTTGTGGATGACTGGATTATAAATGCGAATCTATCGTATTTGCACTAAACCAATTTCGCCAGAAGGGAGAAAGAGGGAGAAAGTTTTTTCAACCCCTGCTGTCGGCGATGGCATCGGCATCCAGCAGTGCCGGTGATGCCTCCGCCAGCGTGGCGCAGCCCGTGAGCGCCATGGCAATCGCCAGCTCATCGCGCAAAAGGCGCAGCACATGGGCCACGCCAGCAGCGCCCGCATGGGCCAGGCCCCATACGGCGGGGCGCCCCACCAGCACGGCCGACGCGCCCAGCGCCATGGCCTTCAGGATGTCGGTGCCGCGCCGGATGCCACCATCCACCAGCACGGGCATGGCGCCACCTGCGGCCTGCACCACGCGCGGCAGGGCGCTGGCGGTGGCGGGGCCGTGTCGAGCGTGCGCCCGCCGTGGTTGGAAACGATCAGGCCCGCCGCACCCACTGCCACCGCCTGGCGCGCATCGGCGGGGTGCAGTACCCCCTTGAGCAGCACGGGCAGGCGGGTGATGGACTGCAGCCAGGCAATGTCGTCCCAGGTGGGGGCGTGGTGCAGCAGGGCATCGAACAGCACGCTCTGGCCGGGCTGCAGTGGGGGGATGGCGGGCGCCTGCCGTCCCGTCAGGTTGACCGGACCCACGCCGGGCGGCAGCCGAAAGCCCGCGCGCCGTTCGCGGTCGCGCACGCCGCTCGATGGCGCGTCCACCGTCAGCACCAGGGCTTCGTAGCCGGCGGCTTCGGCGTTGCACCAGCGCCTGGGTGAAGCCCCGGTCTGGCTGCAGGTAGAGCTGAAACCACAGCGGGCCGCTCCCCGGGTCGGGCCGCACGGCGTCGGCAATGGCTTCCAGCGACACGCTGGCCTGGGTGCTGAGCACCACGCCCGCGCCCTGCGCAGCCGCCGCGTAGGCCATGGCCAGTTCGCCATCGGGGTGGGCCAGGCGCTGGAAGGCAATGGGCGCCAGCAAGATGGGGTGCGCCAGGGTGCGGCCCAGCAGCTGCACGCGGGTGTGCCCGCCCGCCAGTGGCCGCAGCACGCGCGGCCACAGGGGCAGGGCGTCCCAGGCGCTGCGGTTGGCACGCAAGGTGATCTCGTCGGCGGCACCACCGCTGAAATAGGCCCAGGCGTTGTCGTCCAGATGCCGGCGCGGCTCCATTCCGCGCACCATGCTCTCCATCCAGAAAAAGCTGCTGATGCGGTGCTCGCGTGTGACGGGCAATACCTGGTACAACGTGCTGCTGGAGTACAGGATCATGTCGCCCGCGGGCAGGCGAGAGGCAGTGGCCAGGTGAACATGGCTGTGCGTCGTCGTGCTTCTTTATGTTGCATCAAATGCGGGTCATTCTCATTTGCCTTGATGTTGACGCACGACACTTTCCTGGCATCCGGACGAAAAAAAACCGGCCAAGCCGGTTTTTTTGCAGCAAGAGGGAAAGCTTCTTACTTGACGTGCTTTCCGATCAGGCCGGCCAGTTCGAACATCGAGACTTGCGGTTTGCCAAACAGCTCCTTGAGCTTGGCGTCTGCATTGATGTTGCGCTTGTTGGCGGCATCCTGCAGGTTATGGGCCTTGATGTACACCCACAGCTTGCTGATGATCTCCGTGCGCGGCAGCGGTGCCGAGCCCACCACGGCGGCCAGCGCGGGGCTGGGCGTCAGCGCCTTCATGAAGGCAGCATTGGGGGTGCGCTTCTTGGCGGGCGCGGCGGCCTTGGTGGCGGGCGCCTTGGCTGCGGGAGCGGCTTTTGCCGGAGCTTTTTTTGCAGTTGCCATGTCGGGTTGTCCTTGTTGGAAGTAAATTTTCACCAGCGAAAGTGAGACTTTCCCACTGGCACGGTGATGCTACTGGGAAAAAAACACGTTTCCAAGCGGGCCAAGCCTTTTTTTACCTCGATTTGTTGCGGTGGAGCACTGTGCAGGGGCTGCAGAGGGCGCTTGGGAATGCCTCATGCATGCCCCGGCTTCCGGTGCTTTCCCGCGCGGCGCGACAATCTGCCGACGCCATGACGGCGCCGCGCCTTCTACTCCTGCAACTTCCCGCGTGAAAGGTTTCCCGACATGACCGCCCCTTCTTCTACGGCATTCAGCACCTGTGATATCTGTGACGCGCACAAGGGCGACGACAGCGGTGCATTTCGCGTACTGCCGCCCGTATTCCACAGCTACGGCGGCGTGGCGGCCTTTGCCGGCACGGTGGCAACGGTGAAGTGCTTTGAGGACAACACCCTGGTCAAGGTCGCGGTGGATTCTCCCGGTCTGGGTCGCGTGCTCGTGGTGGATGGCGGGGGCTCTTTGCGGCGCGCCCTGGTGGGCGGCAACCTGGCCGCCGCCGCTGCCCGCAATGGCTGGGCCGGCGTGGTGGTGGATGGCTGTGCGCGCGATGTTGCCGAACTGAATGCAGCCGCCGTGGGCATCCGCGCCCTGGGCCTGATGCCCCTGCCCACCGAAAAGCGCAACGAGGGCCAGCGCGATGTGGCCGTGCAGATCCAGGGCGTGTGGGTGCGTCCGGGCGACTGGCTCTGCGCGGACGCCGACGGCATCGTTGTCAGCGCCCGGTCACTTGTGGCTTGAATCGACCTGGAGGCCCACGCGCAGCGCCGCACGCGTGGGCAGGGTGGCCAGCAGCACGCTGGCCAGCGCAATGCCAAAGGCCAGCAACTGCAGGCCCGAAAAGGATTCGCCCAGCACCAGCACCCCCACCAGCGCGGCGCTGACAGGCAACAGCACGGTGAATATGCCGCTTTGTGCCGCCGGCACGGCTTTCAGGCCCGTCATCCACAGCCACACGGTCCACATGCAGGCTGCCAGTGCATAAAACACCAGGAGCAGCCAGGTGTTCCAGCCCACCGCTGCAAAGTCGAATCCCCAGGCCATGTAAAGGCCCAGCGGGGTGGACAGCGCAAACCCCCACAGGTTGATCAGCGAGGTGATGCGTTTGGGGCCGAGCGCCCCCGTGAGTTTCTTGCCGATGACCGAATACGCCGCTTCGCAAACCACGGCGCCCACCAGCAGCAATTGCCCGAGCCAGACAAGGTTTGGGGTGTTTTTGCCATCCAGCGCATGCCCTGCATTGGCTGGCAGCTCTGATTTTGACAGTGATAAAAGCGCAACACCCACCACGGCACAGGCCACCGCCACCCAGGTGCGCGGCGCCACGCGCTCGCGCAGGAATAGCCAGCTCATCACGGCCACAGCCGCCGGAATGGTGGCCATGATCACGCCTGCGGACACGGCGCTGGTCAGGCTTACGCCATAGATCATGCAGAGGGTGAACAGGAAATTGCCGAGGAAGGACTCCAGAAACAGCAGCCGCCGCACCTGGGGTGTCAGGGGTGGTTCGTCGGCGGGTTTCTTCAGCCAGTGCACCATGGCCAGCCCACCGATGCCAAAGCGCATCCAGGCCAGCAGAAACACCGGCAAAGCCGCCGCCAGCGGCTTGGACAGTGCCACGTAACTGCCTACCAGGGCCATGCTCAGTGCCAGACACAGATAGGCGATGGGGCGGCTGGGGGCATTCATGCGTCTTGGCGGCTGGAAAATCAGGACTGCGCATCATGCCCGATGAAGCGCCTCCCCATTCTGGTCAGCGATGCTTTGTGCCGGGGCGTGAGCGAGCAGGGTGCCGATGCAACGGGGAGTCTCTGGAGAAGTGCGGGTGTTGCCGTGTCTCACGGATGAAACCATACCAGCCTAGATTGGGACGCCGCCCACTGCGTGGAAGTTGCCGACAGGTTCTCTGAGGTGTTGCGCGACTTATCACAATACAAAATTGTGATTTCACAATTCAAAATTTGAACGAAATGCAGCGTTGAAAGTTTTCTCGATATGAGAAAACAATTTTCATATTGAGAAATTCTGTATTTAACCTGTTGTTTTTGAATGGAAAAATTTATATCTTATATAAGACATAAGAGCTTGTGCAGGTCTTATAGAAAACTTAAAGTACTTCCCATGGGCTGGCAAATACAGCCCGGTTTTTTTCAACAACCCCTGGAGTGACCCATGCCCCAATCCTTCAATGAACAACTGAGCCGCGAACAGCAAATTGCCGCCCTGGAAAAAGACTGGGCCCAAAACCCCCGCTGGAAGGGTGTCAAGCGGGGCTATACCGCTGCTGATGTGGTGCGCCTGCGCGGCTCGCTGCCCATCGAGCACACGCTGGCCAAGCGCGGCGCGGAAAAGCTGTGGGAAAAGGTCAACGGCGGTGCCAAGAAGGGCTATGTGAACGCCTTTGGCGCGATCTCCGCCGGCCAGGCCATGCAGCAGGCCAAGGCAGGCCTCGAAGCCGTGTACCTGTCGGGCTGGCAAGTCGCTGCGGACGGCAACACGTCGGAAACCATGTACCCCGACCAGTCGCTGTACGCCTACGACTCGGTGCCTACCATGGTGCGCCGCATCAACAACACCTTCAAGCGTGCTGACGAAATCCAGTGGGGCCGTGGCATCAACCCCGGCGACAAGGAATTCATCGACTACTTCCTGCCCATCGTGGCCGATGCGGAAGCCGGCTTTGGCGGCGTGCTGAACGCTTTCGAGCTGATGAAGAACATGATCGCCGCCGGTGCTGCCGGCGTGCACTTCGAAGACCAGCTGGCCGCCGTGAAGAAGTGCGGCCACATGGGTGGCAAGGTGCTGGTGCCTACGCAGGAAGCCTGCGAGAAGCTGATCTCGGCCCGCTTCGCCGCCGACGTGATGGGCGTGCCCACCATCATCCTGGCCCGCACCGACGCGGAAGCCGCCAACCTGATCACGTCCGACCACGACGCCAACGACAAGCCCTTCCTGACCGGCGAGCGCACGCAGGAAGGCTTCTATCGCGTCAAGAACGGTCTGGAGCAAGCCATCAGCCGTGGCATTGCCTACGCTCCCTATGCCGACCTGGTGTGGTGCGAGACCGGCGTGCCTGACATCGGCTTCGCCCGTGAATTCGCCCAGGCCGTGCTGGCCGCCAACCCTGGCAAGCTGCTGTCGTACAACTGCTCGCCATCGTTCAACTGGAAGAAGAACCTCAGCGACTCGCAGATCGCCTCTTTCCAGGAAGAGCTGTCGGCCCTGGGTTACAAGTACCAGTTCATCACGCTGGCAGGCATCCATATCAACTGGTACAACACCTTCCAGTTCGCCCACGCCTACGCCCGCGGCGAAGGCATGAAGCACTACGTGAACATGGTGCAGGAGCCCGAGTTCGCCGCCCGCGAAAAGGGTTACACCTTCGTGTCGCACCAGCA
>Ga0208125_100432_pt1 | contig 25274 bp, 24 predicted proteins | sample LakWasM128_HOW14_2_FD_183938 | JGI IMG/M metagenome (GOLD analysis project Ga0208125, IMG submission 183938) | Freshwater sediment methanotrophic microbial communities from Lake Washington under simulated oxygen tension - Sediment Metagenome... | ecosystem: Environmental > Aquatic > Freshwater >...
GCCTTGGCAGTGCTATAATTCAAGTGCCTGAGCCTAGGCAGGTGGCTTCACCGGTTGCCAAAACCGATAGTCATCAAAGAAAGGAAGTACCATGAAACAACTCGCAATGTTTTCCATCATCGCTGGCACATTCGTCCTGACCAGCAACCTTCAAGCCGCAGAGACGGTTTTCCCAAAAACAAAAGTGAGTCTTGAAAAAGCCTTACAAGCTGCGCTGAAGGAGAAAGCCGGCACAGTAGTCAAAGTTGAACTCAAGCTTGAAAACAAGGTACCCGTGTATGAATTTGACATTGAAACTCCAGATGGCAAAGCATGGGATGTTGAGGTCAATACCCAAACTGGCAAGGTAACTGAAGTTGAGCAGGAAGTAGCTAGCGCAGATGACCCTCTGTTCAAAGCCAAGCTCAAGGTTACAGAAGCCGATGCAAGGAAAACCGCTCTGGAAGCCTTTCCTGGTGAGATCGTTGAGACAGAATATGAAATCGAGCCTGATGGTGCGGCTTCATACGAGTTCGACATCAAAACCAAGGATGGCGAAATGAAGGTAGAAGTAGATGCCAGCAGTGGAAAGATTGTTGAGCATAGCAAGGAGATTTACCAAATCGGTAAAGAGTAAATTGTTGTATTAGTCGTCAATAAAAAAACGCCCCCATATTTGGGGGCGTTTTTTTTATTCTTGAATTCACCCAAGCATGAGTCCCGGTGGTTATATAAACCCACATGGTGGCTGTTAACAGCCACTTTTAACATCAATACTTTTCAGCTAAAGAAAAATCCATTACAAACCATCACGTTAAATTTTATAAAGCACGGGCATACTGCTTGCTGAACCAATAGTGGGGAAGCACTGGACCTAGGCCATGGAAGCACTACAAGTGTTACATGATCCAGAGGCTTTCCCACCCATGTCTTAATTAACGCTTTGCCCCAGATTAATCTTCGTTAGCCATGTAGCTAATATCAAGAACTCTTGCGAGTTGCCCCGGATATCTTAAGGATGTTCCGGGGATTTTTTTGCCTGATACACGCGCTAAAGCAGCGGGGCTTTAAACCAGGTTACGTTGACGTCGCACTTCATACAGGCATATCCCGCTTGCTACCGAGACATTCAGGCTTTCCACACTGCCGAACATGGGGATACTGACCAACGCATCGCAGCATTCAGCAGTCAAGCGCCGTAAGCCAGTACCTTCGGCCCCAAGCACCAGAGCTACCGGGCCATCAAACTTGGTAGTAAACAGGTCGTGCTCGGCTTCTGCCACAGCTCCAATTACAAACACCCCTGCTTCCTTTAACTCGCGCAGGGTGCGCGCCAAATTGGTCACCGCTATAAACGGTACCGTCTCCGCCGCACCGCAAGCTACCTTGCGCACAGTGGCATTAAGCCCAGCAGCTCGATCTTTGGGTGCAATGACGGCATGTACGCCCATGGCATCAGCCACACGTAGACAAGCGCCCAGATTATGCGGATCCTCTACGCCATCCAACACCAGGAAAAATGGCGCTTCGGTCAGCTCAGACTCTAAAATATCATGGATGTCCTTATACGGAATCGGCGTATCAATGACACGTGCAATGACGCCCTGATGACGGCCATTGGCGCCGGCCATGCCATCCAGGCGTGAACGCTCCACCTCCATAGTGCGTACGCCTGCGGTTTCAGACAGGCTCAGCAAGTCCTTCATCCGTGCGTCAATACGGTCACGGTCTATCAATATCTCCTGCACACTTGCAGCATGCTGGCGTAAACGGCTCAATACTGCATGGAAACCAAACAGGATGCGGGTGTCGCTCATATACTCTCACTCATTTCTTTACTGATTTTCTGAATTTTCTATCTATGTTTTGCTGGAGCTTTGGCGCGCTTAGGTTTGGTTGCAGTACTCACCTTCGCCTTGCTTGTGGATTTGGATCCGCGATTTTTATTACCCGCTGTTTTAGCCCTGGTTGATTTTGAGGTACTTGCCTTAGCTTCACGTGGTTTACTGACACTCAGCGTTCTATCCAGCTTGGCCGGAATTTTTGATGGTGCTTTGCCTGAAACATCAGATGCCACAGCTTTGTCGACCTCAGCGGCTTCCAGCACAAAGTCTATTTTACTGGTTTCCAGGTCCACCCTGCTCACTTTTACGCGCAAGCGGTCACCCAGGCGGTAACGCACACCAGTGCGCTCCCCTGCCATTTCATGCCTGGCCTTATCGTAATTGAAATAGTCGTTACCCAGCTCGGTAACATGCAGCAAACCCTCAACATAAATACCATCCAGCGCCACAAACAGGCCGAAACTGGTGACTCCGGCAACAGTGCCGTCAAACACTTCACCTATCTTGTCCTGCATGTAATAGCACTTGAGCCAGGCATTAACATCACGCGTGGCATCATCTGCTCGCCGTTCAGTCATGGAGCAATGCTGCCCCAGCACATGCCAATCCCCTGCCGTATATTTGCTATTGTTGATTACCGCTTTGATGGCTCTATGGATCAACAGATCAGGATACCGTCGTATGGGCGAAGTAAAGTGGGTGTATGACTCATAGGCCAGGCCAAAATGGCCTATGTTATCCGGGCTGTACACCGCTTGCTGCATGGAACGCAGCAATACAGTTTGCAGCAGCTGCTCGTCAGGCCGCCCCTTGATTGCCGTTAATAACTTGCCATAATCCTTGGCATGTGGCGTATCCCCGCCCCCTACACCAAAGCCAAACTCGCCCATAAAGGTACGCAAGGCCTCCAGCTTCTCCGGGGTTGGCCCTTCATGGATGCGATAAAGAGCTGGATGCTCATGTTCCTTGAGGAAATCAGACGCACAAACGTTGGCAGCCAGCATGCACTCCTCAATCAAGCGATGTGCCTCATTGCGCACCACCGCTTCTATGCGATCAATCTTGCCGTTATCGTTGAATATCATCAGCGTTTCGGAGCTATCGAACTCAATGGCACCACGCTTTTCACGAGACTTAAGCATGATTTTATACAAGGTGTAGAGATGCTGCACATGCGGCATCAGCCATGCATACTCTTTCGCCACCTCGCCATCAGGCTGGCTGATCATCTCGAACACTTTGGTGTAGGTCATGCGTGCTTTAGAGCGCATCACGGAAGGATAGAACTCATAACGCTTGACCACGCCCAATGCATCAATCTGCATATCGCACACCATGCATAATCGCTCTACATCTGGGTTCAGCGAGCATAGTCCGTTGGACAATGCCTCTGGCAGCATGGGGATTACACGGCGTGGGAAATAGACCGAATTACCGCGATCATAGGCGTCTTTATCCAATGCGTCGCCCGGCTTCACGTAAAAACTCACGTCAGCAATGGCCACCACCAAACGCCAGCCTTTGCCTTGTGGTTCGGCATATACCGCATCATCAAAGTCGCGTGCGGTTTCACCGTCAATAGTAATCAATGCCAGTTCACGCAAGTCAACGCGGCCCTTCCAGTCAGCCTCTTGTACCAGGCGCGGATATTTCTCGGCCTGGCTAACCGCTGCTGGCGAGAACTCGTAAGGTAATTGATGCTTGCGCAATGCAATCTCGATCTCCATGCCGGAGTCGGCATAATTACCCAGAATCTCCACCACTTTGCCCATAGGCTTGGCATGGTTGTTGGGCTGCATGGTGAGTTCTACCATGACTACCTGGCCCTCCTGCGCATCCATGTCCAAGTGGTAAGGAATCAGGATGTCCTGGTTTACACGCTTATCTTCCGGCACCACGATACTCATGCCCTGCTCGCGAATAATGCGCCCAACCAGGCGGGTATTGGTATGTTCCAGCACCTCTACAATCTTGCCCTCAGGCCTGCCGCGACGGTCAAAGCCAGCGGGACGCACCATGACTCGGTCACCATGCAGAACCTGGGTCATTTCCTTGGGCGACAAAAATAAATCATCGCCACCATTGTCAGGAATCAGGAAGCCGAATCCATCAGGATGGCCCTGCACCTTGCCGGCAATCAGGTTGAGCTTTTCAGCGATACACAAGGCACCCTTGCGGTTACGCATGATCTGGCCTTCGCGCTCCATGGCATTCAGGCGACGATTGAAAATTTCCTGCTCGCCTTCGCCTATGCCCAGTAATTGATATAACTCCTCAACGCTCAGAGGTACGCCTTGCTCACCCATGGTCTCCAGTATCAGCTCGCGACTGGGTAACGGGTTGGCGTATTTAGCCGCTTCGCGTTCGGCATGTGGATCAATTTTTCGTGCGCTGCTTCGTTGCTGCGGCTTGGTATTTGTTGTTTGCTGTTTTTTTCTCATTGACAAAATATGTCTTTCCTATAGAATTTGCGCTCTTTGTTTCACCGCATTGCTGTTGTTTAAGCAAAGCGCCCAGATGGCGGAATTGGTAGACGCGCATGGTTCAGGTCCATGTGCCTTCGGGTGTGGAGGTTCGAGTCCTCTTCTGGGCACCAAACAAATTGCATTTGAATTAGTATAAAACCGCGTGATTGCTTGTATGAGCTCATGCGGTTTTTTATTTACTAGACCACAATATTGAGTTTGAAGCTTTAAAATTTGAATTCGCGTGTCATTAAATTACATTTAGATCGTATTCTACCTCATACATCACTGTGGACTCTATGCAAACCATTGAATTTCATCTCGACAAAGACTACGTCGAACTCTGTAACCTGCTTAAACTTGTCGGCCTGGCTGATAGCGGCGGTCGTGGTAAAACCATGGTGGCCGAAGGCTTGGTCAAAGTTGACGGAAAACTCGAAAGTCGTAAAACAGCGAAAATGCGCATCGGCCAAAAGGTTGACTGTCAAGGCACCAGAATCCTGATTATTGCTCCTGACTCGACAGCCCAAGAACAATAATCATGGCATTGAAATCCACCATCCATAAAGTTGATTTACAAATTGCGGACATGGATCGCAATTACTATCAGCAGCACAACCTTACGCTGGCCAGGCACCCATCAGAAACAGAAGAGCGCATGATGGTGCGACTGGTTGCTTTTGCCCTGTACGCCAATGAAGCGCTGGTCTTTGGCAAGGGCTTAAGCGATGAGGAAGAGCCCGATCTCTGGCTAAAGGATCTCACGGGGTCAATTGAGTTATGGATGGATGTCGGCTTGCCGGATGAACGTGAAATTCGTAAGGCATGCGGGCGGGCAAAGCAGGTTGTGTTGATGATCTACGGTGGCCGTACTGCGGATATGTGGTGGAGCCAGAACAGTAAGCAGCTTCAGAAACAAAGCAACTTAACCGTGATTAATTTGCCAGATAGCCTGTCATTAAGCCCAATGGCTGAGCGCAGCATGCAGGTCAGCTGCAACATCCAGGACGGGCAAGTTTTCATTTCAACAGAAAACGCGGCGATTGAACTAAGCCCGATTTTTCTGCATAAACCTGGTAACTAAACCCCGGTTTCTTAGGTCATGCGCTTCTTAAGACCACGGCCTCTCAGGTTTTAAGCGCATAGATGGCCGGCAGATTGCGCCACCATCCGTAGACATCCATACCACAGCCAAATACGTAGCGATTTGGCACCGTCAATCCCACAAAGTCTGCAGTAACGGGCTTGGCATGCCCAAGCTGCTTCTCCACAAGTACGGCAATCACCACCCTTTCGGCACCCTGCTCCAGGCATTTCTGCCGGATAGCTTGCAGTGTATGCCCCTCATCCAGTATATCGTCCAACAGCAACACCGTGCGACCGCGTACATTCTCTTTAGGTTCGACCTTCCATACCAACTGCTGCCCTTCTGTTTTGTTGTGGTAACGGCTCGCCTGCACATAGTCGAATTCCAAAGGAAAGTTCAGCTTCGGCAGTAGCTGGCCAGAAAACACCACTGCCCCACCCATCACGCACATCACCAAAGGTTTGCACTCTCCCAGGCTACGTGTGATATCTTGCGATAACTTGTCGACAGCCAGATCTACAGCTTCCGCTTCGTAGATTACTTCGGATTGTTCGAGAAGTTGTTGCGGATTGGTATGCATATTAAGTTATCTAAAAATATAGTTAAAAAGCCAGCAGAACATCCCTTAGTGAATAGTGGACGACCTAGGCGCTAATGCTGGCTTACTTTCCGGCTTAACTGCATTGATATCGCCAACGTACTCTTCAACCCACATACTGAGCTCTTGCTTGATAATGTCTTCATCGGCAATGACGGAAGCCTCTATCCATTTTAGCAATGCCTTTACCCAAGCTTTATCAGCAGTCCTAGCCACAGCTATGCGTAGCTTTTCATGATGAGTTGGTAATGTGCGCTCATCATCCGCCAGCAGCTCTTCATACAACTTCTCACCAGGACGCAATCCGGTGAATTGAATTTCAATTTCATCCTCGTGCAGGCCTGAAAGCTTGATCATGTCTTTAGCCAGATCCACAATTCGCACTGACTCTCCCATATCCAGCACAAATATCTCGGCCCCCTTCCCCATCAGCCCCGCCTGCATCACTAATTGGGCAGCTTCAGGGATAGACATAAAATACCGCGTAATCTCTGGATGGGTCACAGTGATCGGCCCGCCTTTAGCTATTTGCTCACGGAATTTAGGTATCACACTACCGCTACTACCCAGTACATTACCAAAGCGCACAATCACAAAACGAGTACCGGATTTATCCTGCATGCCTTGGCAAACCATTTCCGCTAAGCGCTTGCTTGCACCCATTACATTGGTTGGATTCACGGCTTTATCAGTGGATACCATGACAAACTTTTCAACATCAGCATCCTTACTGGCTTTTGCAATGATATAGGTACCGAGCACATTATTGCTGAGCGCTTCTGCCACGTTGCCTGCTTCCATCAAAGGGACATGTTTGTAAGCAGCAGCATGGAACACCGTTACCGGTTTATATTGATCCAGCAGCGATTTGACTCGTTTTTCGTTTTTCACATCACCGATGGTATATATCGCATCAATCTGTGGAAAACTGATTGCAAACTCTTGTTCCAGTTTGTACAAAGCCAGTTCGGAGATATCAAAGCAGATTAGCCGGCTTGGCTTGTATAGCGCAATCTGGCGGCATAACTCTGACCCTATGGAACCACCTGCTCCGCTAACCATGACCGCCCTGTCTTCGATCAACTCATGTAGACCGGCGGCATCCAGCTCGACAGCATCGCGTCCCAACAAATCCTCCACATCAACCCTGCGTATAGTGGAGATACTGACTTTACCGCTCATCAGGTCATCAAAGGATGGGACAGTAAGTACAGTGAGCCCACTGCGATTGGCGATCTCTACTGCATGACGCTTGGCTCGGCTGGCACTGGATGGTAAAGCCACAATGGCATGACGCACCGACAGTGCAGCTGCTATCTGCGGCAACTGCGAGAAACCACCTAGCACTTTCGCAGTAAGCAGTTGCCGGCCATGTACTGTAGTATCGTCATCCAGTAATCCAACCACGCGCCATTCCTTGCTCCTGGCAAGGTCTTTCAATAATGCGATAGCTGTCTCCCCAGCCCCGAGCAGTAACACAGGCTCACCTCGTGATGCGTTTGGCCCATATAGTTTATGGTCTTTCCACGCACGGTAAACGAAGCGCCCGCCGCCGGTAAACATGAGTAAAAGGATAGGATCGAGAATTAAGACGGAGCGAGGCACCACGCCATGGGGCTGAAACATGAATATGATAGTTACAATTGCTATTGAAGCCAGAAAGATGGCAATCAGGATGCGCTTTAAATCTGGCAAGCTAGCGAAACGCCATACCCCTTTATATAAACCATAGCGCACAAATATCACAAGCTGGAGCGGCACAACCCAAGCCATAGTCAGTTGCATGGTGCTAGCAAAACTTGCTGGCATATCGAAATTGAACCGGAGAGAAAACGCGATATACCAAGCAGCGATTGCCGCTAGCCCATCATAGGCAAAAGCCGAGAATGTACGCCATCCCATCGTAGTGCGGTTAATTGTATGGCCGAACTTTTCAAGCACTGTCAAATTAGCTTCCTTTTTTATACGCAGCCCATGACTTGTCTATTTTTAACAGAATCATTATGTAAAGCAGCATCCATCCCAATAGCACAGGCAGTAAGACCTTAGCTGGTTGATTAAGCAATCCCAAGGCAGAGATTGCCACAGCCAGCATGAGCACATATTCTACTATCGCAGTCTTGCGATGTCCCCATCCCATTTGAACCAAGCGCTGGTAGTAATGACTACGATGCGCTTGCCATACTTTTTCACCGGTGATCAATCGCCTGAAAAGTGTAACGCTAGCATCGACAAAAAATGGTGAGAACACCAGGGCAGGGAACCACAAAGGCCACAATGAACTGATCCAACCATAGATTCCCAATGCACCCGCCAGGAATCCCAAGGGGATCGAACCCACATCCCCCATGAAAATCCTGGCGGGATGAAAATTGAATGCAAGAAAGACAATGCTGGCTAAAGTGACCATACTCGTCATCACAGCTAAAGCAGATTGGCCACCCAGGTAAGCTGCAACTGCATAAGCACCAAATCCAAACATGGTCATCCCACCTGCCAGACCGTCCGAACCATCCATGAAGTTATAAAGATTAACCACCCATACCATTGAGAGGGTCAGCACAACATATTGCCACCATGCGAACTCATGGAGCAAACACAATAAAAAAATCATGCAGATCAGTACCTGTACCCCAAATCGCAATGTGATTGGCAGCCCTCGAATATCATCCATCAAGGAGGTCATCATTAATCCAGCGGGCAACATGATCCAATAAATGGGGCATCCCAAGAATAGCCAAGCTACCAGCACACCCAACATCAGCGCCAAGCCACCAGTCCGGGGTGTCAAACGCTGATGCAGGGAGCGCTCATTAGGTTTATCCATCGCCAGCCTGCTGAAGGGTCCTTTTGTAAGCAGCAAAAGTCCGACTAATGTAACCATCAGACATAAGAATAATGGATAGATCATGCTGCCATTGATCACTTACGGAAACTTTTGCCGGTATAGTGCAATCCCTGCAGCAAGGTGAACTTAGGCTGCCAGCCCAGCTCGGACCGGATCTTTGTGCTATCAATTACCAAGGACTGCGTGAGTTTATGTATCGCCGACTTTTTACCGATCAGACCAGCCAACAATTCGATAATCCCCATATGTAAAGTAACCAGGCGGCAAGGTTTACCCAGCGCTGTTGCCAATGCGCGTATCAAGTCTGGGGTAGAGATTGTTTCACCATCACTGACCATATAGGTGCGACCGGACGCTACAGGATGTGTTGCAGTCAGTATTAGCGCATCAACTAGGTTGTCCAGGTAGATAAAACTACGAAGGTTGCGCAAGTTGCCTAGCGGTATAGGCAACCCGCTATGCACCCATTTGATCAGACTAAGAAAGTTTGCCTTTGCTCCAGGACCATACACCAAAGGTGGCCTGACGACGACGACTTGCATAGAGGTCTCTACTGATAGGGCATTTAATGCCTGCTCCGCTTCCCATTTGGAACGGGCATAAGCATTATGTGGGGCAGGCTCTGAGAGCTCGCTAAATGCTTGACCTGGCTCTGTATGAGCACCATTCACCCCTACAGTGCTGACGAATACGAAACGCTGCACTCCAGCCTTGGCTGCCTGCTGCGCAAGGTTGATGGTGGCAAAGTGATTAGTCTCCATATACTCCGTCTCGGCATCACTCTCGTGCTCATTTATCCTATGCGCACGCGCAGCCAGATGAATCACCACATCCACATCAATAAGCTGGGTCGACCAGTCTGTGCTAGAGTCGATATGAAAAGCATTATCCAAGCCGCCTATTGCGTCAGCATTGTGTACGACTGGTTTGAGTGGCAAACGACGATGCGCCAATTCCAGACACAAAGCTTTACCTACAAACCCGGTTGCGCCAGTAACCAGAAATCGCGGTTGCGCCATATCAGAACAGCCCTGTCAATAAGGCAAAAGCTAAAAACATACGATCTTTGAAATTGCGCCGTAACTGGCCAAGGTGGCCAAGCAATCTAATGTTGCCCCTATAGGATTTAGGCTCCAGCAACGCTATCATCTGGGCATATTCTGGCTTCTTTGCAATTCTGCTGCAGACGTTGCAAATATTGAGTATTTCACGCCTGTACCAACCATCGCGCATTTTAGCTAACCTCGACAATCCGGCTTGCCAGCCAGTATTAGCCCCCAGCGCGTTGCTGCTGTGTTGCCGATAACTAACACTTGGTGTGGAATCAATGTGCCAGTTTTTACCATGAGCACGACACACGGCGTAAGTTAGCCAATCATGTAAGGCTACTTCTGAAGCCATAGAAGTTTCGTCGTTCAGGCACTCTCTAACAGCTCCAACCAGCCAAGGAGTCATCAAGAATGTGCATCCTGGTCCGGCAGATTCAAACAAGAAGTCGTAGCGTCGCTGGGCTGCTACTTTGTTAATCAGCTGTGCTCTGCCATCAGGCCAAAAGGCCACCACATTAGATGAGACGCCATCAGCCTGATTTTTAATCGCAAGCTCAATATGGGATATTAATTTATCTTCACTCCACAAATCATCTTGATCTGCGAATGCCACATAATCGTAATGAGCAACATCAACATCCTGAATGAGCCGAAAAAAATTCTTTGCTGCCGAGCCAAAACTAGTATCTCTAGGCAACAAGTTAATTCGGTTATCTTTTGCTGCGAGCTTTATCAATAAATCCCATGTATTGTCAGTTGAACAGTCATCCGAGACAAACAATATGACATTCACTTCAGATTGATTAAAAATACTTTCAATTTGCTGACATATCCATTTCTCCCCATTAAATGATGCCATCAAAACAGCAACGTTTAGCTTTTTTGCAGTGAACAGATCAAGCAAAATGAGTCTCTTTTTTTAAATATCTAAACTAGATTTAGGAATGTTTGAACAAACAGCTGTTTTTAAATCAACCTTACCACTTATGCCTAGCAATCCATGCTTTATCCCTAGAAACATACTACAAAAACGTGTGTAGCGATGTGGTGCAAAAATCAAAAAGAAACCTGCGAATTGAAACAATCGCCAAATTAAATGCAGTTGCCAAGCAGCTGTCATTTTCACATCTCGAATCATAAGTATAGTGTTCCTAAACATGTAGTAATCACGAAGTGGCGAGTGATGCGCAACGTGGCGAATACCAAAAAACCAGACCTTACTGACCTTATCTCCTAAGGTATGATTCATTTTAGCTTGTGGGACCCCAAGCAACCTAAACCCCTCTGCTCTAGCTCGAAATGACCACTCCGTGTCTACATGATCAATGAAGTAATTACTGCGCTTACCACCTATTTTCCTCAATACGTCCAAAGGTATCAATGTCCCTGATGAAATCAAGAAGCTAACATTTATGGGAGCATATTCAGACAAATCGTATTTTGGATGCCACCTACTTGGATAGCCATTACGTTCGATAACAAAAAAAGAATTTGTACCGCTACGTCTGTCAATATAAACGGGGCCTGCTGCTGCTACTGGGGCATTACTCGAATCACTTGCCGCCTCCAATAACGCGAATTGCAATTTCTGAACCATATCCGGCTCAGGAACACTATCTTGATCCATCAATAAGACATAATCGGCTTTCTGATCAATTGCAAATTGGATGCCTATGTTTTGCGCATAAGCAATACCAAAATTACTTTCTAACTTTATGAAATAAAAATCAGTTTGGACATGATTGATAATTGAACTTTTGACATCCACAGGCGAGTTATTGTCTACCACGACTAAATTGCTAACTTGTGGCATCAGTTCACTAACCAGCATATTTAATGAGCTTAAGTCTGGCTCAAAAGTAACCACTACAGCGACTGATTTCATTTAATAGGGTTTGAATCAATAGATATATATTGGAGAAACTTCATTTGGGAGGCCAAAATGAGAACAAAATTATAGGGATGACTGATGAAAGGCCATTAGCCCGAATAGCATACTGTAGCCTGAGTGGTATTCTTATTAGTCGTTTAAAAAAGTTACTATTCCTATCATCGATATAGCCTTGCTTTAGCGACTTAATCTCCGCTATAACTTGCCGCTCATTCGCAGACCATATATCCTTTGTCAGGTATCCATCTAATCGAGAAATATCAATGACTTTTATCATATATCTTTGTTCATAAGATAGAGTCAAAGCTCTTTTAATACGATGAGAAATTGTTGCTAAAGTAAAGCCTTGAGCCTCTTTCGCTCCCAGTACATTGGCTCCATGTTGCCGGTATGCGGTAAGTTTGTCACTTATCAGATGAATGCCACCAGCATTTCTAGTTGCTGATACGACAGCTATCCACCAATCATGCATATGAATATTTTCAGGGAATGGCAGGGTAGAATTCAATAACCTGCGCGAAATCATCATGCCACAGCCAGTAGCGAAGTTGGAGTATACCAATCGCTTGAATGGCTTACCTGCTTCAGGTTTAAGGTTCTGGTATCGCCACAAGGACTGAGCAATTTCTTTATTTTCGGCATTTATTAGGCTTAAATCTGAGAGCACAATATCTCGTTGGGGGTGCATCTCAAACGCACGAACCATTAACTCTATTTTATCTTTACGAAAAATATCATCTTGATCACATAGCGCAATAAAATCCCCTCTAGTTAAACCAAGACACTTCTCGAAAGTCGCAATGACTCCTGTGTTTTTTTCAGAAGAGAAAATTTTTATTCGTTCATCCCTGACTGCATAATCACAAAGAATTTTAAATGTATTGTCTGTAGAGAAGTCATCCACTACGACGATTTCAATATTCTTATAGGTCTGATCAAGGATGCTATCTAGCTGTTGGCGAATATATTTTTCACCATTATAAGTTGCCATTGCAACACTCACTAATTGCATATTAAGCACATCAATCAAGCCACGAGTTTTTTAATAACCGTCTAAATTTCAATATCCCACTACGCACAATAAATCTCTTTATATAAGCCTTAAATATAGCCTTGCGATTTCTCCAAGGGATAGCATTATGAGAATGAAGCGCCATGTATGGAGCAGAGAAGCCTTGATCTAATCTTTTAGCGGCAGCCGAAATTAACAATGAATCTTCAATGCGATTTTCTATTTGATACATTACTGATGGTCTAATATATCCATTATCAATATGCTTTTTAATGAGGTCTATTGAGATAAATCCATTACCAATGGCCTCAAATAGATCTCTGAACCACAGATATGCCAAAGGGTTATAAATACTTACCCATGGCTGAGTATTCATATCCGTATAATGCAGGAGGGCAGTCTCTCCACTTTTGTATTTCTCTAGGCTATTCCACACTGAGTCTATTTGAGATCTAATGCTCTCGGCTATCGTCATTTCATACATTAACTTTTGATAAGTAAGTGTTTTAGAATTGAGTTTTTCCACAATATCCTGAATATTCCAATCTAGGTTTTCACAGTCCAATAGCATGACACTGAACTGTGGATTTCTACCAGTAGCCTCTGGCTCTATTACAGTTAGTAACTGAGCGCCATCAAATGGCTGAGTCCAAATATCTTTTATATCCTTAAAAACCTGCATGTCAGAATCCAGATAAATCGCCCGGCCTGAAAATCCTTGGAGCTGAGGGATAAGTAACCTTTGAAATGAGAATGGCGTACGCGGCCAGTTTTCTACATTCTTTGGCTGTGGAATTGAAATGCCCGACAAATGAAGAGGAATGACCTCAACAGACATACTTGCATGTTTGCGTATTGAATACTCGAGCACCTTGACCGAGAGCATTTGTGCTTCGGTAGTTGCAACGTAAATTTTTATCGGACTTTGAATATTCAAAGGTGCTACGTCCAGATTAAAGTGCAAAATAGTTTTGGCAATCTCACTAAACTGCCTATCAAAAGACTCTCTACCATTAGAGAGTAGAGTAGTTTCGTTTAAATGGCTAAATGAGTTACTGTATGAAGCGCCACCGTCAATTCCAAGGGTCCTAATAGTTTTAGCGCCACACAAGGCTAAAAGATTAATAACTGCCTCAGCACTAAAGTATCGCACTCTTACTAAAGGGCTATTTCCAAAACGTTGATTGGGAACATGATTGTAAAATAGCAATCGCCCTTCTTGAGCAAGTTTTGCTAATAGCGGCTTCGCTTTAATTAAATCTGCAAGGTTTTGTTTCCCGGGTTTATTGTCTTGATGTGGCACCCAAGGCATGACTAAATATAGGGCATTTTTGTCTATCGAATATTGACATGAGTCAAACACGTCCAAATCGATCATGTGGGAAAAGTCAACTTTCAACTGGTTAACCACATGATTGAGACTAACAACATTGAATGCGGTTAAATCATAATCCGTGTGTTTTGCATAAGAAGGGCCCTTACCTAAAATCAACCACGGCTTGGCTTTTATAGTGGACGTGGCATACCAGTCAAAAAAACTAACGAAGTCATTCATTTAAGTACGTTCTGCATAAAGCAAGACTCTGGGCCCATTTCGCTCTTGCCTGGTTTCAACAATATCAATTTTATCAAATCCAACCATCTGTAAAGATTCAATAATATCGGCTAGCAAAAGCCATTTCGAATGGTCATACATCCCAGAAAAAGCCTCTTTTTCCCCATACTCCAGATATTTTTTATAGGAGTAATCTTTACCGTTTACCGAATATTTCCCTGTCACCTCATTTGGCAGACAGTAATGCGTATCAAGCATTACCCCACTTTTTATATATTTCCCAATACCAAGCAAGTTTCTGACTGGGTCTTTTAAGTGATATAAAACGCCTACATGATGAATATAGTCAGCTTCTAAAAGCTTAGTATCTAGTGACTCACTCTCAATATCACATTTAAAAACAATTGCTGATTTGCCAAACATTCCACATCGAACCAATGTTTTTACAACGTGATCAACTCTAGAGTCTACTGCTGTAACTTTTGCAGCATAATCGAGAAGCCCTAGAGTATGGACTCCTTCAAAGCACCCTACTTCCAGCACATGCTTTTCAGAAAGGTCAAATCTCTCATGCATACCGATTATTCTTCGATCTGGTATGTGTTGAGCATTATTACGTTTACTTCCCCAAGCAAGATTGCCGAACCTACGCCCATGCCCATCTGCTATGAAACAGTTCCAATTTAGGATGCTATTAAGGTCAATTAAATCCTGGTCATTTAATAAATCTAAATATTGGGTATTCTTAGAATTAGGTTCATATCCTTTCAAAGGTAATAAGCTCTCCATCTTCTTTTTTTGCAAAATACGAATCGTATTTTTAATAAATACTGAAGCAGGAATAAATATGCCTTTATTTATTTTTTCAGAGATGTTCATTATTTAGCTCAGCCATCGATTAAGAGTAATTTGTTAGGCCTGCTTACCAAAAACTTTAGATTTGATAAAGGACAAAACGTAATGTAGATTTCTTCTGAATATTACTTTCGCCATATTCACAAAACGCCGATTATGTTGGGATAGTGGGATGCCTTTAAAGATATCCTGGTTTTCAATGTACTTAGGCAAATCTTGGGCATCGCAGAGGGCTTGAAAGTCAATCTCAGGCGCATCTAACTTTAAAAATGGGCTTAAACTTAGGACATTTACATTACGTGCCACCAATGCTTCACGCACCTCTTTTAATCCTAAATAGTACTGCATATACCTATCATTAGGATCAGCGCCCTTCCATAAAGTATGCTGATTCTGCGCATGATGATTTCCAGATAATGCGCAATTATCACAACCAACAAGAATAATATTTTTAGCACCCATATTGGCAGCCAAGTTAACTGCTGACTGAGAAATGGATGTCCACAAATACAGATACTCATCATTGGGTTTTCTGACCCAATCAAGAACCCTACCAGCTTCACTAGGCTCATCGAGCTCTGTAACGCTTAATTGCCCATCAGTTTTAAAGAAAAAATAGTGCTCATCTGCTAACTCCATCATCTCAGGAGTCGCGTACGACTGGTACTTATCGCGCTTGGTAATCCAAGTGGTATTTGCTGGCTGCTCTGCACCCACAAATTCTGGAAAATTCAGATGGGGCACCATAGTAATCACGTAATTGACTGGCAATAACTGCCATGCCAGATTGAGACCTATCGTTATTTTGTCTTCAAAAAAGTTATGTGGGAAAACTCTAAAACTTGCACCTGTCCCTATGATATAAATATCTTTACCCGCATGAATATCATAAAGCTCTTTAACTAACTTCATCTCTAACTAACCTTTTCTAACTGCTTAAAAATATCCTTACGCACATTAGACTCGTTAATTTGCCGGTTTAAATAATCGGCATCAATAACACCTAAAGCCATACACTCTTTCAATAACTGAAGAAAAAACTGCTCTTGCCTAGAATCCGGATGTGGTAAGTATTGCTTAGAATTACTCGAGACATTTTTACTTTCAACAACTCCCAACCTAAATAGCAATTTTTTGAGAAAACCCGCATTCACTGTTTGCTGCTTTACGTTCGTATCGTAATCAACAGGCAAGCCGGTTTTCCATGGTTGTGTAGAGCGTTCAGTATTGTGCAAAAGCTGTGTGTTTTCGTTCAAGATATCAAAGTGATTCCACTCATCCTCAAGCTGACCTATGTATTCAGGATTTTCTAGTTTCAGTGAAATCCAATCCCCATAATCAAGCTGCTTATTGAACATCGCATCTAGTTGAGCATCCCACTGCCAATGTGTTAGTTTTTCGCAATCAAGCAGCATCGCACTCGTCGCATAAAATTTATTGCCATTACCTTTGTAGCCATCCTCAATATGACGACAGATAATAGACTTGCCTTTCATATCACGACTAAGCAAATCAAAAACGTCACCAACAGCAAAAATATCAGGGTCAATTACCAACGCGCGCCCTGAAAAATTCATTAGCTGTGGCACCATCATTCTTAAAGGGCTAAAAGACTGCAGATCGTTATTATGCCAAATCGCATCACGGCCCTTTCTTAGATATGACACACCCTCGCGTTTATACAAATGTGGCGTCTCTTCGAGCCTAATGATTTTCACATCAAAAGAATCTGGTGACTTAGACCTTGACTTCAGTGAATAAGCCGACAACTTGGCTCCTATCATCTGCTTATCATTTGTATGTATAAAAACTATGGGTTTCATGGGCTGAGTATCCTCTAAATATGCTTTCATATGAGTCTATGATGGACTAATTGCTGCAAGACGGATGACCATTTTTCCGCAACTGCATTTCCACTAAAGTTGGCATCTATTATTTCCTTAGCCTTACTTATGTCATCAGAAACGCGTTCTTTTTTACTTAAGTAAGTGGTAAGCCCATAATCCCAATCATCTAGGACAATACAACTCGAAAGTTCTTCAACTGCAGGAAAACTGGTTGCGACAACTGGCACGCCAAGAGATAACGCGAGTAAAGTCCGATTAGGCGACTTAGACAAACTAAACTCATCATTGTAACTAGGCAAAACACATACATCCGATTCGGAAATATCATTGAATATTGTATGTGCAGCCCATTTTTTGTATCTGGTTTTTATGGAGAATGGCTTGATTAAATTGTCAAACTTCTCCTTATTATTGCTAATTACTAAAAGCTCAATAGGTATCTTTTTGTTAATTTCTTCAAGATTTCTTTGGATTGACAGTAGGGAACCCATGCCAAAATTACTATGTGAAGCGCCGTGATTACCGAACCAAACTACTCGCTTATATGTTGGTAACAAATCGTGAGAAGTTTCCATATTATTTACTGGCTGCTTGATATATTTCAGAAAGTACAGCTTTGATACAGCAATCGATATTCTCAAATATCCAGCAACTTTTTTGTACGAGAATCTATGTTTATGAGATTTTATAAAACTATCAATTTTGTTAGTCACGCTCATTAAACGATATCTAGACATACGCCATTGCTTAACCATCAAGCAGGATTTTTGAACAGACTTTAAAGTTTCTACCTGATCTGGTATTACAAAAATATTCTTCGCACCAATACGCTGCTGAATGATTTTTAACAGCTCGCTCCCTGTGGTTACAATGGCCGCAGCAAGCTTAGACATTGGTTCAAATTCACTAAAATTACTGCTATTTGAATAATTTTTTACGAAAATGTTATCGCATAAATCCAATATTATCGGCACTCCATTTTGGTGAGCCTTATTTGCCAAATAATAATCATGCTTTGAAAAGGTTTTTACAAATATGATAGCCTTTACATTATCAAAAAAATCAATATCTTCAGTCCCCTCGAGAATAGTTGATTTAAAATCTCCACCATCTAAATAAAGTGCTGGCAGTAAACACCTATACCTAACACTTGCTATAGCAGGATTACAAGCTTGTGTTTTCCAAACTATTGAACTTTTATTCAATTTCAACTCAATTTCATTATTTTCAAATAATTACTTATCTATTTTTTCACGCAAAAAATATGATATCGATCCCCAACTCCGATTGCTGATGTAATTTTAAGCGGAATCCAAAAAATGAAATTTAAACCTTTTGAGTACATTAGATTATTTACCTTAGATAGCTCGATGAGTCCAAAACTAGCAAAAAAGTAACCTAAACTACGGATAAAGTCTTTACTAATAGACTCATGCACCACTTCAAACTGATTAAATCCTATCTCTTGTAGCAGTCGAACCAAACTATCCGGTGGATACAATATAACGTGCCTAGGGCAATCCAAACCATGCCAATTTCTACGAAATAATTTTGATGAAATCCCAGCAGGATTTGGAACAGCAATATGTAAACCACCACCTTTTTTAATCTTTAATGCAATTTTCTTAAGTGTATCTTTCGGAGTATAGAGATGCTCTACAACATGGTTCATACGTACTAAATCAATGGACTCATTGTTGATTTTCTGCCAGAAATCCGAGACTAGATATCCCTCGTGTTGATTTTCTGTGATGGCACTAATTGCAATAGGTGAAAAATCAACACCTATTGTTTTGCAACCTGAATTTCTCATCTTATTGAGATATTTACCAGCACCACAGCCAAAGTCTACAAATACTTTCTGCTCACTGAGTTGACTGTAAAAACTTTCAACTCTTTTTTCAAGATGGCTTTTAACCACAATCCTTGAGAAAATTCGCCTCAGTCTACTAACAAATGGTCTAATGGATTTTTTTAATGTATTAGAGAAAGAGTTTCTATCTGATACAGGTGTTAAATGCGATTGGTACGGATGATACTCACCCGAATAAAAAAAACTAACATCAGCTTCAATCGGCCGCGCGCTCATGTATAAACATTTACAGTCTAGGCACTCTGTATAAGCAAACACTTGGTCTGAAGACTGAGTAAGCAAATCTCTTGCCTGACTCCAAAACTTAACACTCTTGCTTTGACAGACAGGGCATGCGCTTAACTCTTCACATTTTGGTAGGTTGCTTATATTCATTTAACTTTTCTACTGTTTAATAAAGACTGCTTGCCCAGAAGACAAGGAAATAAACTTCAAATTATTTTTCTCGGCAAATTCCTCCACTGCCTTTTGCGCACCAGGCCAGTAAAGTGACCCATAATCATCACACACTATTATTCCACCCCGTACCATTTTTGGATAAAAGTAATTCAGTGCGCCTAGAATTGGTTCATATAAATCAACGTCAATATGCACAAGCTTAGCATTCATGTTAGGCAAATCATTAAGGCACTGCGGGATCCAACCTTGGTGATAACTAACACTAGGAAAATCACTTAAAACCGCTTTCACTTCTGTCATTTGTGCCGAATAAGCACCAGCCGTTTTAAAGTAAGACCCTTTTCTCTCCCCTTTTTTTGTATCAATCAGACTCGTTTTAATAATATCGTTAGGCGATGGCTCACTTAACCCCTCAAACGAATCAACGATATGATATGAACTTCCATCAAACCTTGAATCCATCTGCTTTAAATAATGACAGATTAAATATGAGGAAAGCCCCTTCCAACAACCACACTCAATAATTGCACCTTCGAGATGATTGACTGTTTTTAGGAAATTGACCAGATTATAAAATCTTGCGCGTCTTTTGGTTCCACGTTCAGGAGTACCCGAAAGCGTCATTCCTTTTTCATACAAATCGTTAAAGGGTTGCTCCACCTCAAAAAGAAGATGCAATTCATTTGCCCTCTCTACAGATGGCAGCAACTTTGATGTCCTACCAGTAAGAACCTTGCATAAAAGTTTTTTTGAAATCCCACAAATTCGCTTGATAATGCTTTTAAGCTTCATAATTACTCTCTAACTTTAATAAGCCGATTAGGTACACCAGCAACTACTGTATTTGGTAAAACATCCTTGTTCACAACACTGCCAGCACCAATTACTGCACCATCGCCTATCTCACACCCATCCAAAATAGTACAACCGGCACCGATCCATACATTGCTACCAACTCTAATGCCTTTCTTAGTTAAGCCTTGTTCAGTTATTGGCGCTTCATGGCTATCAAAATTGTGATTGGCGGGAATAAACACGGTATGTGTTGCTATTCTCACATTATCGCCAATCTCTAATCCACCATGTCCGTATAAGACACAAAATGGGTTGATACTGCAGTTTTTACCAATACGAATTCTTCCCCCAGGATATGTCATCAGCATAGCGTAGGGCTTAATAATTGTGCCATCGCCTATATCAAGGCGTGAGTCGCTATCATGACAAGACAAGCTGACATGCTTATTGATACTTACCTTAGCGCCTATATGAATATTTTTTAAATACCCAGAAAATTCAACGTCATCACTAATCTTTGCACCTAAACCAATTTGTGAGGACTCAAGCGGAATGGGAGTAAATTTACTCACAGATATTTGGAATAAGCTTTTCATCAGCTTTTTAAAAATACTGAATATCATGCCGTTTGCAACCAATCTACAGGTTGATAAAACAAGCATTGATTCATATCAATGTCTGAAGTCACTCTAAATACAAATGACTCAACTGCATCCAGCATAAAAAAAGGCTTTTTATGCAGATAAATTTTTGCGGTGTATAAGCCTGGTTTTAATCCACAAAAAGGTAATGAGATTGCGAACTCACTCGTACCTGAATTGAAGCTGAAAAATTTGTTATCTTGATCACTGCTGAGATGAAGCACTGTTTCTGATTCGCCAGAAAGCTCTTTTATCAGCGCAGAAGCAATAACATCTTGCTGATAAGAATGTGCATTAACTTCAATCGCAATCTTTCCCGCAACACCAGAAAGAAGAGTATGTGAATCACTATCCCGCTCATTCGAAAGCTTCACCATGGTAATATCCAAGCCGGTTGTTTCTTTTGATGACTTGGCAGGTATTATCAAAACTCCAGATTGGTCTGTTGCAGGGCCCAAACATAAATCTTCTTCAAACTTAGACATAACCTTTGATGGGTCACCCATCATTATTTGCTTACCCTTTGCAAGGTAAACTGCTTTGTTGCACATCGATAGGATTGCATTGGTATTGTGAGAAACCAAAATAAAGGAAGTGCCATGTTCTCTGAGTTGTGCCAACTTTCTGTAGCATTTACCTCTGAAACGCATATCGCCTACGCTTAATACTTCGTCTATCAACAGTATGTCAGCCTTTGCATGTACAGCGCATGCAAAGCCAAGTCTTGCAGCCATCCCTGAGCTATAACTTTGAACTGGGGAATCCAGAGCATCATTTATTTCAGCAAATGCGATTACTTCTTCAAACACCTCATTAATCTCATTCTTTGTCAGCCCGAGAATTGCTAAATTGACATAAATATTTTCTCTTCCGGTCAGTATAGGGTTAAAGCCTGCACCCAGCGCAATTAGGGGTACGACCCGCCCACTCAGCACAACCTGGCCTTGATCGGGTTTAATCAAGCCACTGATTATCCTGAGAAGAGAAGTTTTACCACTGCCATTAGCACCAACAAGGCCTATTGCATCGCCTTTTTTCAATTCAAAACTGACATTATATACAGCCCAAAATTCGCCACTTCTTAATGTATCTTGGCTCTTTCTAGTCGCTGTTATCTCGCTGGCGATATCTTTAATACCATAGAATAAAGATTGCTTTAATCCCCTGCAGAATTTTTTGGAAACCCCCTCTACGGACAAAACAATATTGCTTGATACAGACAAATCAAGGTTTTGACTCATGACGGCATGCGCTCAATTACATACGGGATAGCAAGCCTAAAAAATAACCAGGACATCAAGAGGCCCAAGAAAGAGATTACGCTTACGCTAATAAATCCAGACCAGTTTGATACTATGCCCGTAGTTGCCAATTCCCTCGTGGTTACCAACAAAGGCGTTACTGGATTAAGTTTTACAATAGTTGCAAACATCCCTGCTTTTGGTATTGGATAAAGCACTGGCGTTATCAGAAGCCACGGGGTCGTCACAATCACAATAGCCCTAGAAAAATCTTGGTATATTCCACCAATGGGCGCTATAAACAACCCTAAGAAAGTCCCTAGTACCACAATCTGTAACACACCCAAGGGAGCTAAAACAGCCATTGGGGATATGGGCATGTCATAAGCAACAAATATAAATACCACCAAAATGAGCTTAATAAGAAAGTTGAAAAAAACTTCTCCAACCTTGGCTAGAATAATTGCCTCTCTTGGGAAATTTACTTTAGCTAACATTGTTTTTGATTCAGTAACTGCTGCTAATGGTGAATTAAATGCTTCCAGGAAAGTTTGCCACAACACCATACTTAACATCACATAAGCTGGATAAGGCAGATCAGTAGTGCCAAGATTAATAACCCTTGCTTGAGCTGCAATTACCAATCCATATGCTACAACCACGGGCGGAATCAATGCCCAAAAATATCCAAGTAAGGTTTGACGATATTTCGCATTTATATCCCGTACCATTAATCTCCATGCCAATTTTCTAGCGATTATCAAATCGCTAAACATTGACAATATTAGCTTCTTAGGTTCAGTTAGCTGGCTTCGTGAGTGATAGATTTTTTTTGAGGAATTCATTGATTTCGATACTTAAGAGAGTTCACGCCGCAACTCTTCAATTTGAGCTTGCAACGCTTCATATTCCTGAACTTTATATTTCAAAAATCGCATGGTAATACTGGCTTTTTCTTCGATTCCGCGTGGTGTAAGCAGGTACATATATGCCAGCTTATTTTTACTATTACGAAAATTGGTTGCCTTTAGTAGTCCGACATCAATCAACGCCTTCAAGCAAAAGTTGGCTTTACCCAAACTGATTCCCAGTTGGCTTGCAAGCTCTCGCTGGCTAACCTCTGGGTTAGCTTCAACAAGCTTTAGTATTTTGTATCGATACTCGTCAGTAAGCATTAAGTTTGCAGGCTAATTCCTGATTAATACAGCGATGCGTTCATAGGCTGAACGAAGTGTATCAACAAAGGACTTTGCTATGCAAGCAGAAGCTACCAGGCACCCGTGAACTTCTTAATGTCCCTCAACTGGCGCTTGGTTGGCCGCCCCAGCCCACGGTCGCGCTGGGCATGATCACCCTCGCGGGTGATAGCTGCCTCCTGTCTTTTTGCTGCACTCGCAGCAGTTTCCTGATACAGCAAGGCGGCCTCTGGCGCGCCTTTGCGTTGTATGGATAACGCTTTGACCTCAACTTCAATTTCAAAATCTTTATTGCGAATACGGATGATGGCGCCGAGTTTTACTTCCTTGGCGGGTTTCACACGATCTCCATCTACATGCACCTTGCCACCATCAATGGCATCAGAGGCAAGGCTGCGAGTTTTAAAGAAACGTGCAGCCCACAGCCATTTATCCAGGCGGCATTTATTTTCTGCGCTTTTCTCCATCTGGCTATCCGACTACTCTGTGCAGTTAAGGCCGGGCATGGGCTGTTCGGTTTGCTGCATAGGCTTTACGGAACTGCTCCAGCGTTAGCTGTACACGCCCCATCAAGGTTTCTGACAGGTAGTTGCCATCACTATTCCTAGCCCCCACTGAAATACCAGTCAATAAGGCCATGCCTTCGAGTACGTGCTCCATGGTGTAAATATGAAACTGGCCCTGCTCAATAGCATTGATCACCTCATCATCCAATAGAAGGTGAGACTGGTTAAGGCTGGGGATCACTACCCCCTGGGTACCGTCCAGGCCGATACGCTGGCAAACGCGGAAATAACCTTCAATTTTCTCGTTGACGCCACCTATCGGCATCACGGCCCCATGCTGGTTCACGGCGCCGGTTACGGCAATACCCTGCGGCAAACCAAGCGCAGACAGCGCTGACAGCAAGGCATAGAGCTCTGCACAGGAGGCAGAATCGCCCTCTACACCATGGTACTCCTGCTCGAACACCAAGGATGCCGTGAGCGAAAGCGGTGTTAGTGCGGCAAAGTTAGCTGATAACCAACTACGCAGGATAAACAGGCCCTTGTCGTGATTGGGGCCGGTCATCTCAACCTCACGGTCTATATTGATCACACCCTCATCCCCTGCGTAACAACGCGCTGAGATACGCACTGGCGAGCCAAAGCAGGCATCGCCCATATCAATATGCGTCAGGCCGTTGATCTGCCCGATTTCGCGGCCTTGTACACTGATCATAAGCTCGCCATCCACGATGGATTCGCGTAACTGCTGCTCCGAGTATTGGTGGCGTGCTCGACGTGCTGCAAGCGCACTCTCGACGTCTGCGAGCGTAACCAGATTTGACTGGTGCTGTGCGGCAAATGCCGCACACTCCAGAACAAGGCCCTGCAGATAGGCGAAATTGGCGCTGATGCGTAATTGGTCGTCAATCTTGCGCTGCATCTCGCGTATCAGCCTGGCCACAGCCTCTGCACTGAAATGCTTGATCCCGTGCTTCGCACATTGCGCTGCGATATATTCACCAATGGCACGATAATTTTCTGTATTGGCTGTCAGCCGCTCGGCAAAATCCACCTTGATACGAAAATACTGTGCAAAATCCGGGAGCTCATCCTGCAGCTCGTGAAACTCCTCGCGAGAGGCGATCAGCACCACCTTCACATCCACTGGCAAAGCTTCCGGCGCGAAGTGACTAGCGGAACTTTGCCCGGATGTGCCTGCCGACTCTTCGATCTGCACGCGACGATTGCGTAATACGCGATGGAATTTTTCCAGTATCTGGCTACCGCTCTGCTGATCTGCATGGATATCGCGTAGGTGCAGCATGAGCATGCCACCATGAGCGCGAAGCAAATTGCCTGCGCGCAGCCGCATGAAGTCTGCCGACGGGCTGTTATTGTCGTTGCTGCTCTCATAGCCGCCAAACAGCGACTGAAAAGATGGGTCATCGTCATAAATGACCGGCGCGGCCTCAATACCACGGTTATCCACCAGAAGATTAACGCGGTAACGGCCCAAAAAGCTTTCCAGAACACCCTCGTTATCCTGAGCAGGCTGAAACAGCTCTATGTTATCCAAGGTATCCTGCTTGAGTGCAGTGATGTAGTGATTGA
>Ga0208125_100433_pt1 | contig 25156 bp, 23 predicted proteins | sample LakWasM128_HOW14_2_FD_183938 | JGI IMG/M metagenome (GOLD analysis project Ga0208125, IMG submission 183938) | Freshwater sediment methanotrophic microbial communities from Lake Washington under simulated oxygen tension - Sediment Metagenome... | ecosystem: Environmental > Aquatic > Freshwater >...
GCCTGCACATGCACATCGGTTCGGGCGTGGACTACGGGCATCTGAGCCAGGTCTGCGGCGCCATGGTGGGCCTGGTGCGCCAGACCCAGGCAGCGGGCCATGACCTGCAGGCGATCTCGGCCGGCGGCGGCCTGTCGATTCCCTACCGCGAGGGCGATGCCGGCATAGACACGGCCCATTATTTCGGCCTCTGGGATGCCGCCCGCCAGGAGGCCGAGGCCCTCTTGGGTCACAAGCTGCATCTGGAAATCGAGCCGGGCCGCTTCCTGGTGGCCGAGTCCGGTCTGCTGCTGGCCGAGGTGCGCGCCACCAAGAATGCCGGCAACAACCATTTCGTGCTGGTCGACGCCGGCTTCAACGAGCTGATGCGCCCGGCCATGTACGGCGCCTTCCATGCCATGAGCCTCTTGCCGCGCGATGACAGCCAGCGCCCCAGCCGCCCGACCGTGGTGGCCGGGCCGCTGTGCGAATCGGGTGACGTGTTCACCCAGGAGGACGGCGGCGTGGTCGTGCCGCGTGAGCTGATGGCGGCCGAGGTCGGCGACCTGCTGGTGATCCACGACACCGGAGCCTATGGTGCCTCGATGTCCAGCAACTACAACAGCCGGCCCCTGATTGCCGAGGTGCTGGTCGATGGCGCGACCGAGGCGCGCCTGATCCGCCGTCGCCAGACGGTCGAGGAGCTGCTGGCGCTGGAAGCCTGATAGGGAATTCCAATAAGGGTGATTTGATTAACCAAAACTAACGGCACGCTAGTGTCGATATAGTTCAGTCATTCCATCAACCACCCTAGCAAGGAACCCCCGATGTCCCTGATCAACACCCAAGTCCAGCCCTTCAAGACCGAGGCTTTTCACAACGGCAAGTTCATCACCGTCACTGAAGAGTCGCTGAAGGGCAAGTGGTCCGTGCTGATCTTCATGCCGGCTGCCTTCACCTTCAACTGCCCGACCGAAGTGGAAGACGCGGCCGACCATTACGCCGAATTCCAGAAGGCCGAGACCGAGGTCTACATCGTCACGACCGACACGCATTTCGCCCACAAGGTCTGGCACGAAACCTCGCCGGCCGTCAGCAAGGCCAAGTTCCCCCTGGTTGGCGACCCGACGCACCAACTGACCAATGCCTTCGGCGTGCACATCCCCGAAGAAGGCCTGGCCCTGCGCGGCACCTTCGTGATCAACCCTGAAGGCGTGATCAAGACGGCCGAAGTGCACTCGAACGAGATCGCCCGCGACGTCAAGGAAACCCTGCGCAAGCTCAAGGCTGCCCAGTACACCGCCAAGAACCCTGGCCAGGTCTGCCCGGCCAAGTGGAACGAAGGCGCCAAGACCATCGCTCCCTCCCTCGATCTGGTCGGCAAGATCTAAACCATGATCGCCCTTGCTGCGAGCCCGGGAGGGCTTGCAGCAATCCCCCAAGAGCCGCGCAAGCGACTCTGAGAGCGCCTCGTCCAAGGGGGTGTTCCCAGAGTGGCTTATCCCGCCACGCCTGAACAAGGAGCCCTACCACCATGTTGGACGACACCCTCAAATCCCAGCTCAAGGCCTATCTCGAGCGCGTCACCGTCCCCTTCGAGATCGAAGCCTCGCTGGACGACAGCGACAGCGCCAGGGAACTGCTGGCGCTGCTGCAGGACATCGCCGCGATGTCCGACAAGATCAGCCTCAAGGCCGATGGCCAGGACCAGCGCCGCCCTTCCTTCAGCCTAAAGCGCCTGGGCTCAGCGATGAGCCTGCGCTTTGCGGCGATCCCGCTGGGCCATGAGTTCACCTCCCTGGTGCTGGCCCTGCTGTGGACCGGCGGCCATCCGCCCAAGGTCGAGCAGGACGTGATCGACCAGATCAAGGGCCTGGACGGCGAGTACAGCTTCGAGGTCTATATGAGCCTCAGCTGCCACAACTGCCCGGACGTGGTGCAGGCGCTGAGCCTGATGTCCGTGCTCAACCCCAGGGTCAAGACGGTCATCATCGATGGGGCGTTGTTCCAGGACGAGGTCAATGCCCGCGAGGTCATGGCCGTGCCCAGCGTCTACCTGAACGGCCAGCCCTTCGGCTCGGGTCGCATGACGGTGGAAGAGATCGTCGCCAAGCTCGACACCGGTGCCGCGGACAAGGACGCCGCCAAGCTCTCGGCCAAGGACCCCTTCGATGTGCTGGTGGTGGGGGGCGGCCCCGCCGGCGCTGCCGCGGCGGTGTACGCCGCCCGCAAGGGCATCCGCACGGCAATAGCGGCCGAGCGCTTCGGCGGCCAGGTCAACGACACGCTGGCGATCGAGAACTACATCTCGGTGCTGGAGACCGACGGCCCCAAGTTCGCGATGAGCCTGGAGGCGCACGTCAAGGCCTATGGCGTCGACGTGATGAACCTGCAGCGCGGTGACAAGCTGATCCCGGCCGCCACGCCCGGCGGTCTGGTCGAGGTGCAACTCGCCAACGGCGGCACGCTCAAGAGCAAGACCGTGATCCTCTCCACCGGCGCGCGCTGGAGGAATGTGAACGTGCCCGGCGAGCAGGAATACAAGAACAAGGGCGTGGCCTACTGCCCGCATTGCGACGGCCCGCTCTTCAAGGGCAAGCGCGTGGCGGTGATCGGCGGCGGCAACTCCGGCGTGGAAGCGGCCATCGACCTGGCCGGCCTCGTGAGCCATGTGACCCTGATCGAATTCGGCGAGGCCTTGCGTGCCGATGCGGTACTGGTCAGCAAGCTGAAGAGCCTGCCCAACGTCAGCATCCACACGCAGGCCCAGACCACCGAGCTGACCGGCGATGGCCACAAGCTGAACGGCCTGAGCTACACCGACCGTGCCAGCGGCGAGTCGCGCCACATCGAGCTGGAGGGCGTGTTCGTGCAGATCGGCCTGGTGCCCAATACCGAGTGGCTGCGTGGCGTGGTGGAACTCTCCAAGCACGGCGAGATCATCGTCGACGCCAGGGGTCAGACCTCGGTGCCAGGCGTGTTCGCCGCCGGCGACGCCACCACCGTGCCCTTCAAGCAGATCATCATCGCCGCCGGCGATGGCGCGAAGGCGGCGCTGGGCGCCTTTGATTACCTGATGCGCACCTGATGCGCAACTGATGCCAGCTGCTCAGGCGCGGGGGCTGTTCAGCCAGCCCTCCAGGCTGTAGACCAGCAGCGCCGCCCAGATCAGGCCGAAGCCCACCACCCGGGCCGCGGCAAAGGGCTCGTGGTACAGCAACACGCCCAGCATGAACTGGATGCTGGGCGAGATGTATTGCAAGAGGCCCAGCGTCGTCATCGGGATGCGGCGCGCGCCAGCGGCGAACAGCAGCAGGGGCAGGGCGGTGAGCGGGCCGGCGAACAGCAGCCAAGTGATCATGCCGGCGTCGCCCTGCGCCAGCGCGCTGTCGCCCTGGCTGGTCCACCAACCCAGCGCCGCCGCGGCCACCGGCGTCAGCAGCATGGTCTCGAGGGCCAGGCCTTCCAGCGCGCCCAGGCTGGCCACCTTGCGCAGCAGCCCGTAGATGCCGAAGCTGGCCGCCAGCACCAGGGCCACCCAGGGCAGGCGGCCGGTCTGCAGGGTCAGCCACAGCACTCCGGCCGCCGCCAGACCCACCGCCAGCCATTGCAGGCGGCGCGGCCGCTCGTGCAGGAACACATAGCCCAGCGCCACATTCACCAGCGGGTTGATGAAGTAGCCCAGGCTGGCGTCCAGCACATGGTCGTGCTGCACCGCCCACACATAGGTCAGCCAGTTGGCCGAGAGCAGCAGGGCCGAGAGCGCAAACGCGCCCAGCACCTTGGGCTGGCGCAGCAGCGGGCCCAGCCAGGCCCAGCGTTTCAGGACCGCCAGCACGATCAGCATGAAGACCATGCACCAGACCGTGCGGTGCGCCACCACCTCCAGGGAGGGCACGCCGGCCAGTTGCTTGAAATAGAGCGGGAACAGGCCCCAGGCCGCGTAGGCGAGGGCGGCGTAGATGACGCCTTTAGAGGAATCGCGATTCATTGCCCGCATTGTCCCCATGCCGGGCCGGGCCTGCCGGCCAAGGGTCATGGCCGGGAAATCCTGTGTGCGGCGTGCGCCCCCGCCGGTGCTTAAATGAGTGCCATGCCCCGCATTGTCTTCACCCCGCAGCTGCGCCGCCTGCTTGGCGACGTGCCTGATTTCGACGCCGGCGCCCTGGTGCTGCGCGAGGCGCTGGCGCAGGCCTTTGCCGCGCAGCCGCGCTTGCGCAGTTATGTGCTTGACGACCAGGGGCATGTGCGCGCCAATGTGGCGATCTTTGTGGATGGTCGTCGCCTGCACGATCGCGTGCGCTTGAGCGATGCGCTGCGGCCCGACAGCGTCGTCCATGTCCTGCAAGCCCTGTCCGGAGGATGAACTCATGAGCCTGAATGCCTGGGTCGCGACCCGCAAGGGTCTGTTCGAGATCGCGCATCGCGGCAGCGCCGGCTGGCAGATCGTCGGCCACAGCTTTGTGGGCGATCCGGTCAGCATGGTGCTGCCCGGCTCCGACCATGGGCAGTTCGACGGACGCATGTTCGCCGCGCTGAACCTGGGCCACTTCGGCGTCAAGCTGCAGGCCTCGGACGACGAGGGCAAGACCTGGCGCGAGCTGCCGGCGCCAAGCTACCCGCCCCAACCCGAGGGCGGGGATGCGGCACAGGGGCCGGCCTGGAAGCTGCAGCAGATCTGGTCGCTGGCGCGCAGCCCCGCGGCGCTGTGGGCCGGCACCCTGCCGGGCGGGCTGTTCAAGAGCGTGGACGGTGGCGAGAGCTGGGCCTTGGTGGAAAGCCTCTGGCAGCGCCCCGAGCGCCTGGGCTGGTTCGGTGGCGGCTACGACGCGCCGGGCATCCATTCGATCTGCCCGCATCCCAGCCAGCCGGGCGAACTGCTGCTGGGCATCAGCTGCGGCGGTGCCTGGCACAGCGCCGACGAGGGCGCCAGCTGGGCGCTGCGCGCCAAGGGCATGCGTGCCGACTTCATGCCGCCCGATCAGCAGCAGCTTGAAAACATCCAGGACCCGCATCGCATCGTGCGCTGCGAGGCCGCCCCCGAGGTGCTCTGGTGCCAGCATCACAACGGCATCTGGCGCAGCAGCGACAACGGCCTGAGCTGGCAGGAGCTGAAGGCGCCGCTGTCCAGCTTCGGCTTTGCGGTGGCCGCGCATCCGCTCGACCCGCTCACCGCCTGGTTCGTCCCGGCGGTGAAGGACGAGCGCCGCATCCCGGTGGATGGCGCCCTGGTGGTGAACCGCACCCGCGACGGTGGCCTGACCTGGCAGACCCTGCGCATGGGCCTGCCGCAGCAGCATTGCTACGACCTGGTCTACCGCCATGGCCTGGCGGTGGACGAGAACGGCAGACATCTGCTGATGGGCAGCACCACCGGCGGGCTCTGGGCCAGCGACGATGGCGGCGACAGCTGGGCCACCGTGTCGCTCAACCTGCCGCCGATCTACGCCGTGCAGTTCGGCTGAAGCCGTCCCCACTCGGGCCCCAGCGGCGCCTCGATGCGCAACAGCCGGCCCGTGATTGGGTGGCTCAGCTCCAGCGTCAGCGCATGCAGCCACAGGCGCTGCAGGCCCAGGTGGGCCGCCACCGCGCGGTTCAAGGGCCCCTTGCCGTGGGTGGCGTCGCCGATGATGGGGTGGGCGATGTGCTTGAAATGGCGGCGGATCTGGTGGCGGCGGCCGCTCTGCGGGCTTGCCTCCAGCAGCGCAAAGCGGCTGCTGGCGTGGCGCGGGTCGGTCTGCAGCGGCCATTCCAGGCGGCGCAGGCAGGTCCAGTCGGTGCGCGCCTCCAGCAAGACCTGGCCCTGCGAAGGCAGCTCGGGATCCTTGGCCAGCGCGTGGGTGATGCTGCCGGCGTCGGCGCCGGGCCAGCCGCGCACCAGGGCCTGGTAGCGCTTGTGCACCAGGCCCTGCTCGAAGGCCTGGGCCGCCAGGCTGGCGCTGTCCGCATCGAGCGCGAACAGCAGCACGCCCGAGGTGCCCTTGTCCAGGCGGTGCACCGGCCAGACATGGCGGCCGAGCTGGTCGCGCAGCAATTGCAGCGCGAAGACCTCCTCGCGCGCATCCAGGGCGCTGCGATGCACCAGCAGGCCGGCGGGTTTGGCGATGGCGACGAGCTGCTCGTCGGCATGAAGAATGGGTAACAAGCGGTTCATGGGCGGTGCTGCCGGCCCCCTTGTTCGCGGGGCGCTGTGGCGTGGATGCCCCATTCCATGGGGCTTTCCCCACTTTGGGGGGCTTCAGGGTTGTCCCTGGGTTCTCAACAATCCTGTCATGCGTTGTGGCCATCATCACGCACATCAGGAGTCTTCCTCATGCCCCAGGTCTTTCACGTTGGATACCGCTCCCCCTTGGTCTCGGCCCTGGCCTGGGGCCTGATGCTGGCGGGCCTGTTCGGCATGGCCAGCGCGGGCTGGGGTCTGTGGCTGGGGCATTGGCTGGCCTTGGCGTTGCTGCTCTGGTCCGCGGCCGCGGCGCTGGGAGGCCAGGCCCTGCTGCGGCGCCTGGAATGGGGCCGCCGCCTCAGCGCCCTGCTGCTGACCAGCCTGATGCCGGCCATGCTGCTGGGCATGTCGCTGGGCACATGGGCTGCCGACTGGCCGCGCGCGAGCCTGCTGCTGGGTCTGCTGGCCTTGGCCCTCTGTGCCGCACTGGTGTGGCTGCTGGCACGCCTGAACTCGCGCATGGTGTGCCAGGAATTCGCCTAGGCGATCTCTCCATCGAGGTAATACCAGGCGCCCCGCTCGCGCACGAAGCGGCTGGTCTCGTGCAGGCGCTGGGCGCGGCCGCCGAGCTTGCTGCGCGCCACGAACTCCACGGTGGCATGGTCGGCGTCCTGCTGCTGGTGGCGCTTCACGTCCAGCCCCAGCCACTTCAGGCCGGGCTTGTTGCCCTCCAATGACGCCGGCCGCTGGCTGGGGTGCCAGCTGGCCAGCAGGTAGTCGCGCAGCTCCCGTACATAGGCGCTGTAGCGCGAGCGCATCAGGGCCTCGGCCGTGGGCGCGCTGAGCTCGCCGCTTGCCGCAAAACGCTGGTGGATGGCGCCGCAGCAGGCGTCGTAGGGCTTGCCGCTGCCGCAGGGGCAAGAAAGGTCGTTCTTCATGGCGACATGATGCCAGTCCCTAAAATGCGCAGATGAGTCAGCCCCCCTTCGAAGACGATCTGTTCACGCCCCCCACCACGGGTTTGCTGAAGAACCTCAACCCTGAGCAATACGCCGCCGTCACCCTGGGCCAGGAGCCCGCGCTGATCCTGGCCGGCGCCGGCTCGGGCAAGACCCGGGTGCTGACCACGCGCATCGCCTGGCTGATGAGCCAGGGCCTGGTGGCGCCGGGCGGGGTGATGGCCGTGACCTTCACCAACAAGGCCGCCAAGGAAATGGTGACCCGCCTCACCGCGATGCTGCCGGTGAATGTGCGGGGCATGTGGATAGGCACCTTCCACGGCCTGTGCAACCGCTTCCTGCGCGCGCATTGGAAGCTGGCCGGCCTGCCGCAGGGCTTCCAGATCCTGGACGCGAGCGATTCGGTCTCGGCCGTCAAGCGCGTCATCAAGGCCATGAAGCTGGACGAAGAGCGCTTCGTGCCCAAGCAGGTGAGCTGGTTCATTGCCGGTGCCAAGGAGGACGGCCTGCGCGCCAAGGACATCGAGCAGCGCGATGAGCAGTCGCGCACCATGGTGGCGATCTACCAGGCCTACCAGGACCAATGCGAGCGCGAGGGCGTGGTGGACTTCGCCGAGCTGATGCTGCGCACCTACGAGCTGCTGCGCGACCACGCCGAGCTGCGCGCGCATTACCAGCAGCGTTTCAAGTACATCCTGGTGGACGAGTTCCAGGACACCAACAAGCTGCAATACGCCTGGCTGAAGATGTTCGCGCCACCGGGCGCGGGCCAGGGCGTGTTCGCGGTGGGCGACGACGACCAGAGCATTTATGCCTTCCGCGGCGCACGCGTGGGCAATATGGCCGATTTCGAGCGCGAGTACCGCGTCAGGAAGGTGGTCAAGCTGGAGCAGAACTACCGCAGCTTCGGAAACATCCTGGACGCCGCCAACGAGCTCATCAGCCGCAATAGCCACCGCCTGGGCAAGAACCTGCGCACCGAGGCCGGCCCCGGCGAGCCGGTGCGGGTGAACGAATCGGCCAGCGACTTCGCCGAGGCGCAGTGGCTGCTGGAAGAGGCCCAGGCCCTGCACCGCCAGGGCATGCCGCGTCAGGAGATCGCCATCCTCTACCGCAGCAATGCGCAGTCGCGCGTGCTGGAGTCGGCGCTCTTCAATGCCGGCATCCCGTATCGCGTCTATGGCGGCCTGCGCTTCTTCGAGCGTGCCGAGGTCAAGCATGCGCTGGCCTATCTGCGCCTGATCGAGAACGCCAACGACGACACCAGCTTTCTGCGCGTGGTGAACTTCCCGGCGCGCGGCATCGGCGCGCGCACCATCGAACTGCTGCAGGACGCGGCGCGCGTCAGCGGCCGCAGCCTCTACCAGAGCGTGGGCGCGGTGGCGGGCAAGGGCGGCAGCAATCTGGCCGGCTTCGTGAATCTGGTGGAGTCCATGCGCAACCTCACGCAAGGCCTGACCCTGCGCGAGATCATCTCGCAGATGCTCGAGAGCTCGGGCCTGGCGGAGTTCTACCGCAACGACAAGGATGGCGCCGAACGCCTGGAGAACCTGGACGAATTGATCAACGCCGCCGAGGCCTTCGTCACCCAGGAGGGCTTTGGCAAGGACGCGGTGGCATTGCCCGTTGACGAACTCGCGCCGGGCGCCATCGCCGAGGGTCTGCCCAATGCCGTTGCTGCTGCGGCGGTGACGCCGGATGCCGAGACCGGCGAGATCATGTCGCCCCTGGCGGCCTTCCTCACCCACGCCTCGCTGGAGGCCGGCGACAACCAGGCCCAGGCGGGCCAGGACGCGATCCAGCTCATGACCGTGCACTCGGCCAAGGGCCTGGAGTTCGACGCCGTCTTCATCACCGGCCTGGAAGAGGGCCTGTTCCCGCATGAAAACGCGCTCTCGGATACGGATGGCCTGGAGGAAGAGCGACGCCTGATGTACGTAGCCATCACACGCGCACGCCAGCGCCTCTACCTGAGCTTCAGCCAGACGCGCATGCTGCATGGGCAGACGCGCTACAACGTGAAGAGCCGCTTCCTGGAGGAACTGCCCGAGGCTTCACTGAAATGGCTGACGCCGCGCAACCAGGGCTTCGGCTCGGGCTTTGCGCGCGAGTACCAGAGCGCCTGGGAGCGCGGCTCCGGCCTCAAGTCGGTGGTGGGCGCCGGCCGCGTGGAAGCAGCGCCGGCACGCCAGCCTTATGTGCCGCCGGTACCCCAGACCATGAAGCAGGCCGCGGCGCAGAAGGTGGGCAATGAATACGGCGGCCTGCGCGTCGGCAAGGGCGTGTTCCACAACAAGTTCGGCGAGGGCGTGCTGGTGACGCTGGAGGGCAGCGGCCAGGATGCACGCGCGCAAGTCAACTTCGGCCGCCACGGCATGAAGTGGCTGGCGCTGGCGGTGGCCAAGCTGACGCCGATCGATTGATCGATCGCTACTTGGCGGGCGCCGGCTCGCCGCCCGTCACCACGTCCACGGTCTTTTCAACCACCTTGCCGGTGACCTTGACCCCGGTGGTGACCACGGTGGAAGCCACCGAGACCGTGGTGCTCACCACCGTGCCGGCCACGCTGACGACGGCGCAGCCGCTCAATGCCAGGCATGCGGCGAGGCCTGTGGCGGCAATGGCGAGCGGGGCTTTCATGGTCGGTGCAGCGAATGACAAACGGGCGCCCATTATGGGCGCCCGTCGCATGTCGCGGGTGCAGCTTTACAGCTTGTTGAGCTTCACGCTGGTGGCCTCGGCGGTCAGGTAACCGACGGCGGCGCCGAAGCGGTCCTTGTAGTTGGCGCGCACCAGCGGGTCCAGCGTGGCCTGCACCTTGGCGTGCAGGGTGGCGCTCCAGTCGCCGGGATGCTGGAAGTTGCTGGTGATATAGGTCCAGCCATTCAGATCGTCCACCACGCCCAGGCCGGTGGCCTCGGCGCCCGAGGGCATGGAGGCCAGGCGGCTCAGCGTCTTGGTGTCGACGTTGTAGGCCCACACGAAGTTGTTGACGTGGTAGCTGCTGTCCTCACCGATGAAGAGGGTGCGCAGCTTTTCCGAGAACTTGAGGTTGTCGGGCGCGCCGATCTTGTCGGGGTTGGCCAGATTGCCCAGCGCGTCGGCAGCGATGTCCTCGCCCACCAGCAGGGTCTTGGTCAGCGAGGGCACCCAGTCGCTCGCGATGGCGGCGCCGGCCGTATCCTTCTGGCCCGCGCTCAGGGTGTGCGCCAGCACGCCGCCGGCGTTGAGCGCCTTGTCCAGCGTGATGCCATAGGCCTCGTTCCAGGCGGCATTGCCCTTGACCATGGAGCTCTGCATGTTCTGCAGCGCCGAGTAGGCGATCTTGTCCTTGATGTTGACCGTCGTGCCTTCCATCTTGGTGAAGGCCATGGTGCCGCCCATCAGGGCCGCGTAGCGGTGCGTCTCCAGGAAGGCGGCGGCCTTTTCCATGCCGGGCTTGAGCTTGACCCATTGCTGCTTGCCGCCCAGATAGATCTTGCTGAAGGAGGCATCCTTGGGGTCGCTGGTCGAGACCTCCATGATGTCGGTGGGCTTGAGCATGTCGGCCAGCTTTTCGATCTCGGCGCTGGTGGCGGCACCGAGCTTGATCCAGTTCAGCGGCGCACCGGCGGCGGCCGGGTCGAGGGAGAAGCCGGCGCCGAACTTGGCCACATAGAGGCTGCCGGCGGCGAGGTCCTTCTCCTTGTCGGCCACGAACATGAAGAAACCGCCGTTGGTGGCGTCGTCGCCCATGATGGCCGTGCGGTTGTCAGGCATCACCTGGATCAGCTCATGCGAGATGCGGCCCAGGCAGTAGTGCTTCTTGATCGTGCCGGTGCCGTCGGGATTGACGCTGACCTCGGGCAGGTGGCCGTAGTGGTAAGGGTTGGCCTTGCTCTCGTCGCCGAAGGTGTTCTTGCTGAAGGCCTTGAACATCGTGTTGGCGGCGATCGTGAAGGCGTCGGGCTCGTACTCTTCGCTGGAGAGATGGGTGCCCCAGGGCGAGAGGCTGGAGCCGCAGGTGATCCACAGGCCATGGGCCGAGGAGGTGTCGACGTTGTGGTACTTCACCAGGCTCAGCTTGCCGGTGGCCTGGTCCTGGTCCAGCGTCAGCACGGCGATGGGCGAGGGCAGCTTGCCATACATATCGGTCTTGCCGTCCTGCGCCCAGGTGGTGTATTCGAACTGCACCACCGCGAACACCGGCTTGCCCTTGATGCCCGTCACCGAGGCGTTAGGCAGGCTCAAGAGCGAGGTGCCGTCGGGCGAGTCGGAGAAGAACTGGCGTTCCTTGCCGGCCACCGTGGTGTCGATGATGGGCTTGTTGTTGATGTCGAAGTAGGCGCCGGCCTGTACGGTGCCGCCCTTGCCGTCCGGCACCAGGTCGCCGGTCAGGAAGAAGGCCTGGTAGGCCAGCTTGAAGCTCTGCTTGCTGCCGTCGCTGAGGGTCACGTCCAGGCTGGAGGCCACCAGGGTCTTGGCCATGTCGGCCGGCACCGCCAGGCTGGGGGCGGCCATGGCGGCGAAGCTGGCCGAGCTGAAGATCACCGGCGCGGGCGTGGGCGCCGGCGTGTCGTCATCGCCACCACCGCAGGCGCTCAGGCTGGCGGCAGCAAGGCCGCCCAGGGGCAGCATCAGCGGAGTGCCCAGGAACTTCAGGGCCTGGCGGCGGGTGGGATGGGTAGGCTTGGACATGGTCTGGCTTCCGGTTCTAAGGTCGTCAACTGAATGCCGGAGCACAGGGTCCCGGCCGCGGCGCGACTGTAGGAACTCGGTATGTCAGGACGATGAATGCGCCCGCCAAGAAAAACGGCCCCGGGGTTGCCGGGGCCGTCGGAGGTGGGAAGCAGCGCGAGGCGCGGGGGGAGGCTCAGCGCTTCTCGCTGAGCAGATCGCGCGGTGCGCCGAACATGAAGCAGTCGACGAAGGTGAAGTACAGCGAGCTGTAGAACATGGTCGAGAGCATCAGGCCGGCCGGCAGCATCAGCATCGGCAGCAGCTTGCCCAGGCCCAGCAGCGACAGCACCAGGGTCAGCAGCGAGCTGAAGCCCAGCGCCAGGCCGCCCCAGCATGCCGCGCTGAGCGCGAAGGCGCTCTTGTTGCGCCACACGCCCAGGGTGCTGGAGAACAGCGCCTGCAGCGCGCCCTGGCCGCCCCAGTGCACCAGGGCCGGCGCGTGCCAGAAGGGAATCGAGAGCAGGGTGGCCAGACCCAGGCGCGTCACCGCGCCCCACAGCAGGCGCGGCTCGGCCAGCGCGGCCTCCAGCGCGGCCTCGTCCACATCGCCGCCCTTGCCCAGCAGCTCCTGCAGGGCGGCAAAGCTGCCGCCGTCGACCCAGTCGCTGAAGAACATGATGGCCACGGTGGCCAGCGCATAGGCCGCGCCCAGCGTGAGCTGGGTGCGGCGGCGTTCCGGCGTCAGCTGCAGCGGCGCGACGAACACCGCCACGGTAGGGGTCTGCGCCTGCAGCACCTGGTGGGTGGCCAGCATGAAGCCCAGCGACACCAGCGGCAGCGTGGCCAGCAGCAGCAGCGGGCCCAGCGCCGGGATCAGCATCAGCGCAAAGCCCAGGAACATGAAGATGCCGAACAGGCCGGTGAGCGCCAGCGGCTTGCGCTGGAACACCTTCAGGCCATGCCGCACCCACAGCGCGCCGTTGCGCGCCGGCACGGTTTGCAGATGCAGGATCATCGAAGACGAAGAAGCGCTCAAGGTTATCAATCCTTCAAGGCGTGCCAGGGCTCGGCAATGCGCGCGCGCAGTACCCGCTCGAAATGCGTCGGGTCATGGGGCTTGAGCAGGGCGGCGTCGCGCGGCAGGTGGAAGTCCCACAGGCGCGAGATCCAGAAGCGCAGCGCCGCTGCACGCAGCATGCCCGGCAACAGGCGGTGCTCGGCGCCGCTCAGCGGCCGCACGCTCTCGTAGGCGTTCACGAAGGCCTGGGCGCGCTGCTCGTCGAGGCGGCCGCTGGCCAGATCGATGCACCAGTCGTTGATGCAGACCGAGAGGTCGAACAGGAAGCTGTCGACGCCGGCGAAGTAGAAATCGAAGAAGCCGCTCAGGCGCTCGCGGCCGGGCAGGCCGTCGAACATGACGTTGTCGCGGAACAGGTCGGCATGGATGGGGCCGCGCGGCAGCTCGGCAACTTCGGCGGAGGCGGCCAGCGCGTTCTGGAAGCTCAGCTCGGCGCCTATCAGCTCGGCTTGGGGCGCGTCCAGATAGGGCAGCACCACCGGCACGGTCTCGCGCCACCAGGCCAGGCCGCGCAGATTGGCCTGCTGCAGCGGGAAGTCCTGACCCGCCAGATGCATGCGCGCCAGACCCGCGCCCACCTGCTCGCAATGGAACAGGTCGGGCGCCAGCTGGTGGCCGCCGCGCAGGCGGTTCACCACCGCGGCCGGCTTGCCCTGGATGCTGTGCAGGATCTCGCCCGTGGCGTCGGCCTGCGGGTCGGGCACCGCCACGCCCTTGCGCGCCAGATGCTGCATCAGGCGCAGATAGAAGGGCAGTTGCTCGAAGGACAGACGCTCGAACACCGTCAGCACATAGTCGCCGCGCTCGCTGCTGACGAAGTAATTGGTGTTCTCGATGCCGGCGGTGATGCCGCGCAGCGAGCTGAGGGTGCCCAGGTCCAGACGGCTCAGCAGGGCTTGCGCCTCGGCCTGCGTGACTTCGGTGAATACAGCCATGAAGGAGAAAGAAATAGGTGTGAGCCGCGCGGCGCGCGGGGGCTCAGAAATCCAGCAGGCGCCAGACGCGCTGCCCGGCGGCGCCGCGCGTCGAGCCCGGGCCTTGCGACAGATCGCGGCTGCCATCGCCCATCAGGATCTCATAGGCGGGGGCCTTGCTGCCCTTGTTGTGCACCGTCACCTGGCGGGTCTGGCCGCGCTCGCGCAGCTCTTCCACGCGCACCGCGTCGTCTTCGATCACGCTGCGTTCGACCTTGGCATCGGGGGCCGGCTCGGCATGGGGCGCGGTGGCGCCCAGCGACATCAGCAGACCAAGCATCACGATCCGGCAAGCCTCATGGGTTGCGCTGCGCCGTCCCTGGCTGTGGAAGGGATGCTCGGCGGTCTCGTGTGAATGCGCGGTGCTCATGCGGGGATTCTAGAGCCTGCGTGACAATGCCTCCCATGAGCGACAAACCCATCCTGCTGCTGGTCGACGGTTCCAGCTTCCTCTACCGTGCCTACCACGCCCTGCCCGATCTGCGCGGCCCCGAGGGCCAGCCCACCGGGGCGGTGCACGGCCTGGTGGCGATGATGAAGAAACTGCGCGAGGATGTGGGCGCCGAGCACGCAGCCTGCGTCTTCGATGCCAAGGGCCCGACCTTCCGCGATGAGTGGTACCCCGAGTACAAGGCCCAGCGCGCCCCCATGCCCGATGCGCTGCGTGAGCAGATCGCGCCCATCCACGAGGTGGTGAAGCTGCTGGGCTGGCCGGTGCTGGAAGTGCCCGGCATCGAGGCCGACGACGCCATCGGCACGCTCGCCAGGCTGGGTGCCGAGAGCGGCCACCGCGTGGTGATCGCCACCGGCGACAAGGATCTGGCGCAGTTGGTGAATCCCGATGTCAGCCTCGTCAACACCATGAGCAAGCCGCCCGAGCGCCTCGACGAGGCCGGCGTGCTGGCCAAGTTCGGCGTGGCGCCGGACCGCATCATCGATTACCTCAGCCTGATGGGCGACACCGTGGACAACGTGCCCGGCGTGGAGAAGGTGGGGCCCAAGACCGCCGCCAAATGGATTGCCGAATACGGCTCGCTGGACCGCATAATCGCCAGCGCCGACCAGATCAAGGGCGTGGCCGGCGAGAACCTGCGCAAGGCCCTGGACTGGCTGCCGATGGGCCGCAAGCTCGTCACCGTGGTGCTGGACTGCGATCTGAGTGGCCATGTGCCCGGCTGGCCGGCGCTGGACGCGCTGGCGTTGAAGGCGGTGGACCAGGCCGCGCTGCAGGATTTTTACAAGCGCTACGGCTTCAAGACTTGGCTGCGCGAGCTGGAGGGTGGGGCGGCCGCTGCCGCCAAGCCCGCGCCGCTCGTTCAGAGCATGCCGGGCACGCAGGACATGTTTGCCGACGCGCCGCCGGCGGCTGCCGTCGACAAGCGCTACGACACGGTGCTGAACTGGGAACAGTTCGACGCCTGGCTGGCCCGCTTGAACGCCGCCGCGCTCACCGCGCTCGATACCGAGACCGACAGCCTGGACGGCATGCAGGCGCACATCGTCGGCCTGTCCTTCAGCGTCAAGCCCGGCGAGGCCTGCTACATCCCCTTGCGCCATGCCGGGCCGGACGCGCCCGCGCAGTTGCCGCTGGACGAGGTGCTGGCGCGGCTGAAGCCCTGGTTCGAGGATGCCGGCAAGAAGAAGCTGGGCCAGAACATCAAGTACGACACCCATGTGCTGGCCAACCACGGCATCGCGGTGGCCGGCTATGCGCACGACACCATGCTGCAGAGCTATGTGCTGGAGGCACACAAGACCCATGGCCTGGGCGCCCTGGGCGAGCGCTATCTGGGCCGCGCCGGCCTGAGCTACGAGGACCTGTGCGGCAAGGGCGTGCACCAGATCCCCTTTGCCCAGGTGGACGTGGCCAAGGCGGCCGAATACAGCAGCGAAGACTCGGACATGTGCTTGCAGGTGCACGAGCTGCTGGCGCCGAAGCTGCAGGCCGAGGCCGGGCTGAGCTATGTCTACGAGCAGATCGAGATGCCCGTCTCGGCCCTGCTGGCGCGCATCGAGCGCAACGGTGTGCTGATCGACGCCGCGCGCCTGCAGGCGCAAAGCCATGAGCTGGCGCAGCGCCTGGTGCTGATCGAGCAGGAGGCCTACACCATCGCCGGCCAGCCCTTCAATATGGGCAGCCCCAAGCAGATCGGCGAGATCCTCTTCACCAAGCTGGGCCTGCCGGTGGTGAAGAAGACCGCCACCGGCGCGCCCTCCACCGACGAGGAGGTGCTGGACAAACTGGCGGCCGACTATCCGCTGCCGGCCAAGATCCTTGAGTACCGGGGCCTGGCCAAGCTCAAGAGCACCTATACCGACAAGCTGCCGCTGATGGTCAACGCCCAGACCGGCCGCGTGCACACCAACTATGCGCAGGCGGTGGCGGTGACGGGCCGGCTCTCCAGCAACGACCCGAATCTGCAGAACATCCCCATCCGCACCGCCGAGGGCCGGCGCGTGCGCGAGGCCTTTGTGGCGCCGGCCGGGCATCACATCGTGAGCGCCGACTATTCGCAGATCGAGCTGCGCATCATGGCCCATATCAGCGAGGACCCGGGCCTGCTGCGCGCCTTCGGCGAGGGCATGGACGTGCACCGCGCCACCGCCAGCGAGGTGTTCGGCACCCCGGTGAATGAGGTCACGACCGAGCAGCGCCGCTATGCCAAGACCATCAACTTCGGCCTCATCTACGGCATGGGCGCCTTCGGCCTGGCGCAGTCGCTGGGCATCGAGCAGAAGGCCGCCAAGGACTATATCGACCGCTACTTCACCCGCTTTGCCGGCGTGAAGCGCTATATGGACGACACCAAGGCGCGCGCCGCCGAGCTGGGTTATGTCGAGACCCTGTTCGGCCGCCGCATCTATCTGCCCGAGATCAAGGGGGGCAACGGCCCGCGCAAGGCCGGTGCCGAGCGCCAGTCGATCAACGCGCCCATGCAGGGCACGGCGGCCGACCTGATCAAGCTCGCCATGATCGCGGTGCAGGCGGCGCTGGACCAACAGGGCAAGCTGACCCGCATCGTCATGCAGGTGCACGACGAGCTGGTGTTCGAGGTGCCCGATGCCGAGCTGGACTGGGTGAAGGCCCAGGTGCCGGCGCTGATGGCCGGCGTGGCCCGGCTCAAGGTGCCGCTGCTGGCCGAGGTGGGCGTGGGCAGCAACTGGGACGAGGCGCACTGACCCGTCAGTTAGCATCCGCCCTCTATGAACTGGCCTTATGAACTGCAAGTCGGCTGGCGCTACACCCGCGCCGGCCGCGGCGGGCGGCGCAACCGCTTCATCTCCTTCATCTCCGGCGTCTCGGTGCTGGGCATCGCCCTGGGCGTGGCGGCGCTGATCATCGTGCTCTCGGTGATGAACGGCTTCCAGAAGGAGGTGCGCGACCGCATGCTGTCGGTGATCTCACATGTGGAGCTGCTCTCCTACCAGGGCGAAGGCCTGGCCGACTGGCAGGCCACCGCGGCGAGGGCGCGCGAGAACCCTGCCGTGGTGGCGGCGGCGCCCTTTGTGGCCTCGCAGGTGCTGATCGCGCGCGGCGAGGACATGCGCGGCGCCATCGTGCGCGGCATCTCGCCGGCCGAGGAGGCCGGCGTCACCCCGCTGGCGGCGCAGCTCAAGGACGGCGCCCTGTCGCGGCTGAAACCCGGCGCCTGGGGCATCGTGCTGGGCATCGAGCTGGCGCGCCAGCTGGGCGTGGCCGAGGGCGACAAGATCACCGTGGTGGCGCCCAGCGGCGATGTCTCGCCGGTGGGCGTGACGCCTCGACTCAAGCAGTTCACCCTGGTCGGCGTGTTCAACGCCGGCCACTATGAATACGACAGCGGCATGGCGCTGATCCATGTGGCCGACGCCGCCAAGTTCTTCAAGGTGGCCGGGCCCACCGGCGTGCAGCTGAAGCTGCGGGACGTGCATGAGGCGCGTCAGGTGGCCGACCAGCTCGCGCGCAGCATGGGCCCCGAGATCCGCGTGCGCGACTGGACCCGCACCAATGCCAACTGGTACGACGCGGTGCAGGTCGAGAAGCGCATGATGGGCATCATCCTGACCCTGATCGTCGCGGTGGCGGCCTTCAACCTGGTCTCCACCCTGGTGATGACGGTGACCGACAAGCAGGCCGACATCGCCATCCTGCGCACCCTGGGTGCCAGCCCGCGCTCCATCATGAGCATCTTCATGGTGCAGGGCGCGGCCTCGGGCGTGATCGGCACGCTCTCGGGCGTGGGCCTGGGTCTGCTGGTGGCCTTCAACCTGGACGTGATCGTGCCGGCCATCGAGCGCCTGCTCAACACCCAGTTCCTGCCCGGCAGCATCTACATGATCACCCGCATGCCCAGCGACCCGCAGTCGGGCGACATCGTGCCCATCGCCGTCACCTCCCTGATCCTGGCCTTCCTGGCCACGCTCTACCCCAGCTGGCGCGCCAGCCGCGTGCAACCCGCGGAGGCGCTGCGTTATGAATGAGCCGAGCATCGTGCTGCAGGGGCTGGGGCTGGGGAAGCGCTTCAGCGAGGGCGGCCTGAACGTGCAGGTGCTGGCGGGCGTGGACCTGACGGTGCGGCGTGGCCAGACCCTGGCCATCGTCGGCGCCTCGGGTTCGGGCAAGAGCACCTTGCTGCACCTGCTGGGCGGGCTGGACCAGCCCAGCGCCGGCCGCGTCAGCCTGATGGGGCAGGACCTGGCGGGCCTGAGCGAGACCGCGCGCGGTGACTGGCGCAACCAGCATCTGGGCTTCGTCTACCAGTTCCACCACCTGCTGCCCGAGTTCAGCGCGGTGGACAACGTTGCCATGCCGCTGCGCATCCGCCGCATGCCGCTGGGCCAGGCGCGCGAGCTGGCCGCGGCGATGCTGGCGCGCGTGGGTCTGGGCGCGCGCGTGGCGCACCGGCCCGGCGAGCTCTCGGGCGGCGAACGCCAGCGCGTCGCGATTGCGCGCGCGCTGGTCACCAAGCCGGCCTGCGTGCTGGCCGACGAGCCCACCGGCAATCTGGACCGCGGCACCGCGCAGGCGGTGTTCGAGCTGATGCTGGCCATGGCGCGCGAGCAGGGCACCGCCTTTGTGATGGTCACCCACGACCAGGGCCTGGCGGCCCAATGTGAAACCCGCTTGAATCTCGCCGGTGGCTTGGCTGCCGCGACCCTGCAGTAGCATCGCCCCATCATGACCTCGCGCTTCATCCTCAAGCTCAGCTGCCCCGACCAGCCCGGCATCGTGCACACCGTCACCGGCTTTCTGCTGGAGCAGGGCGGCAACATCCTCACCTCGGCCCAACACGGCGATGCGGCGCACCAGCGCTTCTTCATGCGCATCGAGTTCGAATGCGCGAAACCGATGCAGGCCCAGGCGCTGCGCCAGGCCTTCGCCGGCCATGCCGAGCGCCTGCAGATGGACTGGGAGCTGGTGGCCAGCGCCGCCAAGACGCGCGTGCTGCTCTTGGTCTCCAAGCTGGGCCATTGCCTCAACGACCTGCTGTTCCGCGTGCAGACCAACCATCTGCCGATCGAGATCCCGGCCATCGTCTCCAACCACCGCGACTTCTACCAGCTCGCGGCCTCGCACAACATCCCGTTCCATCACTTCCCGCTGCTCAACGCCAGCGAGGAACAGAAGCAGGCGCAGGAGCGCAAGATCCGCGAGGTGATCGAGGAGAACCAGATCGATCTGGTGGTGCTGGCGCGCTATATGCAAATCCTCTCGCCCGCGCTGTGCGAGTACCTCTCGGGCCGCGCCATCAACATCCACCACAGCTTTCTGCCCAGCTTCAAGGGCGCCAAGCCCTATCACCAGGCGCATGAGCGCGGCGTCAAGCTGATCGGCGCCACCGCGCATTACGTCACCTCGCACCTGGACGAGGGCCCCATCATCGAGCAGGAGGTGGCGCGCATTGACCACAGCATGCCGCCCGAGCAGCTGGTGGCGATCGGCCGCGATGTGGAATGCGTGACCCTGGCCCGCGCGATTCAGTGGCATGCCGAGCATCGCGTGCTGATGAACGGCAACCGCACCGTCGTGTTCCGCTAGTGTGGATCGACAGCCACTGCCATCTGGACGCGCCGGAGTTCGACGCGGACCGTGAGGCGGTGGTGGCGCGCGCAAGGGCGGCGGGTGTGGCGCAGATCGTGATTCCGGCCGTAGCGGCCGCGAACTTCGAGAGCGTGCGCGACCTTGCCCACCAGCACGACTATGTCTACGCGCTGGGCATCCATCCCCTGTACGTGATGCGGGCCGGCGAGCAAGACCTGACCCTGTTGGCCGAGGCGCTGGAGCAGCATCAGGGCGACCCTCGCCTGGTGGCGGTGGGCGAGATCGGGCTGGACTTCTTTGTGCCCGGCATCGATGTCCAGCGCCAGCAGCATTTCTATCTGGAGCAGTTGAAGCTGGCGCGGCGCTTCGAGCTGCCGGTCATTCTGCATGTGCGGCGCAGCGCCGATCAGCTGTTGGCCGGCCTGCGGCGCGTTGGCGTACGCGGCGGCATTGCCCATGCGTTCAACGGCAGCGCCCAGCAGGCGGCGGCCTTTGTCGAACTGGGCTTCAAGCTGGGCTTTGGCGGCACGCTGACCTTTGATCGCTCCCTGCAGATCCGCCGCTTGGCGGCCGAGCTGTCCGAGCAGGCCCTGGTGCTGGAGACCGATGCACCGGACATCCCACCGCATTGGCTCTACAAGACGATCGAGCAACGTGCCGCCGGTGAGAGCGCACGCAACGAGCCGGCCGAGCTGCCGCGCATTGCGCAGAGCCTGGCGGCGCTGCGCGGCTGGACGCCGGCCCAGACCGCGGCCATCACCAGCGCGAATGTGCGCGCGGCCTTGCCGCGTTTGACCTAGCGCGCTTGCCTCAGCGATTCCGCGGCGTGATCGGCGTTTCGGGCACCGGATAGCCGGCCGCGCCGAAGGTCGCCACCACCGCCTTGTGGGTGTCGAAGTAGACCTGCCAGTAGTGGTCGGTGTGGGCGTAGGGGCGCACGCACAGCAGCGGGCCCTCGGGGGTGAAGCTGATGATCTCGATGTCGGGGGCAGGTGTGGCCTTGACGTTCGGGATCGCGGCCACGGCCGTGCGCAGGCGCGCGATCGCGTCCAGCGGGTCCACCGAGTTGGCCACCTTGGCCACGCAATCGACGCGGCGATGGGGCAGGGTGGAGAAGTTCTGGATCGTGTCCGAGAAGATCTTGTTGTTGCCGACGATGGTCTGCACATTGTCCGGCGTGGTCACGGTGGTGCCGAACAGGCCGATCTCGGTGACGGTGCCGACCACGCCGCCCACCTGCACGAAGTCGCCCACCTTGAAGGGGCGCAGCACCTGCATGAAAACGCCGGCGGCGAAATGGGTCAGCAGGCCGCCCCAGGCGGTGCCGATCGCCAGGCCCGCGCCGGCCAGCAGGGCGGCAAACGAGGTGGTCTGGATGCCGAAGATGTCCAGGATGGCCAGGACCAGCACGATGTTCATCAACACCGTGAGGATGGAGCGCAGATAGGTGGAGAGCGTGGAGTCGATGCGTTTGCCGCGCTCCAGTGCGGCGGTGAATACGCGCACCAGCAGGTTGATGAGCCAGCGGCCCACCACCCAGGCGGCCAGGGCCGCCAGGATCTTGAGGCCGAAGTCGGCCCCCTGGGTGCTGAGAAAATGCCAGATGGCTTCGGTATTTGCGGCGGTATTCATTTGCAGAAAACTCCCTTTGAAAGAAATGAGACGCTGGCTCCGATTGCACGGGCAGGCGAGGGCCCGCGTCTAGTGGGTCTGGCCCCTATCTGGACGCCGTCGGCGCGCCTGCTGCTGCTGGGCAGCTTCCCCAGTGTCGCCTCGTTGCAGGCGCAGCAGTATTACGGCCACCCGCGCAACCAGTTCTGGCGCCTGCTCGGCGACGTGCTGGGCGAGGACCTGGCCGGCCTGGCCTACGCGGCGCGGCTCGAGCGGCTGCGCGCGCGCCAGGTCGCGCTGTGGGACGTGATCACCGAGACCGAGCGCGAGGGCAGCCTCGACAGCAGCATCCGCGAGCCGCGGACCAGCGACCTGAGCGCCTTGCTGGCCGAGCTGCCGCGGCTCGAGATGATTGGCTTCAATGGCGGCACCGCCGCGCGGTTGGGGCTGCGTCAGCTGGGGGCGAGCCGCGCACGCTGGCGCGTGTTGAACCTGCCCTCGTCGAGCCCGGCCTACACGATGGCCTACGATGACAAGCTGAAGGCCTGGCGCGCGCTGGGCGACTGAGAAAGTGGTTCCGAGATGTTGCCGATGAAGAAATTGCTGGTGGCCGCGCTGGCGGCCTGGGCGTGGCAGGCCGGCGCCGCGCCGCAGAAGGTCGACCTGGTCCTGCGCGACGCCACCGTCGTCGACGTGGCGGGCGGCCGCCTGCTGCGGGGCCAGGCGGTGGTCACGCGCGGCGACCGCATCGTCGCCGTCGTCGACCAGCGCCGGCTCGGCGCCTACAAGGCAGGCCGCACGCTGAGCCTGAAGGGGCGCTACCTGATTCCCGGGCTGTGGGACAACCATGTGCATTTCGGCGGTGGCACCGAGCTGATCGACGAGAACAAGCAGCTGCTGCCCCTGTACCTGGCCCATGGCATCACGACCGTGCGCGACTGCGCCGGCGACTTCAGCGACACCGTGCTGCAGTGGCGCGACGAGATCGCCGCCAGGACGCTGCTGGGCCCGACGATCCTGGCCTCGGGCGCCAAGCTCGAGGGCTACAAGCCGCTCTGGAAGGGCACGCAGGAGGTGGGCACGCCCGATGAGGTGGGCCAGGCGCTGGACCGGCTGAAGGCGGCCAAGGCCGACTTCGTCAAGATCACCGAGAACACGATGCGCGCCGACATCTACCTCGACGCGCTGCGCCAGGCGAGGGCGCGCGGCCTGCCGAGCTCGGCCCACCTGCATGCGCAGGTGACGCTGGACCAGGCGGCGGAGGCGGGCCTGGGCACGGTCGAGCACATGCCCTATCTGCTGCGCGCCGCCACGCCGCGCGAGACCGAGCTGACGGCCCAGGTCGTCAGCGGCGCGATCACCGGCCGCGCGGCGGCCGAGCAGAGCCTGGCCACGTTCGACGAGGCGACCGCGCGCGCTGCCTTCCGCCGCCTGGCCGCGCGCGGCACGGCCGTCGTGCCGACGCTGTCGGTGATCCGCATCACGGCCTATCTGGACGAGGACGACCACGCGCGCGACAGCTACCTGCAGTACATCGGCCCGAAGCTGCGCCAGACCTACGACTGGCGCGTCAAGCGCGCAGCGCTGGACGGCCCCGAGGCAATTGCCTACCGGCATGCCAACTACGAGAAGGCGGCCGCGCTGCTGCCGCTGCTGGCGCAGGAGGGCGTGGCCATCGTCGCCGGCACCGACGCCGGCTTCCTGAACTCCTTCGACTACCCAGGCCAGGCGCTGCACGACGAGCTGGCCCTCTATGTGAAGAACGGCCTGACGCCGCAGCAGGCGCTGGCGTCGTCGCTGATCGCCGGGCCGCGCTTTCTCGGCAGGCTCGAGCAGCATGGTGCGCTGGCCGCCGGCAAGGTGGCCGACATCGTCGTGCTGCGCGCCAATCCGCTGGCCGACATCGCGGCGACGCGCCAGATCGAGGCCGTCGTCACGCAGGGCCGGCTGCTCGACCGCCGCCGGCTCGACGCGATGCTGGCCGCGGTGCGTGAATGGGTGGCCAAGCAATGAGCGGCAAGCTGAAGACGGGCAAGGGCGCCCGCACCTGGACGCCGGCCACGCTGAGCGAATTCGACGGCGTGCGCTTTCTGCACCTGGACAGCATCTGGGTGCAGGGCGCCATGCGCATCCGCAAGCCCCAGGCGCTGGAGCTGGAATATGTGCAGCGCATGATGGCCTGGATGCTGTGGCGCGACAGCGCCGAGCTGCGCCAGGGCCATGCGGTGCAGCTGGGCCTGGGCGCCGCCGCGATCACACGCTTCTGCCACAAGGTGCTGCGCATGCGCACCAGCGCGGTGGAGATCAACCCGACGGTGATCTCGGCCTGCCGCGCCTGGTTCCACCTGCCCGAGGACGACGCGCGCCTGACCGTCTACAACGAGGACGCCGCGCGCTGGGTGACCGAGCCCGAGCGCCTGCAGACCGTGCAGGTGCTGAATGTGGATCTCTACGACCACGACGCCGCCTCGCCGGTGCTGGACGACGAGGCCTTCTACGCGCATTGCCGCGGCCTGCTGGCCGACGGCGGGCTGATGACGGTGAACCTGTTCGGCCGCGATGCCAGCTTCGCGCGCAGCGCGGCGCGCATTGCCAAGGTGTTCGGCAGCAACCAGGTGTGGAGCCTGGCGCCCACCAAGGAGGGCAATACCATCGTGGTGGCGGCGCGCGGCGTGCAGGTGCCGGAGCGCGAGGAACTCGAGCGCCGAGCGGCTACCATCGAGTCGCAGTACGACTTGCCGGCGCGCAAATGGCTGCGCCTGGTGAGGCCGCTGCCCCTGTCCATCATCAACCAGCTCGTGGCCGAGCCCCAGACATGAACAGCAGCAAGCACAGCAGCAGCAAGAGCGGCAGCGACTCGGTTCCGGCCGGCCCGGCCGCCACGGGCGCTGCGGCGGCCCCGCCGGCCGGGCGTCTGGAGTGGCGCAAGCTGCTGCACTGGTTGCGCGAGGACGGCGTGATCGACGAGGCCCAGGTGCTGCGCACCGAGCAGCGCTTCGCGGCGGGCGACAGCTCCCTGCATCCGCTGGTGCGCCTGGGCCATGCGGGGCTGACGCGGGTGGCCAATGGCAAGCCGCTGGATGTGGACGCCCTCTCCGAATGGCTGGCCGCGCACCTGAAGCTGCCCTATCTGCGCATCGACCCGCTCAAGGTGGACGTGGGCCGCATCGCCGACGTGATGTCGGTGGGCTATGCCGAGGCCAAGCGCTGCCTGCCGGTGATGGTGGGCCTGACGGACGTGACCATCGCCACCTCCGAGCCCTTCGACACCGCCTGGGTGGCGCAGATCGAATCGCACACGCGCAAGAGCATCAAGCTGGTGATCGCCAGCCCGCTGGAGATCGCGCGCTACACCACCGAGTTCTTCACGCTGGCGCGCTCGGTGCGTGCCGCCACCAAGACCGGCGAGGTCACCCAGGTCTCCAGCTTCGAGCAGCTGGTGGAGCTGGGCCGCAGCAACAAGCAGCTGGATGCCAATGACCAGGGCGTGGTGCAGGTGGTGGACTGGCTGTGGCAATACGCCTTCGACCAGCGCGCCAGCGACATCCATCTCGAGCCGCGCCGCGAGATGGGCGTGATCCGCTTTCGCATCGACGGCGTGCTGCACACCGTCTACCAGCTGCCGCCCTCGGTGATGAGCGCGATGACCTCGCGCATCAAGCTGCTGGGCCGCATGGACGTGGTGGAGCGCCGCCGCCCGCTGGACGGCCG
>Ga0208125_100438_pt1 | contig 24698 bp, 20 predicted proteins | sample LakWasM128_HOW14_2_FD_183938 | JGI IMG/M metagenome (GOLD analysis project Ga0208125, IMG submission 183938) | Freshwater sediment methanotrophic microbial communities from Lake Washington under simulated oxygen tension - Sediment Metagenome... | ecosystem: Environmental > Aquatic > Freshwater >...
TCCGTCTCACGCAGTATCCGAACAATCTGCTCGTTACTGAATCGTCCCTGCTTCATTCCCGTCTCTCCTTGCAGAAGAGACCATTTTCTCAAGCTTCAATTGGTCCGAAATTCACCGGGCAGGTCAACCCGCTGAGGGCATGAACCTCGATTGAATAGAAGTGCGTATTAGAAGGTTTCTCGACCACCTAAGTATGAATACCCGCTAAGCTGCAATCCGAAACCCGCCCGCGCGGTTGAAATTCAATGTGGGTTGACCAAAGTTGAACTCCCTCTTTCTTGGAGTTCATCATGGAAAATCCAACACCATCTGTCAGTACTACCAAGGTCCCTTGGAACAAGGGCAAGCTCGTCGGTCAAAAAGCACCCTTAGCTTTGAATGAGCGCAGTTACCATGGAACGCATGGCCCTGAAATATCCAAGATTCAGTTTTGCGTTATGCCAATAAGCGTCTACCTTGATACCCACGAAGTTCATCCGCAAGATCGATCTGGCTTTCCATGTCACGATTTTCTTCACGGAGAATCTTCAACGCCGACCGCATCGCCCGCACCTGCTCGAGTCGCTGGATGAGAACTTCCAGATCGGGGTTGGTTGTACCGTCAGCCAACTTTTGAACCAAGGGAACGCAGTGAGCGCGCGTAGTCCGGATGTACTCCAGAAACTGCTCATAGAACTGGCGCATCATCGGTATACCGAAAGGAAACGACGCGCCAGCGCCGAGCAAGAATCCAACCTTGATCATTGATCAACCCCCGAAGTCAACAGTAATGCCTGAACGCGTTCCTCTAGATAGTTCCGAAAGTACCGGCCAGTCGTCTGACGCGCTTTGCTCTCGAACTCAGTGTCGGTAAGTAGGCCTAGGATGATCTCCCGAGCCTTTGACACTTCATAAGTGGACAAGGCAAGATAGGCCGAAAGGATTTCCTTCAGCAAAGGGTTTCCCACCGCTGTGGGCATGTTCTGCAAAATGCGCCGAATTTCAGGGCTTCTGAGATTGAGGATATATCCGCTAAAGTCAGCAATGATCGCATCTGTTATGTCGTTCACTGATTGAATCTTCAAATTCGATGACATTTCGAACAAGCCCGTAATGGCTTCAGCATCTGATGAAGAACCGATAGAGGTATGCGTGCTCGGTGCATCCTGGACGCGCCGCAATTCTATGGCGGCAGTGTTACAGGCTTCTGCCAACAGGTCGAAATCGTGGATTTGAATGCTTCGTTGTGTTGTGCCTGTCTGGACTGTGTAATCGTGTCGCTCGGTCCGGACTACCGAAAAACCATTTATTGTTAGCAGTGAAACTCGAAGGTCCAAACTCCTTACATTCTCGGTGATGGAAAGGTTTTGACCTCGATCCGAGAACGATCTCTGCACTTGCTGCTGATCGTCCGTGCGAAACACATATAGCGGCGGTTTCCCATGTGCACGCTGCAAAAGTGAGTCGAGATTGCTCGCGCTCCCGTCGCTCAGCAATAGCACTGACGAAAGAAGCTGCCGCGCACGCACCACATTTTCAATTCCAGCGATAGAACCGAGCGGCGAACGCAGCAAAAGCAGCACCATGCGCTGCTTAGCCCGCAATTTTTCCGGGCTTTCACGCGTCAGGTCAAGTGCCAACCAGGAATCAAGCTTTGCTGCAATCAGCGAACTAAAGTGAGCGGTGAGGGTGGCTACGAACGAGTCCCAGCTTGCGTCTTGTTGAAAGCCTTCTCGATCCATTAGGATAGTGAGGCCGCCAGGGCGAATGTTGATCTCGCCTTGAACGCCAATCGCATATTCGGGTAGTACAGCCGTCGAACTGCTAACAAAGAATCCCGCGTTACATAGAGTCAATTGGGTATCGAGCCCTTGATTGACACTTTCCCATGCTTCGCTTAGCCGCAGACGGCCTACCTCAATTACGTCAGATGATATTTCAGTTGTGTCGTCCCAGGGGCCATTCGCCCATTGCTCTGGAACCAGCATTCTTTCAGCTGAATCCACGTTTTCGAAGTAGATGTGCTGTGCATGTCGAACGTATCTGCTGAGTGAGTCTTTGACTTGCCGCGATTGCATTGGTCCACTTGGCTTAAGCTGAAGTCGAATTGTTGTTCCCCTATCCTTGCGATGACCATCAAGGGTGTCGAAAGGAGCGCGTCGGTCCGCAATCCTTACCGACACCGGAGCCATACCATCTGAGAGAGAGTAAACCTCAACGATGTCCGCAACGCCAAAGCAGCTTAGGACTCCGATCCCAAACTGACCAATGGGACGACTCGTGTTCCCCGCCTTAGCGATTAGTGCTTGAAGTTTTGGTGAGTTGGATTTCGAGGCACCGATCGTCGCGAAGCTTTCCTCAAAGACTTCCCTATCCATGCCAAGTCCGTTGTCGCACACCTCGACCCAATTTCCAGCAATTGAGACTCTAACCACGATTTGGGGCGTGAATCCAGGTTCTTCAAGCGACTGGAGATGGCAAGCGTCCTCGGCATTCTGGAGTAGCTCACGCATCGCTACGTCCGGATTGGAGTAAAGGTTTTGTCCGACGAGTAGGTCGATCAAGTTCTCACTTGTCTTGAATTTCAAAAGAACCCCCGGAACTTAGGTTGATAGGGAACTCCAATGTCGAGCTATTAGAGTTCCTGCAATTATGTTCGCTACAGGGTGTAGATATAGCCGTGGATCTCAGCAATGCGTCTGAAGCGACTACAGGGCCGGGCCAGTGGACGAAACCGCTATCGCGGTAGTCTCCGATCCATCGCTGTTGGTGCCCCTCGGATTTGGCGCGTGTCGATGTAGTGAATTGAGGCAATTCGCCTCGTTCACACAGGAGCCCAGCCATGGAAACGTCAACCCAACCGGTCTCTCCACTGCGTAAACGTATGCTGGAGGACATGCGTATGCGCAAGCTCGCGCCCAAGACCCAGCAGTCCTACATCCGAGCGGTCAGCAGATTTGCAAAGTATCTCGGGCGCTCCCCGGTCACGGCCACTGCGGAAGATCTTCGGCTCTATCAACTGCACTTGGTGGACTCGGGAACCTCTCCCATCACCCTCAACGCCACCATCACCGGTTTGAAGTTTCTGTTTGATGTGACGCTGGGCCACGGGGATGTTTTGGCAAAGATGCAATCGGTTCGGGTGCCACACAAGATTCCCGTTGTCTTGAATAAGCAGGAGGACTCCCGCCTCATAGCGTGTGCCGGAAACCTGAAGCATCAGACCGCACTGGCTGTGGCGTATGGCACCGGGTTGCGGGTCAGTGAAGTGCTTTCACTCAAGGTGAGCGACATAGACAGCCAACGCATGACGCTGCGCGTAGAACAGGGCAAGGGTGGCCGGGACCGCTACGCCATGATCCCGCCGCTCCTGCTGGAGCGGCTACGGGTTTGGTGGCGTGTCGCACGCGCACAAGGCAAGATGCTCAATGGCGGCTGGTTGTTTCCGGGGCGTGATCCGATCGACCCGCTGACTGCGAAGCAACTCAACCGCGCCATTCACGAAGCGGCCACCTTGGCCAAGATCGACAAGCGCGTGTCCATGCATACCCTGCGTCACAGCTTTGCCACACACCTGTTGGAACAGAAGGTCGACATCCGTGTGATCCAGGTGATGCTGGGCCACAAGAAGCTGGAGACCACGGCGCTCTATACCCAGGTGGCCACCGAGGTTCTCAAAGAGGTGATCAGTCCGCTGGAAACACTGCAGTCGAAGTAGCCAGCCGCCATGGGGCCTGGTGCCCTGGAGGTGGCGGACATCTTCCGCGCCCATGGGCCAGCCTTGCGTCTGGCGCAGCGTTCACACCTGAGCCTGGGTCAGCTCAAGGTCATGTCAGCCATCGAACAGTGCCGCACGGCGGCACTGGGGGGACACGTTTTGCGCTGCCCGGACTGCCAGCACGATCAGGTGTCCTACAACTCCTGCCGCAACCGCCATTGCCCCAAGTGCCAGGCCAACGCGGCCAAACGCTGGTTGGAGGCCAGACAAGCCGATCTGCTTCCGGTGGACTACTACCACGTGGTCTTCACGCTGCCCACACCCATCAGCGACATTGCGTATTACAACAAGGCTGTGGTCTACGGCCTGTTGTTCGAGATCGCCGCTGAGACGCTGACCACCATTGCTGCCGACCCAAAGCATCTGGGGGCAGAGGTTGGGGCCACGCTGGTGCTGCACACTTGGGGTTCGGCACTCACACACCATCCCCATGTGCACGGCATCGTGCCCGGCGGTGGCCTCTCGCCGGACGGCAAGCGCTGGGTATCGTGCAAGCCTGGCTTCTTCCTGTCGGTGCGGGTGCTCTCGCGCCTGTTCCGGCGCCGCTTCCTGGAAGCGCTGGAGCAGGCACACCACTCGGGCAAGCTGCAGTTCTTTGGTGACAATGCTGACCTGGCCGATCCAAAGGCCTTTGCCAGGTGGCTGGCTCCACTGCGCAAGATTGAGTGGGTGGTGTATGCCAAACGTCCGTTCGCCGGACCCGAAGCCGTGCTGGCCTATCTGTCTCGCTACACGCACCGTGTGGCCATAGCCAACTCGCGATTGGTGGCGATGGACGAGCGTGGCGTTACCTTCCGATGGAAGGACTACCGTGACAAGAGCAACCCGGATAGACCACGACACAAGACCATGACGCTTGCCGCCGATGAGTTCATGCGTAGATTCTTGTTGCACGTGCTGCCTATGGGATTCCACCGCATCCGCCACTTCGGTCTAATCGCCAACAACGGGCGTAGGGACAAACTTGCACTTGTGCGTGAACTCTTGAACGTGGTGACTGCGGTTTCATCTGTCCAGGCTGCGAACGCCAATGCCGCAACCGACGAGCCGGCGCGGCCGAACTTTGTGTGCGCGCATTGCGGCGCGCAAATGTTTGTTGTTGAATCGTTCGTGCGGGGTCAGACGATCCGTGCGCCACCGATAGCGCGGGGTGGCCTGTGACCACGCGCGGGCCAGGACGTCAATACATGCATTTGACGCAACCATTTGGAACGTCAACTGGAAGCGGCTTGCCTGTTGCTGTACCGGCGGGTCTTCATGCGCAGCCGCGCACAGCCAAACAGCGGCGAATTTGCCCAAGGCGAAAGCGTTGCGGAAAATTGCCGGGCCGCGTTGCGCATCTCTCTCACTGGGTTGGCGTCTCTGGCAACTTCAAATCGCCATAGCTCTATAACGATTCGGTTTGCCCGCAGGCCGCCTCTGGCCCCGCGGTTTCCTCCCTCGGGGCTTGTACGACGCCCACCCTAGAACGGATCGAACTACTCCTGTGTGCCCGCGCGGGCGGGCATCCTACAACCCTTAACAGTTGCGGTCCTCTGCCGACGACCGCTATCAGGCACCAAGTGAGTAGACTGCCTGTACCAATACCCAGCCCAAAAGGCTAACTTCGGACGTCAAAAATATGATCGCTTGGCGCATGCTTCATTTCTCCGATATACAACAGCAGCCTGTGCACGAGCAGCTGTTTGCTTTTGCCCACGCATACTTGGACTCAGCAGAGACTCTGTGCACGACGCTCTGTGCGGAAATAGATAAAGCTGGCTATGCGCACGGAGCCGTGGTGATGTCTTTGGCCTTTCACTCACTTGAGCTCTTTTTCAAGGGCGGAATCTTGAAGACGCATCCCGAAGAGCAATTTGGTGGGCAGATTGGGCACGATCTAGACTCTCTTTCCAGGCGCTACTTCAAGCTCTATCCCAAAAAGGAATTTCACTTTGAAGTGCCGTTTCGCAGCCAGTTTCCCGACGTCGTCGGTGGAATGGCGGCGGATGAACTTGCCGCGCTTCGGATTTACGTGGAGGATTGCAAGAAGCGCTCACCTGAGGACCAACGCCATCGCTACCCTACAGGAGTCGATGGAAAAACCTGGGACGGCGCATTCGGTTTTGAACCGAGCTCATTCTTAGTGACGCTAAAGGAGCTCCAGGCAATCTACGCAAATGCAAAGTTGTTGCTCAATTCGCATTAACGATCCATTGGCTGGATTCGTTGCAGCGAAACGGTTGAATCGCCGACCACTCCTCTCAAAAAGATGAAACCTGTAATTCAACACGACAAAATAGTCGTCTTGTCCGGCTCTGGCATCAGTGCGGAGAGCGGACTGCCCACCTTCCGCGATTCAAACGGTCTGTGGAACTCCATTTCCTGGGAGGAAGTGGCAAGCCCTGCTGGCTGGAAGGTGCGCCCAGAGGCGGTGCTGACGTTCTACAACGAGCGAAGGCAGCAAGCCTGGAACGCTTTGCCAAATGCGGCTCATAGGGCCATCGCCGCATTGGAGTCAGCATATGACGTGGTGGTGGTCACGCAGAACGTAGACGGTCTCCATGAGCGAGCCGGATCGACTAACGTCATCCACGTTCATGGCCAACTAGCGTATGCAAGGGGCACTTCCGAGGCGCGTCACCGGTACCAAATCGACGGTTCGCCCATTTCCATGGGACAAGTTTGCGAAGACGGAACCCAGTTGCGACCCGACATTGTTTGGTTCGGGGAGGAAGTAGAGTTCTTTGAAGAAGCTCGCCGCCATGTTGCTACTGCCGCAAAGGTCCTCGTAGTCGGCACATCCCTGTCCGTTTTTCCAGCAGCTTCGCTTGTCAAAGCTGCGCGTGGCAGGGCAGAGAAAGTGTTGGTCTCGCTCGAAACGGAGAAGGCGCCTTACGGCTTTTCGTTTTTGGCCGGCAAGGCCGGCGCGGTCCTACCTGCACTTGCAGAAAGATGGCTCGCAGAGGCCAAGCAAAAGCAACTCTGATTTGATGCTGACCCCGTCAGATCGGGTCGGGGCCAGTTGCAGTCTTTGGCAAACTGCCGCTATCGAGCGTTGTATTGAAAATCTGAGCGGGCTGAATTGACTAGTCGTGCCGGGGTTTCAATAGATCTGCAGGTGAGGGTACGAAAGTCCGCGAAGCTTGGCTATCGGCAATAACGAGTTATCGATAGCCAGCATTGTTAATACGGGCCATTGCATATGAGTGATGAAGATGACTCGTCGCTGGAATCCTCGCCTTGCTACTGGGTGTGGAGGTATATCAAGTTCAACCTTTTACCATTGCGTTGCGAACTTTTTCCGCTAAATGGAAGTAGCCAGAATCTCTTGGTTGACCTCTCTGCCCACTTAGGCCATTCGCAACTCAACTATGAGACTTTTGGTATTAGCGCCCGATCTGTCTCCTAGCTTAGTCGAAATCGCCATCTTTCCACCAAAAGTTCGGTCATGCCAGGACTCCCCGCTTCTTTCGCAATGCGAACTCCAAATACCATAAATAGGGGATATCCGATATTTATCGTCTCAGATACATTGGTAGGCACACGTCCCCGAATGCGTAACTGTGCATGGGATCTGGGACGCCGAAGTCGACAATTTATTTGTATCGCCTGTTCCGCCCGTAATGAAAGGAATGAACCTCTATGTCGACAATCTATGTCACAGTGACAAATAGGCAGACAAGCGACTATTACTGCCATGTGTACGACCGCTTTGCAGGAGGTACTGTGGAGGTAGAAAGGAGTCCTTTTGCCTTGGCTTCAGGCGAGACGTCGCCGTCATTCCAAATCAAGGACAACGGGACAGGCGAAGGGAAAATTTCGTACCGATGCGATGGCGGACCGTCTTTGGACGGCATCGATGTCGAAAACGGAAGCAACGTCGATATCTGAGGTTCAATTTCGGATACGTCAACCGGTAAGGCGAAAGGAGAGAGGCCATGCCCAACGCTTCGATTCTAGAACTACAGGTACGCCTTCAAGCTGCGATGAATGGTACTTCGCTGGAGCTTGCGCCAGCGGTATTGGAAGCAGTTGGTCTTCGTGACTTTCCGGCGTGGCTCCTTCCGCAAGGGACCTTGCAGGTTGAGAACGCCATCCTGTCGATTGAGTCAGACGAAGCGTTGCATGTTACGGGCTCCTTCGCACATCCCAGTCTGGGCGGAGTGACCCTTGAGGTCGTCGTGGCAGCGAGTGCCGCTTCGCTTACTGCAAGCCTCACCACTCGTTTGGCGTCGACTATTGGGCTCGAACAATTCTTGTCGAATGCTGGACTTGACGTTGCCAGCGCGTTAAAACTTTTCCTCCAGGGCGAGGAACTGCAGGCGATTGCCGCATTACGGCGCGGCGCTGACCTTGTAATTGAGCTAGCTCTCGCCGGTTCCCAGCAATTGCACTTGGGTCCAATTCCACTGCGATTGGCACTAACCATGGCGTCGATAGGTTTGAATCCGCTGAGGTTTCTGAGCATTGCAGGGACCCTACGTATTGGTGGGCTAGAGCAAACTGTCGTTATACCTGCTGAAGGCGATATTGAGCTTCAGGTTGATACTACCGGGATTACGGTTGAAAGTCTGCTTGCAGCCGTTGGCATCGAGCTGCCGCATTTACCGCCCTTGCCGCTGATAACGCAGCCACTAAGTGGCTTGTTGATTGAACTGGTGGACGGTACGCTCTGTATGGGTGGAACGCGACGCATTTCGGGTGTAGGCTATTTGACGTTGTCGATTGCAAATGTAAATGGGACGTTAGGATTTGTGATGGCCCTACAGCCATTTGCCTCCTTTAAGTTCTCTACTCTGCACCCCGCACTCGCGCCGCTCGACTTACTCCTGACTTCCATCTCGTTCGGGGATCCGGCAATTTTACTGTCGTCGCTAACAGCCGAGGCATTCCCTGTGGTGGACGCTGCGGGACGATGGACAAAATTGTCAGTCGAGCGCGGGGCAGAGTTCCGAGGCGACTTGATGCTCAGCGGCTTCGGGCTCGATGCAATAAAGATGCTCGTGGGTGCTGATAAGCTACCGTTTAGACTTCCAGTCAACAGTGATCTATCTGATCTTCAAATACAGGTATACATCGAACGGGAAATAGCACTTCTCCCAAGTGTATTGACTATAGATCACTTCAATTTGAGCCTCGTTGCGGAGCCCTTGACCGTAGCAGTCAAAGGAATAGCTCACCTACAAATCTTTGGCGAAAGACTACCTGACTTGGTTCTGGGTGCCGGAGTTGCCCCAGGCGTCTATCAGTTTACCCTGATGGCAGAGAAGCCGTGGGAGCATCCACTTGGTCTACCGTTTACTGTCGAGGAAGTTGGATTTCAGATTGATGGGCCAGTCGTGGCGTACGGCATATTTGGTGCCATTACTCTGAAGCAGACAAAGGCTAGATTGGCCACCAAATTCATTGGCTCCGTGCCAACCTTTCTTGACGCTAGGCTCGAAGGTGAATTGTCGATGATGGGGTTGCTCAAGGAACTCGCAGGTATCGACCTAGTTCTGCCATTTGAGCCAGTGCTAAAAGATGCAATCCTGTATGTTGTAGTCAATCCGATCGGAGAAACGATTGCCGGGCGTCATTATTCGCAAGGTCTGGGTTTAGCTGGAACCATGACATTCCTCTCTTTGGAGGCGGCGATGGCAGTATCAGCGGACAAGAGTGCTGTTTTTGGGCGGGCATCGTTCACAAAACCTATCGTGCTCAATCCGATATTCCGTATGGAAGGCGAGAAAACAGGGGAAGGCCCCTTTATATCGATCGACACTCGGAACGATCCGATCTTGCTTGTACGCGCGAAAGTCAACTTACTGGGCTTAGAGCAGGACGTTCATGGCGAGGTGGGCAAGGACTTCGTTGAATTCTTGCTTGACTCTGAAATTGCAGGCGTTAAGGCTGCCTTGAAATCAAGACTTACTGGTGATAGTCTCAGCTCAGAGGGAGATGTAAGTTTTGAAGTAAAGGGGTCGATCGGGCCGATTAGAATAGTGGATGGAGGTCCATCCTTAGGGACTTTAAATCTGGATACCCAGTTCAATGCACACCTTTTGACAAAGGCAGATACGTCAGGATCGTTTCGACTTGCACTTTCCGGTTCCGTTTCCGTCTTAGGAACCAAAGTTGGCCTACCAGAAATTGAACTAAACATTAGATCGTTGGCGGAGCTTCCAGGCGCTATCCTCGAATACCTGAGGGCGAACGCGAGCACGATCTTCGCAGCACTTTTTTCGACGGCGGAAGATTGGCTGCGCGCGATTGCTGAGGGCGCGATTTCATTGGTTGACTCAGCTGCAAAAGTACTGATTGATCATTTCAAAAAAGATGTGCAATACGCGGCAAACGTGCTGGTAAACGTCTTGAAAATGGACATCGCCTACACATCCAAGCAGTTGCTAGATGCGGGGCAGACAGTTGTCGATATCGCGAAAGGGCTTGCCGACATCAACAGAGTCCCGAATGAGATCAGAGCCGCATTAGAGTCGTTGGGAATCCCGGCTGCTGCAGTATCTGACGCGCTCCAGCGGGCCTTCCCCGGTATTCCACACGCTGACGCATTTTTAATTCCACATTCAGATCAAGCCGTTATTCCTCACGCAGACGTGGCCGCCTCTCACCAAGACGTTGCTGCGGTCCATAGTGACGTTGGTGTGCATGCAGACTTCTCAACACCGCATTTGGACTTCAATGCTTTTGGAGGACACACCGATGAAGGCGGGCACACAGATGGCGGTCATATCGATGTAATTTTGGCACCCCATCTTGACGCCACCTTAACACCACATCTCGATACCGGTCCAACGGCGCATGTGGACACCGGCCCATCGGGACATGTGGATACGCCATGACACACTTAATTTTATTAAGTCAATGCCTTGCGTCTGACGCATGTGGCAGTCACCAATCACATGGAAGTTGCAGTACAGAACTCGAAAGAAGTGATGCCCATATGCATACTTGCATTCTGATTGCAATCTTTGGGAACTCCAATGCCAGTTGAAGTGCGTCCTCTTGGCGTTAAATGCAATATTTCTTGCCACTATTGCTATCAGGAAGCCGTGAGAAGCGCTGGTGGTAACTCGAAAGAGTATGACCTTCAGGCGATAAAGTCCGCGGTGATAGCGAAGGGTGGGCCCTTCACTTTGTTCGGAGGCGAACCACTGCTCATGCCCAAGGCAGATATTGAGAACTTGTTCGCCTGGGGAATGGGCAAATTTGGCTCAAGTTCGATTCAAACCAATGCAGTTCTACTCGATCAGGACCATATTGAGATGTTTGCACGATATAAGGTTCACGTTGGCGTGTCAATTGATGGGCCCGGCGAATGCAATACACCCCGCTGGGCGGGCACATCCCGACGCACCGCCGCCACTACCGCGAAAGCCGAACTGGCACTAGAACGATTGGTCGGCGCAGGATTGATCCCTAGTGTCATTACAACGCTTCACCGTTACAACGCAAGCCCTGCAACACTGCCAACATTGCTGGAATGGTTTCGTTATATCGACAGATTGGGCATACGTTCGGCACGTGTGCATACGCTTGAAGTTGATAGCAGCAGCGTTCGCTCAGAACTTGCCCTTACGACTGAGGAGAACGTCGATGCAATGCTTGCCATTGGAGATCTTGAGCGGTCGGAATTGAAGCAGTTGCGTTTCGATGTATTCGGCGAAATTGACGCGCTACTTCTTGCGAAAGATAAGGGGGTTTCCTGCGTTTGGCGCGCTTGCGATGCTTATACCACTGAGGCCGTGCAGGGAATAGAAGGCCATGGCCAATCGAGTAATTGCGGGCGTACGAATAAGGCAGGTATCGACTTTGTTAAGGCTTCTCGTACTGGCTATGAACGTTACATCGCCCTCTATAACACACCACATAAATACGGCGGCTGTAGCGGCTGCCGTTTCTTCCTTATGTGCAAAGGCCAATGCCCTGGAACAAGTATTGACGGAGACTGGAGAAATAGGACTGAAGAGTGCGCCTCTTGGTATCAACTGTTTGAGCACGCCGAAACACGACTGATGAGTCAGGGTTTCATGCCGATCTCAGCCGACCCCAATCGATCAGGACTGGAGCATGCCATGATTCGGCAATGGTCAAGTGGTCAAAATCCACCACTGAGTTGGCTGCTGGCTAGGTTGAGAGATGCGCCAGCATCTGCTGAATAATATGGATCGCCTAAACTTTGATCTACCTGACTTCTGCAGGGTCTCATGGGCATCCGAGGAGGCTCGGCGACATTGGTCGCCGGTTTTCGAACGGCTCCAACGGTTTTGGACAAAGTTAGAATTCGAGACCGTTCGACTTGGGATGCGTCGGGTCGCCCTCATCGCTTCTCCCTTCGAAGCGCTGCAATCAGCGTCAGACGCCTATGTGGCAGCAGGATTTTCTCACCGTCGTCTATATGCCATGTCGCCGTTATCTGGTTACATCAGCGATCAGAATCCAGCAAACTCAGGCAATTCAATAGTAGTTTGCGCGGTGGGCGGAAGTTCAGACGTTGAACTTGCAGCGAATGCATATGAGCGAAGGGATGACGAAAGCCTGGGGATTCTGCTTGGCTATCCAGCCTGCTGCAGGCAGTTTTTCAATTCCGTGTGGAACCAGCAGCGCCATATTGATTCCACGTGGCCTATGGCAGAGGGAAGCCTCACAATTGATGAACGTTCTGAGTCGTTACGTGAATTCGAGGCGAAGGTGCTACCCGAATGCAACATGCTGCTCCGCTGGTTTGGACTCAGGCCAGTATTCCATTTGCCCTGCTGTTTCACCTGCGAATACTCTAAGAGAGTGGCAGCCGATATTCGTGGGGTTGCTACGAGAATAGGGCGAAAACAAGACATTGACGATCTGTATAAGTGTCTGGGATGGTCTGTGAGATGGTCGGCGTTACACGGCATTGCTGAAATTGAAACGCCGGTGGCTCGAATATCAACTCGTACAGATGCGACAGCGACCAAGTATACGGTCAGGCTTACCGGCAGCACCGACGCCGATGTGTATGGCGCGCCAATTGGGAATCGCTTTCCGTATCGAACGCGAGTAGTGTCGACTCGAAATGTAGCCGCGACAGTCCACTTCCCTCACGCGAGGCACCCTTCCGCCCAGGGAGCGTCGGAGCCATGGCTCTATCAGGAATATGGTTTCCCATCTTTAGTTTCTTTGCGCAAAGCGATAGGTCCTGTAGCGCGCGCCGTAGTTAAGCTTGCACCGCGCAGCGTGCTGCACCTCGCATGTAAGAACGGCGCGTTGCTTCACAGAATCAAGGAATTGTCTCCCTCTGTCACCGTTTACGGAGTGGACACTCAATCTATCAGGGTTTCACACGCCAAGGAATTGGTACATTCGAGCGGCACGACTTTCTGGGTTGGTGAGTATTGGGACGTCAATCTATTGGCAACGTTGCCGAAGGTCGACGTTACATTGCTAATGCTTGGACGCTTGCTTGAGTTGTCGGAAGAAGCTGCCCAGTCTATGGTGCGTGAACTTGGTCGGCGCGGAGGGAAGGTTGTTGTATATGCCTTTGACGACTGGACGCGCGATCATGGGTCTCTGGAGGAAATGGCCGGAAAGCTTGGCTTGCATCTAATTTGTATTCAGCGGGGGGAAACGTCTATAGCTGAATGGCATATGTCGGTGATACCAGTAGTTTGATGAGCAAATAGCAAAAAGCGTTTAAGTTTGCTCAGAGTTGCTACATCGCGCAGGATGTCTATTCATCGCAGTTGTCGACCAAACTATCGACAATGTTCGATTTTCATTATTCAGCGGTGTATTTGAGTTATTCCGTGCGTTTCCTTGAGCCTGTCAGAAATTTTGTGTGTGAGGCATAACATGTCATTCAGGAACATACATGCCGAGCAAGACACGCAAATCCAAAGCAGCACCGGTGCTGCCCACCATCCCCAAAGAACTCATAGACCAGTTTGTCAACGGCCCCATGAGCGCGGAGGCGGTGAATGCCGCCTCCATGGCGTTCAAGAAAGCGCTGATTGAGCGCGCCCTGGGCGCCGAGCTCAGCCACCACCTGGGCTATGCCTCTGGCGCACCCAAGCAACCACCATTAAACGTTGACACATTTACTACCGAAGTCTAGCAACATTTCGCCTTAAATGCAGTCTCTGAAACTCCACATAGTTGAACAAGGGGCGTTGGGCTGAGCGTCGCTTCTGGCGATGCCTGCCCACATTGACAGGTCGGCGCAGCGTGGGTAGAAATGGCAAAAAATTCAAAAAAGAAGGGATATGGTCTCGTTCCACAATGAAACTGTCGCAAAGAATCTGGAAAATCTTGCAGCTGTGACCGCTGAGAGAACAGTCGAGAGAATCGCGCGGGAGAAGTCTCGCCCCGTGATCAATACAACAAAGGAAAACCGAGTGGAATGGTTTTTCCGGTGAAGTGAGCGTTCGATAAGCAATCAAGGGAGGGACCAAGATGTTGCAAAAACCTGAGATAACAAGCACCTCATCAAAAACCATCAATATGGTGATTGGGATGATATCGGTGCTGTTAGTGTTGCCGCCAGCCGAAAACTGACCATCTAAACGGATAAGTGCCAATCCAAAACTGACCAGGGTGTTCCACTGACCTGCTGAATATTTCAGCAGGTACTTAAAAGGTGATCACCATGGAAATGATAGGCAAGGTCAGGCGCATGAAACTGCGCGACAAACTCTCGCACAGTGCAATTGCGAAGGTCACCGGACTGTCGCGCACGACGGTCAAGAAGTGGCTCAACGCCCCCGGCGACAAAGCCCCCAAGTACGTCAGAGAAAGCGTTGACGGCAAACTCACCGCCTTTGAAGAAACACTGGACCAGTCTCTCAAGGCTGACTCTCATCGGCCCAAACATGGCAGGCGCACGGGACGCGCTTTGTTCAAGCAGATCCAGTCCCAAGGCTACCGGGGTGGCTACAGCATGGTGACCAACTTCATTCGTGCATGGCGTGAGAAGACGGGCAACTTGCCCATCAAAGCCTTCGTGCCACTGAGTTTTGAGTTGGGTGAGGCGTTCCAGTTTGACTGGAGCGATGAAGGGTTGGTGGTGGGCGGCATCTTCTACAAGGTGCAGGTCTCGCATTTGAAGTTGTGCGCCAGTCGGGCATTCTGGCTGGTGGCCTACCCCAGCCAAGGTCATGAAATGCTGTTTGATGCGCACACCCGGTCCTTCCAGGCGTTGGGTGGTGTCACACGCCGTGGAATCTACGACAACATGAAGACGGCGGTGGACAAGGTGAAGAAGGGCAAGGGGCGCATCGTCAACGCCCGCTTTGCGGCGATGTGCAGCCACTACCTGTTTGATGCGGACTTCTGCAACGTTGCCTCCGGTTGGGAGAAAGGCGTCGTAGAGAAGAACGTGCAGGACAGCCGCCGACGCATCTGGATTGAAGCGGGAACCCGCCGCTTTGGCTCCTTCATTGAGCTCAATGCCTGGCTGGATGAACGTTGCCGCTGCGTGTGGGCTGACACCGCGCACCCGGTCCACAAGCAATTCACCGTGGCCGAAATGCTGGAGTTGGAACGGCCGCATTTGATGAGCATGCCCGCGCCCTTTGATGGCTACGTCGAGAAGTCTGCCAGGGTCAGTAGCACCTGCTTGGTGGCGGTGGCGCGCAACCGTTACTCCGTGCCTTGCGAATGGGCGGGGCACATGGTGAGCACCCGGCTGTATCCCAACAGCATTGCGATTGCGGCCGACGACACCATCGTGGCCAGTCATCCCAGGATGACCGGTTCCGGTCAAACCAACTACGACTGGCAGCACTACATTGATCTGGTGCAAAGAAAGCCGGGGGCCTTGCGAAACGGAGCACCGTTTCTGGATATGCCAGAGCCGCTACTGCGACTTCGCCAATCGCTGCTGCGCCACACAGGAGGGGACCGGGTCATGGCCGATGTGCTGGCCATGGTTCCACAAGCCGGACTGGAGGCGGTAATGGTGGCCGTGTCTTTGTTGCTCGAAGGTGCTGCACCGAGCGGCAGCGTCAGCGCCGAGCATGTACGCAACGTACTGGCACGCCTGAACACCCCGGCCACACCGCAACAGGCAGAAACAGCGCTGCAACTGACCCATGTCCCCAGGGCGGATACCGCACGGTATGACCGACTGCGTCCCACTCACCAAGATGGTTTGGAGGTGAGCCATGCGCAGTAATCATCCGATTGAAGCAGTACGTGATGTCCAAGTTGAACTCAAGGCACTGCGACTGCACGGCATGGCCAGCGCCTGGGGCGACTTGATGGGGCAAGGTGGTGGTGCCAGCATCGAGCCCTCGCGCTGGTTGATTGAGCACTTGTTGCAGGCCGAAGACGTAGACCGGCATATGCGCTCCATTGCCCATCAAATGAAGGCAGCGCGGTTCCCTGTGCACCGTGACTTGGCCGGGTTTGACTTCGAGGTGTCGTGCGTTGACAAAGCGCTGATTCAGAAGTTGGCGGACCTGTCGTTCACGCAAGACGCCCAAAACGCGGTGCTCATTGGTGGACCCGGTACGGGCAAAACTCACTTGGCCACGGCGTTGGGGATCTCGGGTCTGACACGACACCACAAGCGGGTTCGGTTTTACTCCACGGTGGATCTGGTCAACGCCTTGGAGCAGGAGAAGGCCCAAGGCAAGGCTGGTCGGATTGCCATGACTTTGATGCGTCTGGATCTGGTCATTCTGGATGAGTTGGGGTACTTGCCATTCAGCCAGGCCGGAGGAGCCTTGCTGTTTCATTTGCTGTCCAAGCTGTATGAGCACACCAGCGTACTGATCACCACCAACCTGACGTTCGCGGAATGGTCCAGTGTGTTCGGAGACGCCAAAATGACGACGGCATTGCTGGACCGACTCACCCATCATTGCCACATCGTCGAGACAGGCAACGACTCTTATCGATTCCGGCACAGTTCCAAAGAGGCCAAGGGGAAGATCAAGTCCAGGGAGCAATCCAGGAAAGCTACGGCGCGTGGAGAGGCCCCGCTGATTGCAGAAGCTGATCCGTTCTGATTGTCGTTAAGACCAAGGCAAGCAGCGCCGGGCTACGCCCTATGCAGCTTGCCGTTGATGATCAATCCCACCAGAAAACCAAAAGAAGAGGAATCAGTAAAACAGCAAACCGCTATAGTTATCCACAGTTGGCACTCAAACTGCCAACTCTAGCCCCTGGTCAGAATTCAATTGGCACAGGTGGCTAGTATTCGATTGGCGCAGACAGAGATACGCCCCTTGCTTTGCTGAGAAAGCCTACTGGGGATTGCAGCAGATCAACTTCATTACCAAGTTCACACCAAACCGACGGAGGCGTTGCTGATACTACCTCTGCTGCAAACAGCGGGAAGTCTGAGAGAAACTGGATGCGTGCGCGAGCATGTACGCCGGTAAGGTAGTTATACATGTCGAGCCGTTGCCCTGTCTTGGTCGGGGATGCCTGGCGTTGTGGCTGGATGCAATTGAGGAACTTGCCAATAGCCACTCTTGCCGCTTCTTCGACTTCTTCGGTCAACCTAACCTTCAGATTCCGGAGCGCGTTGGAGTCAACAGACGACCCTTGTGTAGAAATCCATCGACGTGAGAGCGCATCGACCAAGCGTGGAACTTGCACGACGTCCAGCAGAGTCTTTTCATCGAGAAGAGTGTTGTGCAATGTCACTGGTAACTCAAGATGCTCTGAAAGCGCAACCTCCGTACGTTGCCAAGTCCAGGAATCAGCTCTTGATGACAGAAACGCGTCCATTTCTTCAATCAGTTCAGACGACCACGCAAGGTTGTTCAGTGACGCAACCCACGCGCGCCCTGAGCGACTGCGAAATAGTGCAGTTGAAGGTGCATGACGCAGCGTTGATGGTGTTGTCAAGAGCTCACGCGAGGGGATCCAGACAGCAACTTCGACACTGGACATTGGTTCATCTGCAAGACTTCCGAAAAGAGGGTGCCCCGTGAGCATGTGGTTTCCTTAGGTCGCGGAAAAAGGTGCAGGGTTAGCGTTGCGAAGACAGGACGATTTGCCCGTCCAAGTTCATTCATGCAGATCTTCCCAGTTTTCAGTCACCTCTTCCAGCCAGTGGCGAAAGCGACGCTCGTCTAGGATCGCCATGCGAATCCGGGTAGCGGAAAACCCGGAACCCTTCAGGCGTCGATGCATCTGGTCGCCCATGGTTGTGTTCATCGAGTGCACCAATATCGGGGTCGTCTTTGCGATGTGTTTGATGATCGCATTGACAACATTTGAGCCAGATGTCGAATTGTCTTGCTCGGTCTTTGGTGCAGAGTTCAAGTCATGATCAAGGCAGATCCCCGCTACGCCGTCCTCGCCTCTGTTAACTACGCCCATCGCCTGGCCTCCCGTGGTGGCTTCGATCAGGACGTACGGCGTATCCACTACCCACGCCCGGAATAGTTCGATGCGATCTTGGTTGTCCTCGATGATGAGTAGACGCGGTTTCAAAGTCGGTGTTTGGCTCATGGGTATCCCTGTTCTAGTATTGGTCGTTCAAACGGTCGGTATATGGCGATAACCTAAACGCGGGCCTTGGAAACCAGGTTGGAAGTTGATTTGGACAACAGGTCAGATAGTTTGGTGGCGCTTGCGGAACCGGAAGTCGCAAGGGGCTCCAGCTCCAAATCAGGGTGCTTGGAAGACGGCCCCAGCGAAGCAAGTTCGAGTTCAAAGGTCTTCGCAAGTTCTCGGTTAGCCTGCTCAATAGGTACGCAATAGCGCTGCCTCGAAATATTCTCAAGTTGCTTGATGGGCATGTGCTTTTCTGGTTCCGGGCTGGACAGATTGGCTTTGAGAACAAATGGCGGAATGGAACGATTGTTGTCCGTCATGCATGCCACTGCATGAAAGTCAGGCAGGCTCGTCATCGCCGCTGCGTCAAAATTCGGCTGAAAATAGGGCTCCAGTGTGGATACGTCTGCCGGACCAAGGCGCATCAGGAACTTTGTGGCGCAGTTGGCCAGCACTGCGTGGGCCACGTTGGACCGTCCCCACCGGTTCTCCAGTTGACTCAACGACTGGAACGCAACGTTCAAACTCAATCCAAATTTCCGGGCTTCACTGAATAGGCGCGGCGTCGCGTCATTCGCAAAAGATGCAAACTCGTCGACGTAGAGGTGAAACGGAGCCCGCTGGGCTTCCGGCAGACAGGCCCGACTAAGAGCGGCAGAAAAGAACTTTGACAGTATTAACGAGCCGAGAATTTGGCATTCGGAATCACTGAGCAAGCCTTTGTTTAGATTGAATAGAACAATCTTTCGCTCCTGCATGGCCTTTGCGAAGTCAATCGACGAGTCAGGACGATTGATCAGGCGTTTCATGATTGGACTCGCAACAAACGGGCTCAAGCGTGACATCATGAATGGGGCCCACGCTCCGTATCCGTGGTCAGTGCTCGTAGTCTTCTTGAACTTTTCCCAGTATGACAAGACGTTGCGGTCCTTGCATTTCGACATCAGGTAGTCCGCGTAGTCCACATCCTCCAGAATTCTGACCGCATCCAGGATGCACGAATGTCTTCCTGGCGTACCGGCGGTCAACAGCAGCAGATTGCGCAAGTTGCTTCTGGTCATAGGCCCCGACGTGTCCTGCCCTTCGAGCAGGAGATCAATGAGAGTCATTAGCTCCGTTACAACAAAGTTGGCGTGTACAGGGTCGTCCTTCATACCCTCCAATGGATTCAGACAAGCTGTGCTGAGGGGATCACTGGTATCTACCAGAATGACATCATCTGCACGCTCAGGTGGAATGAGTGCGAGTACTTTTAGATACAAGGACCCGTGCGGATCAATCAATCCAATCCCGCACTTGCGATCGGGGTCGGCAATATCGGCTGCCATCATTTGGGTAAAGAGTGACGACTTGCCAGCACCGGTTGCGCCAAGTACGGCGAGATGACGAGATCTGCTGGCAAAGGGTAGGTAGACATTGCTTGAGCGGCGACCACACACCGTGGCACCCAGGAACGCCCCGTTGTTTGGCGGTGTCACGGAAGGCGCGGCGTAGTGGCGGGACACAGCAAGCGTGGCTAGCACGGTTTGGGCGGGCATCAGAGCTGGCAGGCCCTGACCTTTTGCAATTGCCCAGGAAAAATCTGGGGTAGCCAATCCAACTGAGTCGGACGCATGGGCTGACATAACCCGATGAAAGGGGCGTTTGCCAAAAACGTCACCAATGATTCGGCTCTCTGCGGCGTCACTCAAAGGCTCGCTGCTCTTCACCACACAGTCCACAGCAAAGCCAGAGGGATGCTGAAGCCAATGACGAACCAGGTTGCTCGTGGGGTCCTGTAGTTGGGTGGCGACGCTGTACTCCGCAATGGGCGACGTTGGGTGAAAGACAGCGAAGTTTCCCGATTGAATGCGAAACAAGGTACGGTGTAGCGTCTCACAAGCCTCCTCGTCCAAGGAAAAGCCATGAATTCTGATGACGATCTCGGTCGAGGCGGGCAGACTCAAAGGCATTGCGAAAGGGGCGCTGAATGCCCAACTCGGCAGATCCTCTGGAAATGGAAGTGAGTGGCGTGCTTGCTTATGATTGGACGCCATAGCCCGAGACAGAGTCGGGCTGTCGCGCCAATCCGATGCAAATTTGGCTGGCAATGGCTTTTCTGTGGCAATCACACCCGATAGAGCAAACTGAGCGACGTGGCTCAGGTTCGCGGAAGGCAGCGTACCACCCGGTACAAAGTGAAATCCAGGAAAGGAACTCTCAAATACTGTGGCGACGCGTTCTTTTAGACTCACAACTTCTCGAGAATCCGCTGCCACTCGGATTCGCAGACGGTACGGTAGGCCCGGCGGAGCGTTACCAAACTCATCGCGGTGCACGCTGTGCGCAAACTCAATTCGTTCGCCAGTACGAAGTTGCTCGAAGAGGTTCAGAAGAGCATTTTCATTGACAATGTTTTTGTCACCAATAGCGCTCTTGAGCACTAGGTTGGGCGTGGACGCAAAGGCTAATGACGACAGTTGCGAAAGTCTCGTTCCTTGGTCTGTCGACACCACACGTAAACTACCCTTGTGGTGGTGGCGTTTCGAGACCACAACAACTAGCGGATTTACAACAAAGGCATTTGACATTGACATTTCTCCTATTTGTAAGTGTGCTCACGCGTTGGGGACGGCAGGACGCGACTAAAAACGAGCGCAAACGGTAGTTCTCAAGTGGTTTCGCCGTTCCGCGACGGATGACCGCGCCCAGCTCAAAGCGAGGTACGAAACCTCGTTACTGCAATCGGACTCGACGCAGGTGCATAGCTATACCGGTTGAATGTCGGCGACGATGCGAACTAGAGAGCAGAGGACGGCGCATACAAGTATGTACGTGACCGAGGAAGAAATAGCTCAACGCAGCACCCCCGAAACGGCTACTGTGAAAGCCACCCGATAACGAAAGCAACAACATCTATTGGTGGGATGATGAGTCTTGCTCGATTCAGCTAGCTTGCCCAGTGAAGTCTGACCACGACCGTGTTTCCGTCCAGGCCCAAAAACAGCCTCTGTGCGAATAGCCCAGCCACGGCCAGCGCTGCGGTCAATCTATGTCTTAGCGGTATCCGAAGGAGCCTGATTGCATATTCCAGCGATGGTGGTCGCATGAGGACAATGCCAGTTGCCGACCTTTTATACCTCCCGATTACTGGCAGCGTGCCATCCCGTTTCCAACCGAAACCTGTGGGCAGGCTACATTGCTTCCATAGGGAAAGAAGCCTGTAGGATTCTGTGGGGCAATAGTATTGGGGGAGGAGGATCGCCAGCCTCTGGGGTCAGGGTTAGAGATTTGGTTTTGAGGAGAATAAGTATTGGGGGAGTTCGACTGAGAGTTTTGGAATGGCAACAAACTAAGAAAGCGTTGCGCCCAATTTGGCTTGCCTTCTTGGCTTTCGTTCGAGCTTGCCGCACTGTTTTGAGCGTCCTGTAGTTTTCGAATCCGAGACTCCTCAACTAATGTGCGAATGCGTGCCTGAGCAGACGACAGAAACCGACCAGATGGATAGTCCTTTATGTATTGGCGATAGTCTTCCTCCGTTCCCCGAACGTCAGCAATTTGCCAAGCATCGGAGTCGGCTCGGTAGGCAGCGGCTGCGCGATTGGCTTCTTGCGCTATCTGTTCCTTTTCGCGCAATCTTTTTAGCCGATCATTGGATTGATTGACATACGCCCCTGACGGAAAAGCACGAAGATATTGAAGATAGCCCATCTCAGTACCTTCCGAATCGGCCTGAAACCATCCCTGTTGGTCTCTCTGTGCTAGCTGAAAGCTAATTTGCTCATCAATCTGCGCAATTCTGCTTTGAGCCAGTGCGGCGTATCGGCTTCTCGGATGTTGGCTTAAAAAAGTCTCAAAGTCGCTTCTTTGTTTGGAGTTCACTATTTGTCTCCACCGAATTTCGTCAGGACCAATGATCGCCATGGGGGTATTTCCATCGCTAAACCTTATGGTTGATGTATCAGGCGAAACCAAGTAACTGCTGACTCGCATCTCTCCAAACTGTACGGGGCGCTGAGCATCCGCAGTGGTACGTCGGACGTCTTCACCGACGTTGTCCAATATTTGCCTAACCGAGTACTGATTGGCAAGTGGCAACTGTCGCGCAAGCGCTCGCGCGTAGGGGCTGTTATTGTCGAAACCATCCTCCGCGGTATCGCCGTCACGAGTTGCAAAATGGATCAAAATCTCCGAGTCTCCAATCGGACGCACGTTCATACGCGCCAAACCCTTTTCATAACTCTTGCGACGAATTGAGAACGGATTGTCGCGACAGGCGTCAAGGACAATCAAACCGACCCGTGGGGCGGCCCTAGCAATCGCCTCAGAGACCAAGTCCGCCTCCAAGCCATAGGCTCGAACGCTTGCTTCACCACTTATGGATGCATCAATAGGCATCAGATAGTTTTTCTTTTGAACATCCTGAATCCCGTGCCCACTAAAATAGAACACAACAGCGTCAGCGCCCGTTGCCTTGTGCTCGAAATCGTCCAGACCTTCCAAAAGTTCCACGCGACTAGTATTTCGAAGTACTGTTACATCGAAATTCAAATTTTTGAGTGCTGCTGCAATGAGTTCAGCATCTCTAACCGGATTGGTTAGCGGCTTTGAACTGAGGTAGGCTTCGTTGCCTATCACTAATGCTACTCGGTGATTTCGCACGATTACCGGTATCAACTCAGCTGATGGCTGAGTTCGTTGGGCAATGACGATGCGCGAAAAGTTATCGTTAACTTGATCTGCAGAACTCAGACTTGCAGCGTAAGAAATCAAGAAAAAAACAAGCAACTTCCACATTGACATTTGACGTCTCCTGTCAAAACTCTCTGAGATTAGGTGTGCAATTATGGCTTTGTTAAATCGTTTCCATTGGTGTACGCAAAAAACGCATTCTTCAATTCCGTTTTGAGCCTGTTTACCTCAAGCGGTGACTGTTTCCACGAGTCGTTTGAGTGTAGTCAGATAGCTCGCTTCTTTAGGCGGCGTGTGGTTCGGCATAGCCGGGATGTTTAGGATTCCAGGGACGGCGTTGTGCACCGCAGCAAGCCGCAAAGCGGTCGAAATCTGATTCCCGACTTCATTCTGTAGCTAGTTGAACCAACAGCCTGACAAGTTGCACATGACTCTCGCGGGTAAACCCGGGTCTTGATGCGTGAGCTGTTCCTTGACCAAATCCGTATAGTGACTTGTGCAACAAAAACCCACCAATAATTCGCCCGTTACATGCGTAATGCCATCATAGACATTCTGAAATGGCCGGTAGCTTTCTTTTCGCTTGTGTTCGCGTGGTTCGCAACCGCACAACTTCCAGCACAAGTCATCGCGCTACTAAATCAGCAAACTGTGTGGATTCCCCTCGTGATCGGAGTGTTGAGCTACTTTTTCATGTGGCGATTTTGGTTGCGCACAAACAGGACTGTGGCTTGGGCTGCGGTCTTGGAGCATGAGTTGACGCACGTGATCGCCTCATTAGTAACATTCAATGGTGTGCATCGCCTGCAGGCTGATAGCTGCGGCTCTGGCCACATCGCAGTAAGTAACAACGGAAACTGGATCATCTTAGCGGCACCATATGTCTTTCCGACCGCGCTCTTGATTCCCGGGATGCTGCTAGCGACTGCGCACCCAAGCTGGGCTTACTACTGTTTTTTTGGTCTGGCGTTAGGTTTCCATATTCAGTCGACTTGTGCCGAAACCCATTTTGCTCAGACTGATCTTAAAAAGATTGGTTGGCCTGCGGTAATGCTGCTTTTACCGGCGTATCACATCATTTTTGCACTTTGCGTGATAGGCGTTCTGATCGGGAACCAGAATGGCTTGTTGCAGGCGTGGAAGCGCGCCGGGGATACGCTATCTTGGACCGCTTCAAGTGCAATACATTCAAACCGGAAGCAAGTGAGCCCATCTCTGTCAACAAAGGAACCTTTGTCCCATCTCGTTGAGAAGCACAGATTGAAGGGAATGGAATGACTATTTGGAAGCGCAAGAATCAAGGCGATCGAGAGATATCGTGTTGCGCGAGATCAATAGAGACTATAAAGAATCTCAATAGACTTCTCAACTTGAGGTACGGACTTTTAGAGTCCGCTATGGCAGCAAAGAGTTAACATTATGAATAAGCATAATTGGGAGAATGGCATGCGTACTTTGTTGAATCTAAAAATGTTTGGCAGATTTTTTCTGCGACACATGCGGCGTACGCAAAAAGCAAGGGTCGGTTCTGCTGCCCTTGTTTTCTTGTTTTTTTCGTCGGTTGCAATGGCGGATTGTTGGCGTCTCCCTAACGGGCAAGTGACCAATAGTGCAAATCTGCCGGCGCCAGGTGCAGTTAAGGTTTTATGCCCGAATCAAGCTCAGCAGGCTCAACAGCAACAGCAACAGCAACAGCAAGCGCAGCAGGCTCAACAGCAACAACTTGCGCAGCAACGCCAGCAACAGCAAGCGCAGCAGGCTCAACAGCAACAACTTGCGCAGCAACGCCAGCAACAGCAAG